>Ga0164241_10004594_pt1 | contig 13304 bp, 10 predicted proteins | sample OricomyardsoilBY_FD_108780 | JGI IMG/M metagenome (GOLD analysis project Ga0164241, IMG submission 108780) | Backyard soil microbial communities from Emeryville, California, USA - Original compost - Back yard soil (BY) | ecosystem: Environmental > Terrestrial > Soil > Unclassified | place: USA...
ATGCGGCGGATGAGGCCGGCACCGGAATAAAGATGGTCGCCACCGACGTTCAGCTCGAAGGGCACTTCCTTGCCGACCAGAGCTTCCCAGCCCGCACTCGTCGTCGGCAGAAAGGCCGCGCCGGTCATGGACAGGTTTTTCAGCGTGGCGCGTTCGCCGCCGAGCGTGGCTCCCGGGAGAATCTCCCGAAACAGCGCGTCGGGCTTGAACCGCTCAGCACGATAAAACATGCGCCGACCTTCGGCACCTGTCAGCTCTTCATACGTCCGCATCTTTTTAGGCCTCTACACATACTCAGTACACGTAGTGAGGGAATCACAGCTAAGTTTCGGTTGCAATTGTTAATCATTCGTTAACCAAGATTTTTTTATGTCATGCTTAATGGTTGTAATCGGTTGCAAATCAGGCTTTGCGGTCAATCAGTCGCAGGAGCGGCGGCAACATCAGCCAGTCGATGAAGAGGTTTGCCAGAATGACCACCGTTGTCATGGCGCCGAGCGAGCGGTTGACCTCGAAGCCCGAGGCGATGAGCACACCGAAGCCGACGGCGAGCGACACGGTGATGACAAGCATGGCCGTGCCGACAAGCTCGAAGACCTCATTGATGGCGGCTTCGGAACTGAGCCCCCGCTTGCGCGCCGCCTGATACATGAGCAGAAAATAGATCGTGTCATCGACGACGAGGCCGATGGTCATGGCCGTGATGACGGAGGCGGCAAGACCGATCTGGCCGACGAGCAGGCCCCAGAGGCCGAAGCCGACAATGGAGGGCAGCACGTTCATCACAATCGACATAATACCGTAGCCAAAGCTGCGCAAAGCAACGCCGACAATGAGGGCGATGACGAGCATGGAGGCGATGGTCGTGCCGATCATGGAGCGGATGTTGATCCATGAGACATTGGAAAAGAGAACATTGATGCTGATGCCCTGCGCCTTCATCGACGCAGGCGCATTGGTGGCCAGCCAATTCTCTGCCTGATGGCTGAAGGCGCGGATTTCGCTCGATTTCACATGTTGGAGGATCACCGTCACGCGGCTGGAGGAACGGGCAACATTAATCTGGTCATTCAATGACGAGCCATAGGGCAGCGACAATTCATAGAGCAGGAAATATTGCGCGATGCGGTCGGCATCATCGGGAATGACACCGGCCTTGTTGTTGTTCATCGCGTCCTCGATGCGCGACGTGATGTCGGGGATGCCGATGACGCTGACGACATGATCCTGCGCGCGGAGCCAGACGAGGAAGTCGGCGAGCTTCTTCTGATAGGCGGGCGTATAGACGCCGTTATCCGCGCCGGAACCGACATCGAACTCGACAATGTTGAGGCCGGTGAGATGGTTCTCGGCGAAGTCGCTGTCCTGCCGGTATTGAAAACGCGTATCGAAATAGCGGGCGAAATCATCGTCCAGCACGATGCGCTGGAGCCATGTGCCCGACGCCACGACGATGACGGCGCAGAGGAACAACAGGCTCAGATAGTTGCGGTTGACGAAATGGCCGAGCCCGATCATCGCGCGCTCGGAGCGGCTTTGCGCGGGCTGCAAATCCATGCGCAGGAGAAGTGCCGGAAGCCATGTGAAGGTCAGCACATAGGCGATGGCGATGCCGATGGCGACCATGTTGCCGAGGTCGCGGAAGGGCGGCGCTTCGGCCAAATTCATCGATAGGAAGCCGATGGCGGAGGTGAAATTCGTCAGCGTGACAGGTTTTATATGGATGATGAGCGAGCGGTGGATCGCCTCGCGCTTGCTCATGCCCTGCCCCAGAAAGGCCATTGTGGTCGTGACGATGCGCACGGCGGCCGCCATGTTGACCGTCACGATGATGATGGGTGCGGCGATGCTGGCGGGATTGACGACATAGCCGAGCCAACCGGCGACGCCCATGGCCGACGCGCTGGACAGGATGAGCAGCGTGACAATGGCGAGCGAGGGACGCACGGCGCGCACGAAGAGCAGCATGATGAGGCCGGAGACGACAAGGCTCACAGGAATGAGCAGCAGCGCATCGCTCACCGCCGCCTCGGCAAAGGTGCCGAGCAGGATGACATTGCCGGTAAGTTTGATGTCGATGCCGGGATGACCGGCCTCAAAGCTTGCCGCAAGGGCGCGGGAGGCGGCGATGATCTCGCGGACCTGCGCGGAGCCTTCTTCGGGCAGATTGAAATTGACCAGCACGCCTGCGGTCTTTGCGTCTTTGGAAATGAGGCGGTTGACGATGAGGCGGTCGGCAAGCGCGATGCGCTCGACTTCGGCAGCGCGGGCGGGCGTGACCTTTGCCGGATCGGGCACAAGCTCCTCAACCGCGAAACTGTCGGTGTCCGACGTCACATGCGGGAAATTGGTGAGGCTTTCGACGCGGGTGGAATGGGGCAGTTTCCATGCGCGCTTCGTGAGCTCGCCAATGGCCGCGAGCATGGCGGGGTCGGTGGCCTTCCGGTCGGCGGATGACAGCACCATGAGCACGCCGTTGTTCTGGCCGTATTTGTGCTCGAAGCTTTCCAGCTCGACGAGAGAAGGATCGTGCGGATCGAAGAAGACGCGACTGTCTGACGAGAGCGTGAGGCGCGGAAGGCCTGTCACCGCCGCGACGCACAAAGCCAGACACACGAACATGACCAACCTCGGCACCTTCAGCGCCGGAGCCCACACACCACCCATAGTCAAATCATCCCTACCCGCCCCAATATTCCGCAGAGCTTACGAGATGGTGAACATTTGACAAAGCCCCGTTTCCCATAAGGTCAACGGCTTCTTAATGAAGTTTTGACATAAAGGGACGTTGAGCAACCCCCCGGGCTTCCAGACGCGAAGCAGGACAAACATGAGCGAGAGCGCAACCATAAACCTGGCGACCGTAGGCACCGCAGAACTCGAAGCGATGTCAACGCAGGTTTTTGCCTCCTGTCTGGATGGAATGTCGGGCGATGCCATTGCGCGTTTCAAACGTCTGCGCAAACTGTCGGCAAGCCATCGCTCGGCGCTTGAAAAATATCTTGAAGAGCATCCCGAAAAAATGCCCGGCGGCGACGGCAATGCAAAGCCTGCGAAAACGGCTGCGGCGAAGAAGCCTGCAAAGCCCGCCAAATCTGCCAAGGCCGCGCCTGCAAAACCGGCAAAGCCGAAAGGCCCCTCGCCGCTTGACGGCATTTTGAAACAGTTGCGTGCCTGGTGGGTCGGCGTCGATGTGAAAGACCTCGACGCCTATGACCGCACGATGGCGAAAAAGGCAAGTGCTGCCTCTGCCACGCCTGCTGCTGCCAGAGGCGCTGCGGCCAATGACATTCCGGCAAAGGCTGAAGTGTTGCCGGAGCTGAGCCGTGCGGAACTTCTCCAGATGATCTGGGGCGAAGGTTTCGCGCTGCCCGGCGGCAAAGACTTCACGGCACGGCTGATGAGCGGCGTCGAACTGCCCAAGGGCGCGCCGCTGCTCGACATCACAGCCGGTCTCGGCGGCGGCACGAGCGCCATTGCCACGCAGCACAATGTGATCGTGGAAGGCTATGAAACCGATCCGTATCTGGCAGAAGCCGGTCAGAACTGGACGACGGCGAACGGTGTGCCGACGCATGCCTCGGTTGCCTGTGCGGACCCTGTGGTGCAGGCCTTCACGGAAAAGACCTATAGCGCCATCTTCGCGCGTGAGACGCTGTTCACCGTGCCGGACCGCAAGAAGCTGCTCGCCAATATCGTGCCTGCGCTGAAGCCGCTGGGCACCATTGTTCTCACCGATTTCATGCTGACGGACCGCAAATCCGGCGTGCCGGAGATGAAAGCATGGCGCGACGCGGAGCCTGTGCGGGCGCTGCCTTACACGGTGGACGAGTATTCCGAATTACTGGACCAAAACAAATTTTCGGTCCGCGCCTGCGACGATTTGAGCACGGAATATATCGCCTTTATCCAGAATGGCTGGAAAAGGCTGCATAGTTACCTTCAAAACGCCAAGTTTTCGCCTGAAACGGCAACCATGTTGATGAATGAGGGCAACTTATGGTTAGCCCGTTGCAAGGCTCTCGAAAGCGGCCAGCTTCGGCTTATCAGCATTAAAGGCGCTCTCCGCCCGGTCCGGTCTTTGACGGATTCCATGTCGATCACCTGATACGAGCGTCTGTAGACCAAAGAGACTCTATCCAGTTGCCTGCGATTCAGATACGTACTCCCCCGAGAATGACACCAGGACTAAGGACCATGACCACACAACCGCAACAGGCCACACCGGCCGAACCGCAATCGAACCAGCGCCGTGTTGAACCGATTTTCGATGCTTCGGGCACGCTGCGCCATGTTTCGAGCGCGCCCGGCAGCAGCACCGAGCCGACGAGCCGCAATGATCGTCAGCAGGCCCGCTAAACGGAAGTGAAGTTAAGGGAGCCCGGTCAGTCGATATGCAAATCGGCGCTGTCGGGCTCGCTCACGGATGCGGACCGCATCTTGTGATGGCGATAGCGCATGATGCCCACAGGCACGACGGCCAGATAGCCGAGCGCGATGATGGTGAAGGCATACCACGGGTAGCTCAACACCACCGCCGCAGAGACACCCACGCAGACCAAAATCGGCAGGACCATATCGCGCTCAATGCGCAGGCCCATGCGCTTGCCTGAGAAGGTCGGCACCTGAGAGATCATCAGGAAGGCGACCAGCACACAATGCAGCGCCACGATGAGCGGCAGGGTTTTGAGAAACGACACGCCGATAAAATCGAGATAGAGCGGCAGCATGACGACGAGCGCACCGGCGGGCGCGGGCACGCCGACAAAATAGTTCGCCGACCATGCGGGCTTGTCGGGGTCTTCGAGCGCCACGTTGAAGCGCGCGAGGCGCAGGGCGCAGCAGACGGCATAGCCCAGCACCGCGATCCAGCCGATGCCGCCGATGGCGCTGAGCGACCAGAGATAGAGCACGAGCACGGGCGCGACGCCGAAATTCACGAAGTCTGTGAGGCTGTCGAGTTCGGCACCGAATTTCGACGTGCCTTTGAGGAAGCGGGCGACGCGGCCATCGAGCGCGTCAAAGATCGACGCGACGATGATGGCCGTGACAGAGGCTTCAAAGCGGCCTTCGAGAGCGAAGCGGATGGCCGTGAGCCCCGCGCAGAGCGCCAGCACCGTCAGCGCATTGGGGATCACAGTGCGGACCGGCACGGAACCGAAAGCGCGCGGGCGGTTCACAAACGGTCGCCCGTTTTCCGGCCCGAAAGGAGGAAGTGATTTCGCCATGACAAATCTCCTTCTCGCGCTCAGCGCCCTGCTCAGATGTGATGCGGCGCGTCGAGCAATTCGTCGGCAAGCACCGTCTCACCGGCAATCGCGGTCTGGCCGAGCGCGACGAGCGGCACCGCGCCTTCGGGCAGATAAACGTCGAGACGGCTGCCGAAGCGGATGAGGCCGTAACGCTCACCGGCTTTCAACTCCGTGCCTTCCTTGACATCGCAGACGATGCGGCGCGCCACGAGACCGGCAATCTGCACCACGACAAGTTCGGACCCGTCGGCGCGCTCGATGACCATCGAGTTGCGCTCGTTGTCGTCAGACGCTTTGTCGAGGCTCGCATTGAGGAACTGGCCGGGGCGATAGGCGATGCGCTTGACGCGGCCTGCGACCGGCGCGCGGTTCACGTGGCAGTTAAAGACATTCATAAAAATGGTGACGCGGGTGCGGCGCATGTCGCCAAGGCCGAGCTCCGGCGGGGGCGAGGCCTCGGTGATGAGGTTCACGACGCCATCGGCAGGGCTGATCACCAGCCGTTCGCGCTGGGGCGTGGCGCGGTCGGGATCGCGGAAGAAATAGAGGCACCAGAGCGTGAGGATGACGCCGATCCAGCCCAAGGGCTGCCAGATCAGAAACAGGACAAATGTGACGGCGGCAAAGATGATGGCGAAGCGATGGCCTTCACGATGAATGGGCACGAGGATCGAGGTCAGGCTGTCCATTGGTCAGGCTTCCGGTGATTTGTTGTCGTTGCGTTGGAGGGAGTTTAGACCTTTCGGTCCTGTCATGCATCCTCGGCGAGGGCCGAAGCGGAACTTTGTGCGCTCTTGAGGATTTCGCGGGCGGCGTCGGCTTCGCGCTGGCGGCTCCACATCGCGGCATATTTGCCCCCGAGCGCCAGCAGATCGTCGTGGCGGCCACGCTCGGCGATGTGGCCGTGATCCAGCACGATGATCTCATCGGCATCCACCACCGTCGAGAGGCGGTGCGCGATGATGAGCGTCGTGCGGTTTTCGGAGATGCGCTTCAGCTCCGACTGGATTTCTTTTTCGGTATGGGTGTCGAGCGCCGAGGTCGCCTCGTCGAGAATGAGGATCGCCGGATTTTTCAAGATCGTGCGGGCAATGGCGACGCGCTGCTTCTCGCCGCCGGAAAGTTTCAGGCCCCGCTCGCCGACCGCGCTTTCATAGCCATGCGGCAAACGCGCGATGAAACCCGCGATCTGGGCCTGCGCGGCGGCGCTTTCGACTTCGGCATCGCTCGCATCGGGGCGACCGTAGCGGATGTTGTAGCGGATCGTGTCGTTGAACAGCACCGTGTCCTGCGGGACCATGCCGACGGTTGCGCGCAACGAGGCTTGCGTGACGTCGCGGATATCCTGACCGTCGATCAGCACGCGGCCACCCGAGATGTCATAGAAGCGGAAAAGGATGCGCGAGATGGTGGACTTGCCCGCGCCCGAGGGGCCGACAATCGCCAGCGTCTTGCCCGCCGGAATACGGAACGACACGTTGTCGAGGATGCCGCGCTCCTTGTCGTAACGGAACGAGACGTTCTCGAAGACGATCTCGCCGCCATGCGGATTGAGCGGCACGGCGTCGGGCGCGTCCTGTACTTCCGAGGGGATGTGCAGAAGATCAAACATGGTTTCCATGTCAATCAGGGCTTGGCGGATTTCGCGGTAGACCGTACCGAGCAGATTGAGCGGAATGGAAAGCTGCGTGAAATAGATGTTGATCATGGCAAAGTCGCCGACCGACATGGTGCCTGTCACAACGTCATGCGCGGACATGATGAGCAGCGCCATGAGGCCGACATTGAGGATGATGTTTTGCCCGCCGTTCAGCGTCGAGAGCGATTGCAGGGTTTTGATCGCGGCTTTTTCGTAACGGCGCATGGAGGCGTCGAAGCGGGTCGCCTCAAACTCCTCATTGCCGAAATATTTGACCGTCTCGAAATTCAGCAAGCTGTCGATGGCCTTGCTGTTTGCCTCGGTGTCGAGCGCGTTCATCTGGCGATGAAAGCGCGTGCGCCATTCGGTGACGCCGAAGGTGAAGCCGACATAGATGATGATGGTGGCGATCAGCACCACGGCATAGCGCAGATCGAAATAGAGCGCGAAGACGCCGATGACGAAGGCGAGTTCAAGGATCGTCGGAATGATGTTGAAAAGCGAGAAGCGCAGCAGCAGATCAATCGCCTTGGTGCCGCGCTCGATGACACGGCTCAGGCCGCCTGTGCGCCGTTCCAGATGGAAGCGCAGCGACAGCGCATGCAGATGACGGAATGTCTGAAGCGCCAGATTGCGCACGGCGTTCTGGCCCACCGGCGAGAACACACCATCGCGCACCTGATTGAGCCCGACGCTGAGAATGCGCGAGATGCCGAAGGCCAGCAGCGCAAAGAGCGGCACGGCGACGATCGCGTGTGTCGGCGACACGGTGAGGCTGTTGATCGTGTCACGGTAGAAGAACGGCGAATAGGTCGAGATGACTTTGGCTGCGACGAGAACGACAAGCGAGATCACGACGCGGCTGCGCAGATCAGGACGGCCCACAGGCCAGAGATAAGGTGCGAGCGAGCGCAACGTGTCCATGCGCTTATGCTGCGTGGGCGCTGCCCCGCCCGTCACCGGATGAGCGCCGCTCTCCCCGCCCTGTTTTGATCTCAATCCGCGCATTGCATCAATTCCATAGAGAAACACCCCGCAACGGATTTTACCGTGGCGGGGTGCCCTTTACATAAGCCTTATGGGCCGTGACGCAAGTGCGACGGATGGTTCCTGTTTCCCTCTCCCGTTTTCTTAGCCCTCTCCCTTTGGGAGAGGGGGGAGCGCCACTTGGCGCGGAGGGTGAGGGTCTTTGTTGGTGACAAGACCTCAACTCAAACAAGACCCTCACCCAACCCTCTCCCAAAGGGAGAGGGCTAAGAGAAGAAGAGAGGGCTTTAAGGCCCTTACTTCCCCTGTTCGGGCGTGGTGAATATCTGGCCCGGATAGATGAGGTCGGGATCGCGGATCTGGTCCTTGTTGGCTTCGTAGATGACCGTGTAGCGGAAGCCGGAACCGTAGAGTTGCTGGGCGATGCCCCAGAGGTTGTTGCCCGGCTGGATCACGACCTTGCCGTTTTTCATCGCCAGAACGACAGCGCCGGGTTCGCCGCGCTCAAACGGCAGTTCGACGCGGGCGACGACTTTGCCTGCATCGTCAAGCTGGTCGATTCGCATTGTGTATTGGCCGGGCGCGATGGCGACCGTCGGGCGGAGTTCCCAGCGACCGTCGGCACCTGCCTTGGTGTCGCCCACCGGATTGCCGCCCACATAGATGCGGACCGTGGCACCGGCGTCGGCCTTGCCGGAAATGATGAGATTGCCGTGTTCGTCATAATCGACAGATTCGAGCACGAGATTGCCCGCATCCGCAGGCACGCCCGGCCCCTGCAACACGCGGCTCGCCTTGCCCGCTTCGGAGAGAACGACAAGCGCGGGGGCGTCGCCCTGCGCGGGCACCGACACGGCGACGGATTGTTTGGACGGTTTCACCGAGCCGTCAGGGTTCGTCGCACGCAACGTGATCTGATATTCGCCGGGCGCCAGCGGCTTGTCGAGGACCGCCACCCATTCGCCGTTCGTGTCGGCTGTGGCGATGCTCACCACATTGCCGTTGGCCAGCACCTCGACCTTGGCACCGGCCAGCGCGCGACCGGCGGCCATGGTCGAACCGTCACGTTCCACGCGTACAATGTCGAAGGTCGGGATGGTTTTGTCCTCGGCATTCTCCGATGACGGCGCAACCTCGGTGACCGGCGGGGAAACAGGCTCCGGCGGGGGGGCTGCGTTGCGGAAGAAGAGAAACCAGGCCCCGATCAGCAGCGCCAGAATGACGACGACGATGCCCGCTATAATCCCATTGTTTCTCATACCCCGACCTCATACGCTTTCGTTGTGCCAAGCCGGAACATCCGGCGGACAAACGGACTGATTTTCATCTATCCTGCAATTACGACGCCATAAAGAACACCCAGAATCGATGCTCTCTATGGTGAAATTATGTTTTTAAGAAAAGTCCGGAACCGGTCCGCTCCATGAATCTCGTTCATGCCAAGAAATTGGCCAATGTCTGTGTCTATTGCGGCTCCAGCAACGGGGCCGACCCCGCCACCCTTGTCGCGGCCACCCGTTTCGGCGACTTGCTGGCGCAGCAGGACGTGGGCCTTGTCTATGGCGGGGCGAGCATCGGCGTGATGGGCGCGGTGGCCCGCGCGGTGCTGGCAGGCGGCGGCACGGTGACGGGCGTCATTCCCGAATTTCTCTCCAAAGCCGAAGTAAAAATGTCAGGCTTGAGCGAAATGATCGTCACACAGACGATGCATGAACGTAAGCGCATCATGTTTGACCGCTCCGACGCGTTCGTCGCGCTGCCCGGCGGCATCGGCACGCTGGAAGAAGTGATCGAAATGCTGACATGGGCGCAGCTCGGACGACACAATCATCCGATCATCTTTGCCAATCTCAACGGCTTCTGGGATCCGCTGGTGGAATTGCTCAACCACATGATCGAGCAGCAATTCGTGGCGTCGGGCATCCGCCAGTATTACGGCGTGGTCGACAAGGTCGAGGATATCCTGCCGCGCATCGAGGCGGCGCTATGAGGAAAACCGTCTTCTTCACGGGCGACGGACGGCTCGGCAATCAGCTTTTTCAGGCCGCGTTTCTGGACGGGCTGACGGATGCCGGTGACAAGATTTATACGACGGGCATGGAGGACATGCTCGAAGGGTTCGACTGGACACGCTGCGAGATTGTGAACCGGCGGGACTCGCGCGCGCATCAGAGTGCGAAACGCTGGATCAGGCGCTTCGGACGGCTGGCCGCGAAGCTGCGTCTCATCGACGGCGTGCACCAGCCACGCGAAATGTTTTCTGTGGGCCACAAAAGTTTCAAAGCGCATGGCGGCACGACGGCGACGACCAAAGGTCTCACGAGCCGTGTGCTTTATGTGGACAAGGGTTATTTTCAGCACGCCGAATATGCTGAAGCCGCGTCGTTTCGATTTAAGGACGCGCATACGCGCGCGGCACGGGACTTTTTGAGCGCCTTACCCGCCGGCCCCAAAGCCTTCGTGCATGTGCGACGAGGCGACTATGTCAAATGGACGATTTTTGGCCGCCCGCCGCTTCTGTCGCTGGATTATTTCAAACGCGGGATGGACGCGATCCGCCTGCACACGCCGGATGTGCAGTTCATCCTGCTGAGTGATGATGCGGATGCCGCGTCTGCCGCACTCGACGGCGTGCATGTGTTTCGCGGTGCCAGCGTTTACGAAGATTTCGGCATGATGACGCTCTGCGACGGCGGCGTGATTTCCAATTCCACGCTCTCGTGGTGGGGTGGATTTTTCTGCCGCCGCACATTACCGGTGATTTCGCCCGTGGGATTTCTCGCCCACGGGCTCGACTTTGAATATCCCGTCGGCATCACGCCCGCATGGATGGTGCCGATCGAGGCCTAAGCGAGCGCCGGATTTTTGTTGCGCTCGCGCCACCACGTATCGCCTGTGAAGATGATAAGGCCGGTCCAGATGAGCGCGAAGGTGATCATCTGCCCGTGCCCCAGCGGCTCGCCATAGACCCATACGGCAATCGCAAATGATGTGGTCGGCACAAGATATTGCAGCAGGCCCAGCGTCGTCATGCGGATGCGTTGCGCACCATAGGTGAACAGAATAAGCGGCAGTGTCGTCATCGGGCCGGTGAGCACCAGCAATGTCGCGGTGAACGGCGATGCGGGCACGATGCGCGCGCCCGAGCCGGCGATCCATGCGAGATAGGCCAGACCAAACGGCGTGATGAACAGCATCTCGACGAAAAGACCTTCGACCGCATCGGCCTTGATTGTCTTTTTCAGATAGCCATAGGCGGCAAAGCTCACCGCGAGGAAAAGCGAAATCCACGGCACGAAGCCGAGCGCGACGGTGAAATACAAAACGCCGAGGGCGGCGAGCGCGATGGCGGCACCTTGCGCCCGCGACAGGCGCTCGCCCAGCACGATGACGCCGGTGAGCACGCTCATCAGCGGGTTGATGAAATAGCCAAGGCTCGTTTCAAGGATGCGCCCCGAATTGACCGCCCAGATGAAGACAAGCCAATTCACGCCGATAATTGTCGCGGTGACGCAGAGCATGACCATCATGCGGCGGTCGCGCAGCACGGTCATCAGATGGGTTTTGCGGCCGAAGTAAACCACGCAACCGATCAGCAGCAAGAGGCTCCATGTTGCGCGGTGCGCCAGAATTTCAAAGGCGGGCACGGCGGCAAGCTGCCGGTAATACATGACCGACAGGCCCCAGATGAGATAGCCGCTGCCCGCAGCAATGCTGCCGAGCATGGCTTGTCTGCGGAACTCTGTTTCGGTCGGTGACGGGAGGGACATTTTGGCGGCGCTTTCACATGAATTGATCCCCGTGTGGGCTCCTGAAAGGCGGAGCGTCACACGAGGACCGGCGCTCTGCTTGAACTATGCTTTGGTAGCCTGTTTGCGCGCCGGAGCGCCGTCACGATGAAGTTTGTAGGTGATGCTGTCCACGAGGGCCTGAAACGAGGCGTCCACGATGTTTTCCGATACGCCGACGGTGAACCATCGGTTGCCTTTGGCATCGCGGCTTTCGATCATCACGCGGGTAACGGCCTCGGTGCCTGACGTGAGGATACGCACCTTGTAATCGACCAGTGTCAGATCGCTGATGTAAGGCGAGTATTTGCCGAGGTCTTTGCGCAAAGCCTGATCGAGCGCGTTGACGGGGCCGTTGCCCTCGCCCACCGAGATCAGCACTTCGCCGTCGGCGTTCACTTTGACGGTTGCTTCCGAGACCGTGACCATTTCGCCGACCGCGTTGTAGCGGCGCTCGACGAGAACGCGGAAGCTCTCGACGTTAAAGAATTCCGGCACCTGCCCCAGCAGGCGACGCGCGAGCAATTCAAATGACGCACCCGCACCGTCATAGGAATAGCCGAGGAATTCGCGGTCTTTGACTTCATCGAGCAGACGCTGGACGCGGGCATCCTTGGGATCAATCGTGATGCCCGCTTCTTCAAGCTTGACGAGAATGTTGGACCGGCCCGCCTGCTCGGACACGGCGATCTTGCGCGTGTTGCCGGTGCTCTCGGGCGCGACATGCTCGTATGTCGTCGGATCTTTCAGGATGGCCGACACATGAATGCCCGCTTTCGAGAAGAACGCATTTTCACCGACATAAGGCGCATAACGGTTCGGCGCGCGGTTGAGGATTTCATCCAGCGTGCGCGAGACATGGGTGAGGCGCTTCAACTGTTCGTGGCTGACGCCGATTTCCAGCTTGTCGGAAAATTCCGGCTTCAGCAGAAATGTCGGAATGAGCGAGGTGAGGTTCGCGTTGCCGCACCGCTCGCCCAGACCGTTCAGCGTGCCCTGCACCTGGCGCACACCGGCATGAACGGCGGCGAGCGTGTTGGCCACCGCGTTTTCGGTGTCATTATGAGCGTGGATGCCGAGCTTGTCGCCGACGATGCCCGATGCGATGACCTCGCCGACGATGCGCGCGACTTCATGGGGCATGGTGCCGCCATTGGTGTCGCACAGCACAGCCCAGCGCGCACCGGCATCAAGCGCGGTGCGGACGCAGGACAATGCGTAAACCGGATTGGCCTTGTAGCCGTCGAAGAAATGTTCGCAATCAATCATCGGTTCGCGGCCGCGCGCGGCGATGGCCTTGACGCTGTCTTCAATCGATTCAAGATTTTCTTCGTTCGTGATGCCGAGCGCGACACGCACCTGAAAATCCCAGGACTTCGCCACGAGGCAAACAGCGTCGGCTTCCGCATCGAGGATTTGCGCAAGACCCGGATCGTTCGAGGCGCTGCGCCCTGCCCGCTTCGTCATGCCGAAGGCGGTGAACTTTGCGTGGCGGAGCGAGGGACGGTCGGCAAAGAACGCCGTGTCGGTCTGGTTCGCGCCCGGATAGCCGCCCTCCACATAGTCGAGGCCAAGCTCATCCAGCAGGCCCGTAATGAGCCGCTTGTCTTCCACCGAAAAATCGACGCCCTGCGTCTG
>Ga0164241_10004595_pt1 | contig 13303 bp, 11 predicted proteins | sample OricomyardsoilBY_FD_108780 | JGI IMG/M metagenome (GOLD analysis project Ga0164241, IMG submission 108780) | Backyard soil microbial communities from Emeryville, California, USA - Original compost - Back yard soil (BY) | ecosystem: Environmental > Terrestrial > Soil > Unclassified | place: USA...
GCGCTCGGGAGCACACGCGTAGCCCACCGCTTGGCCGCCGTGGATCACGACCGACGCCGTCCAGAGCGGATAGTCCGGGCTCGGGATCAGCACCTCGTCCCCGGGGTTGAGCAGCGCGCGCATGCACATCATGATGAGCTCGCTGACGCCGTTGCCCATGAACACGTCGTCCGCGCTCACGTCCATCACGCCGCGCTCTTGCTGCTGCATCACGACAGCTTCCCGCGCCGGGAAGATGCCCTTCTGGTGCCCGTACGCTTCGGCGAGCGGCAAGTTCTCGACGATCGCCCGGCGCATCGTCTCCGGCATTCGGAAGCCAAACGCTCCCGGATTGCCGATGTTCAGCTTCGTGATCTCGTAGCCGTTTCGCTCGAGCTCCTCAGCCCGGCGTGAGAGCTTGCCTCGGATTTCGTAGCGAACGTCGCGCAGGTGATCGCTGGCCCCCAGCGTGTGCAGGGTCAAGGGGCTCCGCTGTCACCCGGGGTGGCATCCGTGTCCGTATTGCCGGGCGGGGGATTGCTCGACGACGCATCCGCGGCGTCCGAGCCCGCGTCGGTGGGGGGGAGGTTGCCTCCCGAACCCGCTTGGCCGAGCGCCGCGATGGAGTCGATGAGCTGGGTGCGCGGCGGAATGGGCCGCTGACGATCGGTGATGTCGAACTCGGGCGTCCGCTCGAAGCCCTCTCCGCGCAACGGGGGCCCGGAATCGGCCTGCCCGGTGGGGCCCGCTCCGGTCTCCGCTCGCGAGGGCGGATCGTCGGAGGCACAAGCCACCAAAACTCCAAGAGTTCCGGCCAGTAGGAAGCTCAGCCCGGCACCTTGGCCGGCATTCCTGAGGGAGCTTCGAGACGAGCTATCGTACATTGTAGGGCGAGTCTTGCGCAGGTTCCGACGACACGCAAGCGCAACGCAGCTTGTGATGTAGGCCCTCTCCCGACTAAGTTTCCTCAGGTCGTGCAAGGCCGTGGTTATTACTCCCGCTTCGGTGGCTGCTACATCCCCGAAGTCTTGGTACAGACCTTCCAGCAGCTGGAGGCCGCGTTCGAGGCCGTCAAGCAGGACCCAACGTTCTGGGCTGAATACCTGCGGCTCGTCTCCTCCTATTCGGGTCGGCCCACACCGCTGACCTTCGCGGCGAATCTGACGCGTCACTTCGGGGGTGCGCAGATCTACGTCAAGCGCGAGGACCTCAATCATACGGGCGCTCACAAGGCGAACAACGTCTTGGGCCAGGGCCTGCTGGTTCAGCGCATGGGCAAGCGCCGCGTGATCGCGGAGACCGGCGCCGGGCAGCACGGCGTCGCCACGGCCACCATGGCCGCCAAATTCGGCTTCGAATGCACTATCTATATGGGGGAGGTCGATGTTCAACGACAGCGCCCCAACGTCTTCTGGATGCAGCGCCTGGGGGCCACGGTGGTACCGGTGCGCGATGGCGCGCGCACGCTGAAGGACTCGATCAATGAGGCCTTCCGGGACTGGGTGACCAACATGGACAGCACGCACTATGTGCTCGGCACCGCGTGCGGCCCGCATCCGTTTCCAGAGATGGTGCGCTACTTCCACTCGGTCATCGGCCAGGAAGCGCGAGCGCAGATCCTGGAGCAGACGGGCCAGCTGCCGCGCCGCGTGTACGCCTGCGTCGGCGGCGGGTCCAATGCGGTCGGCATCTTCAACGGCTTTCTGGATGATGCCACGGAGCTGGTCGGGGTGGAGGCAGGGGGCGACGGTATCGCCAGCGGGCGCCACGCCGCGCGGCTCTCCAGCACCGACGCTTCGGTCGGCGTTGCGCAGGGGTACAAGACCTACTTCCTGCAGAACGAGGATGGCCAGATGCGGGAGACGCACAGCGTCGCCGCGGGCCTCGACTACATCGGCGTCTCGCCGATCTTGGCGGCCTGGCACGAGTCAGGGCGCGTTCGCTTCGAGTCAGCCACGGACCGTGAGGTCATCGAGGCGCTGGCTCTGACCGCCCGCAGCGAAGGGCTCATCCCGGCGCTGGAGTCGTCGCACGCGTTTGCCGGAGCCTTCCGGGAGGTCTCCCAGCTGCCCGGGAGCGAGTCGGTGATCATCAACCAATCGGGCCGCGGCGATAAGGACATCTTCACTGTGGCCGAAGCCTTCGAGGACGCCGAGTGGAAGGAATTCATCCGCAATAAGGCGCGAGGCTACCATGCTTGAAGAGCAGATCCGGCGTCGCCTGCGCCACAAGGACTTGCTGGTGATGACTCACATCGTGATCGGCTATCCCAGCTTTCGAGAAAGCTGGGCGCTGGCACGCGGCATGGTGGACGCTGGCGTCGATCTTTTGGAATTGCAGATTCCGTTTTCCGAGCCGATGGCAGATGGCCCGGTGATCCTCGCTGCCAACCAGCACGCGCTGACAGCGGGAGCGAGCGTCAGCAAATGCTTCGAGTTTGCGCGCGAGCTCTCGGGGCAGGTGCAGATCCCGCTCTTGTTCATGAGCTACTACAACATCCTGTTCAAGTACGGCCTGCCGCGCTTTGCCGCTGACGCGCGCCAGGCGGGCGTCCAGGCTGCCATCGTGCCCGATCTCCCGCCCGAGGAAGCGACCGACTATCTGGCGGCGATGCGCGCCGAGTCACTCGATACGGTGCCGCTGTTTGCGCCCAACACGCCGAGCGAACGCATGCAGATGTTGGCGGAGCGCGGCTCCGGGCTCGTGTATTGCGTGGCACGCAAAGGCGTGACCGGCCAGAAGACGAGCTTCTCCGGGGACCTGACGGAGTACCTGGCCCGCGCACGGCGAGCCACGACGTTGCCTCTGGCCGTGGGCTTTGGCCTGAAGGAGCGTGCCGACGTGGACTTCGTGCGCGGCAAAGCCGATGTGGCGGTGGTGGGTTCGGAGAGCTTGCGGGTGTTCCAAGAGTCGGGGCTTCGCGGGACGTCCGACTTCATTCGTAGCTTGACCGGCGTTGCCCCCGGAGCCTGACGGGCTCGGGTCTCCGGAGCCGGACGAGCAGAGTGTCGCCGGGCGCGCAGCGAACGCGGCACGTGGAGCGTAGCGGGCGCCTGCGCGTGCTGCTGGGCGCGTTGGGCCTCGGCGCCTGCTTTCTGTGCAGCGTCGAGGGGTGGAGCGCCGTCGCCTACCTTGCCGGCCTGCACGGCGATCTGGGGCGGGGCATGTTGCCCGCGTTCGTCGCGCTCTGGGTGCTCGTGCTCTGGGTGCCGCTCGGGCTCGCGACGTGGGCGGTGTGGCCACTCTGGAGACGGCTTCGGCTGCGCCAGCCGAGCGTCTGGGGCAGTGCCCTGGCGGCCTTCGTGCTGTTCGGCGCGAGTGTCCTCTGGAGCCATCGTCTGGCGCAGAGCACGCCGACGGCCGCGGCGGCTTCGGCCTTCGGCGAGGCAGAGCTGGTCTCCTCGCTGTCGACCCTGCAGGCGCTCGCCGCGCAGTTGCCCAAGGGTGAGCCCGGCACGCTCGCGCTCTCGGTGCCGAGCGATTGCAAAGCTCCGCCGAGCCAAGCCCGCGTCACTCTGGTCGCGACCTTTCTCGGGCGCCGGCGCGGGTTGCTCGCCGGGGAAGTCGATCCGGGCGCAGAACGCGCGAGCGGACCGCAGAGCGCCTGCCTACAGGGAGAGAGCCCGGCAGCGGTGCTGGCTCAGCTCAGCGCCTTGCTGCTGCAACGAGCACGTCGAGGCCCCTTGCTGGTCGATTGGGTGAGTCGCTGGCAAGCGCTCTCGGAGCGGCACGCCTGGCTCGACTCGCTCGAGCTGCGCCCCGGTCTGGATGGGGTGTGCGCCGCTGGGCGCTGTTTGATGCCCGGGCAGCTGCTCGCGCAGGGCTTCTTTTCGACGTATCGCCCCGTCGCCTTCATTCCGGACTTCCAGTTTGGCGTGGCCCCCGAGCAGCTGCGTCGAGCCGTCAGCGCTCCTGCTGGCTCCGGGCTGCGAGGACTCGTGCGGGTCGAGACCCGCAGCTATCTGCTGCAGCTGGAGCCGGGCGCCGCTCCCGCGACGGCGCTCTTGCGTCTGCGTCGGCGCGAGGTACCCGTGACGCGCGAGACCCTGGAGCGAGGGGCTCGCGCCGCGGAGAGCTACGTGCTCGGAGCGCAGCTGCCCGATGGGAAGTTCCGGTATACGCTCGACCCACTGACGGGCGTCGCCGACGATCAGAGCTTCAACCTGGCTCGGCAGGCCGGCACTACGCTGGCGTTGTGCGAGCTCGGCCGCGAGACTCCGGACGTCCGCCGCGCCATCGAGAGCAGTTTGCTCGCCCTCTTGGGCTTCGAGCGCTCTGTTGGAGCGCTGAGCGCACTCACGTCAGATCCTGGCGCGGAACAGACGCGCCTGGGTGAAAACACCTTGCCCCTGGTCAGCTTGCTCTCCTGTGCGGAGCGCCTGGGCTCCGCCTTGCCACCGAGCGTCGCTGGACTATCCCGGCTGCTGCTCGCGATGCAGCGTCCGGACGGAGGCTTCTGGCCGAGCTTTGACTTGAACACCGCCGCGTCCCAGCCCGGCCCCGAGCCGCTCTATGCGTCGGGCCAAGCGGTGCTGGCCCTGGTACTTTTGGAGGCGCGCCAGCGCTCGCACCCGGACCCGGCGCTGCCGCCGCTCGAGCGCGTGCAGCCCGCCGTACAGCGAGCCATGGATTACTTCGCGAACGAGTATTGGTCGCACCCGCTCGCGGACTTCCTCTTCTTGGAGGAGAACTGGCATTGCCTGGCAGCGCGCGCCGCGCTGCCAGTGCACCGGCACGCCGGCTACGAGGATTTCTGTGCGCGCTACGTGCGCTTCAAGGCGCGTCTCATCCTGGAGCGAGAGCAAGGAGCCGACCCCGACTTCGACGGCGGCTTTGGCTTCGGCAATCTCGTCCCGCCCCACAACACCGGCGCCGCAGGTTTCGCCGAGGCGCTGGCGGCGCAGCTGGCGCTGCGCCGCGCGAGCGGCCTCGACACGACGCGCGATGAAATTCTGCTGCGCCGGGTGCTGGGGTTCTTGCTCCGACAGCAATGGACTGCCGAGAACTGTTTTGCTTGCGCCACCCCTGGAGTCCTGGGCGGCATGTCGGAACACACTCACTCTTTGCTCACGCGCATCGACTTTGCCCAGCACGCCTGGGCGGCGCTCGGTCACGGCGCGTCGATTTTGTATCCGACGCCCTAGCGAGCAGAGAGCCCCGCTACGGCTAGAGAGTGATCAGCACCTGGCGCAGCGCCGTGATGCTGTCCTTCGCCACGAGCTTCTTCTTCTTCAGCTCGCGGGCGTGCTGATATTCTCTCGGCGTGAGCCGAGGCTGGTTCATCAGCGCATCCAGCTCTTGATTGAGATTTTGATGCTTTCGTTCCAGGTGGTGCAGCAACAGTTCCGGTTCTTTTTTCATGCCATGCCCTCCTATCGAGGCGAGAAATGGGGAGCCCACTCGAACGACGCTACGGGAGCCGCCGTCTCAGACAAGTTTCTCGTGTGTGTTCCAAGGCGTCACGCGGGCACTCCGGCGCGCCTGCGCCGGGCTGGCCACTCAGTGGCCTTCTCTCGGGTAACCCGGGTCGATCGGGAGCTATTCCCGGTCTCCGAACGTCCCCGCCTTGCCCGGGTCCCCGGCCAGAGCTAGCCTCAGCAGGTGTCGGTTGGCCCGAGCGCTACGCGCCTATGGTTTCCAAGGATTGTCTTGCTGGCCGGGGCCGTTGGCCTGGTCCTCGGTTGCGGGGCCCGGGCGTTTCCGTCCGACGACGGCGATGATGACGAGCTGAACCTGGGGCAGGGGGGCATCGGCATCGGTGCGGGAGGCACCGGAGGCTCCGGAGGTACGGGAGGCACCGGAGGCTCGGGGAGCGCAGGCGGCAGCGGTGGTTCCGGGGGGACCGGCGGCAGCGGCGTGTCCGATCCCTTTGATTTCCGGACTACGCAGCTGGGCCGCTGCGAACTCGGCTTTACCTGGGAAAGTGGCGACGCCCGGCCGTGCAAATATCGCCTCTCCGGCCGCTGTTACAACGACGAGCTCGCTGTCTGCGCGTGCGCCTGCCCGCGGGAGGGAAACAGCACGTGCGTCCTGTCTGGCTTCCTTGGCGATCCGAGTCGCCCACTACAGGTGACCTGTGGCGCGAGCTGACACCGCAGACGGGGCCCGCGCTTGGCATTATCATGACCTGGGAAGACGTGCAGCATGGCGCGCAATGAGCGGCGAGTAGAGAAGCGGTTCGGCGAGTTGAAGGCGAGTGTGCGCGCGCTCGACCTGGGCCGAAAGTTGCTTGGTCTGCTCGACCGGCGGTCAGGGGAAGCGCCGCGCATCGGCGACACCGTGGGCAGCGTGATGACCCGCAGTGTCGCCACCTGTACGGGTTCAGATACGCTGCATCGTGCGGCGCAATTGATGTGGGATCGGGACTGCGGCGCCATTCCCGTGGTGGATGCGCTGGGGCGCGCCGTGGGACTCGTGACCGATCGCGATCTGTGCATGGCGGCGTATACCCGAGGGCGACCTCTGTCTGCGATCAGCGTGTCCAGCCTGCTGTCGGCACGCCTGTATACGTGCACTGCCACGACCTCTCTCGACGAAGCGATCGCACGCATGTCCGCCCATCGCGTTCGGCGTTTGGTGGTCGTGGATGCCAAGGACCAGAAGCTGATCGGCATGCTTTCGCTGGCCGATCTCGCTCTCCGCTCGAGGTCGCTGGGGCGGACGCTGCCGATTGCTCCGCTGTTGATGGCCGAGTTGCTCGCTTCGCTGTCGGAGCGCGTGCCGGGGTCGGCCGAGGCCGCTCCAGCCGTGCCTGCTCCCGCTTCGTCCGATCCGCGCGCGGCGGAATGACGATGTCGCCACGGCCGCCGCCCCGTGTGCTGCATGCCGAGGAGTTGCCCTGGGCGTCCAGCCCTACGCCTCACGTCTGGCGCAAGCGCCTCGAGTTGTCGGGGCCGACGGAGGCCGGCCGCGTCACCTCGATCGTGCGCTACGATGCCGGGAGCGTGTTTCCGTCTCATCCGCACCCCGAGGGTGAGGAAATCCTGGTGCTGGAGGGAGTCTTTTCCGACGAGCACGGCGACTATCCCGCAGGCACATTTCTGCTGCATCCGGAGGGCTTCGAGCACGCGCCGTTTTCGCGTCACGGTTGCCTGCTGTTCGTGAAGCTCCGCCAGGCCGCGGGCGCCCGGCAGACCTTGCGGATCGACACTCGAAGCGCCGCGTGGCAGGCCACGGGCATTGCGGGCGTCGAGCGCTTGCCCCTGTACGCCGAGCCCGCTTTTCCCGAGCGCATTCACCTCACCCGGGTGGCTCCGGGGGTCCGCGTCGGACCGCTGGAGTTTCCCGAGGGCGAGGAAATCCTGGTGCTCGAGGGCGGCTTCGACGATGAATACGGCAGCCATCGTCGACACTCGTGGCTACGATTTGCTCCCGGCGCTGGTCACTCCCTGCGCAGCGACTCCGGATGCACGTTGTACGTGAAACGCCCCGGCAGCCCCCCGTCCGTGTGCTAACCAGCGCTCTGTGACCCAGGGAGCCCTGTGACCGAGACAGCTCTGTGACCGAGACAGACGGGGGCGTGCTCGCCCCACTCGAACGGCGGCTCGATGCCCTGGACGCGGAGGTGTCCGCCGATTCACTGCTGGAGCAATTTCTCGGCTACGTCGAGGAACTCGGCGTCCAGCTGTATCCTGCCCAGGAGGAGGCGATCCTGGAGGTCTTCTCCGGCCACAACGTGGTCTTGAACACGCCGACGGGCTCGGGCAAGTCGTTGGTGGCGCTGGCGGTCTGCTTCCAGGCGCTGGCACAGGGGCGATTCGCCTTTTATACCGCGCCGATCAAGGCGCTGGTCACAGAGAAATTTTTTGATCTGTGCACGGCGCTGGGGCGACACAACGTCGGCATGATGACCGGAGACGCGAGCGTGAATCGCGACGCTCCCATCTTGTGTTGCACCGCGGAGATTTTATCCAATCTGGCGCTCCGCCACGGCAATGACGCTCGCGCTGACTGGGTGGTCATGGATGAGTTCCACTACTACTCCGATCGCGATCGGGGCGTGGCCTGGCAGTTGCCCTTGCTCACCTTGCCCAAATCGCGCTTCTTGTTGATGAGCGCGACTCTCGGCAAGCCCGAATTTTTCGTGGATGAGCTGGAGCGCCGGACCGGGGCGCCGGCGCGTCTCGTCCGCTCGTTTGAGCGGCCCGTGCCGCTCGACTATGAGTACAGCGAGACTCCGCTCGAGGAGACCATCCAGCGGCTGGTCGGGCTCGGGCGTGCACCGATCTACATCGTGCATTTTTCGCAGCGCAGCGCCGTGGAGAAGGCGCAAGACTTGATGAGTCTGAATTTTACCTCGAAGGAGGAAAAGCAGCAGATCAAGCTGGCGCTGCGTCAGACCCAGTTCGGGAGCCCCTTCGGTCGGGAGCTCGCGCGCTTCCTGCCGCACGGCATCGGCGTGCATCACGCTGGCATGTTGCCCAAGTACCGGCGGCTCGTGGAGCGCTTGGCTCAACGTGGTCTGCTGCGCATCATCTGCGGCACCGACACGCTCGGTGTCGGAGTGAACGTGCCGATTCGTACGGTGCTGTTCACGCAGCTCTGCAAGTTCGACGGTGAGAAGGTCGTGCTGCTTTCGGTCCGAGACTTCCAGCAGATCGCAGGCCGAGCGGGCCGACGGGGCTTCGATACGCAGGGCAGCATCGTGGTCCAGGCTCCGGAGCACGAGATCGAAAACAAGCAGCTCAAGGCGCGCGCCGCCGGGGACCCCAAGAAGGCCAAGAAGCTGCACCTGAAGAAGCCGCCCGAGCGGGGGTACAAGCCCTGGAACGAACGGACGCTCAGCACGCTCAAGGATTCGGAGCCCGAGGCTTTGGTCTCGCGCTTTACGATCAACCACGGTCTCTTGCTCACGGTGTTGGCACGTCCCGGCGGCTGCGCGGTCGCGCGGCGCATCCTGCGAGATAGCCACGAGTCCCCCCAGCGCAAGCGCCGCCTGCTGCGCGAGGGCATCGAGCTGTTCCGCTCGCTCCTATCCTCGGAGATCGTTTCGATCGAGGGCTCGAAGGTCGCCATCAACTCCGAGTTGCAGCAGGATTTCTCGTTGCATCAGGCGTTGTCCCTGTACGCGGTCGAGGCGCTCGAAGCGGTCGACGTGCAGTCGGAGCACTATGCGTTGACGGTGCTCAGCGTGGTGGAAGCGATCCTGGAGGACCCGTCCGCGATTTTGTACGCGCAGGTGTCTTGGCTCAAGACGCAGCGCATGGCGGAGCTCAAACAGCAGGGCGTCGAGTATGACCAGCGCATGGAGGAGCTCGAAAAGATCGAGTATCCGAAGCCGGATGCGGAGTTCATCTACGAGACGTTCAATCTGTTCGCGAAGCACCATCCTTGGGTCACCGGTCACGGTGTCTCCCCCAAATCGATTGCGCGCGACATGCACGAACGCGTGCTCAGCTTCAACGACTACATCAAGGAGTACGGACTGGCCCGGGCCGAGGGCGTTCTGCTCCGCTATCTCAGCGACACGTATCGCACGCTGAAGCGTTCGGTGCCGGAGAAGTTCAAGACGGAGGAGGTGCTCGATCTCGAAGCCTGGCTTGGCGCAGAGCTCTTACAGATCGACGCCAGCTTGCTCGAGGAATGGGAGAAGCTGGAACAGCCCGACGCTTTCCTGGCGCGCAAGGACAGCCCCGCAGCCGAGGAAACACTGGCCGCGGACATCACTCGCGATCGCCGCGCGCTCGCGATCTTGGTGCGCAATGCTTGTTTTCGCATCGTGCGCGCCGTGGCCGCGCGCGATTTCGGGCGCGTGTTGGTGCTGCTCGCCGAGTTGGCCCCGGAGGGCTCAGACAGCGGGCTGGACGCGGCGGGGGCAGCCTGGACCCGGGCATCGCTGGAGCAGCTCCTCGCGCCGTATTGGGCCGAACACGCCGAGTTGTTGGTGGACGCCGACGCGCGCAATCCCACACGCTGCGCGATCGACACCGGCTCTGCCAGCGAATGGCTGGTCCGCCAAGCCCTGAGCGATCCCGAGCAAAACCACGATTGGGCGCTCACGCTGCGGCTAGATCTAGAAGCCTCCCGCGCCGAAGGCCGCCTCATCCTACAATTACTCGCCCTGGAGAACGCCTAAAAGACCTCTCACCTCTCGAGGTCGTGTCTCGCTAAACCGAGCTGGTTTGGGCGAGACCGAAGCGAATTTCGGTGCAGATTCACCGCGGGCGCGCGGAAACGGACGAACGTCCGTTGAGCACGACCGCGGTGAAGATGCCCGAAAGGCGCGAGAGATCGCCCAAACCAGCCTAGAGGACGCCGAGCAGGAGCGCCACGTTGGTGCCACCGAAGCCGAAGGAGTTGCTGAGCGCGTGCGTCATCGCCAGAGGTCGTGCCTCGGGGCCGACGACGTTGACCCGGCACTCCGGGTCCGGCTGGTCGTAGTTGATGGTCGGGGGGACGATCTGATGTTTGAGAGCGAGCGCCGTGAACGCGGCCTCTACTGCACCGGCCGCGCCGAGCGTGTGCCCGAGCATCGACTTGGGAGCGGTGACCGGCACCTTTTCGCCCAGGATCTGCGCGATCGCGCGAGCTTCACCGACGTCCCCTGCCGGGGTCGAGGTGGCGTGCGCGTTGACGTGCCCGATCTGTTCTGGGTTCACCTTCGCCGAGCTCAGCGCGCTCTGTAGCGCCTGGATTACGCCACGCCCCTCGGGATGGGGCGACGTCAGATGGTAAGCATCGCAGCTGCGGCCGTACCCCATGACCTCCGCATAGATCTGCGCGCCGCGCTGGCGTGCCGCCTCCAGCTCTTCCAGCACGAGCACGCAGGCTGCCTCTGCGATCACGAAGCCGTCGCGATCGCTGCAGAACGGGCGGCTCGCTCGCTCGGGCTGGTCATTGCGGGTGGAGAGCGCGTGCATCGCGCAGAAGCCACCTACGCCGAGCTCGGTCAGCACGGCTTCCGCGCCGCCCGTGATCACGGCCGAGCACTCCCCCTGCACGATCAGCCGTGCGCTCTCCCCGATGGCGTGCGCGCCCGAGGCGCAGGCGGAGGTGAGCGTGAAGTTGGGCCCTCCTGCGCCATGCCGGATCGCGATCAGACCGGGGGCGGTGTTGGCGAGCAGCATGGGCACCATCATCGGGTGCAGGCGCTTCGCGCCCTTTTCGCGCAGCACGGTATGGTTGTCCTCGAGGCTGCGCAGACCGCCCATCGCGACGCCCAGCAGCACCCCGACTTCGTGCGAACGCCCCTCCGGTACCCGGTAGCCAGCATCGGCCAGCGCTTCGTCCGCCGCCGCGATCGCCAGCTGCGCGTAGCGATCGGTGCGCCGCTCGTCCGGCTTGCTCATATACTTGCCCGGGTCAAAACCCTGGATTTCCCCGCCGAAACGGGTTCTGAGCTGCGAAGCGTCAAAGCTTTGGAACGGGCGAATGCCGCTTTTGCCCGCGAGCAGGGCGGTCCAGGAGCTGTTCCGATCGAGGCCTAGTGGTGTCACCAGGCCGATCCCTGTAATCACGGCTCGGCGAGTCACGAGCTGCCGAATATTACGAACGCTCTCATCTGGCAAGGCGGCTGTGCTACCCTGCCGGTGCTCGGGCCGCCCGTTTCATCGGCGCCCACGCTCTGGAACGACCATGGTGGAAATCGAAGTCGCCTATCTCGGACAACTGCGCTGCAGTGCGACACACGGGCCCTCTGGCATGTTGCTGACCACGGATGCACCCGTCGACAACAAGGGCCGAGGCGAAGCCTTTTCCCCGACCGACCTGGTAGCGACGGCGCTGGGCACCTGTATGTTGACGCTGATGGGCATTCGCGCCGGCGAGCAGGATTACCCGCTCGAAGGGCTGCAGCTTTCCGTCAAGAAACACATGCAGAGCTCGCCAGTGCGGCGTATCGCCAAGCTCGAGGTCGGAATTCGTGTGCCTCGTGGCGCCGAGATCGCGCCTGCCGGTCGCGCCGTGCTCGAACGTGCAGCTCATACCTGTCCCGTCCGGCTCAGTATCCTCGAAGCGATCGAGGTGCCCGTGAGCTTCGATTGGGCGGATCCGCGCTAGCCCGCGGTCAGCGCCGGGGCGAGCCGTGGTCTTGATTCAACTCGAGAAGGTGAGCAAGCGACTGGGGGAAACCCTGGCCGTGGATCGCGCCGAGCTGCAGGTTCAAGCCGGAGAGCTTTTTTTTCTGCTCGGCCCGAGCGGCTGCGGAAAAACCACGCTCTTGAACCTGATCGCCGGGCTGATCGAGCCGACGGAGGGGCGCATTCTGTTCGATGGCCAGGATGTCACTCAGCTGCCCACTCATCGTCGCAACGCGGTGATGTGCTTTCAGAGTTATGCGCTTTGGCCACACCTGAGCGTGGCGGAGAACGTGCGTTTTGGTCTCGACGTGCGGCGCCTCGGGCGACCGCAGCAGGAGGCGCGCATCTGCGAGGCGCTCGAGCTGGTGCGTATGAGCCCGTATCGGGAGCGCAAACCAGCCGAGCTGTCCGGGGGCCAGCAGCAGCGGGTGGCGATCGCGCGCGCCGTGGCGGTTCAACCCGCGTGTCTCTTGCTGGACGAGCCGCTCAGCAATCTAGACACGCGTCTACGGCAGCAGATGCGCGGCGAGATCCGCAGCATCTGCAAGGCGACAGGGCTCACGACGCTGTATGTCACCCACGATCAAAAGGAAGCGCTGAGCGTCGCCGACCGCATCGCGATCCTGGATGCCGGGCGGGTCGTGCAAGTGGGTACCCCGCGCGAGCTCTACTCTCGCCCGGTCAATGCCTTCGTGGCCGAGTTTCTCGGTCAGGCGAACCTGATTCCCGGGAGGATCCTGGAACGCTCGGCGGCGCCCGACCGGGATGGATCAGCCGGTGCCGAGCGGATGGAGCAGCTGCTGGTCGACACCCCGCTCGGGCGGCTCGTGGCGTTTGCACAGGCGCTACCGAAGGATGTCGCGAAGGTCACGCTCAGCATCCGCCCCGAGCAGCTCGCGATCGACCCGCAGCCGTCGGCCCCGGTCCTTGCCGGCGACAACCGTGTGCGCGCCCAGCTGATCGAGTCGGATTTCCTCGGGGACTCCAGCGAACATCGCTTCTCGGTGGGCGGCCTGACACTGCGCCTGCACAGCGTGCCGCCCCGTTTCGACCTGCCGCAGGAGCTGGCGCTCGTGCTCGGGCCAGAAGAGCTCGTGGTACTGGGCGAGGCCGGGTAGGATCGAGCCTTGCTTCGCCTCTACGGTTGGCTGGCGGCGTTTTTTGCCGTGCTGCTCGCTCCCTTCGTGCTGCGCGGTGTGCTGGGAGACGTTTCGACCCGGCATCTGCCCTCGGAAGCCCCGGCGTTGGACAACCAAGCGGAGGTGCTCGAGCTACGCATCGTCACCCCGCACAATCAAGACATCCGC
>Ga0164241_10004596_pt1 | contig 13301 bp, 15 predicted proteins | sample OricomyardsoilBY_FD_108780 | JGI IMG/M metagenome (GOLD analysis project Ga0164241, IMG submission 108780) | Backyard soil microbial communities from Emeryville, California, USA - Original compost - Back yard soil (BY) | ecosystem: Environmental > Terrestrial > Soil > Unclassified | place: USA...
CCGTGCAGCTCACCCACTTCAAGGCCGGCATCGACCAGCCGTTCTTCCTGATCGCCGGTCCCTGCGTCATCGAGGGTGAAACGCTGACGCAGGAGATCGCGGGGCGCCTCAAGGAAATCACCGGCAAGCTGAAGGTGAATTACATTTTCAAGGCTTCTTACGACAAGGCGAACCGGTCCTCGTCGAAGAGCTTCCGCGGTCCCGGCATCGATGCGGGGCTCAAGATATTGCAGGGCGTCAAGGACAAGATCGGCGTGCCGGTGCTCACGGACGTGCACGAAGACACGCCGTTCGCCGAAGTGGCAAGCGTGGTCGACGTCATGCAGACGCCGGCGTTCCTCGCGCGCCAGACCAACTTCATCGTGAACGTCTGCTCGCAGAACAAGCCCGTCAACATCAAGAAGGGCCAGTTCCTCTCGCCTTGGGAAATGCAGAACGTGGTCGACAAGGCGCGTTCCACCGGCAACCAGCAGATCATGGTCTGCGAACGCGGCTTCTCGTTCGGCTACAACAACCTGGTCTCGGACATGCGCTCGCTCGCCATCATGCGCGCCACCGGTGCGCCGGTGGTGTTCGACGCAACTCATTCGGTCCAACTACCGGGCGGGAAGGGGGATGCGTCGGGTGGCCAGCGCGAACATATTCCGGTGCTGGCGCGAGCCGCGGTCGCCGCGGGTGTCGCGGGGCTGTTCATGGAGACGCATCCGGATCCCGCCAAGGCGCTGAGCGACGGGCCCAACGCCTGGCCACTCGGCCGCATGGAAAATTTACTGTCGACGCTCAAGGCGCTCGACTCCGCTGTCAAACAACAACCATTCGAGGAATCGCTTCTATGAGTCGCATCGTTGAAATCATCGGGCGCGAAATTATTGATTCGCGCGGCAACCCCACGGTTGAAGCCGATGTGATCCTGGACTCGGGCGTCGTCGGCCGCGCAGCCGTGCCGTCGGGCGCGTCGACCGGCACGCGCGAAGCCGTCGAACTGCGCGATGGCGACAAGAAGCGTTATCTCGGCAAAGGTGTGAAGAAGGCGGTCGCCAACGTCAACGGCGTGCTCAAGGGCGGGTTGATCGGCAAGGATCCGCTCGAGCAGGAAGCGCTCGACGAAATCATGATCAAGCTCGACGGCACGGACAACAAGGGCAACCTCGGCGCGAATGCGCTGCTGGCCGTGTCGCTCGCGAACGCGCGCGCGGCAGCGCAGGACACGAAGCAGTCGCTGTGGAAGTACATCGCGAAGGGCCGCGAGCCAGTGATGCCGGTGCCGATGATGAACGTCATCAACGGCGGCGCGCATGCCGACAACTCGCTCGACGTGCAGGAGTTCATGATCATTCCGGTCGGCGCGCCGACCTTCAGCGAGGCCCTGCGTTACGGCGCGGAGATCTTCCACACGCTCAAGGGCATCCTGAAGAAGAAGAAACTCACCACCGCCGTCGGTGACGAAGGCGGTTTCGCGCCGAACCTGTCGTCGAACGAGGCGGGCATCAAGATCATCATCCAGGCCATCGAGCAGGCTGGCTACAAACTCGGCAAGCAGATCTACCTCGGCATGGACGTGGCGAGCTCCGAGTTCTACAAGAAGGGCAAGTACGACATGCACGGCGAAGGCCGCGTATTCACGTCGCCCAACTACGTGAAGTATCTCGCCAAGCTCGCCGACAAGTACCCCATCATCAGTATCGAAGACGGCATGGCCGAGCAGGACTGGGATGGCTGGAAGAACCTGACGGACGTGCTCGGCAAGAGCACGCAGCTCGTGGGCGACGATCTTTTCGTGACCAACACGAAGATCCTCAAGGAAGGCATCGACAAGGGCATTGCCAACTCCATCCTCATCAAGGTGAACCAGATCGGCACGCTCACCGAAACTCTTGCGGCCATCCAGATGGCGGCGGATGCGGGTTACTCGTCGATCGTGTCGCATCGCTCGGGCGAAACCGAAGACTCGACCATCGCCGACATCGCCGTGGCCACCACGGCCTCCCAGATCAAGACGGGCTCCATGTCGAGGTCGGATCGCATCGCCAAGTACAACCAGCTGCTGCGCATCGAAGGCGAGTTGGGCGGCAAGGTGCGCTACGCCGGCAAGGACGCATTCCCGGTCAAGATCTGAGGTCGGCCGGCACTCCAGGAGAACAACAATGCCCAAGCTCATTCTGACGGACGGCAACCGCTATCTCGGGAACATCAGCGAGGCGGACGTGAAGTTGCTCATCGCCGAGCTCGAAGAAGAGGACATGGCCGACCAGGACTACTTCATCGACGGCTCCACCGTGAGCATCCTCGAAGCGGCGGGCGCTTCGAAGGCGCTCGTCGACCTGCTGCTGGGCGCCATCGGGAATTCCGACGGCGTCGACGTTCGCTGGGAGAACTAGCGCGGCAGGGTCGCGACGGGAGTCGGCATGAGTCAGTCCCACCCGTCCATGTTCGCCTACATCTGCCTGGGGTCTAACAACCTAGAGCGGTCGGCGAAGTTCTACGATGCCACGCTGGGCGTGCTCGGTTACTCGCGCTGCAACACCTCGGCGGAGAGCGAAACGAGCTGGAATGGCTGGGTGGGCTGGGGCCTTTACGAAAAAGAGGGCGCGATCCAGGACGCGCTCTGGCTCTGCACTCCGTTCAATCACGAATCCGCAACAGTGGGAAACGGCGTGATGGTGGCGCTGCGGGCGAAGTCCTGGCGAGAGGTCGACGCCTTTCACGCCTCGGCGCTGGCCCACGGCGGCACTTCGGAAGGCGATCCGGGGCTGCGATTGGCGTACAACCCGGATTTCTATGCGGCCTATGTGCGCGATCCGGACGGCAACAAGCTGGCGGTCGTGTGCCGCGGCTTCACGTCGGATCCCGGTCCGTAGCCAAAGGCCGCGGTCAATCGGGCCGTCCCCGATTTGCCTCGCTTCGTCGTGTGGCTCGCACTGCTCGCTGGGTTGGCGCTAGCATCCAGGCAATACATTTGAGGGCCACCATGAAATCCCTGCGCCTGTTGTTTCCCGCATTGCTCTTCGCCAGCTCCGTGTTCGCCGCGCCGCCGAAGCCCGCGCCCCTGCCGTCGATCGATATCCCCTACGAAAAATTCGTGCTCGAGAACGGGCTCACGCTCATCGTGCACGAGGATCACAAGGCCCCCGTGGTTGCCGTGAACGTCTGGTACCACGTGGGCAGCAAGGACGAGCGCGCCGGGCGCACCGGGTTTGCGCATCTGTTCGAGCATCTGATGTTCAACGGGTCCGAGAATCACGACGACGAGTGGTTCCGTCCGCTGGAGGCCGCCGGCGCCACCAAGATGAACGGCACCACGTGGCTCGATCGCACTAACTACTTTCAGAACGTGCCGACGTCGGCGGTGGATCTCACGCTGTGGATGGAATCCGACCGCATGGGGCACATGGTCGGGGCCATCGACCAGGCGAAGCTCGACGAGCAGCGCGGCGTCGTCCAGAACGAAAAGCGCCAGGGTGACAACCGCCCCTACGGCAAGGTCGATGAACTCATCACCACCAGCACCTATCCGGCCGGCCATCCGTACTCGTGGGAAACCATCGGTTCCATGGAGGACCTGAACGCCGCGTCGCTCGACGACGTGAAGGAATGGTTCCGCACCTATTACGGCGCCGCGAACGCGGTGCTCGTGGTGGCTGGCGACATCACCGTGGCCGATGCGAAGGCCAGGGTGGAGAAGTATTTCGGAGACATCCCGTCCGGGCCGGTGATCAAACGGCAGCAGGAATGGATAGCCAAGATGACGGGCACGCGCCGGGCGATGTTGCAGGACAACGTGCCCCAGGCGCGCATATATAAAGTGTGGAACATCCCGGGATACAGGCAGCGCGATTTCACGCTGATGGACATGGCGGCCGACCTGCTCGCCGGTGGCAAGAACAGCCGTCTCTACAAGCGGCTGGTGTATACCGATCGCACTGCCACGAATGTCTCGGTCTTCCTCGGCCCGTTCGAACTCGGCTCGCAAGTGCAGCTCATCGTCACGGTGAAGCCGGGCGGCGATCCGGCCGTCGTCGAGAAGGCGCTCGATGAAGAGTTGTCGCGCTTTCTCGCCTCGGGGCCGGCGCCGGACGAAGTCGAACGCATCCGAACCACCAACTTCGCGAACTTCGCGCGAGGCGCCGAACGCATCGATGGCTTCGGCGGCAAGTCCGCGATCCTCGCCGAGGGGCAGGTGTACGCGGGTTCAGCCGATTTCTACAAGACCCGGCTCGGCTGGATAACCAGCGCCACACCCGCCGACGTCCAGGGCGCAGCCAGGCGCTGGCTGTCTGATGGCGTGTTCGTGCTGAACGTCGAACCGACGCCGGTATTCAGGACCACGGCGAGCAGCGTCGATCGCACCAAACTACCCGAGACCGGCGCACCGCCGTCCCTCAAGCTGCCCGTGCCGTCGCGTGCGCGACTCTCCAACGGGCTGGAGATCGTGGTCGTGGAGCGTCACAGCGCTCCCGTGGTCGATTTCACGCTGATGGCAGATGCCGGCTTCGCGGCCGATGCCCAGGCGAAACCGGGCACGGCGCGACTCGCCATGCTCATGATCCAGGAAGGCACGAAGACGCGGACCTCTCCGCAGATATCCGACCGTGCGGAATCGCTCGGGTCACGGCTGGCCGTGGGTTCGTCGCTGGATCGCTCCTTCCTCAACATGAATGCGCTCAGCAACCGGCTGCCCGAGTCACTCGAGCTGTATGCCGATGTGCTGCTGAATCCAACATTCCCCGTGAAGGAACTCGAACGGCTGCGCGGCACTACGCTTGCCACCATCCAGCAGGAGAAGGCCCAGCCGTCGGCGACGATCAATCGCATCATGCCGAAGCTGATCTACGGTGAGGGCCATCCGTACTCCAATCCTTCCTCGGGCACGGGGACGGAAGAGGCCGTGGGCAGCCTTACGAGCGCGGAGCTTCAGGCGTTCTACCGGCGCTGGGTGCGTCCGGACAATTCGCTGTTGCTGGTGGTCGGCGACACGACACTCGCGGCCATCCAGCCGCTGCTCGAACAGCGCTTCGGTCAGTGGCGTGCGCCCGCCGACCCGAAGCCCGTGAAAAACGTGGCGGAAGTCGCGCTCGCCACAAAGCCGCGCGTGTATCTCATCGATCGCCCGGGGGCTGAACAGTCGCAGATCATCGCGGCCACCGTGGGCCCGACGCGCGCCGATCCGGATCACATCCGCTTCGTGGCGCTCGACACGATGCTGGGAGGCAATTTCATTTCCCGGCTCAACATGAACCTGCGTGAAGACAAGCACTGGGCCTATGGCGCGGGCACGCGCATCACGGACGCCATCGGCCAGGGCATGTTCCGCGTCGGCGCGGGCGTGCAGACCGACAAGACCGCCGAGTCCATAGTCGAGATCCGAAAAGAGTTTCGCGACATCCTCGGTGCGCGGAAGCCGACGGCGGCCGAGCTCAAGTTCGCGCAGGACAGCATCGCCATCGCGCTGCCCGGCAACAACGAAACGTCTGATGAGATCGCCGGCTCGTACGGCGAAATCCTGACTTTCGGTCTCAAGGACAGCTACTGGAATGACTTCGTCGGTGACCTCACCTCGCTCACGACTGCGGACGTGAACAAGGCGGCGGGAAGGCTCGTTCATCCGGAAGCACTCACCTGGGTCGTCGTGGGGGATCTCGCCAAGATCGAGAAGGGCGTGCGCGGGCTCCAGATCGGCGAGGTGACGATCCTCGATGCCGACGGGAACGTGGTGGCCCGGTAGTCGTCTGGAATGGTGGCGTGACGGGCTGGCGCCTGTCACGCCACTTCGACGAGTTCCGAATACTGCTTCAGCGCCGCGTTCGCGGTGACGAATCGCAGGGGCTCCGACATGGCCTGGGCCACGAGCAGCCGGTCGAAAAAATCCGCGTCGGGTAAACGCTTCAAAGAGGCTGCGGCAGCCGCTGCCCGGACGCGCACGGGGAGTTCGAGAAATCCGCTGGCGCGAATCGAGCGCGCCACTTCTTCCGTATCCGCGTCGAGCAGCCCTGCGGCCACCTTTGCTTCGCACTCCACGATCGACGCGGCACTGACATAGACCTCGTCGGCTGCCTCGATGCGCTCGCGCGCGGGCTTGCCGAGCTTGCGCGAGTCCGCGAGCCACCAGAGAAACACTTGCGTATCGAGCAGCAGGCGCATGCCGGTCCCTCTATTCAGCGGAGTAGGGGAGGGCGCCCGTTCACAAGGGCGTCACGGCCTCGAGGGAGAGGTCGAAATCATCGCCGATGCGCAGCCGGCCCTTGAGCAGGCCCAGCTTGCGCGGCGCGTCGTCGCGACCGAGTGGCACCAGCCGCGCCATGGCGCGACCGCCCTTGGCGATCAGCACTTCGTTTCCGTTGGCCACGTCCTCCACCAGGCGCGAGAGGTGCGTCTTGGCTTCGTGGATGTTGATCTTGGCGGACTTCACAATGAACTTAGTTTAGTTTAGTCTACTTCGAATGGGGAAGTTCTTTTCATGACGTGCCTCTCATGAAGCTGCTCGCGGGGGCGTTGCTCACGGTCGTATTGCTGCTGCAGTACCGGCTCTGGCTGTCCGGCGATGGCGTGCGCGAGCTCGCGCGCCTGTCGGAGGCGGTCGAGCGTCAGAAGGCGGAGAACGCAGAGGCCGTCGAGCGCAACCAGCAGCTCATCGCCGAGGTGGCGGACCTCAAGGCGGGCATGGCGGCCATCGAAGAGCGCGCGCGCAGCGAGCTCGGGATGATCGGCCGCAATGAAACCTTCTACCAGGTCGTGCCCGTTCGCCCGCGAACCTCCCTGCCCACCAAGGCCGTCGAACACACGCAAACCGCCGCGCGCTGAACTACAGTACGCGCCGCATGCGCTATTTCGTCGTCATCCCGGCCGCGGGCAGCGGCCGCCGGTTCGCCGCTTCCGTTCCGAAGCAATACGCCGCGCTCGGTAGTTCGACCGTCATCGAGCACGCGTTGAGCCCGTTCGAGGCGGACCCGGACTGCGCGGGCATCGTGGTGGCGGTCGCGGCGGATGATTCACGCTGGCCCGTGATCGCGGCGCGTCGTTCGCGCCTCGTCGAAACCGCGGAAGGTGGTGCGGAGCGTGCGCACACGGTCCGCAACGCGCTCCGTGCCTTGGCCGAGCGGGCACGTCCCGACGACTGGGTCATGGTCCACGATGCGGCGCGGCCGTGTTTCTCGGCCGCCGACCTGCAGTTGCTCAAACGTGAACTGGCGTCGCATCCCGTCGGGGGATTGCTGGCGGTTCCGCTCGCGGACACGCTGAAGCGCGCACTCGAACCCGGACCGGATTCAACCCATGTCGACGCCACGCTCGATCGAGCCGGGTTGTGGCGCGCCGCGACTCCGCAGGTGTTCCGATGCGGCACGTTGTTGCGTGCGCTCGAAGCGGCGCTCGAGGCGGGCCGCATTCCGACGGACGAGGCGCAGGCCCTCGAGTGGAGCGGACAGCGGCCCCTGCTCATCGCGGGCCGTGCGGACAACATCAAGGTCACCACGGCGGACGATCTGGCGCTGGCCGCTGCCATACTCAGCGTGCACAGCACACAGGAGATTGGGTAGATGCGTATCGGTTCCGGTTTCGACGTTCACGCTTTTGGCCCCGGCGATTCGATCGTGCTCGGTGGCGTACGCATTCCACACACGCGCGGCGTGGTGGCGCACAGCGACGGCGACGTGGTGCTGCACGCGTTATGCGACGCGTTGCTGGGTGCGGCGGGTCTCGGCGATATCGGCATGCACTTTCCCGACACCGACCCGATATGGAAGGGCGCCGACAGCCGTCGCTTCATCGCGGCCGTGCTCGACATGCTCAGCGTGCGCAAGCTCACCATCGCAAACGCCGACATTACGCTGCTCGCGCAAGCGCCCAAGGTGTCACCGTATCGTCTCGAGATCCGTCGCTCGCTCGCGCAGATGCTGGGCATCACGGAGAACCAGGTGAACATCAAGGCGACCACGACGGAGCACCTGGGCTTCATCGGCCGCAATGAAGGGCTGGCAGCACAAGCCATCGTGTTGCTGGAATGATCCCCGATCATTGGCGTCGCGCGGCGCTGGCGCCACCGTCCGCCTGGGGCACGCCGCTCGGCGGTGGCGTGTTGCGCTCCACTCCAGAAGATTTCGAAGTGGAGGAAATCCTCGGCTTTGCCGCCGGGGGCGAGGGGCCGCACGCCCTGCTCCAGGTGCGCAAGCGTGGCGCGAACACCGAATGGGTGGCACGCGAGCTCGCGCGCGCCGCGGGCGTGAAGCCGTTCGACGTGGGTTTCGCGGGGCTGAAGGATCGCCATGCCGTGACCACCCAGCACTTCACCGTCCCGCGTGGCAAGCGCGCGGCAGAGGAGTTCATCGGGCTGAAAGGCGAGGGCTACGAGGTGCTCGGCGCCGCGCCGCATCGGCGCAAATTGCCGCGCGGCGCGCTCGAGGGCAACCGATTCGCGATCACGGTGCGCGGGTTCGTTTGCGATGTCGCGCTGGTCGCGGAGCGCATCGCGCGGATCGCGGCAGGCGGCGCACCTAACTATTTTGGCGAGCAGAGGTTCGGCCGCGAGGCGGGCAACCTCGAACAGGTGCTGCGCGCGGCGGCAAGCGAACCAGGCCGAGGTCGGCAACGGCGCGGCCGGGATGACGCGGGCTTCATGTTGTCGGCGGCCCGCAGCGTCATCTTCAATGCCATCCTGGCGCAGCGCGTGGTGCAGGGTTCGTGGAATCGGCTCGGTACCGGCGATGTCGCGAACCTCGACGGACGCGGCAGCGTGTTCGCCGTGGAGTCGCCGGACGCAGAGCTCGAGCAGCGTTGCGCCGCGCTGGACGTGCACCCCACGGCGCCGCTCGCCGGCGTGGGGCCATCGCTGGCAACCGGCGAGGTGTTGGCGCTCGAAGAATCGATCTCGGGTCAGTTCCCCGAGGCGCTGTCCGTCATCCACGCCGAAGGCATGAAGCCGGAACGGCGTGCGCTGAGAATCCGGGTGCGGAATCTCGAGCACGAGTACTCGGGAGACACGCTGCGCCTTCGTTTCGCCTTGTCCGCCGGGAGCTTTGCGACGACGGTGCTTCGCGAGATCATCACCGGCGCCGCTACAGGGGAATGAACATGCTCGAAGTCAGCGACCACCCGGTGCGTGCGGGTTCACAGGAATCCGGCCGCATTCGACTGATCAAACTCGCGCGTCCTCCCGTGAACGCGCTCAACCGCGAGCTGGTTCGCGATCTCACCGAGGCCGTGAAGGCCGCGAAGGAAGACTCGGCGATCGTGATCAGCGGCCAGCCGGGCTTGTTCTCCGCCGGCCTCGATGTGCCGTCGTTGCTCGCGTTGGATCGGGAGAGCATTACCGGCTTTTTCACCGACTTGTGGCGGCTGTTGCGTGCCATTGCCGCGTCGCCGACGCCCGTTGTTTTCTCGATCACCGGCCATTGCCCGGCCGGCGGTACCGTGCTCGCGATCCAGGGCGACTATCGCGTGTTGGCGAAGGGCGAGTTCCGCCTGGGGCTCAACGAGGTGCAGGTCGGTCTCTTTCCGGGCGGGGTGATCCACGCCGCATTCAAACGGCTCGTGGGCGGACACGCAGAGCAGCTGCTGACGCGCGGCGCATTGATCGACCCGGAAACCGCGCTGCGGGTCGGTCTCGTCGACGAGCTTTGCGAGCCCGATCAGGTGGAGTCCCGCGCCATCGAACTGGCACGGGAGATCGCCCAACTGCCGCGCGAGCCGATGTTGCGCACGCGCGCGCTCGTGCGGCGCGAGCTCATCGACCTGTATGGCGCAGCGGGCGATGCGAAGGATTCGGAGCGCGAGTTCGGCGTGATGGGCCACGACATGTGGTTTGCGCCCGCGGCGCAGGAAAGATTGAAGGTCGCGTTCGCGAAGAGGAAGTAGACGGTGCCGGGTGGGGAAAGTGGGGAGTGTGGCGACTCCCCACTTTCCTCACCCGGCACCCACCCACAACAACACGTTGATGGCGCCGGTGCCGCCGTCGACGCGCCGTGCCGACGTGAATGCCAGCACGGGACCGGTCTTGCGCAGGATCATGTTCACGGCGGTCTTGATGACCGGCCCGCGCGGTCCCGAGTTCATGCCCTTGCCGTGGATGATGCGCACGCACCGCAACCGATGCGCCAGCGCTTCAGCCAGGAATTCGCGCAGGGCCGCCTTGGCCTCGTTGACGCGCAGCCCGTGTAAATCGCAAACGTCCTCGACGCGATACTCGCCGCGCTTGAGCTTGCGCAAGACGCCGTCCTGCACCCCGTCGCGACGGAACGAAATCTCATCACCGGAATCGGTGATTTCGCCCACGCCCACACCCTGAAGGCTTTCCACGAGCACCATCGCGCGATCGGCAGCCGTGAACCTCGCCTTGGCCGGCGGCTTTCGCCTGGCGGATGGAACGCGGGCACGGCTTGCGAGCGGCTTGACGTCCTGCATGGCCTCGCGAAAGGCCACTGCGTCCGCCGTCTCGTCACTGTGGATGCGTTTGCCGTTCAAGCTACCTCCGCGTTGACGCATTGAGTATATTGCGCGCCGGTGCGAATCCTCATATCCAACGACGATGGTTACCGGGCCCGGGGCATCAAGGCGCTGCGCGAAGGGCTCAAGGGTCTTGGGGATCTGACGGTCGTCGCGCCCGACCGCAATCGAAGCGGCGCCAGCAATTCGCTCACGCTCGAACTTCCACTGCGAGTGCATCGCTCCGAGGACGACGTCTACTTCGTGGAGGGCACGCCCACGGATTGCGTGCATCTCGCGGTCTCCGGTCTCTTCCCATTCGAGCCCGACATGGTCGTGTCGGGCGTGAACAACGGATCGAATCTCGGCGACGACGTGCTCTACTCGGGCACGGTCGCGGCCGCCACCGAGGGCCGCTTCCTCGGCAAGGCTGCCGTGGCGGTTTCTCTGCACACCGATGGTCTGCGCGGCGACGCCGTGCGCTATTTCGAAACCGCCGCGCACTTCGCGCGCGTCATCGTCGAACGACTCCACGCCACGCCGCTCACGCTGGGCGGCCGGGCCACCATTCTCAATGTGAACGTTCCCAACCTTCCCTTGAACGAAGTAAAGGGCATTCAGGTCACGCGGCTCGGCAATCGCCATCGCTCTGAACAGGTGATCAAGGCCGAGGACCCGCGCGGACTCCCGGTTTACTGGGTGGGGCCCGCGGGTCCGAGCCAGGACGCGGGGCCCGGCACGGATTTCCACGCGATCGCCGAAGGTTATGTGTCCGTCACTCCCCTCACGGTCGACCTCACCAACCATGCGGCGCTCGACGGATTGCGCACCTGGTTCGGGCCCGGCGCGTGAACGAGAGCCGCACCGCCGGCATCGGCATGACTTCCGCGCGAACGCGCGACCGCCTGGTGCAACGCCTTCGCGATCAGGGCATCGCCGATCTCTCGGTGCTCGATCGCATTCGCAACGTGCCGCGACACATCTTCGTCGACGAGGCGCTGGCCTCGCGAGCCTACGAAGATACGGCACTGCCCATCGGGTTTCGCCAGACCATCTCGCAGCCTTATATCGTGGCGCGCATGACCGAAGCGTTGATCGAAGGCGGGCGCAAGATCGGAAAGGTGCTCGAAGTCGGCACGGGTTGTGGCTACCAGACCGCAGTGCTCGCGCCCTTCGTGAAGAAGATCTACTCCATCGAGCGCATCGCTCCGCTCGCGAAGCGCGCCAAGGCCACGTTGAAGGAACTGGGCATCAAGAACGTGATGCTCAAGCATGGGGACGGCACCACGGGCTGGAAGTCGCAGAAGCCCTTCGACGGCATCCTGGTCGCCGCAGCGCCGCTGGCGGTTCCCGAAGCGCTGTTTGCGCAGCTCGCCAACAAGGGGCGCCTCATCGTCCCCGTGGGGCCGGAGGGGGCGCAGCAGCTCATCCGCTTCACCCGCCGCGGCGAGGAGCTGGAACGCGAAATGTTAGGGCCGGTGGCCTTCGTCCCGATGCTCGGCGGCACCGCCTAAACCCCTCTGCGACGCAGTATTCGAGTAATTTCTCGCATACGGTATAACCAGCAAGTCTTTGTTTTTACAGGCAGAAATGCCTGCCATTTAGAGCGGGGTGTAAGCCCGGAAACGCGCAGGCTTGTCAGTCAGTACTTAACATGTTTTGATGTCGCCGCTTGCCGACAGAGACCCGAGTAAGAGTTTGCTCCTACGAGTTTCCTCTTATGTTTTTCGAGGGGTCCCGGTTGAAGGCACAGGGGAGAACGGGGAAGTCGCGGCAAAAAGTAGAACAAGCCGAATAGAAGAAGAAAAAATTCGCCAGTAATTCGAGTCTGTCAGCTTCGAACCATTGGCCTCGCTAAACAAACTTTCTCCCCCTGTGCTTTCACCCGGGTCCCTTCGCGGGACCCGGTAGCAGAATCGCCGCCAGAGCCCGCCGCTCCTCGCTCACCAGCACGTTGTAGGTGCGGCATGCCGCGCCGATCTCCATGACCTCGAGGCCTATCTTCCGCGTCGCGAATTCCGCGCGAAGCGCCGCACGCGGAAACACCTGGCGCACGCCAGTCGACAGCACCACCACCTCCGGCCGCTTATCGAAGAGGGGCAGTAGATGTTCCGCAGTGAGCTCATCCACCGAACGCGGGGTCCAGGACGAAAAAGTGCTGGCTGTGATGACACAGCTTTCGCGGATCTCGTCGTCTCCGAGCGCGATGAAGTCGGCGCCGTACCGCCGGATGAGATTGACGCCTTCGGGCCGTTGCTGAGTGAACTTCATGGGTTCGCTACGATACCGCCATGCGCCGACTCACGCTGATCCTCTCCGACCTCTACGTTCCGTCGGAGGCAGCCGGGAGCCGCACCCAGCCCGTTGCGCTCGATCTTCCAAACCTCGACGGGCTGCTGCGCTTCGCCGGCCGCGCCGATGGCATCCGGGACTGGCGACACTGGCTCGCCGCCGAGGTCGGCCGATCGGACCTTGCACGCCTGTCCCTCGCGCATGCCTGCGCAACAGTGTTGCTGCCAGGATCCGCGGCGGCCAATGCCTGGCTCGCAACGCCGGTCCACCTGGAAGCGCGCATCGATCATGTCCGGCTCGCGGATCGGGGTCTGCTTCGCCTCGGTGCCGAGGAGCGAGAGGCCTGGCGACAAGATTTCGCGCGCGCATTCGGACCCGACTACGCGCTTCACGACGCGGGCGAGCGTGGCTTTCTGCTGAGCGGTGCGGCCGCGAGCCACGTCGCGAGCGCTGATCCGTCGAGGCTGCTCGATGCGGACATCGGCCGCGCGCTGCCCACGGGCCCATCGGCAGGCGAACTGCGCCGGCTCGGCACCGAGATCGAGATGTGGCTGCATGGCGCTCCCCGTAATGTCGCGCGCGATCAGCGACGCGAG
>Ga0164241_10004597_pt1 | contig 13299 bp, 10 predicted proteins | sample OricomyardsoilBY_FD_108780 | JGI IMG/M metagenome (GOLD analysis project Ga0164241, IMG submission 108780) | Backyard soil microbial communities from Emeryville, California, USA - Original compost - Back yard soil (BY) | ecosystem: Environmental > Terrestrial > Soil > Unclassified | place: USA...
AAGCCTGCCCCAACTGGACCAGTAGGGGCCCAAGTTTCTCGCGCAATTCCCTCGCGCGTTCAAAAAACATGTCGGTCGTGCCGTCAAAATCGCGCAGCCGCGACTCGTGCGTCACGGATTGCGGGAATTTGAGCGCAAAAATGAAATCGGATGGCGTCCGCTCGTACCATCCACGAAGAGTCGCTGCTGCGGGGACAGCGTAGAACGTCGAGTCGACTTCGACCGATCTGAAAGCACGGGCATATACCGACAGATAATCCGCCGATCGGGTCCCATCCGGATAAAACACACCGGCCCAATCCGAATAGTTCCAGCCCTGAGTCCCCACATGTATGACAGCCGTCATCCATTGAATCGGTACGACAAACGCATCAGTGTCAAGACAACTGGCACCGCCCTTGCCCTTTCAATGGTGACAGGGAGCCGTTCATTCGACGAAATCATTGGCATACCTCGCGGAGGAACCCATGGACGACATGCACGAAGAAAGACGCGATAATTTGGACGCGCAGCGTTCGAGAACAACCGGCGATCACGTTGGAGAAGCGGTAACCGGCGTTTCTGGAGTGATTGTCGGTGCGGCAATTGGATCGCTCGCCGGCCCGATCGGGACGGTGGTCGGGGGCATCGCTGGCGCAGTAGGAGGATGGTGGGCCGGCCGAGCAGTCGCGGACGCCGCGCAGCAGTACACGCTTGACGATGAAGCCGTATACAGAAACCATTACGACAATTCGCCTGTGCGTCTCGCCGACCGTAAGTTCGACGTGGCGCGTCCCGCCTTTCGATTGGGACATATAGCCGCGCAGAATCCCGATTATCGCGGTCGCTCATTCTTGGACGTCGAGGCCGACCTGCGAAACGGCTGGGATGCCGACACCAGCAAGTCCTACGGTGACTGGGAGAGCGTTCGTGGCTACGTCAACGACGCATACGATCGAAAAATGAGCATGATCGAACGCGAGCGACTGCGCGAGACCGCGAGCAACGCCGCCGACGCGGATGACAGACGTCTCGATGAGAATGCCGATCTGAATCTCTACTAACCGTTACGCGTCGTCACAAAGGGGGTCGCGGATGCGATCATCCGCGACCCCCTTTGTGACGACGTGAATTGTTGACTCAGTCGTCGATCTCGCCACCACCGTCTGCCCAGTCCCGGAAACCGCCTGTGAGCGAGACGACGTTGTTGTAGCCCATCTGTTGCATCGTATCGGCGGCGAGCGCCGAGCGCGATCCACGGGCGCAGTAGACGACTATTCTGGAGTCCCGCGGCAGCATCGCTTCAATCTTTCCTTCCAGCTGCCCGCGCGGAATGTGCACCGCATTGGGGACGTGTCCCAAATTCCATTCCGCCGGTTCACGAACGTCCAGAAAGACGCTGTCGCCTTTCTTCTGCTCGACGATTGCGTGAGCTGCGTCTATTTCCGTGATTCGAGTCTTTGCTTCTTCGATCAGATCATTGCCGCTCTTTGTCATTGCTCCTCCACGCTGAGGGTAGTTGAATCGGCGTCGAGTGTCGCACTCGCGCCCAGTGGTATGGTCCATTGATCGTCCACGTGACCCATCGGGATACCGGCAATACATGGAATGCCGATCCCGTCTGCAAACTCGAACAACACGTCATCCAGCGTACGTGATTCTCGCGTATCGCCAGGCGATTCATCGCCATCGCACGATGTGCAGTACCCGAATGCAATCCCCTTCAGGCCAGCAAGCTCACCCGCCAATGCCAGCTGCGTCAGCATCCGATCGATTCTGTACAATCCTTCATTCGTGTCCTCGATGACGAGAATCGCGCCGTCGAGATCCGGAAGATAAGGTGTGCCGACGAGAGAAGAAATGAGTGACAAATTCCCGCCGGCAAGTCTCCCCGTCGCCCTGCCACCTCGAATGACACGAGCGCCGGTAGCTTCGCCGCAGGGGTCCTTTCCGTGCAGCAGTGCGCGCTCGAAGGAATCGCGCGCAAATGGCGAGAGGGCGGTCCGCGCGTTTGGCGAGTGATAGGAGACAATCTCGCACGCGCGACCAATGGCTGCGTGGAGGACCGAAATGTCGGAGTAGCCCATCACCGGCTTCGGATGTCGCCGCGCCGCGTCGTAATCCAGTTGATCGACGATACGCATCGCGCCGTATCCCCCCCGCAGACACCATATCGCGTCTATCTCATCATCCCGCAACGCATCGTTGAAGTCCGCGATCCGCTCGGGATCAGGTGCGGCAAGATAACTGTATCGTTCGAGCACATGATCACCAACAACGGCATCCCATCCCAGCGACCTCGCGTTCAACAACGCCGTATCCACGTCCACAGAACTCTTCAGCGGACCCGATGGCGCGACGAGCGCAACTCGTGCCCCGGGGCCTGTCGTTCGAACCGTATGATAAGCTTTGATTGGCATGCGAAATACTCCAGTGAGCTGGCCGAACAACCGACGGCGCGACCGAAATCTGGCACATGCGTTGCCGCTTTTCATGTCTTTACTGAAAGAACGTCCTGGAAACTCTGGAGGATCTTCACATGGGTGACAATGGCAAGAACGGAAAGGCGCACAAGGATCCACACCGCGATCTGCACGCTGCATCGGGCGGCACGCACACAGACAGACCGGGAAATCGGTCCGAGACGCCGATGAATGCTTCCGGCGTGACACCTGGAGGCAAGGAACCGAGCATGGGCGGCTCACAGGGAACGCGCGCGGAGGCACGAAATGAGACTCGCGGCGACAAACACCGCGACTCGGAGTCCAGCCGGTCCGCGTCCAACCGTGAGGGCGGCTACGGCGCCGATTCCGGATACAGCGACGACGAGGACAGGCTGAGAGATCACAGTCGGTCGGCGAAATCGAACAAGCGACCCGACTCGAACAGCGACAGATCAAGATCGAAATAGGATTCTTCATTGTTCCAGAGGCGCGCCGGATCGGCGCGCCTCTGTGTCGTAGTCGCCACGCTCGTATCTTTCGCGGGTGCCGATCCTGATCAATTCAGTCGAAGTCGCGCTCATTACTACGATCCCGTGGATCGTCACACCTCTGATCGCCACACTCCGCATGGCGCGCTCGACCTTTTTGGACGACGAGTCACCCGAACCGCCGATAGCTCCGCCACATGTCTCGGTGATCGTCCCGGCTCGAAACGAATCGAGGAACATTGCAGCGTGCCTCAGATCGATCCTCGCATCTGAATATCCGAACTTCGAAGTCGTGATCGTCAACGACCATTCCAGCGACGACACCAGGGAAATCGCACGTGGCATCGCTGGTGAAGACAGGCGCCTCGTGGTCCTCGACAGCCCCGAGTTGCCACCAGGCTGGTTTGGAAAGCAGTGGGCATGTCAGACAGGAGCAAGCGCAACCACAGGAACCATCCTGATCTTCATGGATGCAGATGCGCGCGCCTCGACTGATCTCATTGTTCGATCAGTGAACGGGATGCTCCGGACCGATGCAGATTTCTATTCAGTGCTGGGCAAGCAGGAGATGATCACGTTCTGGGAGCGATTGATCCAGATGCAGATCTTTACAGTTCTGCTCACGCGTTTCGGCGGTACGGAGATAGTGAACCGGGCAAAATCAGCGTCTGCAAAGATCGCGAATGGCCAGTATCTCATGGTACACCGATCCGTATATGACGAGTTTGGGGGACACGGACTCGTCCGCGGATATGTCGCGGAAGATCTCATGCTCGCACAGCGCTACTTCGAGCTCGGCAGGAAGACGGTGCTCGTTTCCGGGATGAGCCAGCTCTCGACGCGCATGTACACCTCGCTTCGCGAGCTGATTGGCGGGTGGCGCAAGAATCTGTTTGCTGGCGGCCGACACTCGATGCCACACGGAGCGAGATTGGCAGCGCTCGCTCCACTGCTCCTGCCGCTCCCGTTTCTGATGCAACTGGTGCCGGCTATTCTGCTAGTCGTCGCGCTCGTTCTCCACCTTCACGCGTTGTTGGTCTGGAGCGCGGTATCGGTATGCGCCACGGTGCTGTCATGGCTCATGTACTATCGAATGGCCCAGGTCTTCGTCGGGTACGCTCTACTTTATCCGCTCGGCGCAGCGGTCGCGCTGTACATAGCGGTGTCCGCAATCATTCGGGGAAGTCGCGTCGAGTGGAAGGGCCGCGAGTACGAGAGCTTGAATCCGGCCAGTACTTGAAACGGGGTGGCTGGATGTCGTTGCGTTACGCGGGATTGGTCAACGGTCGATTGAGCTCCGTGCGCCAGTAAATAGGCTTGGGGCTGGACTCGGGCCCCACTAGGTAGACCTCCCACAGATCGGGGGCCGCCGTGTATCTCGCGGTCGCAATCCACTTCCCGAACCATGCCCAGGCATCACTGAGTCCGTCGTAGGCTCCGTAAAAAATGGTGCGGGCTACCGTCGTGGCCGGAAGCTGACTCTGAGTCACACGCCCCGTGGGTGCGAATGGCGCGGACACCGGAACCCCAATCTCAAAATCGAACGTGTCGGGCGACATCCGAAAGTGGTGCGCGAACACCGGACCGGCCGGACCTACACCCTGCGCAGCAACTGCCTCCATGACTTCGGTGATTGCAGGCCCCATGACCACCTGCATCTCCGATCGTGGAATCGTGAAGCGGATCACTGCGGTTAGTCGCGAATCCAGCTGCAGGATTTGGGGAGTGTCGACCACGGAGATGCCCTCGCAATTTCGTTCGGTGCCAATTAGGAAGATCAGTCGTTGAGCCCGCTCGCGTAACCCCGTCACCGAGATCTGGCCCGCCACCGTCCTTATCACGAATAGGGTCCGAGCATCAAACACACCGAATTCCGCACAACTTGGCCCCGAATCACTATCCCTTCCGGGCACGCGTCGGATCACTTCTTTTCTATGACGATAAGCTTCGCGTCATCCTTCGCGATCTCCTTCATCCATTTCAGCAGGACCGGCAGCTGGTCGGGAGCGTATATGCCAGAAGCACCGGTCAATGTCCGCGTCACGACGAGATCGCGGCCGACCTGAGCATACTGACTGTCGTACGTCCCAAATACGCTCGATGCTGTGACGTTCGATGGTAGCTCGACATGCCAGCCTTCTGGCAGCGTTACGCGGAATGTCATTTTCGCCTTGCCATATCCGAACAATTTCACCGCATCGATCGGAAACCGTCGAGGACCGGCTGTCTCGATCTGCTGGGCGACTGTAGAGAATGCACTCATTGAGCCCAGTGGATTCGTCAGAATTGCATTGTTTCCGGCCATCGACGCAGCGTGACCATTTTTTATGATCAACGACATCCGCGGCGCTGCCGCAAGGTCCTTCCCCTTGAAACCCGTCAGACTGTCGCCCTGCGCACCGTCGAACACGCCACCCGCTATGGAATTTGCCGCCTGTGCGCGTTGGGTCGAGTCGAGCGGATTCTCGAATGCGCTACGCAACGCGTACTGGTTTGTGCCAGTCGCCATGGCAGTGTAGCCGCCATTGAACACACCGTCCGCGGAGAGGCTTCCGACGATGCTTCGCTCGCTGACGTTGCTCGCCAGGGGGGCCTTCGGAAATGTTATCTCCTCGATCGCACCGTCTGGATGCACCACCATGCCGAACTCTCCCTGATAGTCGAACGGCAACTCGCCCAGCGGTGTGAGTGAGGCGGTAAGATCGGCGTATTCGTACCTGGTTTCGTGCGGCCGCTTGAACGCGGCAATTACATGATCGAGTTGATCGATGGACGGCATGTCACGTCTCACACCACCCGTCGAGCTGAGCAACACCGGGTACGCAGTTATTCCGAACTTCTTCAAGGCAACTACGAACAGTGTCGCCTTGTCCTTGCAATCACCGAAACCGGTACGGACGACTTCATCGGGTGTGCGTGGTTGATATCCGCCAAGTCCGAGCGCGATTGCGACGTAGCGAATATCCTGCGCAACCCACCGATGGACGGCGCGAATGGAATCGTCGAGCGTTCTCGCATCTTTCACCGCGACGCGAATCGCGGAATCGACCGCGGGGGTAGTGACGTATCGCGACGCCGCATTCCCGGCGTACCATTTGCCGATCGCCGACCACGTTGTGGGCGAGGATATCAGCACCGTCATGTACACGCCATTCGAATCCGAAGCGAATACCTCTGGCTTGATCGTCGAAATGTCTTTGGTCGCCCAGACAAGTGTATGCCGACCATTCGCTGTCTTTTCTGTGCGTGCGAAATTCAGGTTCGCTTCGTGAATGTGCGGTTTCAGGCCGGCTGGCAGGTCAACGATGTACCGCGAGCGCTCAACGCGAGTGCCGGAGCTCACGTTCCATGACACGAAGAAATCGCCGGGTAGAAACGGTTTGAGCTCTTCTATGGTGTAGCTGTAATCGACGATCGTTCCTGGGGCCACGCCGGTGAGCGAAACGCGAACCACTTTCTGGTCCGAGTATGTTGGATCGCCAAACTGAGCGGGAACGTCAGATTCCTGGACATGTGATGGCGCGGAGCTGATGATGGTCCCGTCCAGTTTCACGACGTGCATCCAGTTGAGCGTGAATTTCTGATGCTTCGGCGCGTAGGTAAACTGCTCCTCGCTGTATCCGTCGGTCGCTTCGGGCCGCAGTATCTGAACGATCTGCCGGTAAGTAGTCGAGCTGCGTCCATCGGCCTCGATGCGTACCACGCCATCGTCGAGCAGATACACCTGTCGCTCCTCGGGGAAGTCTGCCGGCTTGACTGCCAATCGGTAGATCGTATCCGGATTGACCGTCGGATCCCCTGCGCTGGTGATGTGGGGGGCCTGCGCAATACAGGACGACGAAACGGTCATCATAACGAGCGCGAACAGCAGCTGACGATTGTGCAAGGTTTTCTCCAAAGCATCGTACCGGCGCCTGAACGGGTCGCGTACGAGAATCAGGTGGGTCGTAATTCGCGGCAGGAACGTACCACCAGCGTGGTCCGGGAGCTAGATCCGCGGGCGGCTGCCGACCGCTCTTTCAGTATCGACAGAATAGACAAATGATCGCGTGCGCGTAGCGCCGATCATTCTCGTTCTTCCGGAGACACGTACGATGATCCGGTGCACTCACTCAACAATGCCCGGGATATCATCGACGACACCGCTAGCGAGACGGGGCTCGACAGGCTTCTGGTGTTGCTCGGTTTCGCTGAGCAGGCTCTCCATCTCGATGCGTCGAGCCAGCGGGCACTCGGACTTCCGGACTCCGTCCTGGCCGCCCGCGTTGCCACGACTCCGGGACCCCTCCGCGCGCTCAGTGTGGACGTCGCAACGGACGCGAGCGTCCAGGAATGCGTCGATTCGGTCGCCAGGCGGCTCTCGGTATGTGCGCCCCAATCGCTCTGGCTGATAATTGCCGTCCAGCGGGCGACTGCCACATTCACCATCGCTGCCTCACGCCCGGGCGTGTCGGGACTCCGCGTTTGCGCGATGATCTCCGAACAGGGAGCCGTTCTGGATAGCGACGCAGAGACACTGTGCTCGCTGATTGCCGCAACGACGTTACCGGGTGATGTAGTCCGATACCTGCGCTGGCTCGACATCCTCAGCCGCGACGCCGTAACACGTCGATTCTTCGTCGCGCTGACCGCAGCGACCGATAAGATGGCGCAATCGCTCCATGAGAGCGTCCCATTAAACGATCGCCGAGCAATGGCGCTGCTTACCACGAGCAGACTCGTATTTCTGTCGTTCCTCGAGACAAAGGGGTGGCTGAATGGTGACTTCGGCTTTCTCGCAAACGGCTTCGCCGGATGTGCCGCAGCGGGCGGCGGTTACCAGCGACATGTGCTGGAGCCGTTGTTCTTTGGCACGCTCAACACCCGGGTGCGTGAACGTGCGGCGCGCGCACGCGCTTTCGGCCGCATACCGTTCCTCAATGGCGGTCTTTTTACTCGCACCCCGATTGAGCGCGTTCATAGGCAATCGCGATTCACCGACGAAGCCATGGGTGCGTTGTTCGGTGACGTGCTCGTTCGCTACCGATTCACAGCACGTGAGGACACCGCGAACTGGTCCCAGACAGCGATCGATCCGGAAATGCTGGGGAAAGTATTTGAATCGTTGATGGATTCGGGTGACCGTAAGCGCGGCGGAGTCTTCTATACGCCGCAGACACTGGTCGATCGCCTTACACACCTTACCCTCGCCAACGCATTGTGCAGGAGTGGCCTGTCACGCGACGAAGCCACGGATCTCCTGGCGGGCAGGCACATCGATAATGAGCGTAGGTCCACGCTCCTCGACCTGATCCGCGATCTTAGGGTACTGGATCCGGCGTGCGGGTCAGGAGCATTCCTTGTTCACGCGCTGGAGCGAATCGCCTCCCTTCGCGTATCACTCGGCGAAACGCAGTCTCTGAGCGACATTCGCCGTTCCGTTCTGACTCATTCGATTTTCGGAGTCGACGCCAGTGCGACAGCGGTATGGCTGTGCGAACTGCGCCTCTGGTTGTCGGTTGTCATAGACAGCGGCGAATCCGACCCGATGCGGGTTTCACCGCTCCCGAACCTGGACAGGCAGATTCGCGTCGGAGACTCACTCTCCGGCGATACGTTCGAGGGTGCGATTGGGAGTCAGCAACTGTCGCGCGGCATGGCCGCGATGCATCATCGCTATGCACGCGCAACCGGTCGCAGGAAAGTCGCACTGGGCAAACAGCTCGATATTGCGGAACGCGAGCGGGGAATGGCAGCGCTCGACCGCGCAATTGCCAGAAACCGAACGGAACGTCAGGAAATTCTCACTGGGATCCGGGCGAAGGATCTGTTCAATACGAGGCGCGCCGCAAGTCACACGGCAAGAGATCGGCTGCTGCAATTACGGAACGGCCTGCGCTCACTTCGGCAGCAGCGCGCCGCCATCGTTCGTGGCGGACTTCCCGCTTTCAGTTATCCGACTCACTTCGCGAGCGTTGCCCGCGCAGGAGGATTCCACATCGTGATCGGGAACCCTCCATGGGTACGTATCCACAATATCTCGCAGCACGCCCGCGCCAGATACCGCGAGCATTTCACCACCTATCGAGCCAGCGCATGGCTCGAAGGAGCACGAAGCGCGCGAGCCGGAAGTGGTTTCGCCGGACAGGTGGACCTCGCGGCACTTTTTCTGGAACGCTCCGTCGATCTTCTCGCTGCGAGCGGCACTGTCGGCCTTCTGCTACCGGCAAAGCTGTGGCGCTCTCTGGCCGGCGGTGGCGCGCGCAGACTGGTGATCGAGCGGATGGATATCCACGCGATCGAGGATCACTCTGCAGGCCCTGACATGTTCCAGGCCGCGGTGTATCCGTCCCTTCTGGTGGCTGAGCGCATCGATCCGCTTCACTCACGATCCACGGCGGTCTCCGTTTCGGTACAGCGACATGCGAGTGTACAGAGATGGACCGGCGCGACTCGCGATTTCCCGCTCGATTCCTCGCCGGGCAGCCCATGGCTTCTCATGCCACCAGTTGCGCGCAGAGCTTTTGATCGAATTGGCGCAGCGGGAGTACCGCTTTTCGAGAGCGTCATCGGACGGCCACACCTCGGTGTGAAAACTGGCTGCAATGAAGCGTTTCTTGTCACCGCCGATGACGACATTTCGGGCCTGACCTCAGTCTCCAACGCCACTCGTCGAGGCGACATCGAAACGGCCTTGCTGCGTCCGCTGTTGCGCGGAGAAACGCTTGAACGTTGGCGCGTTGGAGACAATCATGATCGAATCGTGTGGACCCACGCCGGTGACGGCGCGCCGCTGCGGACCTTGCCGCCTCACGCTGAGCGCTGGCTTGAACACTCGCGCCGAGCGCTCGAGCGCCGAAGCGACTCGCATTCCGCGCGGTGGTGGTCGCTCTTCCGTGTCGAGGCCGCACGATCCGACGACGCCCGCGTGGTGTGGGGTGATTTCGGACGTACGCCGTGCGCGGCGGTGATCGATTCCGGGAGTCCAGTCGTACCGCTCAACACCTGTTACTCGGTGCGCTGCAAGCACGTGGAGGATGCACTCACGCTCTGTGCCCTCCTCAACTCGGACGTGGCCGCTGCATGGTTGGCTGCACTCGCGGAGCCCGCACGAGGCGGCTACCACCGATATCTGGGATGGACAATCGCGAGACTGCCAGTTCCGATCGATTGGCCACGCGCAAGAACACTACTCGCGCCGATCGCACATCGAGCGCGAGAGGGCCACCCGCCGCCCACGGCAGAACTACGTGACGCTGTACTCCGTGCGTACAAATTGACCATGGCCGACGTGTATGCTCTCCTGTCGTGGACTCGTGCTTGCACGGATGCCTGAAACAACCAGCGGTCCGATCGCGGTGACTGCATCGCCGCCAATCGTCATGGCTGCAATCGCGCGCGCACTGCTCGGAGACGAGCAACAGAATCTCCGGATCGGCGCCATTACGCTTCATCCGCACCAGACTTCAGCGTTTGGACGAATCCAGCAGACGCTCAACGAACACAATGGCGCACTCCTGTGCGATGAAGTTGGCCTCGGCAAGACGTATGTTGCGCTCGCGATCGCATCTGCGTATGACGCCGTCGCGATTGTAGCTCCAGCGGCACTTCGCGAAATGTGGCATGGTGCGTTGAAAACGACCGGCGTCCTCGCCGAATTCATATCGACTGAGTCGCTGGGACGCGGCGGCGCCGTCGATCGCCGACGAACGCTGCTGATCGTCGATGAAGCCCATCACTTTCGGAACCCATGCACGCGACGGTACGTAGCACTCGCACGCCTGTGCGCTCTCACCCCCGTGCTGCTCCTGACCGCGACTCCGCTCCACAACTCCCGAGACGATGTCGCTACACTGGCTGCGATATTCATGGGCACCGAAGCATACCGGATGACGGACGCCGATCTCGCACGCGTAACTGTCCGTCGTATCGCCATGAGCGGAGTCGGGTCTCAGAACATTCCCGTGCTCGAACACTCGACACCTCGCGTCGTAATTACAGACGAGACGATTCTCGACTCTATTCGCTCGCTTCCTCCTCCCGTCCCACCGCGCGATGGCAGCGTGGCCAGTCAACTCGTGATTCACGGTCTCGTCCGCCAGTGGGCATCAAGTAGTGCAGCTTTGACCGCCGCGCTCAAACGGAGAATTGCACGCTCGCGGAGCTTGCTGGAGTCACTCGACGCGGGTCGCTATCCCACCACGAACGAGCTGGCGGCATGGGTCTATCTTGGCGATGCTGTACAACTCGCATTCGGAGATCTCCTCGTTCAGGAGAATGTTCCCCCATCGTCGCTCGCATCGGCACTCCGTGTGCACGTCGACGCGTTGACCGCGTTGCTGATAAGCGCACGCAACCTCGACGATGCTGCGTTGATAGCCTACGTTCGCGAAATCAGAGATGCACATCCCAACGAACGGATCATTGCATTCTCCTGTTACGCGGAGACAGTCGAGTCTCTCTACCGCGGCCTGCGCGGTGACGGCCATGCTGCTCTCCTCACCGCCGGAGGCGCGCAGATCGCCTCGGGCCCCATCAATCGTACCGATGTGCTCACGCAATTCGATCCCGAGTCGAGTGCGTCGAGGAACATCGAGAGTCACGACGCAATCAGACTCCTCCTCGCAACTGATTTGCTGAGCGAGGGAGTGAACTTGCAATGCGCATCGGTGGTAATCCATCTCGACGTGCCCTGGACGGCGGCGCGCATTGAACAGCGCATCGGCCGACTTGTGCGACTTGGCTCGCCTCACACGCGAGTCATGTCGTACACCGTTTCTCCCCCTCCCCTGGCAGAACAGTGTCTTCACGAATTGGAGACAATAGCAAGGAAGGCGGGAATATCCGAGCAACTTCTGGGTGCGCCGGCAAATGCACCCAAGAGCACAGTGTCCGGCCCGCGAGCCATTGGCGAAAACGAGGAAATCCGCCGCCTGCTCGAGACCTGGCGCACGGCGACGACAGTGTCTCGCGATGAACCTCCCTCGCCATGCGTAGCATTTCTTGCGGCATCCGAACGAGGCGCACTCGGCGCGTGGCTAGTCGATGGCTCACCAGTTTTGCTTTCGCTCGATGGTGCAGGTGACATCACGGACAACTCATCCTGCGTCTTGAGCGCGGCCAGACGCGTCAGTCGGTCGCAGTCATTCGCTGCGCCAATCGACCCAGCTGCGCTCGCATCATTGCTTCACGGCAGCATCGCGTGGAACGAGCGACGGCTTGCATGGACAGCAATCGTCGGCAATGGCGGTCGCCAGCCGGAAGGTGCACGACACAACATCAGACGGTCGCTTGCTCGCGTGGCCGACGCAACCGTCACCAATTCGACCTTTGCACAACGGTTCCAATCGGCTGCGATCGCAACACGACTCCGAAACGTGGCGACGAGATCTGTCCCTCTCGCCGTGGAGTGGTCGCTCGAAGGCCTTTCCGATCGCGCAGATGACGCATCTGTGAATACCATCCTGGATCTGATCGAGACGGCGAGACCGCTCGCGAACCGCGTTCGGGAGGTCGGGTTCCGATGTATTGCGCTGATTGTACTCGTCCCGGACGCAACGTCCGACGCAACGGCGGAGGCAACATCGATGGTGTGATCCGTTAACATTCGTCACATGACAGAATCGCAAGCAGCAGGCACGCACACTCCACGCAGCCGGCCGATTGCCGTGCTTTTCGATCTCGATGGCACTCTCATCGATTCGATTGGCCTGCTCCTCGCGAGCGTGCGCCACGCATTCGAAGGCTTCAGCGGCCGAGCGCCGATAGAGCAAGAGTGGATCGCCGGCATCGGCACACCGCTCGCAACCCAGCTCAAGGCATTCTGCGACTCCGACGAGCAGCTCGCGGAGGTCACGCTGAGATATCGGACATTCCAGCGTGCAGCGCACGACAGACTCACTACCGCGTACCCTGGGACCCTCGAAGTGCTGGGCTCCCTCGCTGCCGCTGGCCACCCGATGGCAATTGTGACGAGCAAGTCCAATGAGATGATGCACCGCGCGCTCGATCTCACGGAGATCGCACCATACATGACGTCGACAATCGGTTCCGACTCGTGCGACCTGCACAAGCCGGATCCCTTCCCGGTCCGCATGGCCCTCCAGGAACTGGGGTACCAGGAAAACGAGGCCGTTTTTCTGGGCGACTCTCCTCACGACATCAACGCCGGAAACGCCGCCGGAGTCATCTCGATCGCCGCTCTCTGGGGCCCGTTTTCGCGAGACCAACTCGAGCCAGCCAATCCAGCCCACTTTCTGGACAATATTTCCGACCTGCCAGCCCTGGTAGAGCGAATCCAGAACCGCGCTAGGGTGTAATATTGTCAGCAACTTCTCACTTCAATTGGAGCCTTTGATGGGTTTCTCACTTCCCGTCACTTCCGGCCTGGTCCGGACCGGCGAGGAGCG
>Ga0164241_10004598_pt1 | contig 13299 bp, 5 predicted proteins | sample OricomyardsoilBY_FD_108780 | JGI IMG/M metagenome (GOLD analysis project Ga0164241, IMG submission 108780) | Backyard soil microbial communities from Emeryville, California, USA - Original compost - Back yard soil (BY) | ecosystem: Environmental > Terrestrial > Soil > Unclassified | place: USA...
CCCGGAGCGCCGTGCGCGTGGTCATCTTCCTTCGGCGCTTCCGCGATCATGACTTCCGTCGTGAGCAGCAGGCCCGCCACCGAGGCGGCATTCTGCAGCGCCAGGCGCGTGACCTTGGCCGGGTCGAGGATGCCCTCTTCCAGCATGTCGCCGTATTCGCCGGTGCCCGCGTTGTAACCGTAGGCGCCCTTGCCCGCCTTGACGGCGTTCAGGACAACCGCGGCATCTTCGCCGGCGTTCTCCACGATCTGGCGCAGCGGCTCTTCGATCGAGCGCGACAGGATGCGGATGCCGACCGTCTGGTCTTCGTTCGCACCTTCGAGCTTGTCGAGGGCCTTCTGCGCGCGGATCAGCGCGACGCCGCCGCCCGGGACCACGCCTTCTTCAACGGCGGCACGGGTGGCGTGCAGCGCGTCTTCGACGCGGGCCTTCTTCTCTTTCATCTCGATCTCGGTGGCAGCGCCGACCTTGATCACGGCGACGCCGCTGTTCAGCAGAATCGAGCAGCGCACCAAGACTTATTTGCTGGAAAGGCGGCGCATCGACTGAATGGCCTTGATTGCCGCCGACATGTCCGCGTCAGGCACGGCACCGGCGCCCATGACGTGCAGGAACAGGATGTCGGATCCGTTGGCCACGCAAAAGAGCCGTCCGTTGTTCATGACGCCGTTCGTCCTGCCGGTCCAGGTGACTTCGCTGGCCGGCGAGCCCGCCAGCTTGATGGTGGCGGGCTCGCTCTTGCGGAAATCCGATCGACGCCGCTCCACGGCTTGCAGCATCTTCGCCAGGTAGCGGCGCGATATGTCGATTAATTCCGCATTGGATAGATTCGACCCGCGCACGTCGGTTTCCTGGATGACGGCCTGCAGGCCGCTGGCCGATCCGGGCACCGAAAAAGAGTACGCCAGCACCTGTGCATCGGATTTCGTGGTGACTGGTCCCTGAAACCTCGCGGGCACATTGATAAGGAACTGCCCTATCGAGAAATCGGCAGCGTGCAACGGAGGACAGGTCAGGATGAGCAGCAGCGCGGCCCATCGCCCGGGCTTCGATGACAGGTTCATGGACGAGTGTTGGCCAATTCCTTCCACAGATCCCTGATAATCCTGTCACTCAGGTAGGGGGCCGAATCCCTGCACAGGAACAAGTCCGCCTGCCCCCCAGCCGCTTCTTCGATGAGAACGTCGAGGTATGTGAGGATGCTCTTGCGCGCTTCCGATGCGGGTTGCTCAACATGCCTGCGACGAACCACTGCCAATTTCGCTTCAGCGCCCTCGAGCAGAAAATAGTCGTCGCCGGCGGGAAGCTTCTGTAGACGCAAGTCCACGCCCTGCCGAAACGTCACATCCGAAAATTTCATCGCGGAAAAATCGTTTCCCCGAAACTCGTTCAGCCGCCGCGATGTGAATTCCGCGTCCATGCCGACGACCGTCCCATAAAAAGCCGCGCCGCTGATGGTTCCACTGAACACGCAATCGACGAACTCGGCGCTGTGGCTGAACAAGTCCGTGATTTTCACGTCGAGGAATCGACATCGCTCCAGCCGTGCAGGTCCGAGCAGCAGCTTTCGAAACCGCGTCCCGTCGAACGTGCATTCGACGTAACGCGAAGCTTCCTTGCCAGCGGCAAGAACCACGTGGGGAGCTTTCAGCTTCCTGAAATCGCAGCGCTCGAAGGTACAGCCGAGCGCATCGAAGCTCGCCAGCTTCAAGCCAGAAAAGCTCTCATCCTTCAGATGCTGGTGTTCCAGAAACAAGTGTTCCCCTGGAATGGTCGCGCCTCCCCTGCCGGCATTCGCTTCGATTGTATACATGACTTGCAGACCTAGTAGGTTGCCACCTGATTCGGTCCGATGCTGTACTTCATCTGCTTATACAAACTTTGCGCCTTGGTTGTCAGCTCGACGAAGGTCTTCGAAACCTTGTCGTAGAAATCGATACCCTTGTTCGATGAGTAGGCGAATCGGTTGGGATGCAAGATTTTCAATGCGGCTTCCGTGGCCCTATGGACCGCCGTACCAATCACAGCCTTAGCGAGCTTCGGATTCGACAATAAGGCAAGCTCCTTGGGCTTCAGGAATGTCTTAAGGTGCGCCAAGCCCTTGGCGTATTCCGCTCGTGCAACATTCTGGATTATCTGCTGCGATGTGAGTTGCGTCGTTGCGGCGTTCGTCGCTGTTGCACCCGCATTCGCAACCGCAGCGCCGCCAGTGGCGATCGACTTGGACCAGGCCCCAGCTCCCAACGTCACGACCGTATACGCAACACCTGTCCAGAGACGCGATGACTGGTAGCGTTCCGAGTTCTTGTCGACGACCTTTTCTCCATGCACTTTTTCGGAGATCCAGGTGGCCAGGCCGTAACTCACGGCATCGAACGCACCCATCAGGTCATCGTAGACACCGTCGGGAATCGACATGCCTGCCGCATAACAACTGATGGTTTCGCACTTCGCTTCATGAAGAGTCGTCACGGTGCGATCCGTGTACACGCCGTAGTAAGGCGGCGCCTTCATTTGTGCTGCGACGCTCTGCGCGATGGCGGATCCCAAGCCCATTCCAAATGGCATTCCGCAAACTGCCGCCGACATCGTACCGCCCAGCATGTTTGTACACGCAGCAGTAGGATTGCCGGTGGTGACTTGCCACCAGGCGCCGTACCAGAAAAAGTCTGTATCGCGTACACCGATGTCCCAGTTCGGGTCGCGATCTTCACCCGGATAGTGGTTAGGCAGTTGCGGAATTCCGCTGGGCAGCGGCACCACATCGAAGCCTGATGGATCCGTCAGGGAAAGCGGGTTGTTGTAGACGTACGAATAACGGTTGTAGTTCTGTGTATTCGACGGATCGCCCACGAATGGATCCGGGGACAGGAAGCGCCCAGTGACTGCGTCCTGTACACGGCCGTTCATGTGATTCATTCCCATGCGGCCAAGCACCGTCTGGAACGTGTATCCCTGTCGCGTGACGGCCGCCATCTGCGCGATTTCAGCCTGGCTGGGAGATCCCGACCAGGTCGCGGCGTTGCGCAGTTCACCGAATGCGCTGAACGATTGACGCAGGCTCGCTCCACTGCCGCCATTGAGCACTGTATCGACCGTGCCTTGGTGGTCGGAAAAAAGGAAACTCAAGGTCTCCGCACCCGACGATGTACGGCTCAGGATAGCGATCGTCTCGTCGTCTGCCTGGATAGAGTGCCGGTAGGCGACATTGCCGCCGGTTACCACTTTCTCGAGCAAGCCCCCGATGTAGTAAGTGGTCTCGGTGACACCGGCGCTGGTGAAATCCATTTTCCAACGATTGCGGAGCGGTCCGTATGAAAAGGCCGCGGACTCGACCACGGCTCCGCCCGCCGTGGTCGTCGTGATCTGCGACGGGTAGTTGGCGCTGGTCCACGACACGCTATGAGGCAGCATGACGTCGGCGACGCCTGGCGCATTCCTGGTCAGGATATTGCCCGCGGCATCATAGGTGAGCGCAAGATTGGTGACCGCGGGATTCGACCCATTCCTGAGTGTCGAAGACCCCAGACGATACGAAGCGTCGGTCACGCTTCCATAAATGAAATCCTCGGTGAGAAATGCGTTGTCGTCCTGCCGCTGCGTGACATTTCCCAGCAGGTCATAGGCAAACGACATGTTCTGGATGGAATTCGGATTCGAGCTCGTGCCGACGTTAACGCCGTCGAGCAGGCCGTTGACAGTGTCGATCGATTGCTCGCGAACGATTCCGTTGCCGAAGGTTTCGCGAGTGACCTGACCTCGCACATTGGACGCGTTCATGGTCCAGTAGGTCGTCGAGTCGTTCACGTTGACGATCGACTGCAGCGCGCCTTGCGGTGAGTGGTTGTACTCGATGGTCAGGCGCGGACCCACGCCAACGTCCGGGTAGAGCACCCTGTCCGTGACGCCGGTATTCGGGTCGTACTCGATGTTGTAGCTGAACGTGCCGTGGCCGGGAATCGTGATGTTCTTCTGACGGATCCTGCCCAGGGTGTCATAGAGGTAGCCCTCCGAGTAGCCGCCGGCCGGCTCGAATCTGACGGCTTCGAGTTGCCCGACATTCTTGAGGGCGGGATCGCTTCCCCAGATCCACCTGCTGACGTTGTCTGGCTCCGTGCGCTCGGTCATTCGTGAAAGCGCGTCGTATCTCGCCGAGAATTGCTGCCCCTTGGCATCACTCCAGGCGACGAGTTCGCCTAACGAATTGTAAGTTTGAGTTCGTGCACCGAATGTCCGGTCGATGGTGCTGGTCTGGTAGGGCATCGATCCGTATTCGTAGCTGGCGGAGAAGATAGACTTGCTCCCCTGGGAATCCGTCGCGATCACTTCCTTGAGGCTCCCGGCCACGTCGTAGATGTAGTCCTGGTAGTAGCCGTTCTGGTCAACCGAACGGCGCGCTACACCGCGTGCATTCAGCGTCGTCCCGGTGCTCTTGTTATAGGGGTCAAGTACCGTCGTCGTCCGGCCGTCATAAGAAACCGTGGTTGTCTGCACCTCGGTTGAACCTTGTTTGACGGGCCGGGTCGTGGACGTGATTCGGCCCATGCCGTCGTATCCCAACTCCACCCAATTCGCGACGCAGCTGCTCGTGGGTGCGGATGACACACACGGCAGGCCGTAGCGCGCCAGGCGGCCGTACACGTCGTAGCGGTTTTCTATCCACTGATACGTTGCGTCCGGCAGCTTGCTGCGGGTCACCAGAGTCCGGCCTATCTGATCGAAATAGGTGATCACGTCCGTAGACACACCTGTGTCCGCATTCAGCTCGCTGGTCGTGACGGTCGTCTTGTGAAAATCATTGAGGCACGAGGAAGCGCAAGGATCGATCTTCCACTGCGTGGCGGTGCCATCCGGGCGAATAACTTTCTCGAGACGACCGAAGGCGTCGTAGACCATCGTGGACACGAGGTTGTTCACATCCGTGACGGTCCGCATGGTGCCGAGGGCATAGTTGTAGTCGTGGGTCGTGAGCTGATTGAGCTCATTCCATGAGTTCACGAGGAACTGACCGGTCGTGCCCCATTGCGAAGACGTTGCGCGCGCCGGCATGTTGCTACCGTCGGGGTTCCTGCCGACCGTACTCGTCGAGTTCACGTTGCCGAAAGCGTCGTAGCCGTAGGTCGTCTCGACACGATACCTTGCGCTGTTCGGCTCCACGATCTGCTGCGAAGCGCGGCAATTCGCCGTATCGGGCGTGAACGCGACCCTGCGGCTCAGAGAAGGTGGATCGGAGTTTTTCGAGTACTCCGCCACCATGGATTGCAGCAATGAAATGCAGCGGTTCGATGCATTCGGCGGCGCGAAGGAATAGGTGGTCGCCTTCACCCAGGATTGCAGGTATTCGATTGAATCCGCGTCGTTGTCCGTCAGCGTCACCGTCACCTTGCCGACGTTGCCGGTCGCTGCATCGAGATCTGTATAGGCAGTCTTGACGGTCGTCAACGGATCCCCGTCCTTTGCCGGATCACTGCTGACCTTGAAGGTCTCGTCCAGCACCTCGGAAACGAACTGGTGATAACGCTGGTTGAAGGCCGTGCTGTCCAGCGCCTGCGGAGAATTTGTGTAGGTTGTCCGAGATATCAGGTTGCCGTTCGCCTGGTAGACCTCGCGCCGGTTGATCTGTCCCGTACTCGGGAAGGCCTGATCGTAGAACGCCTTGGTGACGAAGCCGCCGCGGCTGTCGGTTTCGTCGATCTGCTGGAATCCTTGAAACCCACCGCGGTCAGCGTCGTCACGCGCGGCGGTGTAGGTATATGAGTTCGTGTACTGGCCGCCCACACCGTCTGACAGACGCGTGCGCCCCACCACGGTGAATGAATCGCTTTCCTTGATTGGCGCTATAGGTGGAGTACCGGCGATGTAGCGGCTGTGACTGCCCGGGACTACGACATAGTCCGGGTACGAGCTGACTCCATTGCCGTTGGTAACCGACTCCAGCAGATCCGGAAGATAGGTCGCGAATTCGCCCTGCGATGCCGGTGGCGTCTGCAGGTAGTAGCGGATGGTGTTGCTGGCGGTGGGCGAGACGAGATCCGGCAACGCGTCACCGTTGATGTCGAGCGCGGTGAAGTTCAGCCCGGAGGTCGGAACGCCCGTGGCGCGCATGCCCCAGAAACCCGACCCGGTCGATAGATAGACGCCGACCGTGCCGCCGCCCTCCGCCAGCAGGTCGACCTTTCCGTCACCATCCCAGTCGGTCCAGGTCTTGATCGACGAGGTTGAGACAGGCAGCGCCACCGACTGCCCCGCGCCGAATCCACAGGAGGAAATCAGCAGATTATTCTGCACCAGCGTGTCGGAGCAGTTGTCGTCGTTGAATTTTCCGATGAGTGTGGGCGGAGTGCCGACCTGCGCCCAGTTCGTGAACGGCGCCAAGGTCATTCCGTTGAGTGACAGCGCCGTGTAGGGCCGGGTGATGCTGCCCGACCGGACCTGGAGTCCGACGTACACGTCTTCCAGACCATCGCCATTGGCATCCATGCGCTCGGTGTTACGACCCGACGACAGGGCCGCGCTCTGCACGGTCCCGCCCGCGTTGGTCCCGGGAATGGTGAAGCCATTCGTCGCGCCGCCGAATGTCGGGTTGGTTCCGGTGGTCGTGTTGAGGCGCAGCTTCATGCGCCGGACGCCGCTTTCGACCGCGATCCATTCGAGGTCCGCGCGGCCATCACCGTTGTAGTCGACACCCGTCGGCACCGTGCCGCTGGCGAACGTGATTCCGGTGGAAACTGCCCCGGTGAATTCGAAGAATCCATCGCCGTTGTTGTCGGACGCGACGTAGTTGCGCAAAGTCCCGCTGACATTCACGAGGATCGAGGTGCGACCATTGGGAAGGAAGTTGTCGAACTCCACCGCCGCAGTCGCCGCGGACAGGCCGACGGACCGGATGTAACTGAGACCGTTAGCGCCGCCAAAAACGACGTACCAAGTCGTTCCGATGGTGTAGACGACGTCCTGTCTCCCATCGCCATTGAAATCCCCCACCCCCCGGATCGTCGGCCCGCCAGAGGGTGTGATGTCACCCGTCGTGGTGGTCAAGCCCGTTCCGTTCTGATACGTAAATGTCGTGGGAGCAAAGCAATGATCGTCGGAATCGTCACTGCACTCCTTGATCGACGTGAGAAGAGAATTCCGGTCCGGTGGGCCTATGCCATACGTCAGCGCGTAGCGACGAACCGTCTGCTCACCGCCGCCACCCGTGTACTTGACCTGGATGCTTTCCAGGCGATTCAGGTTCTGCACGATCTGGGTATTGAGGAAACCGAAAGTGCCGTCCGATCCGGGCCGGGCGCTGTAATTGAATTTCATCAGGTAGGTGTAGTCGGTCGGCCCCGTCGCGCTCGATGTCGTCCGCGTCCAGCGAATGGTGTCGGGCACGGCATGGCTGGTCGCGTTGGCCTTGCTGTACGTGACCACGTAGTTGTTGCCGTATCGATCGCTGACCTTGTTCAACTTCCAGCGGAAGACCGTGGTCAGTGTGCCCGCCGTCACCGATGAATCGGCCGTGGCGCCAAATTCGTATGTCAGTCCATTTTTTCCCTTGGCAACGAATGAAACGGGACCGATGCCACTCGGTGCCACACCGAGCGCCGTGATTTCCGAGAAATCGGCGATCTCGGTTTGGTAGACGGTGTTGGGGCCTCCATACGGAGTTCCACTCACCAGTCGCAGCCGGTTGCCACTCAGGCAAAACCGATCGTGCACCGTGAACCCTATTCCGCCCGGCGCGCCGTCTTGCCCGCGGGATTGCGAGCATCGTTCGATTGACGAAAGACCGGCAACTCCCCAACCAACGCCCGACACGCCTTTCGATGCCTGGCTGTTGTAGGTGAGCGCGATGGAAGGCTGCATGCCGCGCGGCCCTTGCGGAGCGAAGATCGGAATCGAATACGTGGCTGCGCCCGTGCTGGACACGTCGAACTTGCCCGGTATCACGCCAGCTTCTCCGAAGGCGGGCCCCACATACGCCAACAACGTCAAGACTGTCGCCGTGCCAAAGAGTTTTCCGATCCGCATATTGCCCTCTGACTTGCGTGACGCGCTTCCGGCGCGAGGAGCTGTTGCAAGGTAGTTAGTGAGTGTCCTCATGTTCGCCCCCCTAATTTCCCATCGTCGCAGTGAGCGTGACGCTGATGTTCGCCAGGATCACCGAGGGATTGTTGGTGTGACGCACCTCAATCGAGACCGAGCAGGTTGCAGAATTGCCGCTCGGACCACCCGTGCCGAAGCCGATCGTGAGCGGCGCGAAGCTGGGTATCGGACCCCACTGCCCCCACGTCACGTTCGATCCGCACTGCGGCGTGCTCGTCTGCGTCGCGCGGAATTCGAATCCGTTCATCATGCCGACCTTCGGAGCGAGCCAGTCGCCGACGTCAATCGTCGATGCGCTCGTGCAATTGGCCGTAGTAACGATGTCACCCGCGGCGGAAAGCTGGTAGGTCACCGTCACCGAGGTCGATGCGCAACTGCGCGTAGAAACCGAGCGGTTCGTCAGCGTGATCGCGGCCAGGGTCGTGACGGATGCGGAGCTCGGAGTGCCGCGGTTTCCGGCTGCGTCCCTTGCGCGCACTTGTAGCGTGTACGTAGTGCCCGCGGAGAGGCTGCCGATGCCCGCGGACGTTGCGCCGCCGACATCGGTCCACGAGCCGCCGCCATTGATCGAATATTCATAGCCGGTGACGCCGACGTTGTCGCTCGCCCCACCCCAGCTCGCGTTGAAGCCGCTGCTGCCCACCGCGCCGAACGTTGGCGTCCCGGGCGGCGTCGGCGCCGTCTGGTCCGGCGGCTGTGCAGTGGTGAACGAGTTGGTTGCGCTCGGGCTGCCCGTGTTGCCAAACTGGTCCCGGGCGCGCACGGCGAGCGAGTAGTTTGACGAAGGTGAGAGACCCGTGAGGTTCAGGCCAGGCGACGCACTTCCTGTCGCGGTCCAGCCGCCGCCATTCAGCGAATACTCGTAGCCGGTGACCGCGATGTTGTCGCTCGCGGCGCCCCAGTTCGCGAACGCGGAATTGTGCGTGACCGAGCTGAAGCCTGGCGTCCCCGGCGCCGTGGGCGGCGTGCCATCGACCGTCGTGAACGAGTTGCTCGCGCTCGGGGAACTAGGGTTGCCCGCGTTGTCGTAAGCGCGCACGACGAGCGAGTAGGTGGTCGTGCTCGCGAGCCCGCCGAGCGCGACGCTCGTCGAAGCGCTGCCGGTGTTAGTCCAGGCTCCGCCGCTCAGCGAGTACTGGTAGCCCACTACTCCGACGTTGTCGCTCGACGCGGACCAGTTGGCGTTTGCCGTGGTTACCGTCACGCCACTGAAGGACGGCTGACCCGGCACGCTCGGCGCCTGGTTGTCGATCGTGGTGAACGAGTTGCTCGCGCTCGGGGAACTGGTGTTGCCCGCGTTGTCGCGCGCGCGCACGGCGAAGGTATAGGTCGTGCCGTTCGTGAGGCCGGTAATCGTGAATGAGGCCGACGCGCTACCCGTGCTCGTCCACGCGCCACCGTTCAACGAGTAGTCGTAGCCGGTCACGCCGACGTTGTCGGTCGATGCATTCCAGGTCGCGACCGCGCTCGAGGCCGTGATGCCGGAGAATCCAGGCTGTCCCGGCGTCGTCGGCGCCGCGGAATCGGTCGTCTGGAACGAGTTGCTGGCGCTCGGAGTGCTGGTGTTGCCGGCAGCGTCGCGCGCGCGGATCGATACCGAGTAGCTCGTGCCATTGGTGAGGCCGGTGAAGGTGTAGGCCGTCGACGTGCTTCCCGTGGCAGTCCACGTGCCGCCGTTGAGCGAGTACTCGTACCCGGTCACGGCAACATTGTCGGTCGATCCGGTCCAGCTGGCCGTCGCGCCGCTGGCGGAGACACCAGAGAACGTCGGCTGTCCGGGCGCCGACGGAGCGGATGTGTCGGCGAGCGTCGTGAAGGAACGCGACGGACTCGAGCTGCTCCGGTTGCCGGCCGCGTCGCGTGCCCGGACCGCGAACGTGTAGCCCGAGTTGGGTGCAACTCCCGAGATCGTGTACGCGGCCGACGCGCTGCCGGTGGCCGTCCACGTGCCGCCGCTCAGCGAATACTCATAGCCGGTCACGCCGACACCATCCGTTGACGCCGCCCACGTGGCCGAGGCGCCGGTCACCGTGATCGAACCGATCGTCGGCTGGCCTGGTGTCGTCGGCGCCGTCGTATCCGTGCCGCCAGTGGTCGAAAACGACGCATTGCCGCTCGCGGCACTCACGTTATTCGCGTTGTCGCGCGCACGCACGGCGAACGTGTAGGCGGTGCCGGCGGCGAGGCCGGTCAGGTTGAAGGATGCGGAGGCGCTGCCGGTATCGGTCCAGGCGCCACCGTTCAGCGAATACTGATAACCGGTCACGCCGACGTTGTCGGTGGACGCGGTCCACGTGGCCGACGCGGTCGTGTTCGCGATCGAGCCGATTGTCGGCGTGCCGGGCGTCGTGGGTGCGCTCGTGTCCGTTGTCGAGAACGCCCGACTCGGGCTCGAATTGCCGACATTTCCCGCGAGATCGCGCGCGCGCACCGCGAACGTGTATGTGGTCCCGTTGGTCAGGCCCGACAGCGTGTATGACGCGGACGCGCTGCCCGTGCTGGTCCACGAGCCGCCATTCAACGAGTACTCATACCCGGTGACGCCGACGTTGTCCGTCGACGCGGCCCAGGTCGCACCGGCGCCCGTCGCCGTGACGTTGTTCATCGTCGGCTGACCCGGCGTCGACGGAGCGATGTTGTCGGGCGTTTGTCGGGTCTCGACGTTCGAATAGCCGGAGAAATTGTTGGCCGCATCCACCGCGCGCACGCGATACGAATAGCTTGTGCCGGACGTGAGGCCGGCGTCCTGCAGCAAGGTTGCGGTCGGCTGAGAGACTTCACCAAACGAGTTGCAGCCGGCACCGCTGCACCGTTCGACGCGGTAGGTGGGCGCGCCGCGATTGTCGGTCGACCCAGTCCATGCCAGGTCGATCCGCGTGGCCGAAACGATGGTGGCCGTGAGGCCGGTGGGTGCGGTCGGTGGTTGCGTGTCGGGCGACAGTGTCAGGTCGGCGCGCGTGCGATTACCGTTTGAGTCGTACGAGTAGGTTATGTACGAGCCGTCTTCGAACGTCGCCCTGCTCAGGCGCCCGGTCACTGGGTCGGTCTCGTAAGTGACGAGCCCTGCCTGAACCGTGGTTCCGAACATGAATGCCGTTACGAAAACCAGCGCGACTCGGCTCAACGTCTGGATGGCCCTGTATTCAGCGGCGGTATGCATAGATCGTCCTTACCGTTCCGACGGCCGCCAGCGGCCACAATCCTTCGGCGCAAACGCACCCGTCACCGAGGAGCCATCAAGCGCCTCAGACACTCGCGTTCACGAAAAAATATGTTTGCGCGACTACGGCCCAACTATCCGAGTACTCGTTAGTCGCATTCCCTTGAGCGAGCTTGTAGCAGACCGCTAGTTGGGTGATCAACGGCAAACCTGTTAAGAAATGGCACTGCAGAAAATATTCCTGAAGGCACGTCACGAGATCGGGGATCGTGACAGATAGGCGCCCACGGAAAGGCGCGCGAGCCACCGCAAGCAGGATTGTTAGTCACCTGACTGTCGATTCTCATGGGAACTGCGTGGCGCTGGCGCCAGGCGCGGACACGGCGCCACGAGACCCGCGGCGGTCGAGAAGCCGCCTATTTCTTCGACGTATCGATGTCCTTCTTCTTCCAGACCGTGCCATCCCGGTCGATCGTCAGCTCGTAATCACCGGGCTCCCGGCTGATCTGACGGATCGTCTCGCGCGCTTCTTCTCGCATGGCGACGCGGGCCGACACGGGTTCATAGCGGTATTCCGCGGTCACGCCCTTCTCATACTGTTGCGCGCTGAATTTCAGGTTGACGGTCGGAGTGAACAACCATGGCTCGGGTGGTGAGGAAAGCGGTGAAGAGCGGCGAATCGCCGAAATCAGCGACTTCTTCCAGATCTCGTCGCCATTGCAGCCCTGCAGGTCGATCGATAGCACATTGCCACGGCGGTCCTGACCAATGTGCGCGGTGCAATCGAAATACCCGCCTTCGATGGCGTGGCGCGGCGTTCTCCACGCGCGTTCGATGCGGGCGGAAACCTGGCCCATGTAATTTCCGAACAGTGCCGCGGCCCCGGCAGGATCGCCAGCGGCCTTGTTGGATGTCTCGGCTTCAACTGCATCTTCGATCAGCAGCTCGGCTGGCGGACTGGGATCCAGGCTGGCCAACGCGCGCTCGAGCTCCTTGAGTTCTATGCCTTCGCTGTCGATCTGCGGCTCGGCGGCGCCCTGCGCGCTGCGGAGATCCAGCGCCGAAAGATCCAGGAGAATCATCGATTCGACGCGCTCGCCGCGAGCGGAGAATTCGACCGAACCGGGCCCGGTCTGCGACGGCTGGCGGCTCTTGTGCGCCGCGACACCAAGCACCAGGGGTGCGGAGATGAGCAGGTGTACCAGCACCGTGGCCGCGATACCCACCGTGCGAATGGGCCAGCGCGCCGCGGGTCGAAACGAGTAACGAACGGGTCGAAGTGGCTCCTCCTCGGAGATCACGATGACGACTGGATGCGTGGAACGCATCTGATCATCCTGCCATGAGTCTCCACGGCGTGACATACGTTCGTGGGTAGATATCCATGCCCGGACTGCCGCATGTCATCCAAGAGGCGGCTGTACAAGCGGCCTAGCTGATTCTGTTCGCGGCGTTGCTGAGGTTGTCGATACTTCGACATGTTCGGTTGGTCTCGCTCGCGAACGCAGTCATCGCCGGCTACGTTACCGGCACGTTGCAGGGAGCCTCCTGAATATCAAAGCGTGAGGACGGCGGCCAGAAACACGGTGTTACGAATGAAAAACCCCCGCCGGTTTCCCGACGGGGGTCTCTCTATCTATCGACGTTTGAGCGTCTGGTAGTAAGAGCGTCTCCGCTCCTTACATATCCATCCCGCCCATTCCGCCCATGCCACCGCCCGGAGCGCCGTGCGCGTGGTCATCTTCCTTCGGCGCTTCCGCGATCATGACTTCCGTCGTGAGCAGCAGGCCCGCCACCGACGCCGCGTTCTGCAGCGCCAGGCGCGTCACCTTGGCCGGATCGAGGATGCCCTCTTCCAGCATGTCGCCGTACTCGCCCGTGCCGGCGTTGTAGCCGTACGCGCCCTTGCCCGCCTTGACGGCGTTCAGGACCACCGCGGCATCTTCACCGGCGTTCTCGACGATCTGGCGCAGCGGCTCTTCGATCGAGCGCGACAGGATGCGGATGCCGACCGTCTGGTCTTCGTTCGCACCTTCGAGCTTGTCGAG
>Ga0164241_10004599_pt1 | contig 13297 bp, 16 predicted proteins | sample OricomyardsoilBY_FD_108780 | JGI IMG/M metagenome (GOLD analysis project Ga0164241, IMG submission 108780) | Backyard soil microbial communities from Emeryville, California, USA - Original compost - Back yard soil (BY) | ecosystem: Environmental > Terrestrial > Soil > Unclassified | place: USA...
GGCGCCGAGCCGCCGAGGACCTCGGTCATCGCGCGGCCGGCGTGATGCTGCCGCCGACGGGCCGGACCTCGAGGCCGCCGCGGCCCCAGGCGACGGCCGGGTTGGCACGGGCCAGGTCGAGCGCCGCGTCCAGGTCGGTCGCCTCGACGACGTAGAAGCCGGCGACGACCTCCTTGGTGTCGACGAACGGGCCGTCCGTCACGAGGTCGCTCCGCAGCGACGTCGCGGTGTCCCTGTCCTGCAGCGCGAAGGCGGTGACCATCGCCCCGGAGGCGACGAGGTCGTCCGCGTACCGCTGGCTCGCCTCCTGCTGCTCAGGCGTGTAGTCGCCGGCGGTGGGGTCGTCGAAGATCAGGATCGCGTACTGGGCCATGGTGGCAGTCTCCTCGGTCGGTGCGGATGTCCTTGCACCCTGACGTCGGACGGGCGGGCCGCGAATCGACACCCCGGCGTCTGCGGCGTCGTCCTCGGCGTCGTGGCCGGTCAGCAGCCGGGGTGAAGATGGTGGCATGAGCAACCCTCGAGACCAGCGTCCCGCCACCCGTCCTGTCGCGACCGCCCGCGGCAGCGTCGCGATCACGAACGCCTACGTCGTGCCCGTCGCGTCGCCCCCGATCGAGGGTGGGACCCTCCTCGTGACGGACGGCGTGATCGAGGCCGTCGGGGCGGCGTCGGACGTGACCGTGCCCGACGGCGTCCGCGTGATCGACGCGGGCGGGCGCTGGGTCCTCCCGGGCTTCGTGGAGTCGCACGGCCACGTCGGCGTCCACGAGGAGGGCGAGGGCTGGGCCGGCAACGACACGAACGAGATGACCGACCCGAACGGCTCGCACCTGCGGGCGCTCGACGGCATCAACGTCGAGGAGGAGGGCTTCCGCGACGCCCTCGCGGGCGGCGTCACGACGGTCGTCGTCAAGCCGGGCTCGGGCAACCCGATCGGCGGCCAGACGGTCGCCATCAAGACGTGGGGCGGCCGGACCGTCGACGAGCAGGTGATCTCGGACGCCGTGTCCGTGAAGTCGGCGCTCGGCGAGAACCCGAAGCGCGTCTACGGCGACCAGAAGAAGACGCCGGCCACGCGTCTCGGCGTCGCCGCGGTGATCCGCAAGGCGTTCGTCGACGCGCAGAACTACCGGGCCAAGCGCGACGCCGCCGAGCAGAAGGGCGAACCGTTCGACCGCGACCTCGGCAAGGAGACGCTGATGCGCGTCCTCGAGGGCGAGCTCGCGTGGGACCAGCACACGCACCGCGCCGACGACATCGCGACCGCGCTGCGCCTCGCCGACGAGTTCGGGTACCGGCTCGTGGTCAACCACGGCACGGAGGGTGCGGAGCTCGCGGACGTGCTCGCCGAGCGCGACGTCCCGGTGATCTTCGGCCCGATGTTCACGAGCCGGTCCAAGGTGGAGCTGCGGCACCGTGCGATCGCGAACCTCGGCCGCCTCGCGCGGGCGGGGGTGCGGGTCGCGATCACGACCGACCACCCCGTCGTGCCGATCAACTTCCTCGTCCACCAGGCGTCGCTCGCGGTCAAGGAGGGGCTCGACCGGGACGTGGCGCTGCAGGCGCTGACCGTGAACCCGGCGTCGTTCCTGCGGCTCGACGAGCGCGTGGGCGCGCTCGCGCCCGGGCTCGACGGCGACGTCGTCGTGTGGTCGGGCGACCCCCTCGACGTCAACAGTCGCGCCGAGCGCGTCTTCGTCACGGGCTCCGAGGTGTACCGCTGGGACGCGGCCGCGAACGGCGGCCTGGGTGTCGGGGTCGTGAAGGAACGCTCGGAGCGTTTCACCGCCTGAGTTCGCCGAGGGTGACGTCTCGTTCGCCGACGGTGACGTTCTGTTCGCCGACGGTGACGTCTCGTTCGCCGACGGTGACGTCGGTGTGGACGAGCGTCACCGTCGGTGTTCCTGGCGTCACCGTCGGCGGACGACCCTTGTCGTGGGAGCGCTCCCATGACACGCTCGTGACGTGACCTCCTCGACCTCCGGGGCGCCGACGCGGACGGCTGTGACCCTCCGCCCCTACCGGCCCTCCGACGCCGACGCCCTCTACGACGTCTGCGTCCGCACCGCCGACGCGGGCGGCGACGCACGGAGCGTCTACGCGTCCGACCGGCTCATGGGCGACCTCTTCGCCCTCCCGTACGCGACGCTCGAGCCGGACCTGGCGTGCGTCGTCGACGACGGCACCCGCGTCGTGGGGTACGTCGTCGGGACGGCCGACACGCCGCGGTTCGTCGAGCGGTACCGGGACGACTGGATCCCCGCGATCGCCGGCCGCTACCCGCCTGCGCCCGCGGAGCTCACCGACGACGCCACCCCCGACGACGTCATGCACCACCTCCACGAGCACCCCGAGCGCCTGCTCGTGCCCGAGGTCGCGGCCTACCCGGCGCACCTCCACATCGACCTGCTGCCGGGCTTCCAGGGCCAGGGGCTGGGGCGGCGTCTGCTCGAGACGTTCGCCGCCGCTGCCTCGGCCGCCGGTGCGGACGCCGTGCACGTCGGGATGGTCACCGCCAACACCGGGGCGCGCCCGTTCTACGACGCGCTCGGGTTCCACGTGATCCCCGTCGCGGACTCCGGCCCGCTCACCTACCTGGGCCGCGCCACCCGGCACTGACGAGGGCCGGGAGACGCGCGAGGGCGACGCGACCAGGTCGCGTCGCCCTCGGCGTGCGGTGCGGATGCCCGACGGCGTCAGCGGGCCGAGCCCACCAGCTCGCCTTCGGACTCGGTCGCCTCGGCGTCGGTGGCCGGAGCGTCCGGGGTCGACCCCGCCGCGGTCTCGGCGTCGTCCTCGGTGAACAGGTCGTCCGCGGTGGCGGCCTCGTACTGCTCGGTGTCGAGGATGCCCTCGCGCTTCGCGACGACGACCGGCACGAGCACCTGCCCGGCGACGTTGGTCGCGGTGCGCCCCATGTCGAGGATCGGGTCGATCGCGAGGAGCAGCCCGACGCCCGCGAGGGGGAGGCCCAGCGTCGAGACGGTGAGCGTCAGCATGACGAGCGCGCCGGTGAGGCCGGCGGTTGCGGCGGACCCGACCACGGACACGAACGCGATGAGGAGGTAGTCCGTGATCGACAGGTGGATCCCGAAGAGCTGCGCGATGAAGATGGCGGCGACCGCGGGGTAGATCGAGGCGCAGCCGTCCATCTTGGTGGTCGCGCCGAGCGGCACGGCGAACGACGCGTAGGACTTCGGGACGCCGAGGTTGCGCTCGGTGACCCGCTCGGTGACGGGCAGGGTGCCGATCGAGGAGCGCGAGACGAACCCGAGCTGGAGCGCCGGCCAGGCGCCACGGAAGTAGCTCGACACCTTGAGGCCGTTGCTTCGCAGGATGACCGGGTAGACGACGAAGACGACGAGCGCGAGCCCCACGTAGATCGCGATCGCGAACCGGGCGAGGGGGGACAGCAGGTCCCACCCGTAGGAGGCGACGGCGTTGCCGATGAGGCCGAGCGTCCCGAGCGGCGCGAGGCGGATGATCCACCACAGCACCTTCTGGACGATCGCGAGCGCCGAGCGGCTGAACGTGATGAACGGGTCGGCCTTCTTGCCGGACTTGTAGGCGGCGATCCCTACGACGATCGCGATGACGACGATCTGCAGCACGTTGAAGCTGACGTTCGTCTGGGCGCCGGTGTCCGAGACCTGCGTGGACGCGCCGAGGCCGAGGAAGTTGCCGGGGATCAGCCCGGTGAGGAAGTCGATCCAGGTGCCGGTGTGGCTGGGGGCGCTGCCCTCGCTGATGTCGAGCGACGTGTGCTTGCCGGGCTGGAAGATCAGACCGAGCGCGATGCCGATCGACACCGCGACGAGCGACGTGATCGCGAACCACATCAGCGTCTTCCAGGCGAGGCGGGCCGCGTTGGCGACGCCCTTGAGGTTCGCGATGGACACGACGATCGCGAGGAAGACGAGCGGCGGGACGACGGCCTTGAGCAGGGTCACGAAGTCGGAGCCGATGGTGCCCAGGGTCGTGGTGAGCCAGTTGGGCGTGGTGTGACCGGCTGGACCGACCTCGCCCATGGACCGGGCGACCCAGCCCAGCAGGAGGCCGAGCACGAGGCCCGCGATGATCTGGACGCTGAACGACGGCCAGCGCAGGCCGCGCCTGGGCTGGGGGGCGTCGGGGGCCGCGGCGGCGTCGGGCCGTGCGGCGGTGGAGGACGTGGACACAGGGGTTCCTTGTCTGGTGGGGAGGCGCTGCTGGGGGGTGTGGGCGCACGCACGCGGACGTGGGGTCGTGCTGCACGGGGGGGCGACCGTCCGCAGGACGACGGCCGCGCGGGTGCACGCGGTCGGGTGGTTCAGCGGGAGGTCGGGTGAGCGGGGTCCACTCGGCGCTGCCGGCGTCGGTGCCGGTGGCGGGGTGCTCCGAGGAGCGCTACCTGTTCAGCGACACAGGGCGCTGGCGACGCGTCGGAAGTCGACGTCGCGGCGCGCGGTGAACAGGCGCTGGAGCACGGGGTCTCTCCTGAGGGAGTCAAGGCGGTACCGGTCGGTACGAGGAGCGAGCCTAACAGCAGGTCCACCACACGGACAACAGTCCCGAGGGTTGAGACGAAACGTTCCGAGGGTTGGCGAGCGGCGCCGTCGGACCTCGGCCGGGGCGGCGTCAGCCTCGCGACCGCTCGGCCCGACCCTGGCACGCGACGCAGAGCCGGGCCGTCGGCCTGACCTCGAGCCGACCGGCCCCGATCGGCGCCCCGCACCGTTCGCACACGCCGTACGCGCCGTCGTCGAGCCGCGCGAACGCAGCGTCGACCTCGTCGAGCTGCCGCCGCGCGTCGGCCGCGAGCGCCGACACCTGGGCACGGTCGAACGCGAGCGTCGAACCCTCCGGGTCGTGCTCGTCGTCGCTGTTCGCGTCCCGGCGTGCGTGCGCGATCTCGTCGAGCTGCTCGGCGAGCGCGTCGAGGCGCCCGGCGGCCTCCTGTCTGAGCTCGTCGAGGCGACGTCGCACCTCCGAGTCGTCCACCCCTCGAGTGTGCCCCCGGCTTCCCGCGAGATACCGAGATTCGGCCGAGATACCGATGCAGACGCGGTATCTCGGCCGAGACTCGGTATCTCGGCGAGCGTCGCGTCATGCCGCGAGCTGCCGACGACGGCGGGCGAAGGCCGCGCGCAGCCTCGCCACCAGCCGCTCCGGGCGGAGCAGGTCGTCCCAGGTCACACGGATGAGGAGCCAGCCGGCCTCGACGAGCGCGTCGTGACGGCGCTTCTCGTCGAAGAGCCGGGTCGTCGGATCTCCGTAGGCCCCACCCGAGTACTTGACGGCGCCGTCGAACTCGATCCCGATCTTCAGCTCCGGCCAGCCGAGGTCGACGTCCTTGACGCCGAGCGCCGTCGGGACCGTGATGCAGTGCTCCGGGACGGGGAGGCCGGCGTCCGCCGCGAACCAGCGGGTCAGGCTCTCCCCGGGAGACTCCGACGCCCCGTCCGCGAATGCGATGACGCTCCGCGCCCGGATGACCCCGCGTCCTCCGGCAGCTCCGTCGAGGAGGTGCTGCACCAGCCGTGGGTCGGCACCCTTGCGGAGCGCCGCGTCCGCCACCACGACGGCGGACGCAGGCTCGAGTGTCCGCGCGCAGTCGACCAGCGTCCGCTCGAGCGACGTCACCGGGACGCCGCCGACCTCGCAGCGGTCGCGACCAGGGAGCGTCGTCCAGTGTCGCCTCGTCCCGGGTTCGACCGCACGTTCGATGCTCGGTGGTCGGGGCTGGGTCAGGTGCACGGCGTCGTCGAGACGCCAGGTCCAGCAGCCCCAGAGCAGGGCGGCGGTCTCGTGGCTGAAGCAGTACGTGGTCGTGAGGCGTTCGCGGACGGCCGCGACGTGGAGCAGGACGTGGTCACGCCGTTCGAGCGCCGGGCTCGACGGCAGGACCGGTGGGCCGTAGACGCCGGCACGCACTCGGACGAGCTCGCCGCGCTGGAGCCGTGCAGCGGTCGTGGCCCGCCTGGAGGGGTGGTAACGCTCGACGGCGGGGATGGCCGGCGGCTCGAGCGAGGCGCCGCGGGTGGGAGGCGTGCGACGGGGCGTGGTGGCAAGCATGCGGGCCAGGGTGCAGCGCCGGACGGGGGCGACGTCGTCGGGCGTACGAGGACGGGGGAGAACTCGGGTGCCGGACGGCCCGGGGGTGGCGCTCGACGACTGTCGCGTCGGCCGCACGCCACCCGCGAGATACCGAGATTCGGCCGAGATACCGAGTCTGCATCGGTATCTCGGCCGAATCTCGGTATCTCGCGCGCGAGGTCCGGGAGCGCAGGGCGGGTGAAAAGGGCTGCGCCGCACGAACCCGCGTCACGTTCGTCCGTGGGACCGCTCCCCTCTGCGTAGGACGGACCCGTGCGCAGGCGCGCGGTGCCCGACGGCCCCGGGACGAGTGGGTGCAAGCACGTGACTGACGCACGACGGGACACGACGACGCGGGTGGCGACCTGCGTCGGCGACCTGAACGTGCGCATGGTCGGGAGCGGCCCGCCCGCGCTCCTGTGGCACAGCCTCCTCGTCGACTCGTCGTCCTGGTGCCGCGTCGAGGACGACCTCGCTCAACGGCGCACCCTCGTGATGGTCGACGCTCCCGGGCACGGCCGGAGCGCGTGCCCGCCCCGGCGCTTCGGCATCCACGACTGTGCCGCCGCTGCGCTCGACGTGATGGACGTGCTCGGGCTCGGCGTCGTCGACTGGCTCGGCGTCGCCTGGGGCGGACGGGTGGGCATCACGTTCGCGGCCACCTACGGCGAGCGGGTCCGCTCGCTCGCGACCTTCAGCGCGTCCCCGTACCGGCTGCCCGCACTGTGGCGGCACGTGTCCGCGTCGCTGCTCGTCCCGTACCGCGTGCTGGGACCGCTCGCGCCGGTCACCGAGGCCGTCATGACGGAGCTGCTGGGTGAGCGGGCGCGCCGGACCGACGTCGAGGCGGCGATCCTCGTGAGCCGGGCGTTCCTCGGCGCGGACCGGGGCGGAATGACGCGCAGCGTGCGGAACACGCTCCTGCGCCCCGAGGACCTGAGCGGGATCCTCGGCCGCGTCGCGGTGCCCACGCTCGTCGTCGCGGGCGGCGACGACGCGACCTTCACCGCGGACGACGCCACGTTCGTCGCGGACTCGATGCCGCAGGCGCGGAGCGACGTGGTGGAGGCCGTGTTCCGGCTCGCACCGCTCGAGCGCCCCCAGGAGACGGTCAAGCTCGTGCTGGAGCACTGGGACGAGTCGGCCTGGGTCTGAACCTGAGGGCGCCTCAGCGTTGCGGGGGCGTGGGACCCGCGCGACACTGGAAGCACCGGCGCTTCGCCGGGTGTTGGCTCCTGAACCGTGCTGACCGACCCGAGGGGGTGGCCCTCATGGCTACCGCGTACGACGTCCTGCCGATGCTGGGACGTGGCAAGCATCGCAACCCGCGCAAGGGCGCCTGCTTCATGGAGCTGGCTTCCTATCTCGCCGGCGAGAAGTGGTCGGACCACCCGGCGTGCACGCATCCGCTGCTGGCGATGCTGGCGCGCGCCGTCAACGACCTCACGTCCGACGCGGGGCGCCCGGAGCTGGCGCCCTTGATCCCGTCGGTCATCGGCGTGAACAGCGACGACGCACACTGGGACATCCGGATCGCGCTCGACGCCGCGGTCGCTGCCCTGCCGGAGGCGCCCGAGTACCGGCAGCGCACGCTGGCAGTCGCGATCATCGCGTGCGAACGGATCCTCGACGACCTCGACGCCCGCGAACCGGGCTCGCGGTCCCTGGGGTCGCAGTCGGCGCTCGCGCAGGTCCCTGCGACGACGGCGTGGGCCGAGGAGTTCTGCCGGGGCTCGATCGCGAAGCCGGCGAGGTTCGTGCGCGACGCCGCGCCGAGCATCGTCGGGTCGGCCGTGCTGGCCATCGCCGAGTCGGCGACCCCCGACGTGGACGCCAGGCTGCGCCGCCTGCTCGACTCGACCATCACACGGTGCCGCGCCTGGGCTGCGGTCGACGGCGACGAGCCGCGAGCGCTCGCGCCGGACGTCTGGCGCGACGTCGTTCGTGCGGTGCCGGCCGCGGCGGTCTGACTCCGTCCCCGCGGCCGACGCCGCACCCGCACCTGGTCCGCCGTGGCGGGCGTGCCCCACGGGGCGCGCCCGCCACGTCCGTCGTTAGCCTCGTCCTGTGACGACATCCTCGACGCCGACGACGACCCCCTCCGACCCGCTCAACGCGCTCACGCTCGACCAGCTCAGGGCGCGGACGAGCGTCAAGTGGCGCGAGTACGCACCCGATGTCCTGCCCCTGTGGGTCGCGGAGATGGACGTGACGTTGGCGCCGGGGATCGTGGAGGCGGTGTCGCGCGCCCTGCGGGACGGCGACACGGGCTACGACCACGGCACCCGGTACGCGGAGGCGTGGGCGTCGTACGCGGCGGACCGGTGGGACTGGCACGTCGATCCCGCCCGCACCATGACCGTCCCCGACGTGATGACGGGCGTCGTGCACGCGCTGGGCGTGCTCACGGAGCCGGGGGACGTCGTCGTCGTGAGCCCGCCGGTGTACCAGCCGTTCTACCAGTTCGTCCCGGGGGCGGGGCGTCGGACGCTCGACGCCCCGCTGACCGCCCACGGCAGGCTCGACCTCGGCGCGGGCGGCGCGCTCGATCGCGCCTTCGCGGAGGCCCGCGCGGTCGGCCGCGCGGCCGTGTACCTGCTCGCGAACCCGCACAACCCGACGGGGACCGCGCACACCCCGGACGAGCTCGAGCGGCTGTGCGCGCTCGCCGACCGGCACGGCGTGCGGGTCGTCTCGGACGAGATCCACGCGCCGCTGAGCGGGCGGCCCGGCGTCGACGACGTACCGCGGTTCACGTCCGTCCTGCAGGTTCCGGGCGGGGAGCGGGCGCTCGCGCTGGTCTCGCCGTCGAAGGCGTGGAACCTCGCGGGGCTCCGCGCGGCGCTGCTGGTCGCGGGGCGGGACGCCGTCGCCGACCTGGCACGGGTCCCGGAGCATGCGCTCGACGGCGTCAACCACGTGGGCGTGATCGCCCAGACCGCGGCGCTCGAGACGGGGCGCGAGTGGCTCGACGAGGTGCTCACCGCGCTCGACGCGAACCGGGCGCTGGTGGCCGGCCTGCTCGCGGAACGGCTGCCGCAGGTGCGCTACCACCGCGGCCACGCGACCTACCTCGCGTGGCTGGACTGCCGCGACCTCGGGCTCGGCGACGACCCGGCGCGCGTGTTCCTCGACCACGGCCGGGTGGCGGTCAACCCGGGCCTCACGTTCGGCGCGGGCGGCGCCGGGCACGTCCGCCTCAACCTCGCGACGTCGCGTGCGATCCTCACGGAGGCGGTCGAGCGGATGGCGTCGGTCGTCCGGGGGCCCGGGAATGCTGGGGTTGCCTGAGTCGTTCCGCAGGCGGACGCTCGGAGGAGCGCCGCGACGACCGATCGACCGAAGGAGCCGAGCATGAAGAACGACATCCACCCCGACTACGGCTGGGTCGTGTTCCGGGACGCGTCGGCGGACTTCGCGTTCCTCACGCGGTCGACGCTCTCGGCGGACAACGCGGGCGGTCCGGGACGTCCGGAGAAGACCGTCGAGTGGACCGACGGCAAGACGTACCCGGTGATCGACGTGGAGATCTCGTCGGCGAGCCACCCGTTCTACACGGGGACGGCGCGCGTCGTGGACACCGCGGGCCGCGTCGAGAAGTTCAACCGCCGGTACGGCCGCAAGAGCTGACGCCGCGGGTTTCCGCGAGGACGGGTCGACCGGGAATCGGTCGGCCCGTCCTGGTGTTATTGGGAATGATTCTCAAAACTACCGAGAAGCGTCCCACCAGCACTGGAGGGCCTCGTGGCCACCAAGCACGCCGACCTGCGACCCGTCGTCAAGCTCCGCTCCACGGCGGGCACCGGGTTCACCTACGTCACCACCAAGAACCGCCGCAACGACCCCGACCGGCTCGTGCTGCGCAAGTTCGACCCCGTCGCTCGTCAGCACGTCGCCTTCCGCGAGGAGCGTTGATGGCGAAGACGTCGAAGATCGCACGCGACGAGAGGCGCCGGGCCGTCGTCGAGCGCTTCGCCCGCCGCCGCGCTGCCCTCAAGCGGCTGGTCGCCTCGCCGCACGCGACCCCGGAGGCCCGCCGGGCCGCCGTCGTCGAGCTGCAACGGCAGCCCCGTGACGCGAGCCGCACCCGCCTGCGCAACCGCGACGTCGTCGACGGGCGCCCGCGCGGCTACGTCGGAGCGTTCGGGCTCAGCCGGGTCCGGCTGCGCGAGATGGCGCACCGTGGCGAGCTGCCCGGCGTCACGAAGTCGAGCTGGTGACCGGTCTCCACCGGCCGCCCACCACATCCCAGGAGGAGACATGAAGCAGCAGATCCACCCCGGCTACGGCCCGGTCGTCTTCCGGGACGTGTCGGCCGACGCCGCGTTCCTCACGCGCTCGACGCTCGCCGCCGGCAGCGCCACCCGCGAGCGTCCCGGCACGACGGTCGTGTGGACCGACGGGCGCACCTACCCGGTCGTCGACGTCGAGATCTCGTCCGCGAGCCACCCGTTCTACACGGGCACCGCGCGCGTGGTCGACACCGCCGGCCGCGTCGAGAAGTTCAACCGCCGCTACGGGCGGCAGGAGAGGAGCACCCGATGAAGGTGCGCGCATCGCTGCACTCCCTCAAGGGCCGGGACGGCTCGGTGGTCGTCCGGCGCCGGGGCAGGGCGACCGTGATCAACAAGAAGAACCCGCGCTGGAAGGGCCGCCAGGGCTGACACCCGTGCCCCCTGCGCCACCTGACGGGCCGCCCGTCCACCTCTCGAGGCGGACGGGCGGCCCGTCTGTGTCGTGGTCGGGACCGCGCTCAGACGTGGACGGGGTGCTCCTCGGTGGCGCGTGCGGGCGCGCCGACGATCGCACCACCCGCCCGGTGCGACGCGCGCGCCGCGAGCCAGACGACGAGCCACACCAGGCACGCGATCGTCACGACGACGAAGCTCGGCGGCAGGTTGAGCATCGCGGAGAACGCGAGCCCCGCCCACACGGACACCAGCGAGATGACTGCGGAGACGGCCATCGCACGTCGCGGCCGCGGGGTGAGCTGGATGCCGGTGGCGGCGGGCGTCACGACGAGGGCGAAGAGCAGCAGCGTCCCGACGACCTGGACCGCCATGGTGATGACGAGCCCGAGCAGCGCCATGAAGACCACGGACAGCGTCCGGACGGGCACGCCGCGCGCTTCGGCGACCTCGGAGTCGACGGACGCGAACAGCAGCGGCCGGTAGATCAGGCCGACCGCGGCTGCGAGCGCCAGGAGCATGACCGCGAACACGACGAGCTGCTCGTTGGTGATGGCGAGCAGGTTCCCGAACAGCACGTTCGTCATGGTCGACGACGACTTCGTCGCCAACGAGTTGAAGTACAGCCCGAGGCCGGTCGCGAAGGCGAGGACGGTCCCCGTCGCGACCTCCCGGTCGGCGGCCTTCTTGCCGAGCGCGCCGATGACGAGGGCGCCGCCGACGGCGAAGATCCCGAGCCCGAGGCTCACGGGGATCCCGATCAGGACGGCACCGGTGGCCCCGGGCAGCCCGATGTGCGCGAGGGCGTGCGCGGCGAACGCGGAGTTCCGCACGATGACGAAGTACCCGATGAGGCCTGCGGCCAGGGCCACGATGGTCCCGCCGAGCAGCGCGTTGCGCATGAACTCGGACGTGAGGATCTCCCACCAGTTGTCCTGGTAGGTCACGAGGTCGACGGTCCGCACGATCACACGCTCCTCATGAACATCTCGCCCTGGGGCGTCCGGACGACCTCGATGCGCGTCCCGTACAGGTGGCTGAGCAGCTCCTCGTCGACGACGCCCGACAGGGGCGCGTGGTGGGCGTGCCCGTCGAGCAGGTAGACGGCGCCGTCGAGCACCGACAGCAGGGGGTTGAGGTCGTGCGCGACGACCAGGATGGTGACCCCGAGGTCCTTGTTGAGGCGCCCGAGCAGGTCGACGATCTCGCGCTGGTTGCGCAGGTCGAGGCTCGCGAGGGGTTCGTCGAGGACGACGAGCCGCGGCCTCGAGACGATGGCCTGGGCGATCGCGACGCGCTGGCGCTGGCCGCCCGAGAGCTGTGACACGCGCCGGTTCGCGAAGCCGGTCGCGTCGACGGCGGCGAGCGCCCGCTCCACCTGGTCCCTCTGCTCGCGCGTGATCCGGGAGAACGCCCACCGGTTCCCCGTGAGGCCGAGCAGCACCGCGTCTCGTGCGCGGATCGCGTCGCCCGCGGTGGACGTGTAGTCCTGGGGGACGTAGCCGATGTCGTCCCGGCCCGATGACGGCCCCTCGCCGGGCGCGTGACCCAGCACCTCGACCCGTCCCGACGACGTCGGGACGAGCCCGAGGATGACCTTGAGCATGGTCGTCTTGCCGGAGCCGTTGGAGCCGATGATCGCGGTGACGGAGCCCTCGGGGATCTCGAAGGTCCCTTCGGACCAGACGAGGCGCCCGCCCCGCACTGCGCTCACGTCGTCGAAGACGAGTGCGGCCGGCGTCGCCGGCTCAGGCGTCGACACCGAGGGCCTTCGCGAGAGCGGTGAGCTGGGACACCTGCCAATCCTCGAACGACGACGCGCCGGGCGCCACCGTCTCGGTGACGTCGACGATCGGGACGCCGGCCTTCTGGGCTGCCTGGTGCACCTGCTCGGGGACCGAGCCCTCCGTCTGGGTGTTGTAGATCAGCACGTCCGTCTGGTGGGCGTCGAGGGCCTTCTGGAACGCGTTGAGGTCGGCCGGCGACGGGTCGGACTCGTTGGCGGAGGCGCGCGCGAACCCCTCGGGCGTCTTGTCGACGAGGCCGACGGCCTGCGCCATGTAGTCGAAGACGCCCTCGGTCGCGCCGTACGTCTTGCCTGCGGCCTCGGTCTTCAGCTTCGCGACGAGGTCCGTGTAGGGCTTCAGCGTCGCGGTGAGCGCCGTGCGCTGCTGCTCGAAGTAGCTCGTCGCGTCGGGGGCGAGGGTCTCGAGCTCGTGCGTGACGGCGTCGGACACCTGCGTGACGTAGTCGGGCGAGTACCAGAGGTGGGGGTTCGCGCCGTCGGCGGCTCCGACGACCTTGCCGGCGTCGAGGAGGCTCGCGTCCTTGGCGGACGACGCGGCGAGCTTGGAGGCCCACGGGTCGTAGTCCGCGCCGTTGACGACGACGAGGTCCGCCTTGGTGAACTTCACTGCGTCCGCGGGGGAGGGCTCGTAGTCGTGGGGGTCGACCGACGAGCTCGCGAGCACGGTGGTCACGCGGACGCAGTCACCGCCGAGCTGGCTGACGAGGTCGCCCCACTGGTCGAC
>Ga0164241_10004600_pt1 | contig 13289 bp, 13 predicted proteins | sample OricomyardsoilBY_FD_108780 | JGI IMG/M metagenome (GOLD analysis project Ga0164241, IMG submission 108780) | Backyard soil microbial communities from Emeryville, California, USA - Original compost - Back yard soil (BY) | ecosystem: Environmental > Terrestrial > Soil > Unclassified | place: USA...
CGCGGCATGCAGGCCGCGCCAGTTGGCGATGTCCACCGCGATGCCCTGTTCGCGCAGGGTGGGCACGGCCACGCCGGCCACGCGTGCGGGCGCGGTCACGGCCAGCGCGCGCAACTGCCCGCCGGCGACCAGCTCCTGCGTCTCGCCCCAGCCGCTGGCGGCCACCGCGACATAGCCGCCCAGCAGTGCGGCCGCCGCCTCGCCGCCGCCCTTGAACGGCACGTAGTTCAGGCCCCGCACCGGCACGCCCGCGGCGCGCGCGAGCATGGCCACGCTCAGATGGTCGACCGAGCCCTTCGAGCCGCCGCCCCACTTGATGCTGCCGACGTCGCGGCGCATCTGCCCGAGCACGTCGCCCAGGGTCTTCAGCGGCGAGTCCGGCCGCACCACGAAGGTGTTGTACTCGGACATGAGCCGCGCGATCGGCGTGGCCTGCGCCAGCGTCACCGGCGGCTTGTAGCGCACGATGGCGCCGACCATCACCGCGCCCGAGACGATGAACGCCGTCGGGTCGCCGCGGCTGGTGTCGACGAACTGCGCCAGCGCGATCATGCCGCCGGCGCCGCCCTTGTTCTCGTAGGTCACCGCGGAGGCGGCGCCCGCCTCCTGCAGCGCCGCGCCGATGCTGCGCGCGACCTGGTCGTAGCCGCCGCCCGGGTTGGCGCCGATCATGATCCGCAGCGAAGGCGGTGGCGATGCCGCGCCCGTCCAGCCCGTATGCAGGCCGGGCAGCACACCGAGCAGGCGGCGACGCGAGATCATGACGACACCTGATTAGCGAGGAATCTCAGCAACCCGCAGGTTTCGCTCGCCCGACGGGGGTGCGGCGACAAGAGCGGTGAGCAAGCGATGCAGGATAGTTTTCATATTGAAGCGATGATTGAAGCGGAACTGGAACTCGGCGAGGTAGCGGTGAGCGTACTTGGCGAAGTCGAACGCGTGGTAGGTGCCGGTGATGGCCGTTTTCAGGTTGCCCAGCAGCGTGTTGACCCACTTGAACTGCGGCAACGCCATGCTGGCCTTGCCCCCGCCGGTGACGATGCGCTCGTGCTCGGCGCCGACCAAGGTGGCCGCGGCGAAGCACCACAACCCGTCGCTGACGACGCTGGCCGACGGGGCGATGTGGCAGGCGGCGAACGCCGCCATCGCCTGCAGGGTCGGCGGCTGCTGACTCAAGCAAGCGAAAAGGGGGCGGCCATCCTCGGTGGTCTGCACCGCCGCGACGAAGGGCACCTTGTTATCGGTGCCCCGACCGGTCTTGCCGCCGGAGAACTCGCCGCCGAGGTAGGCGTCGTCGATCTCGATGCGCCCGTCGAGTTCGCGCCCATCCTCGGCAAGGCGCATCGCCTGCATGATCTTGTGCTTGATCAGCCAGGCGCTGCGGTAGCTCACGCCGAGCTGGCGCTTGAGTTCCAAGGCCGAGACGTTGTTCTTCGACTGGGTGAGCAATTGCATGGCCACGAACCATCGATTCAGCGGCAGCTTGCTGGCCTCGAAGACGGTGCCGCTGATCAGGCTGGTCTGGCGCTGGCACCGACTGCACTGCCAGTAGCGCAGCCCGTCGCGCTCGAAGCTGGTGCGCGCCGGCGCCGCGCATGCCGCACACGCGAAGCCCTCGGGCCAGCGTGTCTGCTGCAGCGCCGCGCGGCACTTGTCTTCCGTTCCATAGCGCTCCAGGAATTCGGGCATCGAAAGACCGGGCTGAAACTGAATTCGGTTCATCGGCATGGATGGCCTCCTGCGTGGATACAGCCATCCTCCACCCTCACTGGCTCACTGCGTGAGCCTGCTGAGGTTTCTCGCTAATCAGGTGACGACATGGTGACATGGTGCCTGCCTCGCCGCCGATGCCGCTGCGGCGCAACCCGCAGTCGCGGCGCGGGCAGCTGTCAGCCGGCTGTCAAAACCCCCGCCCGCGCTGTCGTGTTGCTGTCGCGCCGGCCGCGGGGCAGGGCGGGCGCCGGTGCGCGCGCCTTCGGCGGCGTGCACACTGCGGGCGATGAAGGTCCTGCTGGTGGAAGACGACGCCGCGATGGCGCAGGCGCTGCAGCTCGCGCTGGAGCGGCGCGGCTTCGAGGTGACGCACTGCTTCGACGGCGGCGACGGCCTGCAGCGGCTGCGCCACCAGCCGCCCGACGCCGCGCTGCTCGACCTCACGCTGCCCGGCATGGACGGCCTGCAGGTGCTGCACCGCGCGCGCGCCGAAGGCATCACCGTGCCCATCATGGTGCTGACCGCGCGCGGTGCCGTGGGCGACCGCGTGGTCGGCCTCAACGCCGGCGCCGACGACTATCTCGCCAAGCCCTTCGACCTCGACGAGCTGGAGGCGCGGCTGCGCGCGCTGCTGCGCCGCCGCGGCGGGCGCGACGAGGACGCGCCGCTGGTGTGCGGGCCGCTCAGCTTCGAGCGCGACAACGGCGGGTTCTACCTCGGCGGCGCGCCGCTGGAGGTGACGCCGCGCGAGCAGGCGCTGCTGAAGGCGCTGTTGCAGCGGCCGGGGCATGCGGTGACGAAGGAGAAGCTCTTTCGCCTGGTGTTCCCGATGGAAGCCGACATCCAGTTCGAGGCCATCGAGGTGGTGGCCTACAGGCTGCGCAAGAAGCTCGCCGGCTCGGGTGTATCGCTGGTCACGCTGCGCGGGCTGGGCTACCTGCTGCGCGCCGACGCGCCCGACGACGGCGCAGGCAGCGCATGAGACGCGCGGCGGGCGCGCACTCGCTGCGCCGCTACCTGCTCGCGGGCATCGTCATCCCGATCACGCTGTTCGCGATCTTCGACAGCGTGGGCAGCTACCGCCAGTCGCTGGCCGCCATCCACACCGCCTACGACCGCTCGCTGCTGGCGTCGGCGCGCTCGATCGGCGAGCTGCTGCAGCCGGTGGGCCAAGAGCTGAAGGTCGACGTGCCCTACGCCGCGCTCGAGATCTTCGACGCCGGCAACGAGGGCCGCATGTACTACCGCATCAACGGCCTGCACGGCGAATTCCTGTCGGGCTATGCCGACCTGCCCGACTACACGCGCCAGCTGCCGCTGCGCAGCACCTATGCCGCGCTGGTCGATTTCTACGACGCCGACTTCCGCGGCGAGCGCGTGCGCATGGCCGCGCTGTACCAGCCGGTGGCGGGCGAGCACCTGCGCGGCATGGCGCTGATCCAGGTGGCCGAGACGCAGGAGGTGCGCGAGCGCCTGGCGCGCGGCCTGCTCATCGACACGCTGCTGCGCGAGGCGCTGCTGATTGCGGTGGTGGTCGCCGTGGCCTGGGTGGTGGTGGGGCGCGCGCTGCGGCCGGTGAACGACCTGCGCCGCGAGGTGCTGGCGCGCGGCGAGCGCGACCTGTCTCCGGTGGCCACCGCCGGCCTGCCCGCCGAGCTGCAGCCGGTGGTCGGCGCGATCAACGACCTGCTGCAACGGCTGGTGCGCATGGTCGGCCTGCAGCGCCAGTTCGTGCGCGACGCCTCGCACCAGCTGCGCACGCCGCTGGCGGTGCTGAAGACGCAGGCGCAGAACGGCCTGTCGGGCCATGCCGATCCGCATGCCGCGCTGGCGCAGATGCACGGCACGGTCGACCGTGCCATCCGCCTGGCCAACCAGATGCTGGCCATGGCCAAGGTCGAGCAGGTGCACGGCCAGGACGAGCCCTCGGCCGTCGACCTGGCCGATGTCGCCCGCGAGGTCGCGCTCGACCTGTCGCCGCTGATCGGCGAGAAGGCGCTCGACTTCGAGCTGCACGCCGAGCGGCCGGTGTGGGTGCGCGGCCACGCCTGGATGCTGCGCGAGCTGACGCGCAACCTGGTGCACAACGCGCTGCGCGAGACGCCGCACGGCGGCACGCTCGGGCTGTTCGTCGAACGCGGCGCGCAGGGCGCCCGGCTGGTGGTGCGCGACAGCGGGCCCGGCCTGAGCGCCGCCCAGCGCGAGCACCTGTTCGAGCCCTTCCACACGGCCCACCCGACGACCGGCAGCGGCCTGGGCCTGGCGATTTGCCGCGAGGTGTGCGAGCGCCTGGGCGGCACGATCGAACTGCACAACCGCGACGACGGCGGCCGCGTGGCCGGGCTCGACGCGATCGTGCGCCTGCCGGCCGGCGAGGCGCCGCTGCAGGCCCCCGCGTGACGGCACGGGTTCGCAGGTCTACACCGCACAGCGGCCACCAGGCGATTGCCCGGCCCCGCGCATGCCGGCCGCAGCCGGCGTCGATTCCGCCGGCTGCGAGCGGCGGGCTGTCACGAGGCTTTCACACGCGGTGCCTATGGTGCGCGGTGTCGTCAACCACCGTACATCGCCGAGCATGCAAAGCACTCCCACCCTGTCCCGCCGCCACGCCCTGAAGCTGTTCGGCGGCATTCCCCTGTTGCCGCTGGTCGGCGCGACCGGCGCGACCAGCCTGCTCGCCGCCTGCGGTGGCAGCGACGACGCCCCGACCGTCACCGCATTGCAGTTCGTCGGCATGGACGCGCCTGCGGCCGGCGACGCAGCGGCGATGGCCAGCACCTCGGTGCGCTCGAGCATGCTCGCGGGCTTCAGCGACGGCAGCACGCGCAGCTTCGCGCTCGGCTACCAAAGCTTCTTCATGACCGGCGCCCAGGTCAGCGACGGCAGCGGTGGCACGGTCTTGGCCGGCGGCTACTACGACATCCACAACGCACCCATCGTCGACCACAGCGGCCCGGCGCCGCGCCAGTTCTTCTCCGACAGCCCGGACGGCAGCTCGCTGCTGACCCTGAGCAACCCCAGCGTGCCGGGCGTGAGCGGCAACACCGTGTTCGCGGTCGTGCAGTTCGAGTACACGACGAAGGACCTTGCCGGCGCGAGCCAGTACGGCCTGCTGCCTTCGCCGATCGCCGTGCTGACCCTCGACCAGAACAAGACCACCGGCGAGCTGAAGCTGCTGAAGTACCACAACGTGGACACCAGCGGCGTCAACGGCCTGTGGATCACCTGCGGCGCCAGTCTGTCGCCATGGGGAACGCACCTGTCGAGCGAGGAGTACGAACCCGACGCGACGCTGCCGGCGCCGGACTTCCTGGCCGGCTTCAGCAAGAACCTGTACGGCGACCCGGCGACCGCCCGGCCCTACCACTACGGCCACCTGCCCGAGGTCACCGTGCACCCCGACGGCACGGGGTCGATCAGGAAGCACTATTGCCTGGGCCGCATCTCGCATGAGCTGGTGCAGGTCATGCCGGACGAACGCACGGTGCTGATGGGCGACGACGCCACCAACGGCGGCCTGTTCATGTTCATTGCCGACAACGCGCGCGATCTGAGTGCCGGCACGCTGTACGTGGCGAAATGGAGCCTGAGCTCGACGTCGAAGGGCGGCGCCGGCACGCTGAGCTGGATCCGCCTGGGCCATGCCACCAGCGACGCGGTCGAAGCGCTGGCCGACACCCTGGTAGCGGCGGATTTCATCGACGCGAAGACCGGCGACCCGAACGACGCCAGCTACACGCCGGTTGCCTACAACGGCACGACCAACTGGGTCAGGTTCACGCCCGGACAGGAGACCGCGGCGGCCTTTCTCGAAACCCACCGCTACGCGGCCTTCAAGGGCGGCAGCATGGTGTTCACGAAGATGGAAGGCACGACCGTCAATGTCAAGGACAAGGTTGCCTACAGCGCGATGAGCGGCATCCGCAGCGCGATGCAAAGCGCCGCCGGGCTGGACGAGAAGATCGAGGCCGGCGCCGTCTATGCATTGAACCTGGCCGGCGGACAGGTTGATTCGGACAACGCGGCCATCGACAGCCAGTGGGTGCCCATCGACATGGCAGCGATGCCCGATTTGACCGGCGAGGACATCGCGACGGACGCGCTGGGCAACAAGGCGGCCGTCGAGAAGATCGCCCAGCCCGACAACCTGAAGTTCTCGCAGAAGCTGCGCACGCTGTTCATCGGCGAGGACACCAGCCTGCACGTCAACAATTTCCTGTGGGCCTACAACGTCGACAGCAGGAAATTGACGCGCATCCTGTCGTGTCCGGCGGCCGCGGAATCGACCGGGCTGCATGCGGCCGACGACATCAACGGCTTCGCCTATGTGTTGAGCAATTTCCAGCATGCGGGCGATGGGATGCCCGCCGGTCTCAAGGCGACCCTGGGGCCGTTGATCGACGCCAACTTCAACGATGGCTACAGCGCTTCGGTGGGCTATCTCACGGGCATGCCGAAGACGGACGGCCTTGGCGGCTGAGCGGGGCTTAAGCGCCTGCGATGGGCAAGCGATCGCTGCTGGAGGAACCGCTCGTGGATGACACCGTCTTCATCCGGACCGCGACCGCCGGTTCGTACCTGGCCCGGGAAAGTCCGACGATCGACGGCATCCGCAGGGCGCTGCTGTCGACGGTCGACGGCCATCGCAGCGTCGTCGAACTCGAGAGCGTCGCGCGCGCGATGGGGCTCGGGCCATCCGCTCTGGAGCAACTGCGGATGGAGGGCCTCATCGAGCGGGTGGCCGCCACGACGCCGCCTTGTCGAATGCTCAAGGCCCGGCCGGGATCGGCGGATCTCTTCGAACATTGACGGCGCTTGAGCATCGCGGATGAGGCCTCGCAGCATGCTGCGGACCTCGGCGGAGTCTGCCCGCGGGTGCGATGCCGGGGCGCAACGCCGGGCCGTTGTCCGTGATCGGGCGCCGGATCGATCGCCCCTCAGTTTCGGTCGGCGAAAGTCTTTGGCTCGACTTGATTCGTCGCTATTGCCATTTGAGCAGCGCGCGCTCCACCCGGCTCATCGCCAAGGTCAACAGCATCCCCAGCAGCGCCAGCACGAGCAGCAGCCCCATCACGCCGTTCATGTTGAAGGTGGACTGCATGTACGCCAGGGTCTGCCCCAGCCCGTGCTCGGCTGCGATCAGCTCGGCGCCGATGACGCCCAGCATCGAGTAGACCAGCGCCAGGCGCAGACCCGAGGCGATCACCGGAACCGCGGAAGGCAGTGTCACCTGCGTGAACAGCTGCAGCGGCGAGGCGCCCAGGCTGCGCGTGAGGGTGAGCAGATCGCCGGACACGCCGCGAATGCCCGCCACGGTGTTGGCCAGCACGATGAAAAAGGCGAGGCTGGTGCCGACGGCGATCTTGGACCCCAGTCCCAGGCCGAACCACAGCAGGAACAGCGGCACCAGCGCGATTCGCGGCATCGCGTTGAACAGCGTCAAGTAGGGGTCGGCGGCGCGCTCGAAACGCGGGAAGGCGACGAAGGTCAGCCCGAGCAGGACGGCCAGAACGCTGCCCAGGACGAAGGACGTCAGCGTCCCGAGCATGGTGTAGCCCAGATCCAGCCACAGCTTGGGCTTGGAAACGAAGCCTTCATACAGAAAGTGCGCGATCGCTGAAGGCCGGCCGAAGAAAGTGGGGTCCAGCCAGCCGCGCGAGCAGGCGAACTCCCAGCTGCCGAGGAAGACGGCAAGGAACAGGGCGTGGCCCGCGCATTCCTTCCAGCTGAATTTGATGTGATTCATGGCTTGGCCCTCAGCGAGCGGGTTGCCCGGCGTCGCCGGACAGCTGGATGCCGCGCTCGAGCTGCTCCCACACATGGGTGTAGATCTCGTGGTACTGATGGTTCTTTTGCAGCTCGCGTATCGAGCGCGGACGCTGCAGCGGAATCGGCACGTCGGCGACGATGCGCCCGGGCCTTGCGCTCATCACGATCACCCGATCCGACAGCGCGACCGCTTCGGCCAGGTCGTGGGTGATGAAGATGACCGTGCGGCGCTGGGCCTGCCACAGTTGCAGCAACAGGTCTTCCAGCGCCAGCTTGGTCTGCGCGTCCAGCGCGCCGAAGGGCTCGTCCATCAGCAGGATCGGCGAGCGCAGCGCAAAGGTGCGCGCCAGCGCGCAGCGCTGCCGCATGCCGTGCGAAAGCGCCTTCGGATAGCTGTCCTCGAAGCCGGCCAGTCCCACCTGGGCCAGCAGCTGACGCGCCTGCGCCTCGGCATCGGCCCGCGGCACGCCGCGCATTTGCATGCCGTAGCAGGCGTTGGTCAGCGTCGTTCGCCAGGGCAGCAGGCAGTCGCGTGCCAGCATGTAGGCCAGGTCGGCATTGCCTTCGCGCGGCGCTTCGCCCAGGATCGAAATGCTTCCTTCCTGCGGCGGCAGCAAGCCGGTCAGCTGGTTCAGCACGGTGGTCTTGCCGCAGCCGCTGGGTCCGACGATGGAGACGAAGTCCCCCTCGTTGATGTCCAGCGAGAAGTCTTCCACCGCCAGTACCCGCGGGCCGAAGCGGATGGTCAGATTTTTTATTGAAATGGCAGCCATGGTGTATCTCTTGTCAGGGTGCGCGCGAATCGATGAATTCCGACCCATCGATCGCCTTGTCCCACTGGCCTGACTCGAGCATGTAGTCGAGTTTCGGGAGTCAAGGCGCGCGCTTGTCGATGATGTGCGACACCTCGACGCCCTTGTCCCACTGACCGGTGGTCAGCATGTAGTCGATCGTCGCCTTCACTGCCGGCCGGCTGATGCGCGGGTCGAAGATGCCGTGCTCGATCTGACGCTGCAACAGCGCACGCATCAGCTTGTCGCCGTTGGGCATGTCGAACTTGTAGTAGCCGTCGACGATCTTCAGCACTTCCTCGAAGTTCGCCGGATCGTTGATGAACTTGTCGGCCTCGCTGACGGACTTGATCAGCGCCTCGACCACGTGCGGGTTGGCGTCGATGTAGGCCTGGGTCATGATGACGCCGGCGCCACCGCCGTTGGTCGCGTAGATCTCTGCCGGCTGCTTGTCGGCATCGCCGCGCCAGACCACCTTGCACTGCTTGGTCATGTCGCACAGGGCGCCCATCGGCTCGTAGGACATGGCGAAGTCGATTTGCTTGTTCAGCAGCGCGGCGTAGGCGGTGTTGGGCGTGCCGACCGCGACGAAGGTGACGTCGTCGGCCTTCATGCCGGCCTTGTCGAGCATGAAGCGCACGCCGGTCTCGACGCCGCTGCCGCGGCTGGTGACACCGATCTTCTTGCCTTTGAGGTCCTTCACCCAGTCCGGGAAGGGCTTGCCGGCGTTCGGTGTGTCCACGTGGTTGCCCACGACCATCAGGCCCAGGTTCTTGCTGAGGATGTTCACCACCGCATTGATCTTGGCGCCCTTGACGACCGCGGGGATCCACGATTCCAGTGCGGCTTCGGCGCCGTCGAGGTTGTTGGCCAGCAGCGCCTGGATTCCGAGCGCGGTGGTCTGCACCGGCCGCAGCTCGCACTTGATGCCGTTGTTGGCGCAATAGCCCTTCACGATCGCAACGTGGAGCGGCAGCGCCGAGGTGCCGATGTAGTCCTGCAGGCGAACGGTTTCGCCCTTGCCCTGGGCGCCGGCTGCGCCCGCGCAGACCGCAAGGGCGAAGGCCAGCGCGCCGCGCAGGGCTCCAAGGCCTGACTTGGCCCGTGTCGTGGGCGTGCGTTTCATGCTTCTATCTCCTGGGTTGTGTAGTCGATCGAGGAATGGATCAGAAGCCCATGACCAACCGACGAGCTTGACCGTCAACATCAGGCCGCCGTGCGCAGGTATCGGAACTGTCCTGCCGGGTGTTGGTGCTTGGGGCCCAACTGCGAAAGACCGAAGACTAGGCGGGTGGCGCTGCGCCGAGCCCCTCCCCGTAGAGGGGGAGCGGGACCGCACCGGCTTCGAGCCGGACGACGTGCAGCTATCGGCTTCTGCCGGCGTGCCGCTGGAACTGGACATTTGCCGTCATCAAACTACCATTTGCCCTTCACCGCGAAGGAGAGACACGATGGACCTTGGTCTCAAGGGCAAGCGCGTGCTGGTCACGGGCGGCAGCAAGGGCATAGGCCGTGCGGTCGCGGAGGGTTTCGCGGCCGAAGGTGCCGATGTCTCCATCTGCGCGCGCAATGCCGCGGAAGTCGCCGCCACGGTGGCCGCGCTCGAGGCCCGCGGTGTGACGGGCTTCGGGCAGGCCATCGACGTGGCCGATGCGCCGGCGCTGTCCGCGTGGGTCGCGGCCAGCGCCAAGGAACTGGGCGGCATAGACGCGCTGGTGTGCAACGTCAGCGCGCTGGCGGTGGGCGATTCGGCCGAGACCTGGGAAAAGTCGTTCCGGGTCGACATGATGCACAGCGTCAACGCGGTGGCGGCGGCCGTTCCGTTCCTGGAGAAATCGGCCAGCGCGTCCATCGTGCTGATCTCCAGCGTGTCCGGCTTCGAAATCGATTTCGCGGCCGGCTCCTATGGCGCCTTCAAGGCCGCGCTGATCCACTACGGCAAGGGCCTGAGCCGGCAACTGGTGGGCAAGGGGATACGCGTCAACGTGGTGTCGCCCGGCAACACCTACTTCGATGGCGGCATCTGGCAGAACATCGAGAAGAACATGCCCGAGCTGTACGACTCCACGCTGAAAGTCAACCCCACGGGCAAGTTCGGTACGCCGGCCGAGGTGGCCAATGGCGTGGTGTTCATTTCCAGTCCGGTGGCCAGCCGCATCTCGGGTACCAACCTCGTGATAGACGGCGCGCTCACGGTCGCCGTGTGAGGACCAGGACATGAGCGACCACAACCACACGATCCACCGCGAGCACATACACCACGGCTGGAACAACGCGTTTGCGCCCAGGCTGAAGATCGCGCCCGGCGAGACCGTGCAGTTCGAGACCCTCGATGCCTCGTCCGGGCAACTCGACAAGACCTCCACCGCGGCCGAGCTCGCAAAGCTCGACCTCGGGCGCGTGAACCCGGTGACCGGCCCGGTCTTCATCGACGGCGCGCAGCCGGGCGATGCGCTCAAGGTCACGGTGCTGTCGTTTCGCCCTTCGGGCTGGGGCTGGACCGGCAACATTCCCGGCTTCGGCCTGCTCGCCGACCAGTTCCCGGATGCACACCTGCACCACTGGAACTACGACCCCCATCTGGCGTCGCCGGTGATGTACGGCCCGGGCGGGCGGGTACCGCTCAAGCCGATGTGCGGCACCATCGGCGTCGCGCCGGCCGAGGCCGGCCTGCACAGCATCATCCCACCGCGCAACGTGGGCGGCAACATGGACGTCCGCGACATCGCCGAAGGCACGCAGCTGTACCTTCCGGTGGAAGTGGCTGGTGCCATCTTCTCGGTCGGCGACACCCACGCGGCGCAGGGCGACGGCGAGGTCTGCGGCACGGCGATAGAAAGCCCTATCGACGTGGCGCTCAAATTCGAACTCATCAAGAACGCCGGACTGCGCATGCCGCGCTACACCACGCCCGGGCCGGTGTCGCGGCACCTGGACGGCAAGGGCTACGAGGTGACGACCGGCATCGGGCCCGACCTGATGACGGGCGCCCGCGCCGCCGTGTCGGAGATGGTCGAGCTGCTGGCCAGGCGATACGGCTATGCGCCTGTCGATGCCTACATGTTGTGCAGCGTCTGCGCCGACCTGCGCATCAGTTCCATCGTCGACATGCCGAACTGGGTGGTGTCGTTCTACTTCCCGAGGGTGGTGCTCGAATAAAGCCGCCGCGGGCCGGTGCTGTTCACGCCGCCGTTCTGGCGCGGGAGTTGCCATGGCGGCGGGCGGTGGGACAACGGCCGCAACTTCGCTGTTCGCGCACTACCGCCGCATCGCCAGCCTGCACGATACGCGCTGGTGGACATCGACCAGCGCAGCGCCGACGTCTATCGCAATGGCGCCGACGGCCTGTGGGTGCTGCACCCCTTCGCTCTCGGCGAGACGGTGGAACTGGCCAGCGTCGAGTTGCGGCTGCCGGCGGCCGAATTGTTCGCCGACATCGACCCGCCTGCCGGCGCTCGAGCGGCGCGGCTCATCGAGTCCGCTTCGGCGATGCGTACGAAGCCGCCGCCTCGGCCCGATGCGTGAAGCGGCGCCTCCGACCGCATCGTCACGGCCAGCGGGGCTGATGCCCTTGACCCGGCATGGCTACACTTCCGTTCGTGCATCCGCTCATCGAGACCCACCGCGCTGAACTGTTGGCGCTGGCACGCAGGTACGGCATTGGCGGACGCCGTACCGCTGTGAAACCGGGCCCCGAGGCAGACCGGGTGCTGCTGGCGCACATGAGCGATTGCCTGGACCGAATCCACGAGTACACACACGGCGAACGCTCCGCTTCGACACTTCCCGCTTGGTGCAAGACGCCGTGGTTCGCAATCTGCAGACCCTGGCCGAATCGAGCCAACGCTTGTCAATCGAGATCAAAGAGACCGAGTCGCAGATCCCATGGCGCGAACTCGTCGGGTTTCGCAATGTGATCGTGCATGGCCATCTGGGCGTCGACCTGGGGGCGGTCTGGCTGGTCGTCGAACAGGACTTGCGGTGAACCGCATGGCCACGCGCCTCGACTCGCAAAGCTGACCTGGACGGCTGCTTGGCCGCTGAACGACCGGCCGTTCCTGGCCGAGAGCAGTTGCCCACATGGCAGCGCCGAGCATCGGCGATAGGCAAGAGCCGAAGCACGTTTCCCAACTCTTGATCGCGCGCCCGTTCAGGCTGCCGACCAACGCATCTCTTGGCCGGGCAGCTGACGGGCGCGGCCCAGCGCAGCCAGCGTGTCCAGGATCGTCGGCAACCGCTCGCGCCAGCGCCCGCGCGCCTGGAAGCGCATCTCCAGGTCGGCCAGCGCCAGCGGGTGCGGGTTGGCCGCCAGCACATCGGCCACGGCCTTGATCTGCTCCGGCAGGCCGACGGGCCATGGGCGCTTGGCCACCGGTGCTGCTGGAACGACCGCCGGTGCGGCTTCGTCCTCGGCTTCGACCGCCACATCGAGCCCGGCTTGCGCGCCGCCCGCGCGCGCCTGGAACTCCGGCCGCAGCCAGCGCACCGTGCCGGCCGCTTCCTCGGCCGCGCGCTTCGCGTTCAGCGCGACCAGCCGTTCGAGCAGCGCCTCCACCGCTGCGGCGCGTGCTTCGGCCACGGCGGGCCGGTAGTCGGCCAGCGCCGGCTGCAGGTCGGCCCATCCGTAGGCCTGCAGCACCGCAGCATCGAGATCGTCGTGCAAGCTGCGCAGCACCGCGACCAGACCGTGCTCGTGCAATACCTGCTCCTTCGCTGTCAGCGGCTGCTCGGCGCGCAGTTTCGCGAGCACGTTGTACAGCCCGGTCAGCGTTACGTCTGCGTGCGCCGCCTGGCGCGCCTTGCGGTGGGCGTCCAGCTGTTCGGCGACGGTGCGGATACGCGCCGACAGCGCGGCAGTGAGGCCGGTATCGTCGGCGGGGAAGGGGAAGGTTTTGAACCGCCCCGGATTTTGAGGAGGCTCCTTCGATTGAGAATGGAGCCAAGATGAGGAAGTCCCCGAAGTTTTCCCCCGAGGTCGTGGAGCGTGCGGTGCGCATGGTCTTCGACGCCAAGGAC
>Ga0164241_10004602_pt1 | contig 13284 bp, 6 predicted proteins | sample OricomyardsoilBY_FD_108780 | JGI IMG/M metagenome (GOLD analysis project Ga0164241, IMG submission 108780) | Backyard soil microbial communities from Emeryville, California, USA - Original compost - Back yard soil (BY) | ecosystem: Environmental > Terrestrial > Soil > Unclassified | place: USA...
CGCCATCGCCGGCGTGTAGAACTCGCGCTTGCCGTAGGCCTGCACGATCTCCGGCTCGCTGCCTAACCACCAGTTCACGAGGTCGAAGTGGTGAGTTGCCTTGTGGATCATGAGTCCACCCGACGTTTCCTTGTGGCTGTGCCAGCGGCGGAAATAGTCCGCGCCGTGCAGCGTGTTCAGCAGCCAGTGGAAATCCACGGACATCACGTCGCCGATGGCGCCGCTCATCAGGATATCCTTGACCTGCGTGCGCGGCGGCGAATAGCGGTAGTTGAACAGCACGCGCACATGGCGGTTGTTGCGCTTGCAGGCGTCGACGATGCGCTGCGCCTTCTCCGGCGTGGTGGTCAGCGGCTTCTCCGTGATGCAATCGCAGCCGGCATCGAGCGCGCGCACGATGTAGTCGTCGTGGAAGGCATCGGGGCAGGTGACGATGACGCAGTCGGGCTTCAGCTCCTTCAGCATCTTGTCGAAGTCGGCGGCGAGGTATTTCTTCGGTTTGCCACCATTCGGCTTCACGAAGTTCGCGGCGACATCGAGACGACCCGGGTTCACGTCGCAGATGCCGACGAGCTCGTTGCCGGTGGCGAAGGTCTTGGTGATGGCGGTGAGGTACATGCGCGAACGCGAGCCCACGCCGACGTTCACGTATTTGCGACGAGGCGCGGCAGCGGTGGCGATGGTAGAGAGGCCCACGGCAGCGGCACCGGCGCCCATGAGAGCGGCCCGCCGGTCGAAAGTCAGATCACTCATCTATATGTCCCCCACGGATTTGCTGGCAACGGCCGGCTGGGAGAAGATACCGCAAAGTCGCTCAGAAGCGATCAGACTCAAGCATGGGTTGACCGGCCGATCAGTACATCCAGACCGCGCCTCGACCCGGCGCGGGCACATCCTCCTGGTCTCCGTCGATGCCTCGCGCGTCACTCGCATCTCCGGGCGTGCCACAACCAGATTCTTCGGAAGATCCCCGACGAGCGCCAGTAGTTAGGTGTCACCGTGCCTTCGCGTCGATCATGGCTTCCGCTGCCCCCGTCGCGAAACCCAGGAAAACCTGCATCGTTTCAGCGGGTTGTGCCCGGGCGGGCGAATCAGTGAGACCAGGCGGACAACGAGCGTCTTCCGTGAAGTTGTGCTTGTCGGGCCGGACGTGAAATATAGCCGGGTCATGAAAACCCACTCCCGCGCCGGGGCTGTCTTCGTCTTGCTGCTCGCGGCCTTTGCCGCGCCGGCCGCGCCCATCGATCGGCACGCGCTGGTCACCCGGCACAATCCCACCATTGCCGCCGTCGACAAGTCCGCGCCATTCATGGTGGGCAACGGGAACCTGGCATTCACTGCCGACATCACTGGTCTGCAGACCTTTCCCGAGCAGTATTCGACGCTCGTGCCGCTCATGACGCAGGCGCAGTGGGCGTGGCACAGCTTCCCGAACCCACAGGGATACCAGTTGTCGGACGCGGAAGTGCCCATCGACGTGCGCGGCGGGAAGCAGAAGTACCCGTACCTCAGCGACTGGGAGCAGGCGAAGAAGCCCGAGGTGCAGTGGCTGCGCGAAAACCCGCATCGCTTTTCCCTCGGGCGGCTGGGGCTTTTCCTGGCGAAGGCGGACGGCAAACCGGCGGCATTTGGCGATCTGTCCGCCCCTCAACAGACCCTCGACCTGTGGACAGGGCGGCTGTCCAGCAGCTTCGTGTTCGATGGCGTGCCGGCGACGGTGGAAACGTCGGTGCACCCCGATCGCGATCTCGTCATCGTGCGGTTGCGGTCGGATCTGCTGGCCGACGGCCGCCTGGGCATCGACCTGAAATTTCCGGGCGTTGCCGCAAAGCTGAACCCGGATCCGGCGGACTGGGATCATCCTGACTCGCACTCCACGACGGAGGTATCCCGCAGCGCGGGGGGCCTCACGCTCACGCGCCGGCTCGACGACACGCGTTATACCGTGCGCGTCGCCTCCGACCGCGAACTGGACATCGCCGACCCCGCGAAGCATTCGTATCGGCTCACCGCGCCGGGATCGCACCAGCTCACATTGTTAGTCGAGTTTTCGCCCGACACACCCGCGTCGCCGTTGCCGAATGCAGAAGTGGCGCGCAATGCCGTCGCCCAGGGCTGGGAAAAGTTCTGGATGCAGGGCGGCGTGGTGGATTTCACCGGCAGCAAGGATCCGCGCGCGAAGGAGCTCGAGCGCCGCGTCGTGCTGTCGCAGTACCTCGCCGCGGTCAACAGCGCCGGCAGCCTGCCGCCGCAGGAGGAAGGGCTGTTCTCCAACAGCTGGAACGGGAAGTTCCATCTGGAAATGCACGCGTGGCACGCCGCGCACTTCGCAGTCTGGGGCCGGCCGGAATTGCTGGAACGAAGCATGCCGTTCTATTCCAGCCAGCTGCCGGCGGCGAAGGCGCGCGCCAAGGCACACAAGGTGCGCGGCGCCTGGTGGCCGAAAATGGTGGGGCCGGAAGGGCGCGAAAGCCCGAGCAAGGTGAACCCATTCATCATGTGGCAGCAACCGCATCCTATCTACCTGGCGGAAGTGCTCTACAGGGCCAGGCCGACGCGGGAGACGCTGGAGAAATACCGCGACATCGTGTTCGAGACCGCGAACCTGCTCGCAAGCTGGCCGTTCTACGACCGCAAGGCGCAGCGCTTCATCCTCGGGCCTCCGATGATTCCCGCGCAGGAAAACTTCGAACCGCTCGAAACCTTCAACCCCACCTTCGAGCTCGAGTACTGGCGCTTCGGGCTTGCCACCGCGCAGGAATGGCGGGTACGGCTCGGCATGAAGAAGGATCCCGCGTGGGACAACGTGCTGTCCCGGCTCTCGAAGCTGCCGGAAAGGAATGGCCTCTACCTGGCCGCGGAGTCACAGCCGGATCTGTGGGAGCGTGCTCGCTCGCCGGAATGCTCGAACGGAAAGACGAAGCCCGAGTGTCCCAACCGCGATCATCCGTCGTTCGTGGCTGCGCTCGGCCTGCTGCCCGGCGGGGGCGCCGACCGCGAGACCATGCGCCGCACGCTCGATGCGGTGATGAACGATTGGGATCTGCGCCAGACCTGGGGATGGGACTGGCCCATGCTCGCCATGACCGCGACACGGCTGGATGAACCCGAGAAGGCCGTGGATTTCCTGCTGTGGGACGCGAAGAACTTCGACTTCGGCACTAGCGGCATGACACCGCGCGTGCATCTCGATGAAAACGTCGCCGAGTTGCTGGGCAGCGCCGCGCCCGAGTCGCCTGACGGGCCGGGATACCGGCGCGCCGCCGAGACGTATTTTCCGTCCAACGGGGCGCTGTTGTTAGCCGTGGGCCTCATGGTCGCGGGCGGCGAGGGTGTGCACGAGTTGAATCCGGGATTCCCGAGGAATGGGCAGTGGATAGTCCGCAGCGAAGGCATCCTCCCGCTGCCATAACCGATGCCGCCGGCGCGTCCTAGGCCAGTTCCGCGAGCACTTCGCGAAACGCCGAAAGCTTCGGTGGCTTGCTGAGCACGCGATCGATGTTCTCCGGAAGATTGCGATCCGCGAGGAGGCGATGCCCCCATCCGGTCAGGAGTACTACCGGCGTGTCCGGTGAAGCGCCCTTGATTGCCGCCGCCACCGTGCGGCCATCGACATGTGGCATGCCGAGGTCGGTGATCACGACGTCGAACTGATTGCCGCTTCCGTGGGCACTCGCGAACGCATCGATGCCGGCCTGACCCCCTTCGGCCACTTCCACCTCGTGCCCATCGACCTCCAGGATGTCGCGCACGGACCGCAGCAGCAGCGGATCGTCATCGATGAGCAGGATTCGCCTGGGCACGATGGGCCTGGGCTCGGCGGCCGGCGTCGTGGCAACGTCCGCCTTCGCCGCCGGGAATAACAGGCGAACGGTGGTTCCAACGCCGGGTTCGCTGTCGATTTGAAGTTCCGCGCCGTGCCGCTGCGTCATGCCGTAAACCATGGCGAGGCCAAGGCCGGTGCCGCGTTCTCCCTTCGTGGTGTAGAACGGCTCGAGGCAACGCGCCTTCATTTTTTCGCTCATGCCACAGCCAGTGTCCTTCACCTCGATGACGACGAGGTTCGAAGCGGGATCACGGGACGAACGCAGGGTCAGGGCTCCGCCATCCGCCATCGAATCCACCGCGTTGAGTACGAGGTTCGTGATCGCGTCGCGCACTTCGCTTTCGCCGCCGTGTATCGACGGCAAACCTTCTTCGAGCTCGGTGCGAACGTCGATGACGACGCCGCGCTCCTGGGGCATGTCGCTCCAGCGAGCCTGCGTGAGATCGACGACCTGGCGTATGAGCCGGTTGACATCGACCGATTCGTGAGCGAGCTGGCTGTCACGCGGGCGGTAGAACTCTCGCATGCGCGCGACGGTGTGCCCCACGTCCTCGAGCGCGCGGAGAATGATTTCGAGCTGGTCGCGGGCCTGCCGGGACAGCGAAGTTTCCCGCTCGAGCATCGATTGCGCATACAACGCGGCAGGCGTCAGTGCATTGTTGATGTCGTGCGCGATGCCGCTCGCCATCTGTCCCAGCGCGCGCAGTCGTTCCTGCTGGAGTATCGCCTTCTGGGTCTGCCGCAGGTCCTCGTACGCGCGTTGCAACGAGCCGTAGAGCTGCGTCTGGTGCGCGGCGAGCGCCACGTGCTGGGAGAGCTGGCGCAGGAACTCGCAGTCGTCGCTGGAGAAACCGGCGATGGCACGGCGGGCGCACACCATGACGCCGAACACCCTGCTTTCGGCGATCAGCGGCGCATACACCAGCGAACGCATTCCACCGCGCGCCATGAGGCCTACGAATGGGAACGCCGAGGGCGAGATATCCGGTTCGTACACCAGTTCGCCACGCAGGCAACGAGCGAGACCGTTCTGGTCCACTTCGATCTGCGTTTGCTCGCGCAATCCCAGCGCGGTGGCTGCTTCAAGACTGCGGGGCCCGATGTTGTTCACCGTGATGGACTTGCCGCTTCCGTCGCTCATGCAGATGCAGGCGAGATCGATATGCAGGTTTTCCTCGACGCTGTGCAGGACCACCTGGAAGATGCTGCGCAGATCCTGGCGCTCGCCGATGGCGCGGGAAGTGCGGTCCAGCAGGCTCAGGTGCGCGAGCTTGCTGCGCAACTGCTCTTCCATGCGCTTGCGCTCGGAGATGTTGGTCGAAATGCCGAAGATGGCGTACACCGCGCCGGAAGCGTCGCGTAGCGGCGCTTTCACCGATAGATAGGCGTACATGCCGTCGGGCTGCGGCGCGATTTCCTCTTCGATGATCGCGCGGTCGGCGGTGAGGGCGCGTTGGTCCATGGCACGAAAGCCTTCGGCGACGCGCGGCTCGAAGAGATCGTAATCGGTGCGGCCCAGCATCGCGCCGGGTGCCTGGTGGAAGATCTGCTCGTACCGGCGGTTGGTCAGGAGGTACCGACCCTCGATGTCCTTGACGTAGATGATGGCTTCCGAGTTGTCGACGATGGCCGCCAGCAGCCCCTGGTTGGCACGCAACGACTCTTCGGCCTTCGTGCGTTGGCGAACTTCCTCGCGCAGCCTGGCATTCGCCTCTTCGAGCTGCGCGGTGCGCTCCGCCACGCGGGCCTCGAGCTGTTCGTTGGCGTGACGGACCTCGCGTTCGGCGCGCTCACGCTCGGTGACTTCCCGTTGAAGCGCCGATGGGCTCGGCAGCCGCAATGCCTGGGGAATGAGCCGGGCCAGCAGGATCGCGGTGGGCACCGAAGCGAGCGCGGTAATCGCCTTGATCGAACCGGAGAGCCAGTAGACCGGGTTCCAGACCGTGACGATTTCCATGAAGTGCGTGGTGCCGCACGCGACGATGAAGACGGCGAAACACACGAACATCCAGTTGAACTGCAGGTCGCGGCGCCGGCGTACGAAGTACAGCAGCGTGAAGGGAATGGAAAAGTAGGCCAGCGTGATCAGGCTGTCGGATATGACATGAAGCGACAGCAGTCCGGGCTGCCAGAGGTAGCACATGCCATGAGGCATCAAGCCGCTCGAGGAAATCGCGTGCGAGAGGTGGTCGAACATGGTTTTTCTTGCCTTGGGTTCGAAACGGGCCGCCGCCCTGAAGAGTAGCTTGATAATCCGCCCGGCGAGCCCGGGATAACCCTGAGAATCCGCGTGCGAGTTACACTCCCGCCATGACGCTGACAGAGCTCCGCTACATCGTCGCCCTAGCGCAGGAACAGCATTTCGGCCGCGCGGCCGAACGCTGCCATGTTAGCCAGCCAACCCTGAGCATCGCGGTGAAGAAGCTCGAGGAAGAGTTGGGCGTGCTGTTCGAGCGCGGCAAGCAGAAGATCCTGCCGACGCCGCTCGGCGAGAAGATAGTCGCCATGGCCGGTCGCGTGCTCGAACAGGCGGCGGCCATCAAGGATGTCGCCGATGCGGACCGCGACCAGCTCGAGGGCCCGATCGCGCTGGGGACGCTGCCCACGATCGGCCCCTACCTGCTGCCGCAGTTCATCCCGCTGCTGCAGGAGACCACTAACAAGCTCTCGTTGTACGTGGAGGAGGGCAGCGTTTCCGATCTCGCCGGAAAACTGCGCAGCGGTGACCTCGATGCGCTGCTCGTGACGGCGCCGTTCGCCGAGGCGGACGTGGTCACGCAGCCGCTGTTCGACGAGCCGTACGTGGTGCTGCTGCCGGCCGATCATCGGCTGGCGGCCAGGGTCGAGATCACCGGGGAGGACCTGCTGCCCTCCGAGCTGCTCTTGTTAGGCGAGGGCGACAGCATGCGCGAGCAGATCCTGGCCGCGTTTCCCCACCTGGACCCGCAACGGGAGACGGGCGCGGGGGTCCGCACGTTCACGCAGGGCGCTACGCTCGAGACCCTGCGACACATGGTGGCCTCGCGGCTCGGGCTCACCGTGCTTCCGCAGACCGCCGCTGAAGCCCCGCTTTATGCCCCGAACCTGCTCACCACCCGACCATTCGCCAAACCGGTCCCCAAACGCAGCCTGGTGCTGGCCTGGCGCGTGAGTTTCCCGCGACATAAGGCCATCGATCTGCTGCGGCGAGCCATTCAGGCGAGCAGTTCGGCCTACTGGAATTACAATACCGCGCGTGCCCAGGAGACCCCTGGGGTGATGGTGGAAAACCGGAACTGGTGATGCGTCCCCTTTCGCGAATCGTGATCGTCGGTGGTGGTACCTCGGGGTGGCTGGCCGCCTCGATGTTGTGCCAGCACCTGAAACGCGAACTCTGCGAAATCGAGCTCGTGGAGTCGGAAGAGCTCGGCACCATCGGCGTCGGCGAGTCCACCGTGCCGCCATTCGTGGGTCTCATCCAGCGTCTCGGCATCGACGAAAGCGAATTCGTGCGCGCTACCGATGCCACGTACAAGCTGGGCATCAAGTTCGTCGGTTGGCACGAGCGCAGCGACTCGTACTTCCATCCGTTCGGTGTCATCGGCAAGCCGATCGGCAACCACGACTTCTACCAGTGCTGGCTCAAGGCGCGCGCGGAAGGTAACACCGACGCGCTGCAGGACTTTTCGCCTTGCAACGTCATGGCCGAGCATGGCCGGTTCTTCCACCCCGCGAAGGCGCGCAACACGCCCATCGGCGGGGCTAACTACGCGCTGCACGTGGACGCGCTGCTCGTCACGAAGTTCCTGCGACAGTTCGCCGAGGGTCGCGGGCTCAAGCGCACCGAGGGCAGGGTCATCGAGGTGGCGCAGCGCGCCGATGGTTTCATCGAAAGCGTGACGCTCGCCAGCGGGCGGAAGATCGAGGCGGATTTCTTCATCGACTGCACCGGCTTCAAGAGTCTCCTGATCGGCAAGACACTGGGCGTCGAGAACGTCGATTGGTCAAACTACCTGCCCTGCGACCGCGCCGTGGTGTGCAAGACGGAGAACAAGGGCGCGCTGGCGCCTTACACCCGTGCGACCGCGCAGCAGGCCGGCTGGAGCTGGCGTATCCCGCTGAAGACGCGCGTGGGCAATGGTTACGTGTACTCCAGCCAGTTCGCGAGCGATGCCACCGCGAAAGCCACGCTCCTGCGTTCGCTCGATGCCGCGTGCATCGACGAGCCGCGCATCATTCCCTACACCACGGGGCATCGCCGCCAGTTCTGGAAGCACAATTGCCTGTCGCTGGGTCTCGCGTCCGGGTTCATCGAGCCGCTCGAGGCCACGTCCATCCATCTGATCGCGCGTGGCATGGACTTCTTCCTGCGCTATTTCCCCGACAAGGAATGCGACGCTGCGCTGGTTCGCGAGTACAACCGGCGCATGATCGCGGACTTCGAGGAAGTGCGTGACTTCATCGTGCTGCACTATGCGGCCACGGCTCGAGACGACACGCCGTTCTGGCAGTGGTGCCGCAAATTGCCGCTGCCGGACACGCTGCGCGAGCGCATCGAGTTGTTCAAGGCGCACGGTTCCATGCGCGAAGGCGTCGATGAATTGTTCCGCGCGTCCAGTTGGCAGTCGGTGTTCGAAGGCATGGGGATCCGTCCGCGTGGACATTCCCCGCGTGTCGAGAACCTGGACTACGCGCAGATCGAGCAGACGCTGAGGAACGCGAAGGCCGCCATCGCCGGCATGGTGGAGCACCTGCCGACACACGAGCAGTTCCTGCGCACTGCCTGACCAATTCCGCGGCGCGATCTCGCGATAAATATTCCTGAGTCGGCCATCCATCGGCTCTCGGAGGAGGCGTTTCGGATGCAAATGAGCAAGAGGATCGTGACCAGGAAATGAGGAATGTCTCCATCTTCTTCCTGCAGATGTTCGTCATTCTGGCCGCCTGCCGCTTCTTCGGCTGGCTCGTGCGTCGATGGCTGCGTCAACCGCCGGTCATCGGGGAGATGATTGCGGGTGTCGTGCTCGGACCCTCCTTGTTAGGCCTGTTCGCGCCGGGGGTGCAGGCATTCCTGTTCCCGCCGGAGTCGAAACCCATCCTCGATGTGGTGGCGCAGCTCGGCATCGGGCTCTACATGTTCCTGGTCGGCCTGGACTTCCGCAGCGACGACTTCCGCACGAACGCGCCCAGCGCCGTCGCGGTGTCCGTCACCGGCATCGTGGTGCCCTTCATCGTCGCGATCGTCGGCGCGCCATTCCTGATGAAGGTGCCGGGGCTCTTCAGTGCGGGTGTTTCGCAATTCAATGCGACGCTGTTTTTCGGCGCGGCGATCGCCATCACTGCATTCCCCGTGCTCGCGCGCATCATCCAGGACCGCGGCCTCAACGGATCGCTGATCGGCACGCTGTCCTTGTCCGCCGCGGCGATTGGCGACGCCATCGCCTGGTGTGTGTTGGCCGTCGTGCTGGCGAGCCTCGGTGCCGGCCCGGCCGTCGCCATCATCGCCATCGTGGGGGGCCTCGCGCTTTCAGCTGTCCTGATCTTTCTCGGTCCCCGGCTGTTCGCGCCGCTCGGGCGAATCGCGGAGCGGGAACATGCCTCGGGGCAGCCGTTGAGTACTACGGTGCTCGCAGCGGCGCTGATGTTGTTCACGCTTTCGGCGTGGTTCGCGGACGTGATCGGCCTGCACGCCGTATTCGGCGGATTCCTCATCGGCACCGCGATGCCACGCGGCGTCTTTGCCGACAGGCTCAGGCAACTGCTCGAGCCATTCACGCTGGTGTTCCTGCTGCCCGTGTTTTTCACCTACTCGGGACTCCACACGCGGCTCACGATGGTCAATACCTCGTCGCTGCTGCTGATTGCCCTCGGTATCCTCGCCGCAGCGGTGTTCGCGAAGCTCGTCGCTTGCTGGGTGGCCGCGAGACTCTCGGGTCAGAACAACCGCACCGCGCTCGGCATCGGTGCGCTCATGAATGCGCGGGGACTGACGGAGCTCATCATCCTCAACATCGGTTTGCAGGCCGGCATCATCGGGCCCGCGCTGTTTTCCATGATGGTCCTGATGGCGATCGTCACCACGTTGATGGCGTCACCGCTTTTCGAAGTGGTCTACGGCCGCGCCGCCCGCGCCGCAGGTGAATTGCCTGCGCTGGGACGTCGTCGATAGGGAGAACTTTTCGTTGCCCGGGTGGGATTCCGGGGGACTGCACTCCCCACAATCCCCACCCGGCACCAACCTTCTTGGGGGTTTGAAAATGCGCGGACTGATGATCCTGGGGCTGCTTTGCGGGTCGGCCGCGGCCATCGCGGCCGATGACTTCAAACTCAATACGCAGGAATATTTCGAGCGGCCCGGCATCAACGTGATGTACGGGCAGGACTACTACCCGGAAGGCCACCAGGGTGGCCTCAGCGTCATCATGCACGACGAGCGCATCGCCTCGAACGGCGACGTGCGCCTCGAACCCTCTCCCGGACAGTGGTCGCCGATTCCGAAGCCCGGCAAGCGCGAGATCGATGCGGGCTCGCAGGAGATCCGCGTGGCGCTGGCGTATCCGGACGCGGAGCGGGACCGCAAGGGCTTCAATCCCATCCTCTATCCGGATCTCAAACTCAACTACACCGTGCGCGCGAAGCCGGAAGGCGAGTCGATCCGCGTGTTCATCGATTTCGACGCGCCCATCCCGAAGGAGTGGGTGGGGAAGGTGGGCTTCAACTTCGAACTCTTCCCCGGGCTGCTGTTCGGCAAGTCCTACCAACTCGGCAGGACCGAAGCCATCTTCCAGCGCCAGCCCAGCGGCCCCGGCGAAATCCCGATCCTGGCGCGCGGCCCGAAACTCGAAGTCGCGCCCGAGACCGAGCTCTATCACCTCACCATCGAGGCGGTGCGCGGCGGCGAGCTCACGTTGCTGGATGGCCGTGGCAACCACAACAACGGCTGGTTCGTGGTGCGCTCGCTGGCGCCCGCCGATGCCACCACCGCGGCCATCGAGTGGTTAGTCACGCCGCATGCGAAGGCGGGCTGGATGCGCACGCCGGTCATCCAGGTATCGCAGGTCGGATATCACCCTGCGCAGCCGAAGCAGGTGATCATCGAGCTGGATTCCCGCGATACGAAACGCGACAACGTGATCCTCCAGCGCATCGGCGAAGGTGGGCAAACGAAGACCGTCGTCGATCGCAAGCCCGCCGAGTGGGGGAGATTCCTGCGCTACCAATACGCGCTGCTGGACTTCACCGACGTGAAGGAGCCTGGCCTCTACGTGGTGCGCTACGGCGACCAGGCGAGCCACCCCTTCCGCATCAATGCCGATGTGTTCACGCGCGAAGTCTGGCAGCCCACGCTCGAGTATTTCCTGCCGGCGCAGATGTGCCACATGAAGGTGCTGGAGAAATACCGGCTGTGGCATGGCGCCTGTCACCTCGACGACGCGCGCATGTCACCGGTCAACCACAACCATTTCGATGGCTATCTACAGGGCCCGTCCACGCTCACCCGCTTTCATCCGGGCGAACATGTGCCGGGCATCGACCGCGGCGGCTGGCACGACGCCGGTGATTGGGACCTGCGCGTGGAGTCGCAGGCCGACACCATCTACGGGCTCGCGCTCGCCTGGGAGCTGTTCCATATCGACTACGACAACACCAGCATTGACCAGCAGACGCGGGTGACGGAGATCCATCAGCCCGACGGAAAGCCCGACGTGTTGCAGCAGCTCGAACACGGCGTGCTTTCGGTGCTCGGCGGTTATGAGTCGATGGGGCGGCTGTATCGCGGCATCATCGAGCCGACGTTGCGGCAATACGTGTTCCTGGGCGACGGCGCGCTCATGACCGACAACGTCGTGTTCGACCAGGCGAAAGCGCCCGAGTCCGGTGCTCCCGACGTGGGCCTTCCGGGATCACCCGACGACCGCTGGGTGTTCACCGAAGAGAATCCGCGACGAGAGCTGCTGACGGCGGCATCACTCGCCGCGGCCTCGCGCGCTCTCGAGGGTTACAACGACGACCTGTCCGCGCGGGCACTCAAGGCCGCCATCGAAATCTACGACCGCGCCACGCCCGAGGACCCGCTGTCGCGCGTGGGCGCCGCCACCGAGCTGCTCATCGCCACGCGCAACCCGAAATACCGGAAGCTGCTGCTGGAGCAGCGCGGCGCCATCGCGAAAAACATCGAGCGCGTCGGTTGGTCGGTGGGGCGCACGCTGCCGCTGGTGAAGGACAAGGCGTATTCGAAGACCATCCGCGATGCGGTTGCCGCGTATCGCGTGAAAGTGGACGCGCTCGCAAAGGAAACACCGTATGCGGTTCCTTACAAACCTGATATCTGGGGCGCGGGCTGGAACATCCAGCGATTCGGCTGGGACCAGTGGATGCTGCACTTGTCGTTCCCGGATCTGTTTCCCCGCACCTATGCGCTGCAGGCGCTGAGTTTCATCCTCGGCGTGCATCCCGGCTCGAACACCGCGTCGTTCGTCTCGGGTGTCGGCGCGAAATCGCTGACCACGGCGTACGGATACAACCGCGCCGACTGGTCGTACATACCCGGCGGCAGCGCCTCGGGCACAGCCCTGATCCGGCCGGACTTCCCCGAGCTCAAGACCTGGCCATTCTTCTGGCAGCAGACCGAATACGTGCTGGGCCGCGGAACGATGGACTACTTGTTGTTAGTCCTGGCCGCGGACCATGTGCTGAACCAGTGACGTCGCGAGTGGTTGTCTTGTGCGCGCGTCCGGGCGAGGATGCGCGCCCATGATCCACCTGCGCTCGATGATCCTCCTGATGGCGCTGCTGGTGCCGCTTCCGGCCCTTGCGGCGCAGCCCGCGACGGTCGATTCGGCACCATTCGACGCTGCCGTCCGTGAACTGGGGCGCGCCTGGCTCGTCGACCAGGGTGGCGTGGGGCTGAGCATTGGGGTCTACGAAAACGGCAGGCGCCACTTCTACAACTTCGGCGTCGTCCAGAACGACGGCAACCGGATTCCCACCAAGGACACGGTCTACGAGATCGGCACGCTGACCAAGTTGTTCAGCGGTCAGCTGCTGGCGCGAGCCGTCGTCGAGGGCCGGGCTTCTCTCACCGACGAGGCCTCGAAATATCTCGATGAGCCTTATCCGAATTTCGAGAACACGGGCGCCAAAATCCAGCTCGTCCACCTCGCGAACATGACCTCGCAGTTGCTCGATCTCATCCCGGACGTCAGCCAGGTTCGCAGCGTGCCCGGCGAGCCGCTGGTGGTGACGCACATGCACGTGTTCGAGCGATATACCCGCGCGGAATTCCTGCGCCAGCTTCACTTCCTGGCGCCCAGGCTACCGCCGGGCGCGGAGATCTCGCCGTCGAACGTGGCGGCGATGTTGTTAGGCGTGGTGATCGAGAAGATCTACGGTGAGCCTTTCGAGACGTTGCTGGCGCGCGAAATCGAAAAGCCCATGCGCATGAACAGCGGCCTCTCGCCGGACCCCAAGCGGCTGGC
>Ga0164241_10004603_pt1 | contig 13283 bp, 11 predicted proteins | sample OricomyardsoilBY_FD_108780 | JGI IMG/M metagenome (GOLD analysis project Ga0164241, IMG submission 108780) | Backyard soil microbial communities from Emeryville, California, USA - Original compost - Back yard soil (BY) | ecosystem: Environmental > Terrestrial > Soil > Unclassified | place: USA...
AGCTGCTCGGTGACCGCCCAGGCCAGCGCCTCCCACGGCTCCGGCCGCCGGAACGCGCGCAGCTCCGGGTGGCGCCGCACGCTCGGCCCGATGAACGGGTCGAAGCGGAAGCGCTCGTAGAACGGGCGCAGGTCGTCGTCGACGCTCAGCGCGAACCGCATCCGCGCGATGCCCTCCTCGGCGCGCTCGCGGTCGCCGGCCCACGCGCCGAAGACGATCCGCTCGGCCGTGACCTGCGCGGCGCGCACGATCACCGGCTCGCCCTCCAGGTGCAGCACCCGCTCGAGCACCCCGCCGCGGTGCTTCGTCACGCCGTCGGGCGCGTTGCCGGCCGGCAGCCGCACGGGCCAGGCGGGCACGACCTCCCGCCGGACCTCGACGAGGCCGGGGAAGAGGGTCACTACGGCCGGTCGCCGAGGACGTGCACGTCGACGAGGAAGGAGCGGCTGGCGACGACCTTGCCGAGCACGCCGCGGCGGCGCTTGGCGAGCTTGCGCACCTTCCGGCGACGGACGACGGCGACCGTCGCCATCCCCGCCGCGAACCCCGTGACGGCGACCGCGGCGGCTTGCGCCGTCGTCGTGGCCGGCAGCCCGCGGCGCGCGGGCTCGACGATCCGGGGCTCCCCCGCGGGAACGATCTCGGCGTCGACGGTCTCGATGTCCTCGGGCATCGCTCGCCAGACTACCGAGGCCCGGCGACGGCCACCGAAGGTCGCTCCGGCGCGCCTCAGCCGAAGACGCGCTCGTAGATGCGGTACTTCTTCACGATCCGGCCGTTCATGGCCTCCATGCCGCGGTTCATGGCCTTGTTCGTCTCGAGGATCCAGCCCATCTCGCCGCCGTAGATCAGCGGGTGCGCCTCGGCCAGGTCGAAGTGCTCGACGTAGAGCTGCGCGGCCACGCCGGTGTGCTGGAACTCGGGCTTGACGCCGAGGAACCCGACGCGCACGCGGTCGATCGTCTTGGCCTTGCGCAGGAAGTGCCACCAGCCGAACGGCAGCAGCCGGCCGTTCATCTTGCGCAGCACCTGGTTGACGTCGGGGTAGGTCATCGCGATCGCGATCGGCTCGCCGTCCTTCTCCGCGACCATCAGCCACTCGCGCGAGAAGGCGAGCTGCATCTCCTGCGCGAGGGCGTCCAGGTCGGCCGGCCCGTACGGCATGAAGCCGAAGTTCTTGGCCCACGCCTTGTTGTAGATCTCGGCGAAGACCTCGAGGTCCTTGCGCAGCCGCCAGCGCGACATCTTGCGCAGCGTCACGCCGTGCGTGTCGCGCGCCGTGTCGGCGAGCTCGAACATGATCGGGAGCATCTTCTCCCGGTCGGCGATGCTCAGCTCCCACATGAAGAGGTCGACGACCTTCTCCAGCCCGGCGCCCTCCGCGAGCGGCTGGTAGTAGCGCGGGTGCCACGGCTGGCGGACCATCGGCGGGAGGTCGTGACCCTCGATCACGAGGCCGCTCTCCTCGTTCATCGTGAAGTCCGCCGGGCCGACCATGCGGTCGCGCCCGCGGGCCCGCAGCCACGCCTCGGCGGCGTCCAGCAGCGCGGTCATGACCTCCGGGTCGTCCTCGAGCTCGAGGAACCCGAACCAGCCCCAGTCGTTGCCCTGGTACTCGTTGAAGGTGTGGTCGATGTGCGCGCTGATCCGGCCGACGACCCGGCCGCCGCGGCGCGCGAGGAACAGCTCGACCTCGCCGTGCTTGAAGAAGCCGTTGAACCGCGGGCTCAGGAACAGGCGGCGCTCGATCCGCAACGGCGGGACCCACTCCGGCGCGTTAGCATGGAGCCGGAACGGGAGTTCGACGAACTCCCTCCTGTCCCCCCGCGAGGTCACCGGTCGCACCTCGACGGTCATGGGCCGCAACCTACATGCCCACTTCCATCGACGTCTTCGCCAAGACCCGAGACCACGAGCGCAGCGACCTGCTGCGCATGGTCCGTGAGCTCGACGCGCTCCCGTACTTCCGCCAGCTCGAGGGCAAGTCGCTGCCCGTCGTCGAGATGGAGGGCCAGGCCCGGATCATGCTCGGGTCCAACAACTACCTCGGCCTCACCGGCGACGAGCGGGTCATGCAGGGCGCGATGGACGCGCTCACCCAGTACGGCACCGGCCTGACCGGCTCGCGCTTCCTCAACGGCACGATCCCGCTGCACCTCCGGCTCGAGGAGGAGATCGCCGACTGGATGGGCACCGAGGACGCCCTGGTCTTCACCACCGGCCACCAGGCGAACGTCGGCACGCTGGGCACGATCCTCGGCCCCGGCGACACCGTGATCGCCGACAGCGCCGACCACGCCTCGATCCTCGACGGCTGCCTCCTCTCGCGCGCGAAGCTGCGCCCGTTCCGCCACAACCGGCTCGACAAGCTCGAGACGCAGCTCGAGCGGGCCTCCGAGCTCGACGAGGGCGGCGTGCTCGTCGTCGTCGACGGGGTCTTCTCGATGGAGGGCGACGTCGCCCCGCTGCGCGAGATCACCGAGCTCGTCGCCAAGCACGGCGCGCGCCTGATGGTCGACGAGGCCCACGGCGCCGGCGTCATGGGCGCCCGCGGCGCGGGCGTCTCCGAGCTCCTGGGCGTCGAGGACAAGGTCGACCTCCGGATGGGCACGTTCTCGAAGTCGCTCGCGTCGTGCGGCGGCTTCATCGCCGGCAGCCACGAGGTCGTCGAGTACCTGCGCTTCTCCAGCCGCGCCTTCATGTTCACGGCCGCCGCGGTGCCCGCCGCCGTCGGCGCCGCGCTCGCCGCGCTGCGGATCATCCGCTCCGACGAGGGCCCCGAGCTGATGCGCCAGGTCGCCGTCAACGCCGAGCACCTGCGCACCGGCCTGCAGGAGCGCGGCTTCAAGGTCATCGAGCACGACATCTCGACGCCGATCGTCCCGGTCCTCGTCGAGGACGACTGGAAGGCCGCCCTGCTCTGGAAGGCGCTCTACCGGGCCGGGGTCTACGTGAACGTCGCGGTGCACCCCGCGGTGCCACCCAAGGGCGCCCTGCTGCGCACCAGCGTCATGGCGACGCACACCACCGAGACGATCGACCGCGCGCTCGACGTCTTCTCCGACGTGAAGCGCGCGTTCGAGGCCGAGCACGGCCCGCTGCCGTCGGTCTGAGTCCCGACGCGCCACACCCGGACGGCCGCTGGTCTTGTCCGGATTTTCACAAGGTGGTGCCACGAAGAAAACATGCGCTCTGAGCGCACGTTTTAGGGGCCACGCCCTTGCTGGACCCGGGGTGGCTGACATAGCTTCATGCGTGCGTCGACGAGGCGCAGAGGAGGACGGGTTTCTTCCGCCGCGCGGCCCTTGCACATGGGGGTTCGCCAGGGGGGCACGGGGACCGCGGAGCTGCTTCTCGCGCTGCCTCGTCAGCGCATACGCACGCACAATTCGAATCGATTGCCGCGGCCGTGGGATGGACGGCGCGGTTGAGGGAGGTCTGATGGATCACGCAGTAGCGAGGGTCGCCCCTGCGCCCCAGCACATGCGCGCCTTGCAGCGCGCGAACGAGGTTCGCCTCGCGCGCGCCGAGCTCAAGCGGCAGGTCGCCAAGGGGGAGACCACCGTGGCGGAGATCGTTCTCCGCTGCCCCTGGGAGGCCGAGAGCATGACGATCGCCGACCTCCTGATGAGCCAGCGGCGCTGGGGGGTCACGCGCTGCCGGAAGCTCCTGTCGTACGTCCCAATGTCGGAGACGAAGACGGTCGGGACGATGACCGACCGTCAGCGCAACGCCCTGGCCGAGCTGCTCGAGGTGAGCAGCGCGGCCCGCAGCGAGCTCACCAGCGAGCCCGCTCTCTTCGCGTTCGCGACCGCCTGATCCGCCGGGTTCGCCGCGCTGGTCTCAGACCGGCGCGGCGAGCTCGACGATGAGCCCGTCGGGGTCGCGCACGTAGACCGAGCGCAGGCGCCCGCGGTCCAGCGCGTCCGTGCACTCGACGCCCTGCGAGCGCAGCCAGTCGACCCACGCCTCGAGCTCGGCGGACGAGCCGACCGAGAACGACACGTGGTGGAGCGTGCCCGGGCCGGACCGGCCGTCGGGAAGCTCGGCGTACTCGAGGAACGAGATCAGGGTGCCGGCCGTGCCGGCGGCGTCGCCGAACCAGAAGTGGCGCGCGTCCGGGTCGTCGACGTTGCTCTCGCGCTCGACGAGCGTGAGGCCGAGGACGTCGACGTAGAACTCCTCCGTGCGCGCGAGGTCGCGGGCGATCGCCGTGACGTGGTGCAGGCCGGTGAGGCGCAGCTGCCCGGGCTGGCCGCTCATGCCCGGAACCCCATGCCACCGGTGCGGCGCATGAACAGGCGCCGCATGAGGACGAACACGGTCCCGAGGATCGCGACCCCGATCGCGACGAGCAACGAGTGCGCGACCCCGATGGCGACGCCGACGGCGACCGCCACGGCCGTCATCAGCCCCGCGATCATCAGCGAGTGCGAGCGGAACCCGGCGAAGTGCTCGCGGATCACCAGCTCGATCGCCGGCAGTGCGATCAGCACGAACGCCACGCCGATCACCGCGATCGACGAGGTCACCGCGCCGACGACGAACAGCACCAGGCCCGCGAACGTCGCGAGCTCGGCCAGCGGCGCGCTCCCCCACGGCGCGGGCGGGCGCTCCGAGGTACGCGCCTTGCGGCGCAGCGTGGCCGGCGCCGCGGGCGCGGGCACCGGAGTGGTCGGCGCCGAGCGCGGCTCGGCGACCAGGTCTCCGCTGCGCTTGCGGCTTCGGCGTCCCATCGTGTGGCAGAGGCTATCGGGCTGCGGGGCTCGCCCCCGCACGGGTCTCGGGCAACCCGAGGAGAGCTTCACGTGCCACCAGCCGGCGAGCATGCCGACGAGGCCGAGGCGCGGGCGCACGTGGTAGACGCCGCAGCCGCCCTCCCCCAGCTCGGAGGCGGGCAGGCGGACGAAGCGGTGGTGGCCCGGCTCGAGGAGCATCCGCTCGAGCAGGAGGCGGGCCTGGGCCTGGCGCTCGCCGACGCCGGCGAAGGTGCGGCGGGCGGCGCGCAGGCGGTCGCCGAGGTCGTCGCGCACGATCTCGAGCTCGCCGAGGCTGAGCACGCGCGGGCCGGCGCGGCCGGGGACGCTGACCTCCAGCGGGCCGAAGGGGAAGGCGGACGCGAGCAGCTCCGAGAGCTGGCGCTCGAGCCGCGCGACCTGGTCGCGCAGATCCGCGCGAGCCGCGCGCTCGTCGATCTCGACGACGAGGCCGGTGTCATGCTGCGGGTAGCCGGCGAGCTGCACCACGTGCGCAGTGTAGACCGCGATCACTCCGCCGCCAAGCATTCAAGGCATGTCCATAATGCCTCCGACACATGCGCGTCCGGGACGCCGGGCACCTGGATGGTGAACAACCGCACCGCGACGCTCTCCTTGGAGACCTCGTGGCTGGGGGCGAGCTTGCCGAACAGCACGCCCACGGCGCGCTCCGCGTCGGCCAGCACGAGCCGGCCCGGCGGCGCCTCGTCGGCGTGCTCGCCGGTGCCGATCGGCTCCCCCGCGCGCGATTCGCGCAGCCCCAGCGGGCCGTCGAGCGGCGCCTCGTCGAGCGCCCAGATCGGCACGCCGGTCTCGGCCAGAGCGACCAGCAGCGCGTCGTCGATCCGGTTGCGGGCCTTGAACTCGCCGTCGACCAGCCGGTCGATCACCGCCTGCTCGATCGGGGTGCGCTGCGTGTCGGGGTCGATCCCCACGTGGCGGAAGAAGACCCGGTAGGCGTGCGGGATCGGGCGCGTGCGCGTGGCCACGGCCTCCGCCCCGCTGATGCGCCCCGACAGGTGCTCCAGCCGGCGCCGCACCGAGCGGCTGCTGCGGCCGGCGCGCACCGGGACCGTGATCTCGCGCAGCCGCAGGTGCGGGTACTCCTCGGCCAGGCTCGCGTCGAGCCAGCCGTCGGCGAACGCGGGCTCCGGCCCGGCGGTCACGACGGCTTCCACCCCCGCGCCTTCGCACCCGCCTCGAGCGCGCGCACGCGCGCACCAAGGTCCTTGGCGAGGTTCTCGCCGATCGCCGTCTCGCGGACGACGCCGCCCGGGTAGGCGAACACGAGCTCCGGGCAGACGGCGATGCCGTAGACGTTGGCGATGCCGCCGTCGCGGTCGTAGCCGACCGGGAACGTCCAGCCCTGCTTGCGCACCAGCGTGCGCGCCTCGTCGCGATCGCCCTTGACGACGACCCCGGCGAAGCGGACGTCCGGGTACGTCCGGCTGGCCTTCTGCATCGCGTCGAACACGCTCGCGCACTTCGCGCCGCGCGTGAAGAGGAAGCCGATCACCAGCGGGTGGTCGTGGCCGAGCGTGCAGCTGTTGAGGACGTCCGGCCGCACGACGGTGCACGCGGCGACCTTCCCCGCCCCGCCGCTGTCGGAGTGGCGGGCGACGTTGGCGTCGCCGTCGAGCTTCGACAGCACGAGCGGCGTCGCGAACGGCGGCAGCCGGATCCCCTCGGCGAGCCCGCTCGCGCCCGGCCCGTCGGTGCGCAGCGTGTTCAGCAGGACGTAGACGATCAGGACGGCGCCGGCGACGCCGACGATCCAGCCGTACCCGCGCTTGGCGGGCGGCCGCGGCTCCCCGGGCTTCGTCATGCCGCGGAGCGACCCGGACGGCGGAGGCGCGGGGGCTTCGGCAGGGCGGGCCGCGGGATCCGCAACCGGCCGCGCTCGGCGAGCAGCAGCGCCGCGGGGAGCACGACGAGCACGCCGAGCAGCGAGACCGTGAGGTCGACGACCGTCACCGCCCCGAAGTCGCGCAGCATCCGGATGTCGGAGACCACGAGGACCGCGAAGCCGGCGATCGCCGTCGCGCCCGAGGCGAGCACCGCGCGCCCGGTCGACGCGTACGTGCGCGCGAGCGCGGACTCCGGCGCGTGGCCGGCGAGCCGCTCCTGGCGATAGCGCTCGGACAGCAGCACGCTGAACTCGGTCGAGATCGCCACCACGAGCGCGCTCAGCGTCGCCGACATCGGGTTCAGCGGGATCCGCGTCGCGAACAGCAGCAGCGCCGACCAGCCGGTGGCGAGCGCGATCGGGATCAGCGGGACCAGCGCGCGCGACCAGTCGCGGAACGCGACCAGCAGCACGAACGCGACCGCGAGCAGCCCGGCGACGAGCGCCAGCGCTCGCCGCCACGGCGACGTGAGCTTCGCGTTGGCCTCGGCGGCGAGCACCGGCAGGCCCGCGAGCTCGGCGGTCACGCCCGCCGGCGGCTTGAGGTCGGCGCGCATCCGCGCGATCACGCGCGCCTGCTCGTCGAGCGGCATCAGGCGGATGCCGAACGCGAGCGTCGCGGTCTTGCGGTCCTTGGTGATCACGCCCTGCGAGAAGTACGCCGGGACCGCGTCGAGCAGCCCATCGATCTTCGCCTTGGTGTCTGCGCCGCCGGAGGCGAACAGGTCGGGCAGCGAGAACGCCGGGCACAGCTCGGCCTTGCCGCAGCCGCGCTTGGCGCTGTAGCCGAAGCGCTTGAGCAGCCCCTGCTGGTAGCGCGACATCCACGCGATCGTCTCGGGGTCGGTGAGCTCGTCGGAGTTGACGACGAGGTCGATCTCGCCGCCGACGCCGGTCGACTGCTCGAGCGCGTTGAGGTCCTGCAGCGCGGGCAGGTCCTGCGGGACGAGCTTCTGGACGTCGGACTCGACGCGCGTCTGCGTGTCGAGCGCCCAGCCGGCCGCGGCGAGCACGAGCGCGACGGCGAGGACCCGGCCCGGGCGGACGGTGGCCGCGCGCAGCGTCGCGCGCCCCGCGAGCGCGGCGCGGCGACGCACGGCGAGCACCGGCCGCGTCTCGGTCAGCAGCTCCTCGGCGCCGCGCAGCGCGGGCGCGAGCGCCGCACCGGCCGCGCGGAACGGCCGCGCGACGACGGCGCCCACGCGCGCGGCGCCACGGGCGATACCGGCCGCGCGTGCGGAGCCTCGCCCCCTCGCGCCCGCTGCGCCGTCACCCGGCGTGCCCGCTCCGCCCCGCGCGCGCCCGCGGATCGACAGGACCGCCGCCCCCGCGGTGAACGTCGCCACGAACGCGATCGCGATGCCGGCGACGAGCAGCAGGCCGAAGCCGCGGACCATCGGCACCGGCGAGAGCACGAGCACGAGGAAGCCGGCGGCGGTCGCGGCCCCCGCCGTGAGGATCGTCGGGCCGCCCAGCGCGGCCGCGCGGCGAACGTCGCCGTCGGCTTCCTGCACCCGCGACTGGAACTGGATCGCGTAGTCGACCGCCAAGCCGATCAGCACCGGCAGCACCGCGATCGACGCCATCGTCAGCGAGGAGCCCGCCAGCGACAGCGCGCCGAAGGTCAGCGCCGCCGCGCCCATCGCGATCGCCAGCGGCAGCAGCCGCAGGCGGATCCGGAACACCAGCGCCAGCGTCGCGCCCATCACGAGCAGCGCGGCGATCAGCAGCAGCACGATCGAGTCGGTGATGCTCGTCGTCAGGTCCGAGAGGACGACCGGCGCGCCGGTCACGACGTAGGCGCCGCCGTTGTCGAGCTTCCACTCCGGCATCCGCACGACCTGCCGGATCAGCGCGATCGCCTTGTGACGCTGGTCCTGGCTCAGCTCGGGCTTGAGCCGGACGTTGACCAGCGCGCTGCTCTTGTTCGGGAACAGGTACGCGAAGCGCGTCTTCGGCGTGCCGGGCTCGGCGCCGCCGAACACGAGCTTGGAGACGAACTGGGTGTCGTTGAGCGTCGGCGCGCTCGTGATCCCGTACTGCAGCGCGAGCTTGCCGTACTCGCTGATGAACTGCGCCTGGCGCAGCTGCGCCGCCTGGCTGGCGAGCGCGTCGGCCTTCTTCTTGCTGTAGCCCCGGGCGAGCGCGAGCTTGCGCGCCGCGTCGGAGACCTTCTTCATGTCGTCGCTGGCGGTCTTCAGCTGGTTGGTGACCTCGTCGGAGATCCGCCCGACCGCCTCGTTGATGAACGTCCCCGGGCCGACGACGATCCGTGCCGGCTTGAGCTTGCCGAGCTGCGCGCACGGCCCGTCCTTGCCGCCCGGGATCTCCTTGAAGTCCTTCGGGATGTTCCCGGCGATGCAGCCCTCGAGCCCGACGAGCTTGACGAGGTCCTTGGTCAGGACCAGGTTCGCGAGCGAGCCCTTGACGAGGACGATGACCGCGTCGTCGCCGAACTTCTCGTGGTAGCGCTGGCTGGCCTCGTAGGAGTCGGTCCCGCGGCCCACGAACGTGTCGGTGCCGGCCGACGGCTCGAGCCGCAGCGCCGCGACCGCGCCGCCGACGGCGAGCACGGCGAAGATCCCCGCGACGACGTACGGACGTCGCGCGACCGATCCTGCCAGCGAGGACAGCAGGCGTGCGAGCACGCCCGAGACCCTACTTGCCGGCCGGCTTCGCCCGGGTGGCTGCCGAGGAGCCGGAAGCCGCGGCGGCGACCTGCGGGTACTTGCCTGTGTTCGAAGACGCCGGCGTCGTCGACGGCGAGAACGGCCCCTGCTCGACGCACGGCGGCGCGGCGATCGCGCCGGTGCCGGTCGCGTTGTAGGCGTAGTTGCGGATCTGGTCGATCAGCTTCGGGGTCAGCACGCTGAGGCCGCTGAGCAGGTCGTCGGCGACCGTCGGCACGCCGTTCTTGCAGTGCCGCGTCTCGAAGCTCTTGAAGCCCTTGGCGATGTCGCGTGAGAAGCCCGGGATCTGGTACGGGTTCGTCCTGTTCGTCCCGAGCCGGTTCGGGTACACGGCGAGGTTCTCGGGGTTGATCGGGTTCATCGTCCGCAGGTAGTGGACCTTGTTGCCCGCGGCGTCCGGCGGCGACGTCGCGCCGGTGGCGGCGACGGTGTTGGCGAAGAACGCGTTGAGCTCGTCCCGGTAGCCGCCGACGAAGCTCAGGATCGGGTTGAGCTGGCGCAGCACCGGGTCGAACTGGGCGAGCAGCGGGTGCAGCTCGTCGAGGAACTTCTCGGTCGCCGGCAGGCCCTTCTCCGAGGCCTTGATCAGCGGGTCGAGGTCGCGGAACAGCGCCTTCGCGTCGGGCGCGAGGCCGGAGAGGTCGGTGAGCGTCGGGCTCAGCTCGCGCGCGGCGGGCCGCAGCTGCGTGACCAGCGGGTTGGTCTTCTTCGCGTACGCGGCGAGCCGGGTCACCGTGGCCTGCGACTCCTTCTCGAACGTCGGCAGGATCGTGAAGATCTGGCGCAGCTTGGCGGCGCGGTCGCCGGTCGTCGCGAACACCGCCTCGGAGTTCTTGATCAGCGACTGCAGCTGGCCGTCCTTCGCGCTCAGCGCGTTGAAGACGATGCCGGTGTTGCTGACGAGCTGCTTGACGGCGCCCTCCTGCGAGTTCAGCGTCGTCAGCAGGCGGTTGGCGTCCTCGGCGAACGGCGCGAGGTTGCCGAGCGCGTCGTTGATGTCCTCGCCGCGGCCGTCGAGCGCCTGCGCCTGCGTCTGCAGCCACACCTGGAACGCGTCGCGGGTCTTCTGGTCGAAGGCGCGGAAGATCTCGTCGAGCTCGACCGTGTCGGAGACCTGGGCCGCCGGCAGCGAGCCGTTCTCCTTCACGAACCCGGCCTTCCGCGTGCCGGGCGACAGCTCGACGTAGGTCTCGCCGAGCAGCGTCTTCTGGCGGAGGATCGCGCGGGTGTTCTTGGGGATCGGCGCGTACTTCTCCTCGAGCTGGATGATCGCGTTCGAGCGCCCGTTGGGGAGCGTGTCGATCTCCTTGACCTTGCCGACGGAGACGCCGGAGATCCGGACGTCGGCCTCCTTGGCGAGCTGCGTCGCCTCGCCGAACGAGGTCGCGAAGCGGTAGCCCTTCGGCTTCAGCGGGACCGGGCCGCCGAACGCCAGCCACAGGAACAGCAGCAGGCCGAAGCACGAGAGCGCGAAGCCCACCATGACCAGCATCCGCGTGAGGGTCGGAGCCTGCTTCTGCATCTACTTCCCTCCCCCGGCGCCGGGCGCCTGGCTCGACTGCCCGCAGGCGGCCGAGGTCTTCACCGGGTTCAGCAGCTGCTGCAGCGTGCCGAGCTGCGGGTTGGCGGCGGCGACCGTGTCGAGCGTCTGCAGCGACGTGCACGAGACGAGCACGCTGCCGTGCCGAATCGGGCCGTGGGCGTCCTGCGTCTGGAACACCGAGGTCCCGGCGTGGTTGGCCCACGACGTCCAGAACAGGTAGCCCTCCTCCGCCCCGGGCGGGTTGTAGGCGAGCTCGTTGAGCAGGTAGTTGGCGACCTTGAAGAACTGCGTGAAGTCGGGCGTCGCCTTGGCCAGGTTCGCGGCGGCCGGGCGCAGCGCGGCGACGGTCGGCCGCGCGTCGCGGGCGAACGGGCGCAGCTGGTCGCGGATCACCGGGATCGTGTCCTTGAGGAACGGCCGGGTCTGCTTCAGCGACGGCCCGAGCGCGCGGGCGGCGGGCCGCAGGCCCTCGAGCGTCGGCCCGAGCTTGCGCGCCAGCGTGTCGGCCTTGCCGAGCGCGGTCTGCGTCGACTGGAGCGTCGGCGGCAGCTGCTGCAGCGCGCTCTTGAGGTTCTGGTCCTCCTTGGACAGCGAGGTGAAGACCGCGTTGGAGGAGTCGACGAGCTGGGCGAGCTGCGTGTCCTTGTCGCCGACAGCCTGCACGACCTGGCGGAAGCTGTGGATCGCGTTGGCGATGTTGACGCGGCGCTCGGCGAGCAGGCCGTTGAGCTTCGCCAGGTCGCGGCCCAGCGGCTCGATCCGGCGGAACGTCGAGGACAGCTGCTTGCCGTTGCCCTTCAGCGCCTGGCCGGCGTTGCTGATCAGCAGCGTCAGGTAGTCGCGCGTGTCGCCGTCGAGCTCCGCGAGGATCTCGTCGAGCTTCACGTCGGGCGCGGTGTTCTGGACCGGGATCGTCCAGTCCTTCGGGATCGCTGGCGCGCTTGGAGCCGGGCGCGAGCTCGACGACCATGTCCTCGAGGCCGGTCTTCGGGCGCAGCAGGGCCGTGGCGTTCTTGTAGATCGGCGTGTACTTGCGCTTGATCTTCATCGTCACGAGCGCGCGGCCGTCCTTGACGCGCACGTCGCCGATCTGGCCGACGGTGACGCCCGCGATCACGACGGTCTGGCCCTGGCCCGGCGTCAGCGACTTGCCACTGGTGAACTCGGCCTTGTAGTCGACGAAGTCCGAGCCGACGAGCGGCACCCACTTCGGCAGGAAGAAGCGCTGGTTGGACAGGATGTAGCCGCCGACCCCCGCCGCGACCACGATCAGGACGAGGACGGCGATGAAGTCGCGGAGGTGCTTGCGGATCGCGGTCACTTCGCACCCGCGTTCCGGAAGGGGTTCAGGCGCGAGAGCAGCGCCGCGGCCAGCGACTGCCGCTTGGCCTTCTTGGCCGCCGGCGCCTTTGCCTTGGGCTTCGCCGCGGCCGTGCTCTTCTTCGACGTCCCGGAGGCCGAGCGCGACGCCGCCCGCGTCGTCGGGAGCGCGCCGGTCACGGTGCCCGCGGCCGCGCCGGCGGTGCCGAGGATCCCCGCGGCCGTGTCCGTCGCGGTGCCCAGGAGGCCGCCGCCCGACGTGCCGCCGGTGCCGGGGACCGGGTTGCCGGTGCCGTCGGCGTTGCCGGTGCGCGCCGCGTTGAGGTCCGGGATCTTCTGCTGGTAGCAGGGCTCCTCGGGCTTGTACGGCGGGCGCTTGCTCGGGAACTCGGGCCGCGTGCCGATCGGCTTCGCGGCGCCGTTGCCGTACAGGCGGTCGCCGATCGCGGGGATGATCCCGGTCGAGAAGGTCTGGTCGCCGCCGCCCGGCTGGAAGCGCACGTACTGGCCGTTGCCGTCGAAGTTCTGGCTCTCGCCGGCGAGGCCGACCATCGTGTACCAGAACTCCTTGTAGTTCTCCTTGCCGGTCGTGAGCGCGCCGTCGGAGATCTTGATGTCGCCGGTCGGGAGGATCACGTTCGTCGCGCACTTGGCGACGAGGTCCGCCTGGGGCAGCAGGTCGATCGTCGCGTCGGTGACCGCGGCGAGGTCCTTCGTCGTCGGGCTGAGGTCCTGCACGAGGCCGCGGAGCTCGTCCTGGGAGAGCAGCTTGCGGGCCTGGGCGATCCACGGGAACGACGCGTCGATCGTCGCCGGCGTCTCGCGGACGCCGGGCAGGATCTCGCGGGCGAACGCGCGCGTCGACGGGAACGCGGCGTTGAGCGAGTTGAGCGCGCGGTCGGCGGTGCGCAGCGTGCCCGGCAGGAGGCTGATCGTCTGGCGCAGGTTGCCGGACTCCGACGCGAACGTCGCCATCGTGTGGTCGAAGTTCGTGACGAGGTCCTGCAGCTGGCGCTCGTTGACGTCGAGCGCCTTGGTCACGCGCCCGAGGCCGCTGACGACCCCGC
>Ga0164241_10004604_pt1 | contig 13282 bp, 10 predicted proteins | sample OricomyardsoilBY_FD_108780 | JGI IMG/M metagenome (GOLD analysis project Ga0164241, IMG submission 108780) | Backyard soil microbial communities from Emeryville, California, USA - Original compost - Back yard soil (BY) | ecosystem: Environmental > Terrestrial > Soil > Unclassified | place: USA...
ATTCGTTGCTGTCCTGCCGCTGGGCATGCTCACCCTCTTTCTTGCGTGTCGCTACCTGCCGGTGGATCGCAATGACGGCAAGACGAAACCGGATTTCGACAAGACGGGCACTGCGCTGCTGGCGCTGACACTTGCAGCCTATGCCCTTGCGATGACAATGGGTCGTGGCCATTTCGGCGGACTTAATATGGGGCTTCTGTCGGGAGCGGTTTTGGGGGCCGGTCTCTTCGTGTGGCACCAGAAACGCGCCTCATCCCCGCTGATCGGGATGGCGATGTTTCACGATCCGGTGCTGAGTGTAAGCCTCACTGTGAGCGCGCTTGTCTCCACCGTAATGATGACAACGCTGGTCGTCGGACCCTACTATCTTTCGCAGGCGCTGGGGCTCAACGCAGCTTTTGTCGGGGTCACTTTGTCCGTCGGTCCGCTTGTCGCCGCGTTGACGGGCATGCCTGCGGGCCGTCTTGCGGATCGCTACGGCCCGACGCGCATGACCATCGCAGGGCTTTGCGGCATGGCGGCAGGTTCGTTCATGTTGTCGGTGGTGACGATGAAGTTCGGCGTTGCGGGTTACATCCTGTCCATTGTTGTTCTGACATCGGGTTACGCGTTGTTTCAGACAGCCAACAACACGGCCGTCATGGCAGACGTGAGCGCGGACCAGCGAGGTGTCGTGTCCGGTCTGCTCAATCTGTCGCGCAATCTCGGCCTCGTCACGGGAGCGTCTGTTATGGGTGCTGTGTTCGCATTCTCAACGGCCACCCGTGATGTTGCCACCGCGCGACCCGAGGCGGTGGCCACAGGCGCGGGCGTCACCTTCCTCGTCGCTGCGCTTCTGGTTGTTCTCGCGCTCGCACTCGTTCTCGCGCTAAAGGGCCGTGTCCGTCAGAAACCCGTCGGACAACCTGTTATACGGGCGTGATTTCTGTTTTCACGCCTTCCGCCGCAAGCAGCGCCAGAAGCCGTCGCGCATCGGGCGCTGTTTCCGGCACCGCGACACCGGCCCGCAACGGCTCGCGGCCGATGCCGAGCATTGCCTCAATGCCGTTCAATGCGCCAAGCGCGGTCAGATGTGCCTGACCTTTCGGGTCGAGAAGGGTCAGGCGCTTTTGGGCAGACATGCCGTTTTTCAATTTGCCCGCCATCTTGATTACAAATTCGTGCGCCGCGCCTTTGCCGGACACTTGTCCGGGTTGTCCGTTGAGTTTGGCAACGAGCGGCCAGAGGCCGAGCTTCAGCATAACCCGCATGAAAGAGAGCGCGAGCTTCCCGTCGAGGCCAAGCCGCACGGCGACATCGCGCGCGCCCGTTGCCTGCGTGAGTGTTGCCGCATCCGCCATGCTCATCCGGTAGACATTGCGCGTGAGGCCCGAGGGAAACGTGACCGTCCGCCCGTCACTCATTGAGGGGACACTCACCCATTGACCGCCGATGCGCGCGGCAAAAGGTTCGGCGAGAGAGGAAGCGGCATCGCCTGAATCCGGTCCTGTTTTGTCGGCGTTATAGTAAAGGATCGAAAGATCGATTGAAGTGACTTGCGAAAATTCTTCTGCCATATGCATGGCAAGGACCGATGGCACGCCCGCCATCCAGTTCGATGTGAAGAGCACAGGCGCGCTCGCGCGCGGCGCTGCGGCCGCTGTCACATAGGCGCGTAACTGCTCTGTCATGCCTCGCGTGATGTCACCATAGGCCACGCCCCGTGCCATTGCGTCTTTCAGCATCCGGTCGTCGCGGTCATGCACAAAACAGAAGACGGCATCTATTTCTTCATTGAGGTCTTCAAGCGGCGCAGGCGCGGTCATGTCGATTTTGACCGCGCGCGCGTTGCCCAACTCGCGCACCAGTACCGCCGCTTTGTCGGGGTTGCGCCCGCCGATGAGGATTGTCACGTCAGGATGCGCAGCGCGCAAAGTGCGGGCTGCCATTGCGCCGACAAGCCCGTAGCCACCGGCCAGAAGAATTGTTTTCACGCTCATTTGATTTTCCCTCCTGAGTGATGAGAGTTAAACTTGGTCATATGACCAAGTTTGTCAAGGTCCGTATTTCGGTTAAACTTGGCCGCATGACCAAGATTGCCAGACTGCCAACCGACGGTGCCGCGCCGAACCGTGGAGAAGCACGACGTGAAGAAATTTTGAGCGTCGCCACCGAACTTCTCATCGAGGAGGGCTATGCGCGGTTTTCATCGCGTGGTGTCGCGGTCCGCGCCGGATTGCGCTTGTCGCATGTGCAATATTATTTTGCGCATGCCAATGACATGATCATCATGTTGCTTGAGCGGTTCATTGCCGACTACGGCGACGCAGTGCTCGCCCAGTTCCGCAGCGCGAAAGGCACACCCGAAAAACGTCTGCGTCAGGCGCTGCATTTTCTCTTGAGCGATCCTGACTACCGCGAGAGATGCAGCATCTTCATGCTCGAAGTGACAAGCCTTGCTGCCCGCAACGAAGACGTGGCGGCGGCGCTGACCCGCTACTACGCCGTTTATCTTGATGCGCTTTGCGAGTTGATCAGCGAAATAGAACCCGCCCTCAAAGGGGCCAGGCGCCGCCAGCGTGCCAAGGCCTGCCTCGCTCTCATCGAAGGTCGCGCCATGACCGCACCCTTTGCAGGTGACGCGGGCACGGGCGATGAGGCGGGTGCCGTCGCGGCGGCGATTTTGAGGCTTTTGTCGCCCGCCTGAGCGTGCGGTTTACGGGTCTTTGCAAAACTTGGCGGCGGCCTAAAATTCGCCTATAGCAGAGGCCGGTCTTCGTCGCTCATGGCGGGTTCCCTGTTGCAGTCGCTTGGTTAGTTTGTGAAACATGCCTGAACCGTTGAGGCTTTCGCCTTTCGATCTCTATGTCGATCCGCTGCTCAATCTTCAGGATGCGCGGCTACGCGGGCTTTTGACCTATTGGACAGAAAAACGGCAGGGCCGTGCGATGCCGTCCCGCGCCGATCTCAATCCGGGCGAAATCGTGAGCCATCTGCCGACGGTTTTTTTGATTGATGTGGCGCAACCCGCCGTTCAGCCGCAGCATTTTCAGGTGCGCCTCATGGGCACGGCGCTCAATGACTTATTTGCGGCGGACTATACCGGCCAGACGCTTGACCGCGGCATGTCGGGCAAGGGCGGCATCGCGCTTTCGAAAGTGTTGGGCATCGTCTGCCAGTTGCACAGGCCGCTTCGCATGCATGGCCTGCTGCCCCATCAGCTTGGCAAGTCACAGGTCGAGATCGAGGCCATCGTTATGCCGCTTTCGCTCAGCGGCAAGGATGTTGAAATGACATTCGGTGAAATCGTCAAACGCGCGTCGGTCTGATCAGCTCTTATGCGACGTGAGTTGCAGGAAGACATCTTCAAGATCAGATTCTTCCGTTGAAATATCAACAATCTCGTGACCGGCTTTCTGCACACGGTCGAGAATTTCCATCACGCCTGTTTCAATCGGATTGTACTGGATGGCCAGCGCGCCGGATTTATTGATTTCCGTCCGCAAGCCGCCGATCCTGATACTCTCGGATGTCAGCGGCCATGTCGTCCGTATAATGAGTTTCTTGTCAGTGACGCGGGCAATGAGCTTCTGCGTTGGTTCGCAGGCGACAACATCACCCTTGTCGATGATGGCGATGCGGTCGCAAAGGGCTTCGGCCTCTTCCAGATAATGTGTCGTGAGCACGATCGTCGTGCCCTGATCATTGAGGCTTTTGACGTAATCCCAGAGCTGTTTCCTAAGTTCAATGTCAACGCCCGCAGTCGGTTCATCGAGCACGAGGACGGGCGGATTATGCACCATGGCTTTGGCAACGAGCAGCCGCCGCTTCATGCCGCCCGACAGCGTGCGCGCATAAGCGTCCGCCTTGTCCGCAAGCCCCATGGCGGTCAGAATTTCCATCGTCCGCCGCTCGCGTTTGGGCACACCATAAAGCCCCGCTTGCAGGTCGAGCACTTCGGCGGGCGTGAAGAACGGATCGACGCTCAATTCCTGCGGCACAACACCGATGGACGCGCGCGCCTGACGCGGATCCTTGTCGATATCAAAACCCCAGATCGAGACCTCGCCTTCGGTCTTCATCACGAGACCGGCCAGCGTATTGATGAAGGTGGATTTGCCCGCGCCGTTGGGGCCCAGGAGCCCGAAGATCGAACCCTGCGGCACGGCAAGGTCGATGCCTTTCAATGCTTCTTTTTCCGGCTGACCGCCCGCCGCGCGATAGACTTTGCGCAAGCCTCTGGCCTCAATGGCATTGAGGCCTGAGGGAGCAGAATTTGCGGTTTCAGCGGTGGTTAGCGTATGGGCCATTGCTCGGCTCTTCTGTAGAGTGCGTCAGGCTTTGCGCCCTCACGTCACGTGGTACCATTTTGCGGGGAAGGGGGTCAAACAGGCCCTCGCAACCCATATAGGGCCTTCGCTCTCATATAGGGATCGCCCCCGCGTCTGACAAAGAGTAACGGATAAAAAATATGGCTGATGCCCAGAACCGCCCGCTTAAAAAAGGCGACCATCTCTTTCTGGTCGACGGATCGGGCTATATTTTCCGCGCCTATCATGCGCTGCCGCCTCTGACGCGCAAATCCGACGGTATGCCGGTGGGGGCCGTCTCCGGCTTCTGCAACATGCTTTACAAGCTCATTGAGGATACGAAGGACGAATTTGAGCCGACGCATCTGGCCGTTATTTTCGACGCGTCCGCCAAAACGTTCCGCAATGACTTCTATCCCGAATACAAGGCCCATCGCCCCGAAACGCCGGAAGACCTGAAGCCCCAGTTCGCATTGGTGCGCGATGCGGTGCGTGCCTTCTCGGTGCCTTCCATCGAGATGCACGGATTTGAAGCCGACGACCTCATCGCCACCTATGCGCGTTTGGCGCGAGAGGCCGGCGCCCGCGTCACCATTGTCTCATCCGACAAAGACCTGATGCAGCTTGTCTCGCCGACCGTCGACATGCTCGACACGATGAAGATGAAAACCATCGGGCACAATGAGGTGATCGAGAAATTCGGTGTGCCGCCGGATAAGGTGATCGAAGTGCAGGCGCTGGCAGGCGATGCGGTGGACAATGTGCCGGGCGTGCCGGGCATCGGCATCAAGACAGCGGCGCAGTTGATTCAGGAGTTTGGTTCTCTTGATGCTTTGTTATCGGTGAGTCTCGAAGAGTGTGAAAGTAGGTTAGCAAAAGTTCAAAGCGAATTGGACGAAGACGCTGGTGAGTCCGTGAAATTTTCATCGGGTAAACAATTGGGAGAAATCCTATTTGAAAAAATGAAGGTTACCGGTGGAAAGAAAGATAAGAAAGGTTCGTGGTCTGCTGATGCTGAGACGCTTGAGCAACTTGCTTTCACCGGGAATCGTTTTTGTCAAAAAGTTCTAAAAGCTCGTATTTTATCAAAGATGGTTTCTAGTTATCGAGATGTCCTATTAAGAAATTCAGAAAGTGCCAAAATTTCTAAATTTCTCGTGACGCTCGACGATAAAGTACCGCTTGAAGTGCCGCTCGAAGAAACGGGTGTTCATTCGCCGGACCCTGAAAAGCTCATCGCGTTTTTGCGCGCGATGGAATTCTCAACACTCACCAAGCGCGTGGCGACGAAGTCCGGTGTGGACGCCGACGCGATCGCGCCTGCCGCCGCTCATGCGGTGAGCGAAGAGGCGAAGAAGGAGGCAGCGAAAGCAAAGCCGGCAAAGTCTTCCAAAGGCAAACCAATATTCGACACCAATCCGCCGATGTCGGAAGCGCGTCACGTTGCGGTGACGAAGCTCGAAGACCTCAAGGGCTGGGTCTCGCGCGCGCAGGCACAAGGCTTTGTGGCGATCGACTGCGAGACAGACAGTCTCGACCCTATGCAGGCGCGCCTCGTCGGTTTCTCCATGTGCATGGTGCCGGGTGAGGCTTGCTACGTGCCGTTGCAGCACGGGACGGGCGCGGGCGGTCTTGATTTCGATGATGCGAACAAAGCCGAGCAGATCCCGTTGCAAGACGCGATTGCCGCGCTGAAGCCGCTCTTTGAAGACAATTCCGTTTTGAAAATCGGCCAGAACATCAAATTCGATTTGCTGGTGTTCGAGCAGCATGGGCTCCGCCTCGATATGCTCGATGACACAATGCTCATGTCTTATGCGCTTGACGCCGGTCTTCACGGTCACGGCATGGATGAATTGTCCGAAATCCATCTGGGCCATAAGCCTATTTCATATTCGGAAGTCACGGGCACTGGCAAAGCGCGCATCACCTTTGATCAGGTGCCGGTCGACAAGGCGGTGGCCTACGCCGCCGAAGATGCCGACGTCACGCTGCGCCTCTGGTATGCGCTCAAGCCCCGTCTGGTCAGCGAGCATAAGGTGACGCTTTACGAAACGCTTGAGCGCCCGCTTGTGCCTGTTTTGCGTGATATGGAGCGCGCGGGCGTCAAGGTTGACCGCAATGTGCTGGCGCGTCTCTCTGCCGATTTCGCGCAGAAAATGGCGCAATATGAAGACGAGACCTATCAGCTCGCGGGCGAGAAGTTCAATATCGGTTCGCCGAAACAACTGGGCGAAATTCTTTTTGATAAAATGTCGCTCGAAGGAGGCCGTAAAACAAAGACCGGCGCGTGGTCAACCGACAGCGACACACTTGAGACACTCGCACTGGCAGGCCATGAGCTTCCGCAACGCGTGCTTGATTGGCGCGGCCTTGCGAAGTTGAAAAGCACCTACACAGACGCATTGCCGCTTTTCATTCATCCCGAGACAGGCCGCGTTCACACGTCTTATTCGCTGGCCTCCACAACAACGGGCCGGTTGTCATCGTCCGACCCGAACCTGCAAAACATTCCGGTGCGCACCGAAGACGGGCGCAAAATCCGCACCGCTTTCGTCGCCGACAAAGGCAACAAACTGATCTCGGCGGATTACAGCCAGATCGAATTGCGGCTGCTTGCCCATATCGCCGATATTGCCTCGCTGCGTCAGGCCTTTGCCGACGGGCTCGATATTCACGCGATGACCGCGTCCGAAATGTTCGGCGTACCGGTGAAAGACATGGACCCCTCCGTGCGCCGCCGCGCCAAGGCGATTAATTTCGGCATTATCTATGGCATTTCCGCCTTTGGACTGGCCAATCAGCTCGGCATATCGCGCAGCGAGGCAGGCGACTATATCGAACGCTACTTCGCCCGCTTTCCCGGCATCCGCACCTATATGGATGAGACGAAAAAATCCGCACATGAAAACGGCTATGTCGAAACGATCTTCGGCCGCCGCGTTCATCTTCCCGCCATTCATTCCAAAAACGGCGCAGAACGCAGCTTCATGGAACGCGCGGCGATCAACGCACCCATTCAGGGATCAGCCGCCGACATCATCCGCCGCGCCATGATCCGCATGCCGGATGCGCTCGTGAAAGCGAAACTCAAAGCACGCATGTTATTACAGGTGCACGACGAATTGATTTTCGAAATGCCTGAAGGTGAAGCGACAAAAACGGCAAAACTTGTCACCGACGTCATGGTCAATGCCTGTGCACCGGCGATGACATTGACCGTGCCTCTGGAAGTTGACGCGCGTGCGGCAGACAATTGGGATGAAGCGCATTAGGAACAAGGCAAGATGAGCGAAGCGGCCGGAACGGGCGACGCCAAAGGATCGCTTGCAGACGGGCGGTATTTCTCATGGGAAACGGCGCTGATGCGCGCAAGCCCTTTGGGCGTCTGGCCGACTGCGGCAATGATCGTGCTATCCGTCTTTGCGACATTTCTTTTTTGTGCCTGGTGGAACGATCTGTCGCTCATCATTGATGCGGGCGATGACGTTACACTCACAGGGGATGCATGGACGGCTCTTTGTCTCTCGCTTCTTTGGGGTGCCGTCTTTGGTGTCGCCGAATATAGCCGCGTCGCCAATCTTTATGACCTGCAAGGCTTGAAAGTCTCAGGCCTCGGCGTTGAAGACAGCCATATCGAAAGTCTCGCGGTGGGTCCGACGCGTGCGACGCGCAACAAGGCGCTGCGCTACGGGCTTTTCGGCCTGCTGGCCGGCACGGTGTTTTACAATCTCGTCTATCAGCCGAACGGTCATCCGGTGAACCCGCTCAACGCGACACTGACGAACTACTGGTTCATCGTGATGACGCTTGCCCTCTTCATGCAAATCTTCCGGAGCTTTTCCTATACGCGCGGCGACACGATCTCGCTTCTGCGCAATCTGGATCACCGGCTCGAAATTGATTTCTTCGATATTGGTAAGCTCGATGGTTTGGGCCGCATCGCGCTTCGCCGCTCGCTGCCATGGCTGGTAAGCAGCGCCATTGTGCTGTTGCTGGCTTTCGGACAAGACGCGTCCGGCCTCTTCTGGTTGCTCATCGTCGTGCTGATGATGGCAGCGACTTTTGTTTTCGCGGCGCCCATGTGGCGGGTGCATGTGCTGATCGACAAAGCAAAGAATACCGAGTTGCAAAAGCTGCGCCGTGACATTGCGGCCCGGCGCCTTGAGTTTGAGGTGAGTGACAGTGCCGATATCGCCGCGCGATTGTCGGCATTGCTCGCCCTTGAGCATCATCTGGAACGCGTGCGCGAATGGCCGCTCGATCTCTCAACGATCGTCCGCTTCTGTCTCTATCTCGCTTTGCCTTTGGGCTCCTGGCTCGGTGGCGCGCTGGTCGAACGCGCGCTCAACCTTGTGACGGGCTAGGGGAGGGGGAGGTCGTCACGAGGCCGAGCGCGCGGGCCCGCAGTCACGCTGCGAGTTTGAGCTTGCGACCGGCACCGGCATAAAGCTCGCCCATGCGTTCGGTGTAGCGCACAAGATTGGGATGCGTGAGGGCCGCATCTTTCAAAGGACTGTCCAGCGAAGGTCCGATAATGGTGATGAGCATCGCATAGGCGCTGGCATCCGCCATGCTCGGCTCCGCACCGAAGAAAAAGGGTTTGTCGCCCAGCATCTCGCTCATCGCCCTGAGGTCAGCGGCACCCAGCGCATAAATCTCTTCACGCTTGTGCCGTCCCATGCCTTGCGCGTGGAGCGTGTTCCGGACGCTTCTGCGGGCAAGGCGCGGCACGAGGAGGCGAAGCGGCCAAGGCATCATGCCGAAGAAGAGGCCTTTGATGACCGCCCAGTTGGCGTCCTCCATCCAACGTGAATAGAGAGCCGCAAAATAAAGCCGTTCCTCGACCATACGTTGCAACGCATGGGACTGACCGCGCTCTGTGCTTGAGAGCCTTGCGTCAAGATCAATGCCGCTGACATTTTTCACATGCTCAAGAATGAGCGTGCTGTCGCCCATGTGTTTTCCGTTCACATCGGCGAAAGGCACTTTGAGCTTCGGCCCCTGATTGGGGTTCGTCGCGTAAGAGGTTTCGTAAGGGACGCCCGCGAGGCGCAGGCCCGTTTCGAGTTTGATGCAGAAGGGGCCGGGATTGGGCGTGCCTGCAAGCGCCGGTTTGAAAACGTGTACGCGGATCATGTCTTTCTCCCTTTGTTGTCTGATCTCTCTTATACTGACACCCTCCTGACAACATGGTGTCAGGAGGCTTTCAGTAGGGTCGGAAGACATAAAGGGAGTGCTCCATGCGCCGTGCTGATCGTCTCTTCGACATAATCGAATATCTGCGTCGCCATAAGCAGGTGGTGACCGCGCAGGATCTTGCCACGCATCTGGAAGTCTCGGTGCGCACGATCTACCGCGATGTGGCGGATTTGCAGGCAAGCCGTGTCCCGATCGAAGGTGAGGCGGGGCTTGGCTATATGCTGCGCTCAGGCTACGAGTTGCCGCCGCTGATGTTCACGGAAGATGAGATCGAGGCGCTTGTCTTCGGCGCGCGCATGGTGCGGGCCTGGGGTGATCAAAGTTTCACGCAGGCCGCCGATGGGGCACTTGCGAAAATCCGTGCCGTGTTGCCCGCACGATTGAGCGAAGCGGCAGAAGCCTCGCATCTGACGGTCGCGCGCTCGCGCACGCATGACAAGGCGCGCTTCAACGCGAACCTCACCCCCATCCGTCGCGCCATCCGCGAGCGACGTAAAATCAAAGTGACTTATAAATCACTGGGTGACGAAACGACGACGCGCGCGTTACGCCCGCTCGGCCTCGCCTTCTTCGGCCCGTTCTGGATGCTGGCAAGCTGGTGTGAGCTGCGAAACGATTTCCGCACTTTCCGCATCGAACGCTTTGAAAGCGTTTCGGTGACGCAGGACGTGTTCCGCGACGAAGCGGGAAAAACGATTGAGGATTTCGTCGCGCGTGCACCTGAGCAAAACGGCGGACAATAAGGTTCTACCACAAGCCTTTGAAATTGGTTGAGACTAGATTCAAATTCTCAGGAGCTGGGCGGCTTCATATGGATTATAGCCTAGTTGTGTCAGTACTGCATGCATTCCAAATATGATTGCGGGTCCCACGCTGTAACCCAAGCTCTTTCCGGCAGACTCAGAAAATTTCACCGCAAATGTTCGACCCATTTCAGGGAGTAATTTCGCAGGGGGCGATATTTCGACGGGGCCAGATGGATTTTGTTCTATTAGATAAATCAGATGCCTGAGATTCTGAGAGATCTATTGTAGCAATTGATGAAAGCCAACCTCTTCGTCGGTTAACTGATAATTGCGTTGTGTTCTTTGATTAAAATCTGGCGACAGGATATCGTTTAAAAGTGAATCTAAACCGTCAATGGTTGCTCTTAATGACTGGTTGATCTTTTTCTGAGAAGGACCAGAGCGTTTTTCCGATCCGTGTAACTCAAAAACGAGTTGTTCACGGCGAGCCTTCTGTCTCGGAGAAATTCTTAGTTTAAATTTTTCTTCGTTGCACGCCTCAGTAATTTGTTCTGCAACAGGTTCAACGAGATGTTCTTTGTTGCGATAAGGTGGGGTTGTGTATAGGCGCTCGACGAGGCGGCTTAGTATTCTTTCTGCTTTCTCAGGTTCTAGGGCGTTGATTTGGAGACACCAATTTTGAATACGACCTGCTTTCTCCCAGTTTCGTGGGGGGCGCCCGGACGCTCCCGCGGAAAGAAATATCTCGTTGATCGTTTCTCTGGAATATAGATGCGGTAGAAGCTCCGACAATATGCCGATTACTGGACCGGGTATCATTGCATCCCCCCAAAATACATAGTTCGGTAAATCTAAGCCATTTTGTACTCGGTCTATTGAATCACCAAAGCGGCATAAAAAAAGCCCGAAGATTTCTCTTCGAGCTTTGTTCGCTTGCAGCGCTGAAAATTATTCAGCAGCTTTCTTCGCGCCGGGTGCGGCGTCGCGCACTTCGGGGTCCACTTTGTCGGTGAACTTGACGAAGTTTTCGATGAACATTTTGACGAGCTTCTGGGCCTGCGCGTCATACGCGGCTTTGTCGGCCCATGTGTCGCGGGGGCTGAGGATTTTCGTATCGACGCCGGGCACGCTCACGGGCACCTGGAAGCCGAAGTTCGGATCGAGACGGAATTCAACGTTCGCAAGTGAACCGTCGAGAGCGGCGGCGAGCAGCGCGCGTGTTTCCTTGATCGGCATACGCTTGCCTGTGCCGTAGGCACCGCCTGTCCAGCCTGTGTTGACGAGCCAGCAGTCAACCTTCTGTTCGGCGATGAGCGAGCGCAGCAGATTGCCGTAATCCGTGGGGTGGCGCGACATGAAGGGGCCGCCGAAGCAGGTCGAGAATGTGGCTTCGGGCTCGGTCACGCCCTTTTCAGTACCGGCAACCTTGGCGGTGTAACCCGACAGGAAGTGATACATGGCCTGGCTCGGTGTGAGCTTGGCGATGGGCGGCAACACGCCAAAGGCGTCAGCCGTCAGCATGATGATGTTTTTGGGATGCGGCGCGCGGCCCGTGGCCGAGGCGTTCGGAATGAACGAGAGCGGATAAGCGCCACGGCTGTTTTCAGCCAGCGCCGCGCTGTCGAGATCGAGAAGACGGGTCTTTTCATCCATCACGACGTTTTCGAGCACGGTGCCGAAACGCTTGGTGACGGCGTAGATTTCTGGCTCCGCTTCCGCCGAGAGCTTGATCATTTTGGCATAGCAGCCGCCTTCGAAATTGAAGACGCCGTTTTCTGACCAGCCGTGCTCGTCGTCGCCGATGAGCGTGCGGCTTGCGACCGCCGAGAGCGTTGTCTTGCCGGTGCCGGACAGGCCGAAGAAAATCGCGGTGTCGCCGTCGGGACCGACATTGGCCGAGCAATGCATCGGCATGACGCGCTTGGCCGGAAGGTCGTAGTTCAGCATTGAGAAGACGGACTTCTTGATTTCACCGGCATAGGACGTGTTGGCGATCAGCACGATGCGCTTGGCGAAATTGCAGGCGATGATGGTCGATGTGCGCGCGCCGTATTTGGCGGGGTCGGCCACAAAGCTCGGCAGGTCGATGATGGTGAATTTGGGATCGAAGTCGGCGAGTTCGGACGCTTTGGGTTCGATCAGCAGGTTCTGGATGAAGAGTGAGTGCCAGGCATATTCGGTATAGATGCGTGTGGGCAGCCGGTGGGTTTCGTCGGCACCGCCAAAGAGGTCTTGAATAAAGAGCTCTTTGCCTTCTGCATGTTTGAGCATATCGGCGTGAAGCATGTCGAAGGCTTCGGGTGTCATCGACTTGTTATTGTCCCACCATACGGTGTTTTCGGTGGTTGCGTCGCGGACAATGAATTTGTCTTTGGCGGAGCGGCCCGTATGGACGCCGGTTTTCACAACAAAGGGACCATCGGCAGCGATCTGGCCTTCACCACGGCGAACCGCTTCTTCGTAGAGTTCCGCCGGACGCATGTTCCAATAGGTTGCGGCCAGATTTTTGAAGCCGCTTTTGTCTGCGCCGTTTTTGCTGATGATGGGCCCGAACTGTTTCACGCCGTCTCTCCTTGGATCTACCCGATATAAAGGGTCTGCCTGATATGAAGCTCCGGGGCGCTCTTCACTTCGCCGTCAAAGCCAAATGGGTCACCGGGGCTTTGGAGCCCCGATGCCTGAAATTTTCTAAGTCCGGCGCACATTAGTTGCGAGCCGTTATGAGCGCAACGGGATGATGATAACTCAGTTAAGAGAAGGGCGCTTGGCCGCACCCTGACCGTTTCGTGATCAAAGTTTCGGGTCGTCGATATTTTGCATAATTTGTGTGTAAAACCCGACGGCCCCCGCCAGTGACGCGACGGGAACCCGCTCATTTGTGGTGTGAAAAGCCGCCAATTCGCTGGCATCAAGTGCTAGAGGTACGAAGCGGAACACATTGTCGGTGAGCGGCAGATAATGGCGGCTGTCGGTGGCCGCGACCGTCAGATTGGGCACAACCAGCGCATCGGGGAAGCGGTTGCGGATCGTTTCGCTCAGGACATG
>Ga0164241_10004605_pt1 | contig 13279 bp, 8 predicted proteins | sample OricomyardsoilBY_FD_108780 | JGI IMG/M metagenome (GOLD analysis project Ga0164241, IMG submission 108780) | Backyard soil microbial communities from Emeryville, California, USA - Original compost - Back yard soil (BY) | ecosystem: Environmental > Terrestrial > Soil > Unclassified | place: USA...
GAGGCCGATGGCGCCGACGATGAAGTCGTCGCCTTCGACGCCGGGCGCGCCGCCCGACGTTGCCAAGAGCGTCGTGTGGGACTGGCCGTTGTCGAGCACGTACGAGTTGTAGACCGCGTCGTTGATGGGGATCTGCGCGATGTCCCAGCCGACGCGCGCGCCCGAGACGAGCGTGAAGCTCTCGCCGTCGTCCGGGTTCACGGAGTGGTTCTTGGTGCCGAAGGTGCCGCGCGTGTCGAGCCCGTTGGGCCCGTTGATCTGGCTCGAGAAGAAGTTGTCGTAGGCGTTGTTCGGGCCCGACAGCGGGTAGAACGAGCCGGGGTCGAGCGGGTCGTCGATGGCGAAGAAGTCGTTGTAGTACTGCGCGTCGCCCTCCATGGCGGTGACGAACAGCCGGCCCGTCGCGTCCGACGGCGCCGGCGGCGTGCAGAAGCCGCCGACCTCGATGACCGTGTCGCAGGGGCAGCCGGGGCCGTTGTAGCGGACCTCCTCGGCGGTCACCCAGAGGTTGATGTTCTTCAGCTCGAGCGTGTCCTTCTCGTACACCACGAAGAGCGTCCAGCCGCACGCCGTGACCGCGCTCGAGAGCTGCGTGCCGGTGACCTGAGAGACCATGTAGCGCCCGGCGCCGCCGGTCGCGACCGCGCCGGTCACGTCGGCCCAGCGCTGGTAGTACTTGTTGGTGTTGTCGAGCAGCGTGAGCGAGGTGTCCTCGCCGCTCGGCGACACGGTCTGCTTCACGCCCGAGGGCAGCGACAGGCGCACCGTGTTCGGCGTGGTGAGCGGCGTCGCGGGCAGGTTCGCGACCTGCGAGCTGCACGACCAGACCAGCGTCGCGTTGCGCACCGACACGCCGGCCGGCAGGTCGAGCACCGCCTCGGAGCCGTCTTTGCCCGAGTCGGAGGTGGTGCCGACGGGGAACGTCGAGAGCTGCTGCGTGCCCCAGTCGATGGGGTTGGCGATGAACGCGCCGATGCCGCCGCGCTTGCCGGGCCCGCCGGTGGCCGCCGAGTCGAGGCCGAGCGTGTTGCCGGTGGCCAGCATACGACCGCGCAGCGTCGCCGAGAAGACCGGCGTCTGGGCGTGGGCCGGGGCGGCGAACGAGCACAGGACGAAGGTCGTGAGGGCGATGTAGGCGCTGCGCATGCGTGTGCTCCGCGGTTCTCGAGGCGATTCGAGGACGCGGTTCGTAGCAAGGATCGCCCGCTCGACTCAACCTTTTCCCGAGTGCGCAAAGATGCCAGCATACCGCGCGCGCGGCGGTGCCTACCTGCCGAGCCGGAGGACAACCACATGCGCGTGATGACGTTGGCGTTGGCGGGAGTGATGATGGTCGGCTGCGGCGATGGCCTGGGCGGCTTCTTGGTGTCGAACGAGCAGGAGGTCGAGCTCGGCCAGGGCGTCGACACGCAGCTCCGCGACCAGTACATGATCGCCACCCCGAACGACCCCGCGACGGTGTGGATGGTGGGCTTCATCGACCAGCTCAAGAACGCCGCCGAGCGCTTCCGGCCGAGCAGCGAGTTCGGCGGCTACAAGGTCGCCATCATCGCCGACGACGAGCTCGTCAACGCGTTCGCGGCGCCGGGCGGCTGGACCTACATCTCGACCGGGCTGATCCTGCAGGCGCACACCTGCGCCGAGATCGCCGGCGTGATGGGCCACGAGCTCGGCCACGTGGTGAAGCGCCACAGCGTCAAGCAGATCGAGGAGACGTTCGCGGTCAGCCAGATCTCGGAGTGGTTCCTCGGCACCGGCGTCGCCACCGACGTGGCCGAGACGGTGTACAGCTTCTTGCAGAACACGCAGTTCAGCCAAGAGCACGAGGCCGAGGCCGACCTCATCGGCGTCCAGATCTCGCACGACGCGGGCTACAACCCATATGGCCTCGCCGACTTCTTCCAGCAGCTCCTCGAGCTCGAGCAGCAGTCGGGCGGCGCGCCGCCCAAGTTCTTGTCGTCGCACCCCGCCACCGCCGATCGCATCACCTCGGTCACCAACGAGATCGAGAAGCGCTACGGCGACCAGGTGAACCCTGGCACCACCCAGACCTACAACTGTGTCGGCACCGCGCTGACGCTCGACGCGCTGCAGGCGCACGTGCGCGCCGGCGTCGAGGTCATCCCCGGCACCGGCACCCACCCCGACGGCCCGTGACAGGGAGCGCATCGCGGTCGACGCCCACGGCTACGGCGCGGTCGTCAGGTCCTCGAGCGCGAACGGCGCGTCGCCCTGCGGGCCCCAGGTGACCCGCATGACCGGCGCGAGCGTGCCCGGCTCGATTGTGAATGCGCGTTCGGAAACGAGCGCGCCGCGCACCCAGAGCTCGACGGTGGCCTGCGCGTCGACCGGCGTCGCCTCGCCGACGTCTGCCGGCCAGGTCAGGCTCTTCACACCGATGGCGTAGCTCTGGCCGGCCGGCAGGAACTCGCCGGTCGCGATGGCGTAGAGCGGAACGGTCTCTGGCCAAGCGTTGACCTCGGCGTCGCCGAAGTGCTTGTCGCTCGAGCTCGGCCACGCGTCCCAGCTGGTGCTGCCCCACGGTGGGCTGGCGGTCGCGGGAAACGGATCGACGCGCGCCACGTGCAGCTCGAGGCGGGCGTCGGCGCTCGGGTCGGGCACCGTCACACCGGCGTGGGTCCAGCGCAGGCGGACCGCGAACCCGTCGAGCGGGTCGACCTCTTGATAGACCTTGATCCACGGGCAGGCCGGACGACCCGGGCCGTTCACGTAGGGGCCCGCGGTGGTCATCTGGACCTGGAACGCGACCAAGGAGGACTGCGACACGGAGGCGGTGGCGCTATGCGTCGCGTCGTCTGGCGCGAGGCGGTAGTCGAAGGTCCTCCAGTCGGTGCGCTGGAAGTCAGTGAGCTGCCAGTCGAACGCGAGCGAGCACAGGTTCGGGTTGCTCGACGCCCACTGCAGCCTGAAGTCCTTCGTCGCGACGGCCGGCGATGGGCTCGTGACGGTGAGCGTCTGTGCGCAGCTCTCGGCGCCGACATCGGCGCGCGCGTCGCCATGCAGCTCGGCCTCGTCGGAGAGCGCGTCGGCGGTGACCGTCAGCGTCGCGACGGCGCTCGCGTGAGCGTCGGCGCAGCCCACGTGCGCCAGTCCCGCGACGGGCGTGAAGCTCACGTGAAGGGCGGCGTGGGCCCCGGCCGCGAGCGTCGCCGGCACATCCGTCACCGTGAACTGCGGATCGTCGCTGATGGCGGCGCTGAGGGGGCCGAGGTCGCCGGTGCCGCAGTTGACGATGTCGACCGCGAGCGTCTTCGTCTGGCCGATGGGCGTGAGGCCGAAGTCGAAGAGCTTCGTGCCGTCGGCGCGCGGCGCGATGCTCAGGCAGCGCTCGGCGACGACGACGTCCGCGGCGATGTCGGTGGACACGACCGCGTCGCTGGTGCTGGTGTTGGTGGTCGACGCGTCCGTGCCGCTGGTCGTGTCGTGGTCGACCGCGGTCGTGGTGGTCGACGCGTCCGTGGCGCTGGTCGTGTCGTGGTCGACCGCGGTCGTGGTCGTGGTGTCGTTCGTTGGCGTCGTCGCGTCGAGCGCGCCGCTCGTGTCTTCGTCCTTCACCCGACCCTGTCGCGAGTCGAGGCAGGCCACGAGCAGACACGGCAGCGCGAGCGCGGCGACGATACGTGGAACAAACATGGCGTCACCATCCACGAACACGCGCGATCAAGCAACAGCCGGACCGCAGCGCGCTGAGCCGAGTGGCTAGCGGATGGCCATCTCGCGCAGGCGCCGGGTGGCCAGCGAGCCGATGCGAGAGAGCATTCGATCGACGCGCTCGCCGCCGGGCGACGCCGGGAAGGCCTCGGCGCAGTAGCTGAAGAAGCTGACCAGGTCGGTGAACTCGGGGCGCAGGAACGCGGCTGTCTCTGCGGCCGTGGGGTAGTCGAACGCGAGCGCGCGATCGATCCAGCCGCCCGGCTCGATGAACGCCTTGCGGTACGCGGACGCGTTCGGGATGACCAAGCTGGTCAGGCGGCGATGGCGGCGATGCGCCTCGCTGGTGCCGCGCTCGATGGCGTCGAAGAAGGCGCGCAGGCGCTCGAGGCCGCCCTCGTGCGTCTGGACAATCTGCAGATCGAAGGCCGGGAAGCCCTCGTGATAGACGTACGCGAGGTGGCGCTCGACGGCCTCCATCGAGCTGTGCAGGCCGTGGCCGACGCGGAAGTGCTCCCAGCCGATCTGGCTGAACAAGAGCGGCGTGCGCAAGAGCGGATGCGCGAACGGCGCGCCCTGGTAGCGGCTGCGGTCACCAGCGTCCGGCATGACGACGTAGGGCGCCATCTCGAGCTGCCCCTGGATGAGCTGCCAGGTGGTCGGCATACGCGTGAGCAGGCCGCGCTCGAGGAACGGCCGCATGCGCTGGGCGAGGTCGAGGTCGACGGGCGTCTTGTGCATGCGGTCGGTCTATCGATCCGTCCGGTCGCTAAGCAAGCAAGGGCGCCTTAATCCTATCCCTAGTGTGGGCTGGCCGTGCGCCCACCGAGCCATGACCGTGCCATGACCGAAGGTGCCGTACGGTCGCCCTGCCCTCGCGACCCCACGGAGAACATCATGCTCGTACGTGCCCTCGTCCTCACCGCCGTGTGTGCCACCACCGCCTGCGGCTCCTACGCGCCCATCCGCGCCGAGCTGCAGCCGCTGGCCCTCGACACGACGCCGAGGGCGCCGCTGCTCACCGAGAACCACTTCAAGCGCGACATCATGGGCGACGTCACCGAGACGGAGCTGCGCGAGATACTCGCGGCGCCGGTCTTCCTCGAAGAGAAGGCGCGCATCGGCATCCTGCCGGTCGCGAGCGGCTACGAGACCGACACCGAGGTGCCGACCGAGTCGATCCCCGGCGCGCTCGAGGAGGCGCTGACCGAGAGCGGCCAGTTCGAGGTCGTCAGCGAGGTCACCACCGACTGGCCGCACCTCGGCACCGTCGGCGGCCTGCGCGAGCTCGCGGCGCGCTACCGCGCCGAGTACCTGATGCTCTATCGCAGCCGCTTCGTGACACGCTCGCACGCCAACGCCTGGTCGGTCATGTGGCTCACCATCGTGGGCGGCATGATCTTCCCGCACCGCACCATCGAGGTGGCCGGCGTGGTCGAGGCGACGCTGCTCGACGTCAAGACCGGCACGCTGCTCTTCACGACCTACGAGCGCGGCTACCACGTGTCCGACGAGAACGTCTGGCAGAACGATCGCAAGCGCGGCGAGATCAAGGCGGCCATGATGAAGACCGCGACCAAGGGCATCACCAACAAGGTGCTCGACCAGATCAACCGCCTCGCCGCCGCGCGACCCGGCCGCGTGAACGAGCTGCGACCGGCCGACGCGCGCTGAGCGCGGCCCGATCGCGGGTGCTCATGGCACCGGCACGTACACGCCCGCGACCGCCTTGCGCGTCGCGCTCGCGACGACCTGGCCGTCGTAGTCGGTGCTGGCGAGCTGCGTCCACACGCCGCCGAAGCGACCACCACCGAGCGGCGCGAACGCGCTGTCGTTCGCCGCACACTGGACCCCGGGCTGGAGGCAGTAGCCGGCGATCACGTCCGCGAGGTAGTCGCGCACGACCGGCGCGGCGCTCGATGACAGCGGCACGTAGGCGATCATCAGGTCGGCGGCGAACGACTCCGACAAGAGCACACCGTCCGCGTCACCGGTGATCGCGGTCGGCTGTGCGACGCCATTGCCCCATGGCAGCGCGGTGATCCGCTGGGCTCGCAGCGCGCCGCTCGCGCCGTCGAAGCGCCCGACGAAGTACAGCGGCGGACCGTCCGGCACGACGCCCTGGTAGGTCTCCCCGCCGATCATGAACGTCGCGCCGATCTGCGTCGCGACGAGCAGGTCGCCCGCCACGACCTTCCAGATGAGCGTCGCGCTGCGCTGCGCCGTGAGCGTCCAGTCGATGACGCCATCGCGGCCGATCTTGCGCCAGGCGCTCCTGGAGCTGCTGCCGCTGAAGTCGGGCGCGACCCCTTGGTCGACCGGCTCGAACGCCAGCACACCATCGCCGAGCGCCGCGAGCTCGGTCGTCTCCATGACGGGCGATACCACCGGCGTCGTCGCGCCTGCCTCGGAGTACTCCGCGAGGACCAGGTCGGGGCCGTCGTAGCGGAAGCCGATGAAGCCCTCATCGGTCAGCGTATAGCTGCGTAGTCCCTCGGGAAACGCGACCTCGCCCACGAGCTCGAGGTCGGCCGACAAGAGCCCGACGCCGGTCTTCGTGAGCGTCGGCGGTGACAGCGGCACGACGAAGCCGCCACCGCTGCGTGCGTGCAAGCGCTTCGGCTCGAAGCCGCTCAGCGCGACCTCGTCGACCACCTCGCCCCCTTCGATCTTCGAGAGCACCAGCTCGCCGTACGCCCGCGTGACCGCGAAGCCGCCCGGATACGCGACCGCCGTGCCGGCCAGCGACTGCGCCTCGTCGACTCCGAGCGCGACGGGCGTCATGCGCCGGATCGACGTGTCGACGCGCAGTGCGATCGGCCCGAAGTCCTGCACCAGGTTCGTGTCGACCAGCACCGAGTAGCTGTGCTCGGTCGGCGTGCCTCGACCACCGACGAGGTTCGACGCCGCGCTCGCGCCCGGCACCTCGACCACCGCGGGGAAGATGGCGGAGGTCGGACCTTCAGCGAGCACGTGCCCGAGCCGGTCGCCGCGGACTCGCAGCGCTCGCCGAGCGTCGGGAACGACACCGCCGCCGCGGTCTCGCTCTGGAACGTCACATCGACCTGGTTCCAGCGATAGTACTCGCCCACCTTCTCGGCGTTGGGGCGCCGCCAGACCGCGCCCTCGACGGCCATGAACACCTCGCCATTTGGCCCGAACAGCCCGCCCGCGGCCGCGCTGCGCGGTAGCACCGCGTCGATGCCGGCGTCGAAGCGGAGCGCGAACTCCTGGCTCCACACGTTCTCGGCAAAGCGCGGCAGGCGCGTCCAGATGCGCGGTCCAAGCGCCTTGTCGTCGAGCGAGGCGATGACGTCGATGACGCCGCCCTCGACCCGCATGGCCATCGGGTAGCCGCGCCCGGCCGTCACGCGCTGCCACTCAGCACCGACCTTCTTGCCGACGATCAGTGCCGGGAAGCTGCCCTCGACACCGACGCGAACAGCGCCTCGCCAGCGGGCCCACCGGTCGCGTCGATGAGCTCCGCGGTCCACGGCTCGTAAGCTGGTCGACGTAGCGCAGCCCCTCGCGATAGCTCGCGGCACGGATGATCCACGACGCGTCCGGCAGGTGGGTGATGGTGAGGTGCCCGGGCGTGAACGTCGAGCCGCTCGGCAAGACCAGCTCCCGCTCGCCGGCGGCGCTCGCCGCGAACAGCTGCAGGCCATGCGCGTAGAAGACCGTGAGCTCGCCGTCGATCACGATCGACTTCAGCGGCGGCGGGTCGCTCGCGGGCGTGCTCGGCGCGGCGATGACGGTGCGCGTCTGCCCGAGCGCGGCGCGCGCCCATGGCTTCGCGGGCACGGTCGTCACGGTGATCTCACCGGGCTGGGCGCCGCTGCGCGCGAAGCTCAGGAGCCGGATGTCGCCGTTGTCGGCGATGTCGATGGTGGCCGCGGTGAGCGAGGTCTCGGGCAGCGTGACGACGCAGCGGCCGGGCGCGACCCAGCCGTAGCTCGTGCGCAGGCTGGTGCTGGTCATGAGGTGCAGCCCGCCCGACGGATCCCAGGCGGCATCGAAGACACGCGCGCCCGGCGACATCCAGAAGCCCGGGCCCGCGCAGTCGGACCGGCGCGTGAAGGTCACGCTGGTGCCGAGGTACGAGGCGACCATGGTGTCGCGCGTGAGGCTCTCGATCGTCAGCGTGCCCTGCCAGTTGGCGCCGTCGAGCTGGAGCGTCGCCCCGCTCAGCGCGGACGTCACCACGTTGCCGCCGCCGCCATCGAAGTTGACGACCTCGGCGACGTGCGTCGCACCCTCGGGCGCCTCGCCGGGGTACGGGTCGATGCCGATGTGGATCATGCCGGGCCGCGGGCCCCAGGCCTCGGGCGACGACACAAGCCAGTAGCCATCGAGGTTGCCGAGCGTGATGTCGACCGGCTCGCTGCCAGAGCCGGAGTCGCCTCCGCAAGCGGTGAGCACGAGGGCTGCCAGGGCGGCGCGGAGGAGCTGAGCGAGCGGCATCGAGGACATCATCAGAAGACGACCGGCGCGCTGGAGCGGTAGACGCCGCCAGCTATCACCCAGAGGCGGTCTTGGTAGTCGAGCTTGGCGCTGGACGGGGGCTGCAGGATCCCATCGGCGATGACCTTCTGCGAGCCGAAGTACACCTCGTTGTCGCCGTAGACGATGATCGCTGTCGGCCGCTGGGAGTGCGTCAGCGTGATCGAGCGCGGCGCCGAGAACGCGACCGCGGGCTCGTCGTCGAGCCACGAGTCGGTCCCGAAGTAGTCGTAGTTCACGCGATAGAACGGCTGCCACGAGTTCGTGCCGAGCCAGCGCCGGAACAGCACATGCAGCCACGACCCCTCCAGCGCGACGGCGTGGTAGCCCTGCGTGAAGCGGACCTGCGGAGCCGAGTCGACGCGCGACGGGTTCACCTCGATGAAGCCGTTGTCGTCGTCGCCGAGCACGCTGCTGCGCACGAGCATGCCGGCCGTGTCGTCGTCGCTCGCGGTGGCCACCAAGATGGTGTTCGCGGCCGCCGTCCCGACCCACGTCGCCTGCCGGACCGTCTCCGCGCTGAGCCCCAGCGCGCGCTCCGTGACGAGCGCCAGGTCGTCGCCGTGGAAGAGCCAGAAGCGCCCCTGTGTCCCACCGACGAAGATACGCGAGCCGTCGGGGCTCATGGCGATGCAGGTGAAGCGCGTGTCGAGCTCGAGCGACCGCCGCCAGGTCCGGCCGTCGTCGTCGCTCACGAACACCTGACCCTCGCCGAGCACCGCGATGCGCCCGGTGGTGCTGAACGCGACGTCGCGGAAGTTGGCGTAGCTCGCTGGCGGCAGGTTGCCGGCGTCCTCGAGCGTCCAGCTCGTGACCCCAGCGGCGAGGCGCAGGAAGCCGAGGTCGCTCGCGCCGAGGACCTCACCGGCCTCGGCCACCCAGCCCCAGATCGCGGTGCTGGCGACGTAGCGCTCGCCGCGCGCCTCCCAGGTGGCGCCGTCGTCATGGCTCACCGAGACCGCGAGGCCGTTGCCGATGCGCACGATGTCGCTGCCGTCTTGCAAGAACGTGAACGCCTCGTTGGCGGTGCCGAGGTCGACCCAGGTGTCGCTGTCGGGGGCCTTCCGGAGGAAGCGCGTGGCCAGGTCCAGGTAGGTCGACACGAACACCGAGCCGCCCGCCGAGACCCAGACGCTGTTGACGATCGAGCCGGGGTCGACGCGGACCCAGTCGATCGGTCCCGCGGCGGACGTCCGGTAGAGCGCCTGCGACGTGATGAAGTAGAAGCTGCCGTCGGCGCCGGCGTGGATCCGCGGTGGGCCCTCGGCGGTGCCGGGCGTCGTGACGATCTCGAAGGTGACGCCTTGGTCGCGCGAGCGCGCCAGCTGGCCCTCGTTCGTCACGACCCACCACGCGCCGCCGCCGACCTCCTGCGCTTGGTAGTACGGCAGGTTCGGGCCGGGCTCGAGCGCGAAGACATCGGTCTTGTCGACGAACGTGGCGCCGTCGTCCTCGGACAAGAACAGCGCGTGGCTCGACTGCGCATAGATGCGCGTGCCGTCGCTCTGCATGGCGCGGTCGCCGGCGTATGGGCCGCGCACGGACCAGGTGTGACCGTCGTCGCTCGAGCGCACGAGGTTCGGGCCCGCCTGCGCGTAGAGGGCGCCGCGGTGCACGAACAGGTAGCGGTACACGACGTTGTCCGCCGCGACCGGCACGAACGTGATGGTGCGCTCACTCGCGAGCACGTCACCGGTCGCGTCCACGTCGCGGGTAGCGTCGGTGACGTCGGTCGTGTCGCTGTCGACGGGCTCGGCTGGCTCGCAGGCGATGGCGCACAGGCAGGTCAGCGCGGCGAGCAGGACGATGGGTCTCATGGTGCCTCCGGTACGACGAAACGACCACGCGGCGCGATCTCAAAAGCGCGGCTGTCCGCACCGTACGAGTGAATGGGGACGCGCACGCGCGGCAGGTCGGAGGCGGTGGCCGCGCGCGCCCCCGAGCCGCCCGAGCCTAGGAGATCCCCCGCGCTTGCACCTCCACGTCCACCCGTGCGGCATCGTCCCACACCCACGACCACGACGCGCCCGGCCGTCACGGCGTGGCGCGCGGGACCTCGTGGCGCTCGATGATCACCGGTGCGTCGGGGTCCTGCGGCTGGCCGTTGACCTCGATGATGATGAACTCCACGCGGCGGTTCATGCCCATGCCCGGCTCGCGCTTGCCGGCGGCGCCGGTGACGATGGGGCGGCGCTCGCCGAAGCCCTGCGGCACCATGCGCGTGCCGTCGACGCCCTTGGCCGAGAGGTACGCGACGACCGACTCGGCGCGCGCCTGCGACAGCTTGTCGTTGTGGGCGTCGTCGCCCTGGTAGTCGGTGTGGCCCTCGACGCGCACCTTGGTGATCTCGGGCGCCTCGCGGAGCACGCGCGCGACCTGGTCGAGCAGGTCGAAGCTCACCGGCTTGATGGTCGCCTTGTTCGTATCGAAGAAGACCTTCTCGAGGATCTCGATCTTGTTGCGCGTGACGCGCACCGACTTCGGCGCGTCGTCGGGGCAGCCGTCCTCGTCGCGGTAGCCGTTCTTCGTCTCGGGCGCGTCGCGGCAGCTCCCGAAGCCGCTCGGCTCGAGCGGCCCGTCGTCGACATCGGCGATGCCGTCCTGGTCGTTGTCGTTGTCGGGGCAGCCGTCCTCGTCCTCGAAGCCGTCCTTGTCCTCGGCCTGGTCGGGGCACTTGTCGGCCACGTCGAGGATGCCATCCCGATCGTTGTCGGGGTCGGTGCAGCCATCGAGGTCCTCGAAGCCGTCCTTGTCCTCGGGCTCGAGCGGGCACTGGTCGCTCACGTCGAGGATGCCGTCGAGGTCGTTGTCGGGGTCGGGGCAGCCGTCGAGATCTTCGAAGCCGTCCTTGTCCTCGGGCTCGAGCGGGCACTTGTCGACCGGGTCGAGCAGGCCGTCCTTGTCGCTGTCGACGACGAGCGGCGGCGTGGGTGCGTAAGCGAACGACAGCAGCGTGCGCAGCTCGGGCGCGCCCACGCCACGGGTCAGGCCGGCGCCGCCGCCGAGCTCGAGCACCACGTCGTCGATGCGCAGCGACAAGGCCGCCACCAGCTCGATCGGCTTGGCCCGCCCGTCGCTCGTGTCGTCACCGGTGGCCGGGTCGCGATCGGAGGTCGCGGGCACCGTGCCAAAGACGCTGGCCTTGACATGGAGCCCGGGCGCGCCGGTCGGCAGATCGACGCCGACGGCCCAGGTGAAGCCGTCGTCGATGACGACGTTGTGGCCGTAGGTCTCGGGCACGACGTGCCAGCCGAAGTTCGCGGCGATGCCGAGCCCGCTGTTCTTCTCGTGCCAGTCGGCGATGAGCACAGGTCGGACGCGCACCGCGCCGAACGACATGAACGCCTGATCGTCGCCCGTCGGGAACGCGACGTCGAGGCCGAGCGCCAGGCCGAAGCCCGCGCCCTCGAGCAGGCGTCCGCGCACGGTCAGCCGCAGGTCGCCCGTGGTCGCGCCGCTCACCGCGTCGCCCGGTCGATTGAAGAGCGCGAGATCGTCGCCGCCCTGGTCGAGCACGAACGGCAGCGACAGCGAGACCGCGAGCCGATCGATGATGCCGACGCCGATGCCGACATCGGCGCGCACGCGGTGATCGACGATCTGCGCGGTCTCGTCGCGCGCGTCGTCGGGGCGCGCCAGCTCGAGCAGACCACCGACGTAGCCGAGCTCGACGCCCACGGCGACGCCGAGGTGACCCGGCACCCGCGAGCGCCACACGTTCAGGAGGTCGAGGCCCGGCAGCGGCCCGGGCTCGTACGCGTCCACCAGGAAGCCGGTCGAGCTGTCGGGCACCTGCGCGCTCACCGGCGCGGCGCACAGCGACAGCAGCACCACGAACACCGCGCTGACGGATCGAGTCTCCACCGGTCGGTTCTAGCGCGCATCGTGCGGCGGCGATAGTCGACGCGGCGCGGGCGTCAGTCGGAGATGACCTGCACCATGAGGCCGCGCTCGTACACGGTCACCTCGATGAGCGGCGTGCCCGTGATGATGTCGTGCGCCGTCTCCGGGTCGATGTACTGGTTCAGCAGGTTCGCGTACGGCTGGTAGGCGCTGTCGTCGAAGCCGAAGATGGTCTCGCCGCCGTCCTCGGGGTCGCCGAGGTTCGTGTGGAAGCGGTTGCGGTCGCGCGCGACGATCTCGCCCGCGCGCAAGAGCTGGTGCCCGTCGTAGCCGATGTGGTCGCCCTGCGAGATGCGCGCGCGGTAAGCGAACTCGCGGTTGCCGTACTGCGGGTGGACGAGCGGCGCCGGCGTCACCGGGTCCTCGTCGTCGTCCTCGACGATGGGCGGCGGCGTGTGGGTCGGCGCGTGCGTGAGCTCCGCGCCCTTGGCGGTCGGCAGCACCTCGGCGGGCGTCGCCGGCCTGCTGCTGGTCACCACCGCGAGCACGATGCTGCCGATCAGCACGAGCGCGCCGCCAACGGCCCAGGCGAGCCACGCCGCCGAGCGGCGCGCGGGGCGCACGGGCGCCCGCGGGTTCGCCGTCATGGTCGGCGCCACTGGCAGCGGGCGCGGCGGCGGACGGTCGATGGTCTCGTCCAGCACGAGCGACGCGTCCTCGTACGCGGGCAGCGGCGCGCCCTCGGCCTCGGCGGCCGCACGATCGAGCGCGTCCAGGGCCGCGCGCGCGCTCGCGGGGCGGTCGTCCGGGTCCTTGGCGAGCAGGGCGTCGACGACCGCGGCGATGGGCGCGGGCACGCTCGGCACGAGCTGGCCGAGCACGGGCGGCGGCGTGTGCAGGTGCATGTCGAGCAGCGGGAAGAGGCTGTCGCCCGCGCTCGGGGGCGGCACGAACGGCGGCGTGCCGGCGAGCATCTGGAACATCACGCAGCCGAGCGCGTAGAGGTCGGTGCGCGCGTCGACGGTCAGCCCGCGCCACAGCTCGGGCGCCATGTAGAACGGCGTGCCCAGGAGGCCCTGGGTGCCCGCGCCGGAGCCCGCCAGCGCGCGCGCGATGCCGAAGTCGAGCACGCGCACGTGGTCCTTCTCACCGGGCAGATCGACGACGAAGATGTTCGCCGGCTTGATGTCGCGGTGGATGATCTGGCGCGCGTGCTCGTGCGCCTCCCACAGCGACTTCAGCACCTGCCGCGCGATGTGCA
>Ga0164241_10004607_pt1 | contig 13270 bp, 12 predicted proteins | sample OricomyardsoilBY_FD_108780 | JGI IMG/M metagenome (GOLD analysis project Ga0164241, IMG submission 108780) | Backyard soil microbial communities from Emeryville, California, USA - Original compost - Back yard soil (BY) | ecosystem: Environmental > Terrestrial > Soil > Unclassified | place: USA...
CCGCTTGGGTATAGCCGTCGTAATTGTTATTGTAATTGTTGTACACAGGGTGTTAACCAAGCAAACCAACATCCGCCAGCAGTTCGGTAATTAAGTAAAAGCCAGGCCATGAAAAGTATAATGAAAACAGAAGAGGCAGTAAGGCCAGTGGTTTCTAAAAGTATCGTTCTTTCATTTCTATAATGTGGGTTAAAAAATCAGGGCGTCGGAATTTTGGCGCCCTGATTATTCAAAATTGCCGACTATTAGAATATATTTGAAAGTAAGAACGTGAATTTTTGGAGCAGCCGGTAAAATATACGGAAGAATTACTTTACACCGAACTAAAGGCCAAGAGCAAAAAAGCTTTTGAGTACCTGTATGATAATTATTCACCTGCATTATACGGCGTTCTGTTCAACATTATTAAAAATGAAGAGGCAAGCAACGACGCGCTCCAGGAAGTATTTGTAAAAATCTGGAACAGTTTTGAAAGTTACGACCCAGCCAGGGCACGCTTGTACACCTGGATGATAAACATTGCCCGCAACCATGCCATTGATAAGTTACGATCGAAGGCGGTAAAAACCGATAGAAATTTAAAGAACGATAAAGAGTATGCAGCACAGGCAAACCCTGCCGTTATGCTGTTTACCGATGGCATTGGCTTGCAAAAACTGATTGATGAATTAGATAATGAACAGCGCGAAATAATAGAGATACTATATTTTAAGGGGTACACCCAAACCGAAGCGGCGGAGGAATTAAACATTCCGCTGGGTACGGTAAAAAGCAGAGTGCGTTTAGCAGTAAATAAATTAAGAAAACATTTTTTATAAGCAAAGTGGAAATTAAAGATCTCATAGAATCAGGTTCGCTCGAATTATACGTGTTGGGCGCACTGCCGGAAAACGAAGCCCGGCAGATAGACAACCTGCGCCTGGTTAATACCGAGGTGAATGATGAGATTATGCGCATTGAAGATGCCATGATAAGCTTTGCTGCGCAGCAAGCCCAAAAGCCCGATGCTGCACTTAAAAATAAAATTGCTGCTCAGCTTACTTTTGCCGAAGACGAACAAACACAGCCACAACAAAAAGCAACACCCGCACCCGAAACCATCATGGTTACTATGGTGCCATCGTTCTACCGTTACGGTATAGCGGCCAGTATATTATTGGCCGTGGCATTAGGTGTTTCAACTTTCTACTATTACAGCAAATATACCGATGCCAACCAAAGCCTGCTGGCTATGCGCAGCGAGCAAAACGTAATGGCTAACCAGGTTAAGTACCAACAGCAGGAAACCGATAAGGTTAAAAACCAATTGGCAGTAGTAAGTAACCCTACTAATAAAGCAGTAGTGCTTAAAGGCTTGCCAATAGCACCGCAAGCACAGGCAGTAGTATACTGGAACAACGAAACCGGACAGGCATATATTAATGCAGCTAACCTGCCGCAAATAGCAAGTAACCAACAATACCAGCTATGGGCTATTGTAGATGGCAAACCTGTTGACATGGGTGTGTTGGATAAAGACAGTACCTTTGGTGTAATGAAGGATGTAAAAGGTGCCGTAGCATTTGCTATTACCTTAGAGCCACTTGGCGGCCGCCCAACCCCCACGCTTGAGAAGATGTACGTGCTGGGCAATGTGTAAGCAATAATTTACCTAAACATATTTTGTAGGGACAACGGATAAGTTGTCCCTTTTTATTTGTTGTATAACAAAATGTTTTTTGGGTAAGTGTAGATGAATTGAAGCCGCCTAACCCCTCTCCTTAATTAAGGAGAGGGGAGTTCCCGATCCGCCGTAGGCGGTGGGTCGGGATGGGGTGTGGTTTAAAAATGGCTTAAAGGGTGGGGTCAAAACACACAACATCTCTGCTCTGCTAATTTGTCACAACAAAGTAAAGTTTACAAAGCCTATTTGCTTAGCAGGTATTACTATGTATTTTTATGTAATGCGGTTAACGGCGTTACTTCTATCAATTTTTATTTGGGGGCAAACTTTTGCCCAGCCACAGGTGTATAAGCGCTGGGACAAGCGCTATGGCGGCACATACCTCGATGAAGTCAATTCATTGTTATCAACTCCCGATGGCGGTTTTTTGTTAAGCGGCAGTTCGTCATCGCGCATTAACGGCGATAAAACACAGGACAATTGGGATACTACCAGCGCAACTTATGATTACTGGATAGTAAAGGTAGATTCATTAGGTAATAAGCAATGGGATAAGCGGTATGGCGGTACCGATAACGAAACGTTTTATAATACTCTTATAACTGATGATGGAGGCTATTTGTTGGCAGGAGTATCTGTTTCGGACAGTGGAGGTGATAAAACTGAATTTAATTGGGACACCCATCATTTGGGTGACTATTGGATAGTAAGGATTGACGAATCCGGCAATACATTATGGGATAGGCATTATGGTGGTTTTGGATATGATGAATTAAGGGCTAGTGCTAAAACCAAAGATGGGGGATTTATTTTAGCAGGTTATACTGATGCCGATGCGGGGGGAGATATTACGGAAGCAAATCGGGGAAGTGGTCCCGATTATTGGATAATTAAGATTGATTCTGTTGGAAATAAGCAATGGGATAAACGTTACGGTGGTACATCAGCTGATTATTTGAGCAATGTAATCGCTACCGATGATGGCGGCTTTGTATTGGCTGGGCGTTCCGTATCAGGAATTGGCGGTGATAAAACACAACCCAACTGGGACGTAGCGACAGGTTTAACAATGGACTATTGGATTATAAAGATCGACTCATTAGGTAATAAACAATGGGATAAACGATACGGTGGCACTAACGATGAATATCTATCGTGCATTCAGCAAACCGAAGACGGGTTCATTATTGGTGGGTGGTCAGGTTCAAGAATAAGTGGAGATGTTTCTGAAAACGGACACGGAATAGGCGCCGGAAGTACTGACTATTGGATTATTAAAATAGATTCATCAGGTGTTAAACAATGGGATAAAAAGATTGGGGGCAATCTTACAGATATATTATATGATATTCAATTGCTATCTAATAATGGTGGCTACTTATTATCGGGTGTTTCTCGTTCTAATGCATCGGACGATAAATCAGAGGACAACACTGATATTGAGGATGGCTGGATAGTAAAAATTGATACTACCGGCAATGTAATTTGGGATAAAACATTAAAAGCAAATTCATCACCAACATATAGAAGTGTTATACGCGGCGTTGCATTACCCGATAGTTGTTATGTAATAACTTACTCTACCATTACTCGCTTTAGCGATGACAAAACACAGGATAATTGGGATACAGTAACAGGGGTAACGCGCGATTTTTGGATGATTAAGTTTTGTGAAAATGAGCAGTTAAACACAAGTATTTATCCTCTTAATTACGATACTGATTTACTAAGTATATTTCCCAACCCCACCACCAACAAACTTACTTGTACCTTATTAGCAAGCCTAAAGCAGGTGTATTATCAGGTATTATCAATTGACGGGAAAGTGCTAATTAATAATACAGCTATCACTCAACCACATTTTGAAGTTGACGTATCGGAACTTGCAAGCGGGGTTTACTATTTAGTGCTACAAGATGATAAGGAGAGAACCGTAAAACGGTTTGTAAAGTATTAGCAATCGGTTTCCAACAACAAAAAGCGCCATCCCTCCCCTGATCCCGAATCTTCGGGAAGGGGAGGGAAAACATTCGCTTAGCGAATGTAGGGAGGGGTCAAAACAAACAAATTAATCGACCAACAAATACAGGTTCTTAAACCCACTACTCATCCTCGTTCTTCCTAAACCTAATGTTCAGAAACTCTACCCCTAAGCTAAAGGCTACTGCCACATATACAAATGCTTTGTTAATATGTACATCAAAGCTTTCCAATATTAAAGTCATACCAATCATAATCAGGAAGGCCAAAGCCAGTATTTGCAGGGTAGGTTGTTCTTCAATAACACGGCTTACGGCACCGCTAAAACTCATCATAATAAACATTGCAATAACCACGGCAAATATCATAACCAATACGTGTTGGGTTAAGCCCACGGCTGTCAATATCGAATCGAACGAGAAAACAATATCAATCAACACAATTTGAATAAGCACTTGCAGGAACGATGATGGGGCCTTTTTCTTTTTGCCCCCTTCTTCATTACCCGAAATTTTGTGGTGTATTTCGGTAGTTGATTTAGCTAACAAAAACAAACCACCCATAAACAATATCAGGTCGCGGCCACTTACTTCGGCGGCATCGCGGGCATGGTCAAGGCCCATATCAACAAATACACTTTCAAGCGGTAGGGTAAACAAGGGTTTCACCAAGCCAATTATCCAGGTAATGGACAACAGCAGGCCGATACGGAAAAGCAAGGCTATCATTAAACCCAGGTTGCGCGCCCTTTTTTGTTGCTTGGCTGGTAGCTTAGCAGCCGTTAACGATATAAAAATAATGTTGTCAACCCCCAATATAACCTCCAAAAAGGCTAATGTTAATAAGCTGATCCATGCACCGGTGGTGGCAAATATTGAAAAGTCGAAATCCATATCAGGGGTAAAAATAGTAATGAATTAATAGGACGGAAATGCCCGCAGTATATTTCATGTAGCTTAATCTTCTTTATAGTTGGTATAGGCTATGGCCGATACAAGGCATAATACCGTACCTATAACACCACTAAGGCGCAGGCCAAGGTCGTGCCCCGGGTCTTTACCGTATAAGGTAAGCATGGCAAAAACTGTAACACCCGCCGTTTGCCCAATTTTTTGAAACAGGGCCCGCATACCAAAGTACATACCCTCTTTGTTCTCGCCCGTTTCCTTGGCATTTTTATGGGCTATATCGGCCACTACAGTATTGGGCAGTATGCCCAAAAAGGCATCGGGTATGCCAAAAGTTATAACCAATACGCTAACCTGTATAATGGGCGAAAACGGAAATTTACCTAAGTAGAATATTTCGGCAAACACACCGGCCACAGCCAAAAACGAAGCTATCATCATTTTCTTTTTACTGATGCGCGTACCTAATTTGTTTACTATGGGGTAAAAGCCAACGGTAATAATTACCATAGCCAACATAAACAAGGTGCCGAGGCCCTCATCTAAATTAAGCATGGCTTTTACATAATACATTAAGCCTGCAGTAATAATAGCAATAGCCATAAAGTAGCTGCTATCGGCAATGGCGAAAATTATAAAATTGCGGTTTTTAAGGGCCGTGGTTAACGATTTAAATAATGGCTCTGTTACATTAGCTTCAACACAGTATTTCTTCTCGTCAACAAAGTAAGCAGGTATAGCCATGGTAATAGCCGCCAATACGTTTAGTGCTACTATGCTGTATTGGTAAGCAACTAACCTATCGGTAATATGGAAAAACTGTTGCAGCCCGTTAGCCATCATAGGCGATGAGGCCGAAACTAAAACCCCCACCATAAAGCCCAGCGATTGGGCTGTGCTTAGGTCCAACTTGGCTTGTGCGTCGTGCCCCATTTCGGCAAGTAGTGCATTGTATGGTATTAGATATAAACCGAAGAAAGAATAATACAATAGTTGTGTGCCCGCCATCCATACTATGTTGATGGTGCTTTCGTGGTGTGTGGGCGGAAAAAACAATAGCACACAAAACACCGACATAGGTATAAATGCTATGCGCATAAAAGGTATACGCCTGCCCAGTTTGTTTTTACTGCGGTCGCTAAGGTGGGCTATAAAAGGGTCAACGGCGGCATCGAAAAAGCGCCCGAAAAAAAGCACCATCGAAATAATATTAAACACCCCGAATATGGCCAGTTGTGGTATTAGGTTATGCATTTGCGCATTGGCGGGCGGTAAGTATATGTAGTTAAGTAGTACCGATATTACGTTTATGCTTATACTCCAGCCCAACGAGCCGATACCGTATGCAAAAAGAACCGAAGTAGGTAGTTTGTTTAGGCGCATCAATGATTAAAATACAAGATAGGGTTTTAAGCGAAACATAATAAAAAGTTAAAAGTTTATAGCAAACCCACTTTGTATTAACTTAACATACAAAAGTTGAAGGATGCTTAACCGCAACGAAGTAATAAATAATATTGCCGAATATTTTGAAGGCCAACCTCATGTATATGCCCTATGGCAAGGGGGCTCGGCGGCTTTTAACAGAAATGATGCATGGAGCGATATTGACCTGTGCGCCGATGTGGCCGATGGACACGCCGATGATGTGATGCAATTAATGAACCGCTTTTTAGAAGAACAATATGGTATTGAGTTAAAGTTTGAAATCAAACAATCGCCTTGGGAAGGCATGACCCAAACTTTCTTCAGGCTAAAAAACGGTGGGCCTTTTCTGCTTATCGACTTTGCCATATTTAACCACTCGGCACCCGATAAATTATTACAGCGCGAAATACACGGACAGCCAGTAATACTATTTGATAAAAGGGGACTATTCAAACCTACATCGATTGATGTTCCGCAATGGAATAAAACACTATTGGGTAGGTTACAAATGCACGCTGCAAGGTTTGAACTTTTTCAGGTAATGATTGAGAAGGAATTGTTGCGCGGTAATGCCCTTGATGCTATGGCATTTTATTTAGGGTTTACCTTACAGCCTTTGGTCGAGGTGTTGCGTATACAACATTCGCCATACCACTATAATTTTGGCTTGCGCTATACCAAAATTGATTTACCTGCCGATGTAGCTGTAGAAATAGAAAAATTATATTTTGTTGCCAACGCTGCCGATCTTGAACAAAAATGGAACTACGCTAAACAGTGGTTTGCCAAAGCTTTAAAACAAGCACAAGAAAAATTAGTACAGAACTCGCAAACTGTGTAGGCTTACCAAATGCTCATTTGCATTTCTTTTAAAACAAAAGTACGCCTGTGTAGTGGTGTGTACCCATGCTGAAAAATAGCTTTGCGGTGTTGTGCCGTACCATAACCTTTATTGCTTAGCCAACCATATTCTGGGTATTGTTGGTGGGCTTGTTCCATAAACTCATCGCGGAATGTTTTTGCAAGTATTGAGGCGGCTGCAATGTTCATGTATTTGCCATCGCCTTCAACCACTGTTTGGTGCGGTACTGTTTTGTATGGTTTAAATCTGTTTCCATCCACTACCACAAAACCAAAATTTTGCTTTAGTGTATCTAAGGCGTAGTGCATGGCTAAAAACGAAGCATTCAGAATATTTATTTCGTCAATTTTAAGGTTATCGATACTTGCTACTGCATATTCAAGTGCATCGCGCTCCACCACTATGCGCAATTCGGCACGCTGCTTAGCACTCAGTTTTTTCGAATCGTTCAACAACTTGTTTTTATACCCTTTTGGCAGTATAACTGCTGCGGCAAACACAGGGCCCGCCAGGCAACCTCGCCCGGCCTCGTCGCAGCCGGCTTCAATCAATTCCTTTTGGTAACAGGGTTTAAGCACGGGGCAAATATAAGTAACAATACAAAACCTGTTGCAGGCAACAAAAAAGACGATACCTAAGTATCGCCCCAATTACTAAATAAACCCTAAAACTATCTTTATTGCTTTATGCCGTTAGTGTAAAGCATTACTGTTTCACTTCCGTCTTTAGCTACTAACTTACCTGCACCATTCCGTACATTGTTATTCCATACACCGGTATACATTTCACCATCGGCCCAAGTAAATACACCATTGCCGTTCATTTTCCCATCAGCAAATTCGCCTTCGTATTTATCACCATTGCCCCATATAAAGGTGCCTTTGCCTGTGCGGCTATTAGCTTTAAATTCCCCTATGTATTGGTCGCCATTGGCAAACACTAACTTTCCAAAGCCCTCTTTACGGTCGCCCGCAAAGTAGCCGTCATATACGTTTCCGTTTTTGTAGTAATAAGTACCTTTGCCTGCTTTCATACCGGCCAATAAAGTGCCTTCATATCGGTCGCCGTTGGCATAGTAAGTAGTACCTTTACCTGTTATTGAACCTTGGGTCATTTCGCCTACATATTTATTGCCGTTGGCAAAAACATAAGTACCCCATCCCTGCATTAAATCGTTTTCAAATTGGCCAACAAATTTGTCGCCGTTTATAAACTCATACGTTCCTTTACCATTGCGTTTATCGTCTTTCCAATCGCCGTAATAGGTCGATCCGTCTTTGTACACTGCCCGGCCTACACCATTGCGTTTATCATCTTTCCACTCGCCCATATACATGCTGCCATCGTAATAAGTAGCACGCCCAAGGCCGCTCTTTTTTCCATCTTTATACTCACCCTCGTATTTACCGTTAATGTAAATAGGGTTATCCTGTGCAATGGCGTACATAGCCATAAATGCAAATACCAATGTGGTTAAAAGCTTATTTTTCATAAATCAACATTTTAAATACACCTTTTCAGGGGTTCCAGTTTCATGTGCCGGAAGGCAATCTCGTATTAGCCAATACGGCAACGTAGCAAAAAGGTTACATGATGGTATCAACATATTGAAAACAAGCCCTTTTTTATAGCATAAAAGGTAGAAATTAGCGTTTTAATACGCACACAAAATAAAAGATTGAACCCTCTTAAAAAGCTCGCTTCACAAACAGCTATATATGGCATACCCAGTATTGGGGGCAGGTTTTTGTTTTTCCTGCTTACCTACCTGTACACCCGGGTTTTTACACTGGATCAGTTTGGCGTTAACAGCGAGCTTTATGCCTATAGCGGATTTTTAATAGTACTGCTATCGTTTGGTATGGAAACGGGCTTCTTCCGTTTTCATAAAGATGCCAAGGAACCCGGACGTGTATATACCACTACGCTTAACTTTATTATGGGTACCTCAACCCTATTTTTGATATTGATATATGTGTTTGGGCAAAACATTGCCAATGTACTTAAGTACCCTAAGCATGTTGAGTATATATATTGGTTTGGTTGGATGCTGGCCATTGATGCCGTGTGCAGCATACCTTTTGTAAAACTGCGCGCCGAAAACCGCGCAGCTTGGTTTGCCACCGTAAAAATTATTGAAATAGCCGTTAACGTAGCGCTTAACATATTTTTCCTGATACTATGTCGCAACGCCTACATTAACCATGGCAATAGCTTATTGGCAAGTTTGTATAACCCTGCCATTGGTGTGGGTTATGTATTTATTGCCAACCTGGCGGGCAGTGCTACCAAAATGCTGCTGCTGTTACCACAGTTCCGCTATGGCTTTAGTGGGTTCGATAAGGATCTGCTGGGCAAAATTGTACGATACAGCTTGCCTATGGTAATAATAGGCTTTGCAGGTATTATTAACGAGATGCTGGACCGTATGTTGCTTAAATACATGCTGCCTTACGATAACATAACCAACCTTAAAATGCTGGGGGTATACGGCGCTTGCTACAAGCTGAGTATTATTATGAGCTTGTTTATACAGGCGTTTAGGTTTGCTGCCGAGCCCTTCTTCTTTTCGCATGCCGATCAGGAAAACAGCCGTAAAATATACGCCGATGTAATGAAGTACTTCACCATATTCTGCGTGTTTATATTTCTGCTGGTAATGCTGTATTTAAACTGGTTTCAGCACTTTATTGGTAAGCCCTTTAGGGTGGGCTTAGCCGTAGTGCCCATACTGCTAATGGCCAACTTGTTTTTAGGGGTATATGTTAACCTTAGTATTTGGTACAAACTAACTGACCGCACTATGTTAGGCGCAGTAGTATCGGTAAGCGGTGCGCTGCTAACGGTGACGCTTAATATTGTCCTAATACCTACTATGGGCTATATGGGCTCGGCATGGGCTACCTTAGCGTGCTATGGTGGTATGGCTTTGGTATCGTACATATTAGGGCAGAAATACTACCCGGTTAACTACGAAGTGAAAAAAATACTGGCTTACATTACATTGGGCTTAGTGCTTTGGGCGCTGTACGTGTGGCTTACCGATTCAATATTAACCATGCTGCCGTTTTGGGCAATTAGTACCACACTTATGCTGGTGTTTTTTGCTATTGTTTGGGTGTTTGATGTTAAGCAGTTAGTAATTAGGAGAAATTAGTAATCATATAGTAGTGACAACTCATGAGTTGTCACTCATTTCAAAACTGAACAGTAAAATAAAATGAATTACCCGCGTGTACGAAAGGAAAATCGTTGGCGAGAATATGATTATTCAGCCGAGGGTTGCTATTTTGTCACAATTTGCAGTTATAAGAAAGAAAGGTTGTTTGGTAATATTGTTGACGCTAAAATGGTGCTTAACAATTGCGGAGTAGTTATTCATGAAACATGGCTTTCGATACCTCAAAATATGATCAAATAACCTTCAGCGATTTTCAAATTATGCCTAACCATATTCACGCAATTGTTTCAATAAATAATCCAGTAGTGACAACTCATGAGTTGTCACTACCCCAAACCCGAAAACAAATGCTTTTATCAAAAGCTATCGGCTATTTTAAGATGAATAGTGCAAAAGCCGTTAACGCCATGTTAGACACTGTTGGTGCGCATGTATGGCAACGAAGTTTTCATGACAGGGTAATACGTAATGAACAGGAATATTATAGAATTCAAAATTACATCAGTTTAAACCCGGCTAACTGGGTCAACGATGAATATAATATTGAAAAGACAACTTAACCGTTAGCGCCCTCATTCTCCAAAATTTTATATTTACCCCCTTTATGCAAATACAAATCATCAATAAATCGAACAACCCATTGCCTGCTTACGAAACAACGGGTAGTGCCGGTATGGACTTAAGGGCTTTTTTGCAGGAAGATGTAGTTCTAAAACCCCTCGACCGCAAACTGATACCAACAGGGCTTTTTATTGAGCTGCCTGAAGGTTATGAAGCACAATTGCGCCCGCGCAGCGGCTTGGCATTTAAGTATGGCATAAGCCTGCCCAACACCCCCGCAACTATCGATAGCGATTATAGGGGCGAACTAAAAGTGGCATTAATCAATTTATCTAACGAAGAATACACCGTTAAAAGTGGCGACCGCATTGCCCAAATGGTAATAGCTAAACACGAAAGGGCAACTTTAATACAGGTAGAAGTAATAACCGAAACCCAACGCGGCGAAGGCGGCTTTGGCAGCACAGGTAAGCAGTAACAGACAACAGACCAAAAAGGGAAGACAATTTGCCCCTTGAATTATTAATACATAAAAACAAAAGAAGATGAGGATTATAATACCAATGGCAGGATGGGGAACAAGGTTAAGGCCACACACATTAACCATACCTAAACCCATGTTACCCGTAGCGGGCAAACCCATTGTACAACGTTTGGTTGAAGATTTAATCAACTCAACCGATCAAAAAATAGAGGACATTGTTTTTATAATACGCGAAGACTTCGGTAAAAGCATTGAGGCCCGGCTTTTGGAAATAGCCGAAGCCGCAGGCAGCAAAGGCACCATTAAGTATCAGGATCAGCCATTGGGTACAGCACACGCCATACTACAGGCCGGCGATTTTTTACAAGGCAATGTAATAGTAGCTTTTGCCGATACCCTGTTTACCAGCGATTTTAAAATTGATGCCGATAACGATGGTGTAATATGGGTGCAAAAAGTAGCTAACCCTGCCGCCTTTGGCGTAGTAAAGTTAGATGCCGACAATGTAATAACCGATTTTGTTGAAAAACCCACCGAGTTCGTTTCCGACCTGGCCATAATAGGTATTTACTATTTTAACGATGGTGCCAATTTGCGCACCGAAATGCAGTATTTATTAGATAATGACATTAAAGAAAAAGGCGAATACCAATTAACCAATGCCCTTGAAAACATGAAGGCCAAGGGTGCAAAATTTAGAAAAGGCGAAGTAAATGAGTGGCTCGACTGTGGAAATAAAGATGCTACCGTGTATACTAACCAGCGTGTTTTAGAGTTAATAAAAGATAAGGAGCAAATGGTAAGCCCTAAAGCAATTGTGGAAAATACCACCATTGTGCACCCCTGTTTTATTGATGAAGGCGCCGTGCTTAAAAACTGTGTAATAGGGCCTTATGTTTCAGTAGGTAAGGGTACTATTATCGAAAACTCGGTGGTAAAAAACTCAATTATACAAAACCGCACAATCATTAAAAATAAGTTAATCTACAACTCAATGCTGGGTAATTATGTTAAACTTGAAGGTAAAATGGAAGACTGGAGCGTTGGCGATTATAACAACATTATACAATAATACGTTAGTAACCGCGGCACATTAATTGTAATTGAATAAAAGTTACTTAACTGTTGTATACATGAAATTTAGTAAGGGCATATTATTGATAGTTGGCATTTTGGCAATTAGCGGCGCTTACGCTATGCATGCACCCGGTGGCGATAAAAAGAAGAAAGCAAAAAAAGACGGCGATACCCAGCAAACCACCAAGCTTACACCGCAACAATTAACCAAGCTTGAACGCCTGCAACTGGATGCCGAAAAAGCTAAAGCTACTGAAGATATAGACGTTGCTGTAAAAAACTATCAGGATATAATAGCTATTGATCCTAAAAATGCCAATGCGCATTTTCAATTAGCACAAATATATGCCGATAAAGGCAAATTTGCCGATGCCGAAAACGAAGCTGTAGCAGCAGTAAAAAACGATGATAGTATAAAATGGTATTTAGAACTACTTGGTAATATTTACTTAAACGAGGGTAAGGCAAAAGAAGCTATTGATGCTTTTAAAACCCTGATAGTTAAATTTCCCAACAACCCCGACTACTACTTAAACCTCGGTTTCCTATACTCAAAATTAGGGCAGTTTGATAATGCCATAAAAGTGTACGACCAGTTTGAGAAAAACTTTGGTATTGATGAGCAGGTAATAACCGAAAAAAGAAATTTGTATTTGCGCTTAAACAAGTTTAACGAAGCAGTAGGCGAAGTGCAAAAACTGGAAGATGCTTTTCCCGGCGAATCGGAGTATATGCTAATGGAAGCCGAACTGTACCGCGCCAAAAAACAAAACGATAAGGCGGCAGAAATTTATCAAAAAATATTAGCTGCCGAACCCGATAACCCAAAAGCCCAATTAGCCATAGCGCAAATGAATGCGCAGGTTGATGATGGCGCGCAGAAAAAGGAAAGCCTGAAGGATATTTTTAAAAACCCAAAGGTGGGTATCGATACCAAAATCAGCATCCTGCTTATTTCGTACATACAAATGAATAGCGAAGACTCGGTTAAGCGTAAAGAAGCGCTTGAACTGGCCGATATATTAGTAAACATACACCCCAACGAAGCGAAAGCCTTTGCTGTACAAGGCGATTTATTTTATCTGGATAACCAACTGGATAAAGCTTTGAACTCATACAAGCAGTC
>Ga0164241_10004608_pt1 | contig 13269 bp, 9 predicted proteins | sample OricomyardsoilBY_FD_108780 | JGI IMG/M metagenome (GOLD analysis project Ga0164241, IMG submission 108780) | Backyard soil microbial communities from Emeryville, California, USA - Original compost - Back yard soil (BY) | ecosystem: Environmental > Terrestrial > Soil > Unclassified | place: USA...
CCTGCGGCGCGGGGAAGTGATGGGAACCGGAGACTGGGCATCGAAAGCGAAACCTGGGTGTTGGGAGTTCGATGATGGGCGTTGGACGTTCGCGCGCCGCGGCGGCGGCGCGCGCTCATTCGCTGAGGGCGTGGTCGTCGAGGAAGATCCACTTATCGACGTCGATCTCGTGCGCGTTGAGCGCGGCGGCGTACTCGCTTTTTTTCACGAGGCTGGCGGGCGAGTTCATGATCATCTGAATTTTCTCGTTGGGAATGTGGTGACGCAGGAGGAGCATGGAGGCGTCGTAGTCACGGCTGTCGTAGCCGACTCCAAGTTTCCGATACGCCTCGTCGGTGGACAGCACCTGGCCGTTTTCGCTCATCATGCGGTCGGTCGCGTACGCGCCGAACCCGGCACCGCGGCCGTCGTTGTAGAGGAGGAGCATTGCGCCAACGCCGTAGGAAACGATGTGCTTCACGGACATCTTCATCTTGTCACGGTTCTCGACGGTGCGGAGCGGGAAGCGATTGAAGAGCGATTCGCTGTGCACGCGCACGACCGGGATGTCGTGGATGCGCGGCGTGCCGTGGGTGAGGACGACGAACTCCTGGCTGGTCACGACGTCGTAGTAAACGTGGACGCGAAACCAGTACGGCGTCGTGAGCAGATCGACGATCGGGTCGGAGGGATTTTCCTTTTTGAAAGCGGTGATGCTGTCGGTGTCGATTTTGACGAAGAACCGGTTTTCCCGAATGAGCTGATAGCCGAGGACGAGCGGCTTCGGTCCGGCCATGTAGCGGTCGATGGATTTTTTCTGAAAGAGTTCTTTGAACTGCGCCTCGGTGAGGAGGATGTCGTTATCGACCGGTTTCATCGGGAGATAATAGCTCGCGGAGTAGATGAAGCGGCGGGCGTTGGGGAGGACGTGCGGCTTGAAGGGAATGACGGGCTCGGGCGGCAGCGCGCGTTTCACCGTCGTCTGGGACGGGCGCTTGAGGATGTGACCGCCGGCGGCTTTGGAGGTGAGGTAGGCGAGGTTGAACGGCGACGGTTCGAACTCGAGGGCCTCGGTGCCGGCGATGGGAACGCCCTGCGATTTTAGCGCGTCCACCTTGTCGGGATTATTCGTGAGAACAATGAAAGGCGCGGTGATGCCGAGGAGATAGCAGATCTGGGAAATGTTGTCGTAGTTGCGGTGATCTTTTTTCAAACCCATCGCAGCGTAGGCCTGAAAGGTGGACAACTGGTCGAGCGAGGCCTGCACGAGCATGCGGTCGCGGGCCTTGCCGACGTAGCCGACGCCGCGGCCTTCCTGCATGAGATAGAAGACGATGCCGTTGCCCTTTTGCGCGATGACCTCGAGCGCGCCCTCGAGTTGTTGCACGCAATCGCAGTCGCAGCCGCGCAAGGTTTCGCTGGTCACGCACGAGGAGTGGAGGCGCGTGTAAAGCGGTGTGCTCGGGTGGACAACGTCACCGTAGGCGAGGGCGATGATGTAGTGCTTGTCGATGATGTCTTGAAAAATGTAGGCGCGGAACGTGCCGAAGCGCATGTCGAGGGCGCAGTTCGCGATGTAGAGAGTTTGTCCATACAGCGGGCGGTCGTTGATCGACGACGGATTGAGGACGCTGCCGGCGGCATGCTGGAGGGAACGCACGAGCGCTTCAAAATTGGGAACGCTGTCGGAGGCGATCGCGGGGACGGCAGAGGAATCGAAGGGTACGACTTTGGTCATGGAAAAAGTGGCGGACGAAAATCGGAGGCGTGCGGAGTCGCCAGCCGGTTTGAAGAGTTGCCGAACGATATGCAGGAAAAACAGAGCCGCCAGCTCATAGGTGAACGCGGAAAAACACGGCGGCCGTTTCGCGGAGAGAGGATTCGGGCTGGTTCAGGGCGCGGGATTTGCGCTGAATCGCGGGCGATGCCGATCATCGATGCGCACGTACATCTTTATCCCGACGAGGTGAACCGCGCCCCGGCCGCGTGGGCGATCGAGCACGGCGAGCCGCATTGGGCGATGCTATGCACGCGCGTCCGCAAAAACGGCCGGCCGGTGCAGGCGTTTCCCGGTGTCGATGAGTTGCTGCGAGCGATGGATGAAGCCGGCGTGGACCGTGCGGTGTTGCAGGGTTGGTATTGGCAAAACCACGTCACGTGCGTCGCGCAGAATCGGTTTTATGCGGATTGCGTGCGCGCGCATCCGGATCGCTTGAGCGCGTGCGCAACGCTGCATCCGAACGCGGGGATGGACGTCGTCCTTGCGGAAATCCGACGCGCGGTGGACGACGGTTTGTGCGGGCTCGGCGAACTGTCGCCGCACTCGCAGGGGTTTTCCGTGGCGGATGAAACCTGGCGCGCGGTGCTCGCGCTGGCGGGCGAATTGAAGCTGCCGGTGAATCTCCACGTGACCGAGCCGGAGGGGAAAAATTACCCGGGGAAAATCGAAACGCCGCTCGTCGATTTCGTGCGCATGGCGAAGGCGCATCCGCGCACGACCTTCGTGCTGGCGCATTGGGGGGCGCGTCTGCCGCTTCATCCGGAGCTGGGCGTCGAGGCGCGGCTGTCGGGGAATATCCACTACGATACGGCCGCGTCGCCGCTCATTTATTCGCCGGTGGTCGCGGGAGAAATGCTGGCGGTGTTCGGGCACGAGCGCGTGATGTTCGGCTCGGACTTCCCGCTGTTTCTTTACCCGCAGGCGGAGGAGCAACCGTCGTCGATGCGCGCGTTTGCGGATGAGTTTCGAACCGCCGGTTTATCGGAAGATGCGCAGGTGGCGGTGCTCGGCGGGAATGCGGCGCGGTTGTTTTCGCGCTGAAGCGCGGCATTCGGAAATCGGTCGGGGCGCGATGGCGCGCGAACGCGGAGTTCAGGCGATTTTTTTCGCGGCGGCTTGAGCGCGAAGGCAGAGCTCGGCGGCTTTGAACGCGTGAGCCTGTGTCATGGCTTTTTCAGTACGGTTCAGGCAGTCGAGAATCAGTTCGCCGAAAAAAGGGAAGCCGACCTGGCCCGCGACGTTGAGATGGTGTTCGCCGCGATCATCGACGAGGTAAACGTGGTCGCCGGTTTTCTCGCGGCCGACATCGACGTATTTGCGGAGCTCGATGTAGCCCTTCGCGCCGAGGATCACGGTGCGCCCGTCGCCCCACGTGCTCAGGCCGTCGGGGGTGAACCAGTCCACGCGAATGTAGTTGGACGCACCGTTGTTTCCCGTGAGCGACGCTTCGCCGAAGTCCTCGAATCCGGGTTTGTCGGGGTTGGCGTAGTTGCCGACGGCGGCTTGGGTGACGACGGCGTCGGTCGCGCCGGAAAACGTGAGGAACTGTTCGAACTGGTGGCTGCCGATGTCGCAGAGGATACCGCCGTAGCGGGCTTTCTCGAAAAACCAATCGGGGCGCGACGACTTGCTCAGGCGATGCGGTCCGAGGCCGAGCACCTGGACAACGCGTCCGATGGCTCCATCGCGCACGAGATCGGTCGCGTACATCGCGGACTCCACGTGCAGACGCTCGCTGTAATAAACCATGTATTTCCGCCGCGTCTGCGAGACGACGGCTTGCGCGCGGTGGAGCTGGTCGAGCGTGGTGAACGGCGTTTTGTCTGTGAAGTAATCTTTGCCGGCTTCCATCACGCGGCAGCCGATCGCGCCGCGTTCGCTGGGAATCGCGGCGGCGGCGACCAGTTTCACGTCGGGCTGGGCGAGGATTTCGTCGAAGGAGCGCGCGACTTGGACGCCGGGAAATTTTGCGAGAAAGGCCTCCACTTTTTTCGGATCGGGATCGTACACCCAGCGCAAATCCGCGCCGGCCTCGATGAGCCCGTTGCACTGGCCGTAGATGTGACCGTGATCCAGGAATGCGGCGGCGATGGGAAACTCGCCCGGCTTCACGACAGGACGCGGTTTGCCGTGAGGGGCGTAGTTCATCCCGTCGGATTTCTGGCTCATGGTGGAACTAGAGAAGAGGGTTTTTGCCGCTGCGGTCCTTGGTGGTTTTAGCGAGATCTTTCACGGCCTTGTCGACTGACGCGCGCACTTTTTTCTCCATCCGATCGATGAAGAGTACGCCTTGCAGGTGATCGTTTTCGTGCTGGATACAGCGAGCGAGCATGCCGTCGCAAAGCAGAGTGTGGGGCGTGCCAAACGCGTCCTGAAATTTCACCAGGATGGCGTCCGGGCGGATGACGTCGCCGCGGATTTTAGGAAACGACAGGCAGCCTTCCTCGAAAACAGTTTCGTCGGACGGGAGTTTTTTCACCTCGGGATTGGCGAGGACCATCGGCATGATCAGCTCGAGCGGCGGGCGCGAACCATCGAGCTCCCAATTGAAGTCCCAATCGGCCTCGGTGAGATCGACGACGCACAGTTGGATCGCGAGTCCGACCTGTTGTGCGGCGAGGCCGATGCCGCGCGCGTCGTGCATCGTCGCGATCATGTCAGCGGACAGTTTGGCGAGAGCGGCGTCGAAGGTCGTTACCCTCACTCCCTTTTTGCGGAGGACGGAATCGTTGTAGTGAACAATTGGCAGCACCATGGGTCGATTGAGCCAAAGATTTGGGTTCCCATGTGAATCCCCGCAAATAAATATTACCCATGACGATGAGCGTTTCCGGCAACCCTCGCAGAAACATGCCGATGGCTGCCTTGTGGTTGACCATCGGGCTTGTGCTGCTGGCGGCGGCGTGGCTCGTGCCGGTGAATTTGAAGTCGATCACGCCTCCACTTTTGCGTGAGGCCGGGCGAGGAACGCCGTCGGTCGCGGCGTTTGGAGAGCAGCTGCTGGACTCGGAGAAACTCGGGTCGGCGCAACTGGTTTTGTCGGCGGCGCGATTGGTGGACGACCATGGATCGGCGGCGCTGGATCGCCATATCCGCGAAGTTGCCGAACGGCGGCCGGAATGGGTCGTGTGGGGCGGCTGGGATCCTTTCCTCGATCCGTTGATCAAGCAGTCCGAAAGCGCCGGTCGCAAAGAGAGTACGCCGGTGCTGAATTTTTTCATCGCCGAAAAAGCGCGGCGCTCGCTGGAAACGTTTTTGAGCAACTCGCGTTCGCTCGGCGTGCAATCGATTTTGCGCACGAGACAGGTCAGTGGGACGACGCGGTTCGTGCCGGCCAGCAAAGCCGGCGGGCAAACGCTCGACGCGGTGATCTTGCTGAGCGCGCTGCTGTACCAGTCGGAGAATTTTTCCGGACCGTTGCAGCGCGAGTTGCGCGGGCTCGCCGACATGGCCGCGAAGCAGAACCAGATGGGCGCGCTGGAGCCGTTTTTCACCGACCTGCTTTCACTGGGGAAACGACTCAACTGGACGCAGCTCTGTGAGCTGATGCGCAAGACCGACAGCGTGAAAACGACGGGAGAGTACGCGCATCTCTCGCGCGTGGCGGCGGATAATCTCCCGATCATTTATACGGCGGCTTTGTTCTCGGATTCGGCGGATCGCGTGGCGTCCTACTTAATCAAATACGGCAAGACGGGGCTCGAGGATCTCCGTCTTGCGTTGGTGCAAGGGCAGGGCTCGGTGCGGCTGTTGCTGCAGTACCAGTTACCTTTGAACCGGGGCGCGGCGCCGAGCGTCGGGGCGTTGGCCCAATTTGCTCTGCTCAATCCCAAGGTCGCGCTGGCGCTCAAATATCTGGGGTTTCTCGGGGGAGCTTTTTTCGTGCTTCGTGGTCTGGAGTTTAGTCTTCGTTCCGATGCGGCCATGGATTCGCCGCTGCGCCTGAAAAGCGGCGCGCTCGCGGTGATGATCGCCGCGTTTCTCGTGCTGCTTACCGAGCCGTTTCTTCTCAATTCCACCCCGGCCTCCGAATTTAAATTCAAACTTAACCTCCCCGTTCTCCTCAGTGTCGCCGACGCCCATCATCAACCCGCTCCCGCTTCCCCTCCCACTATGGATAAATCAACGCTCTTCTCGATCGGCTTCTTCGCCGCGCTCCAGGTGTGCATGTACATCGTATGCCTGCTGAAAATTCGCGAAATTTCCCGTCAGCCGGTTTCGCCGCTCCTCAAGCTTCGTTTGATGGAAAACGAAGAAAACCTTTTCGACGGCGGTCTCTACATAGGTATTGGCGGCACGGCGACAGCGCTCGTGCTCCAGGTGCTCGGGGTGATCCAATCGAACCTGCTGGCCGCCTACTCCTCCAATCTCTTCGGCATCGTTTGCGTCGCCTTCGTCAAGATCCGCAATGTGCGTCCGTACAAGCGCACGTTGATTCTTGAAGGACAGGCATTCTCGGGCGGCACGCCGATCGCGCCGGTCCCCGCAGCCGGCAAGAATGCCGCTTCGACCGCCGCCTGATTCTAGGCCATGAACAAGACGCTGCTTCTTATCATGTGCGACTTTTTGTTGCTGAACATCCTCGCGCTCACGCGCTGGGAGAACGCGGAGCCGATGCGCCCTCAGCAAACGCCGGCGGCCTCTTCCGGATCGGATCCGGCCACCAAGGATCAGGATATCGTGGACGTCATGAAAATGTCGCTGGAAGACGAGCGCGCGGCGCGCGAACGACTCGCCCAGCAGCTCCAGGCTACGTCGGAAAATTTGCAGTCGCGGGAGGAATCGCTTGCGAAACTTCAGTCGGAAAAATCGCGGCTTTCGTCCTCGCTCGAAGATACGCAGCGCAACGCGACTGAGCTGGCGAAGAAGGTCGATAGCGCGTCGCGCGACGCGGTGATTTCCAAGGAAAAACTCGCGCAGATGCAACGTGAGCTCGAGGAGCATCAGGCCGAGGTGGAGCGGCAGAAAAAACAGATGGCGCAGCTTGAGTCGCAACAGCAGGAGGCGCGTCAACGGATCGAGTCGCTCAACGTCGCGGTCAAAGTGGCGGAGCAGGAAAAAGTATTGCTGCGCGAGACCGCCAACTCGCTCAAAGGCCAGGTCGAGCAGGAGCGGCAGGAGCGTTTGAAGGTTCAGGAAACCAACACGCAACTCGCGCAAGGTGTCGGCACGCTCGCCGAGAAATCGACGGAACTCACCAAGGAGATCCGTGAAAACCGTCCCATCAACGCGAATACGTTGTTCAACGAGTTTCTGGCCAATCGCGTGCAAACCGATTTCAGCGTTTCGCGTCCCGCTTTGTTCGGCGAGGCGAAGCGCCACAAGGAATCCCGGACGATTCTCGTGACCGACGGACAGCGGACGTATGCGCTGCTTCATATCGACGATACGCCGTTTAATTTTCGCGAGCCGGGGGCCGATTGGCAGAAAATCTCGATCAGCTTCGCCAAGGGCGGAAACCGGGCCGAAGTGCCATCGATGATGTTTCTTTCGATCGATCCGCGCATCATCGCGCTGCCGGTGGACGACGCCCAAGTCGCAGCCATCGGCGCTAAAGTGTATCAAACTGCGCTCGATCCCGTGAAGTTTCCCGAGGCGCTGCTCATCAGTAATGGCGGTGCCGGCTACGGTGAGGTGGCGTTCAAACTCGACGCTTCGCAGCCCGGTTTCGTGCGCATGGATAATCGTTTCATCAAACATCTCTCCGGCGATTTCACGCCATCGCGGGGCGATCTTGTGCTGAGCAAAACCGGCGAACTGCTCGGCATCATGGTCAACAGCGACTACTGCGCGGTCATCAATAATTTCCTGCCCACCAAAACGATCAGCACGGGCGACGATACCACCGCGCAACAGACGGGCGATATCCTTAACCAGATGGCGGCGCGCATTCGCGCTCTTCCGTTTAGGATGCAATAAGCGTTCGTCGGCAGGAGCGGGATAGGGAAAAGGCGGCGTCTGACCTTGGCGGCCGTTTCGTTTGGTGCGGCCTACGGGTCGTGGTCTGCCCGTGAAATATTTTCGCGCTAAGCGAGGCGGCTTAACGACATGCGCTCAAGGCGGCGGCGGGATGTGTCGATGAGGAGAAACATCTATCGCTTCCCTGTTCTGTTGGAAAAGCCCGATCCGTCGCGGCTCTGTCTGTCAGTGCGCGGGTCTTTCCGTGAAACTACGCCAAAAGTCTTTTCTTCTGATCGCCACCGCCTTTCTCGGCGCGACGCTGCTGATGCTGGCGGGCACACGGCTGGCAGCGGTGCGCGGCTTCGAACAACTGGAGGAGCAGGAAGCGCTTCGCACGGCGGGGCGGCTGAGAAAATTGGTTAACGAATCGCTCGGCGACTTGGGTCGCTCGGCGCACGATTTCGCGGTGTGGGACGAACTGGCCGAAGCGGTTAAAAGCGGCGATGCGCCACTGATCGAAAAATATTTTGCCTACGACGTCAGCGCGAACTCCCGCTGGAGCACGTTTGCGGTGGTGACTCTCGACGGGCGCGTGCTTCTGGCGCGGACGTCGGAAACGAAACCGGCGGCTTTGATGCCGCTCAGTGCCGGGGAAACCGAAGAATTGCTCGCGCTTCCGGGACTCGATACCGCGGGAAAAGCAGCGGGTGCGAGCACGCAGTTCGGCATGCTCGGCGGTGAATTGCATCAAATCGCATTCTCTCCCATCCGTCCCATGACCACGGATACAGCGCCCACCGGAGTGCTTGTGGTCTGCCGGAAAATGGATGCCCGTTTTTGCGCCCGCGTGGGCCAGCTGCTCGACGCTCCTGTGCGGCTCGTGGCGACTTCGAGATCGACCGATGGCGATCCGGTGAAAAGCGATTTTGTGGTGCGCGACGACGAGGGCGAACTCGCCGGTTGCACCGTACTCAGCGACGGACGGGGACGGTCCGAAGCAGTGCTTCGTGCCACGCATTACTCGCATTTCAGGGAGCAAAGCGCGCATTTCATGACGGTGCTCATGGTCGTGCTGGTGGCCGGCGCCGTCATCCTCTGTGTGCTTATCGATCGCCTGCTTCTGAGCCGTTTGATCGGCCGGCTCGCACGGATGAGTGAAGGGCTTCACCGGATACAACAAAAAGGGAGTCTGAGCGACCGTCTCGCGGTGGATGGGAGCGACGAAATCACCACGCTCCTTCAGGAGACGAACCGTTTGCTTTCCTCGGTCCAGGCGTCGCATCAGGCGCTGGAGCGCGCGAACGCCGAGATGCAACAGCGCGTGGCCGAACGCACCGCCGCGCTGGCCGACGCCAATGCGGCGTTGGAGTCCGATATCGCCGAACGCATCAAGGCCGAGCAGGAGCGCGAGCTTCTCCGCGAACAACTCGTCCGCGCTCAAAAAATGGAGGCGGTCGGCACGCTTGCCGGAGGCATCGCCCACGATTTCAACAACATCCTCACGGGCATTCTCGGCCACGCGCAGCTGCTTACCAGCGCAGTCGCTCCCGGCAGTCCCGAAGAATCTCATTTGAAGCAGGTCATGACGGCGGCTGAGCGCGCCGCCGCTCTCGTGAAAAAGATTTTGGCATTCAGCCGGCAGACGCCGGGCGAGCGCCGGCTCATCAATGTCAGCCAGGTCGCGAGCGAAGCCTTGTCGCTGTTGAGGGCCGGCCTGCCGTCCGGCATCGCGATCCGCTACGACGTCAAGACGGAGGCCGATATCGTCGATGCCGATCCCACCCAGCTTCATCAGGTGTTCATGAACCTCGGCACGAACGCCGGACATGCGATGGGTTCGCAGAGTGGCGAGCTGAATGTCCGCATCGAACTCACGCATCTAAAAAACGCATACATGGACCTGGCGCCGGGGGAGTACGTCATGATCACCGTGCGCGACAATGGCTGCGGCATGTCGCCCGAGGTGATGTCGCGCATCTTCGATCCGTTCTTTTCAACCAAGCCGGTCAATGAAGGCACCGGACTCGGACTCGCGGTTGTCCACGGGATCATCGTCGATCACGGCGGGGAGATTGACGTGGAAAGCCGCGTCGGCGGAGGCACCTGTTTCCGCATCTGGCTTCCGGCCGCGCGTTCCGGCGCAGTCGCGCCGATTCCAGAGGCGCCTCAACCGGTCCGCGGTGTTGAGCGTGTGCTGCTGGTGGACGACGAGGAAATCGTCCGCAGTGTATTGGAAAAAGGACTTCAACGGCTTGGCTACCAGGTAACCGCGGAGTCCTCGGGCGGCGACGCGTTGCGACGCTTCGAGGCGTCGCCGGATGACTTCGATCTCGTGATCACGGATCAAACGATGCCACGGATGTCCGGCTTGCAGCTCGCCGAGGCGCTCCACGCGATCCGCCCGCTGCTGCCGGTGATTCTCGCGACGGGCTACTCACCGCAAGTGGCGGGCCGCGATGCATCGTCGTTCGGGCTGGCGGGGATCGTGGGCAAGCCGATGCATTTCACCGAGCTGACACAGATCATGCGGCGCGCGCTTGAACGCGCGAAGAGACAGCCTGCGGGCGTTTGAACGGAGAATCCCGGCGCTGCGCGTTCGCTCGCGGAGGATTATGAGGATGCCGATTTTTTAAGCGCCCAAGAGATCGCGGGCGCTTGCGGAGAGGTGGCGATGATTTGGAGGCCGCTGCTCATGCCGTCAGGCAACGTGACCGGAATCGTGAGCACGGCGAGGCCGCCGAGACTGGCAGGTGTGGTGAGCGCGAGCAGGCGGTTGCGATTGTCCAAGGTGCACGCGGCTTTCGTGAGTGCGGGAAATGGCGTCGCTGGCATCACGAGGAAATCGTGCGTGAGGAAAAATTCCTGCCATGTCGCGCGGACGGCATCCCACTTGGCGTGCGACTCGTTGAGTTTCGACGGCGACCAATGCCGGCCGCGATCGATGCGCGCCCAGACATCCGGACCGTAAAATTCGCGATGCTTGTCGAGCCACTCCGCGTGCACGCCGTAGGCTTCCGTACTTTGCAGCACGGCATACGCGTCGGCCGCCCCTTGAAACGCGTTCGCGAGGGCGGACTGCGTGGCGGCGTCCGCCGGTGGCGCGTACTTCACGGCGGCGGCGCATAGTGCTTTGGCCACTTCAGCATCGGCCGTCTGGCCGAGCGCGGAAAAATCGAGAAACGCGCCGCGCGGTTCGCGTTCGATCACCGGCGGTTTCCCGAGGAGGTAGCGGTTGACCAGTTGAAGATCGGCGGGATTGCGCGTGAGCCAGCCGGCGGTGTCGAAACTCGGCGCCAGCGGAAACGCGTCCTCGATGTATGTATCCTTGGGAGTGAGACGCAGACCGTAGAGTCCGCAAAACGCGGCGGGCACACGGATCGAGCCGCCGGTGTCGGTGCCGATGGCGAGCGGGACGATTCCCGCCGCGACGGCGGCGGCCGAGCCGCTGCTCGAACCACCGCTGGTCCTGCCGGGGAAACGGGGATGTTCGCAATCGCCGTGATGTGGATTTTCGCCGGTGAGCCCGTAAGCGAATTCGTGCAGATGTGTCTTCGCGGCGAGAATGGTGCCGAGGCCGCGGAGCGAGTGGGGGAGTTTGCTGTCGCGCGGGCGGATGGGCAGGATCCCGGGCGGAAACTTCGAGCCGGCCTGAAGCGGCTGGCCGGCGGTGAAGAACAGGTCTTTCAGCACGTAAGGCACGCCGGCGAGGGGAGCGATCGTGCCGGCGACACGCGCGAAGGTCGCGGCCATTTCCGCTTGCGGTGTCAGCGCCGCGAATACGGCGCGTTGCTGCTCGTCGGGCAGGATCGCGCGCAGGCGGCGGGCGATTTCCCGCGCGGCACTGGCGGGGTCGCCCGCTGCGAGCGCCTGCCACTCGGCCATGCTGATGGCGGAGAAAATGGACGACATGGCGGCGAAAGTGCGCGTCGCGCGAACCAGCGCAATCCCGCGTTGCCGTGACGGTGCGACAAAATCTTGGCATCGCCGGTGTATTCACAGAAGAGATGCGCCATGAATCCTGAAGCGAAACTGGCTGAACTCGGTTTGAAACTGCCCGCCGCGCCCGCCGCCGGCGGCAACTACGTCCCCACGGTGCGCGTGGGCAACCTGCTGCATTGCGCGGGCACGATCAGCATGGTTGACGGCAAGATGACTCACGAAGGCCAGGTGGGGAAGGAGCAGACGGTGCAGACCGGCTATGAGTCCGCGCGCATTTGCGCTTTGAATACGCTGACGAACATCAAGGCCGCGGCCGGATCGCTCGATCAAGTCGCACGCTTCGTATACGTCGGCGGTTTCGTGAATGCGATCAGCGGCTTCCCGGACAGCCCGGCGGTGATCAACGGCGCGAGCGATCTGTTCGTGTCGCTCTTTGGCGAAGCGGGGAAACATGCGCGAGTCGCCGTCGCGGTTGCCGGTCTTCCGAAAAATTCGACCGTGGAAGTCCAGGTCATTGTCGAGCTGAAGGGCTGACGAGCCGCCCGGTGCCGGAGCGTTTTTTGCGAATGCTCCGGCCGCTTAAGGAGGCGCTGAAAAACTCGGAGACGGATTTTTCACAGGAGGTAACGAAGAGAACGAAGGTCACAAAGACCTCGCGTGACGTGCGAGCCTTCGTTGCCTCTTATCTTTTGTTCAAAATCCGAAGGATCGTATCAGCGCGCACGTGACTGAATCAGCGCTTCCTTAAAGGGCCGCTGGCGGAGAGAGGGGGATTCGAACCCCCGGTACGGTGTTACCCGTACAACGCTTTAGCAAAGCGTCGCTTTCGACCACTCAGCCATCTCTCCGGAGCAGGGGCACGAAGCAAAGCTTCGAGGGTTTTGAGCGCAAGGACTTTTCTCGCGGGCACGAAGGCCGGATCCGGGAAGGCGTGCGGTGTCGTTTCCGAGGGAAACTTAGCTCTGCGGCCGCGCGCTGGAAACCATCTCCGCGGCGTGAGCCATGAGCGGGGTGATTTTTTGCGTGAGGTCGTCAGCCGTGAATGGCTTCGGGATGAATCCGACGAGTGGCGCGGCGATGATTTGTTTGCGCGCGTCGTTTTCGCTGTAGCCGCTCATGATGAGCACGGGGACGCTTTTGCTCAGGGCGCGGAGCTCGCGCAAGGTGGCGGGGCCATCTAGGCCGGGCATCGTGAGGTCGAGCAGGACGGCCTTGAAGCGCATCCCGTGCGCCAGCGCGAGGGCGAGCGCTTCGTAGCCGTCGGAAGCGAGCGCGACTTGGTAACCTTGTTTTTCAAGGATCGACGCGGCGATTTTTCGGACCTGCGGTTCGTCGTCGACGACGAGGATCGTGCCCTCGGCTTTCGGTGCGAGAGCGGAGAGGGCGGGAAGAGGTTTGAGCGCGGCGGGCGCGAGGGTGGCGGAGGGCGGAAGGGCGAGGGTGAAGGTCGTTCCTTTCCCCAAAGTGCTGCGTACAAAGAAGGCGCCGCGATGAGCGCGGACGATGCCAAGAACCGCGGCGAGGCCGAGGCCGCGGCCGGTGAATTTGGTCGTGAAAAACGGATCGAAAATACGCGTGATCGTCTCGGCACTCATGCCGCAGCCGTCGTCTTCGACTTCGAGAATAACGTAGTCGCCGGGCGGGCGTTCCTGGCCGATGCGCGCCTCGCG
>Ga0164241_10004609_pt1 | contig 13268 bp, 9 predicted proteins | sample OricomyardsoilBY_FD_108780 | JGI IMG/M metagenome (GOLD analysis project Ga0164241, IMG submission 108780) | Backyard soil microbial communities from Emeryville, California, USA - Original compost - Back yard soil (BY) | ecosystem: Environmental > Terrestrial > Soil > Unclassified | place: USA...
CGCCGCGCACGTCGCCGCGCAGCGCGACCACCAGGCGGTCGGCCTCGTCGACGAGCTCGGGCCGCTGACCTACCACCAGCTCGACACCCGCTCCAACGCGCTGGCCAGGGCGTTCGCGCAGCGCGGTCTCGACGACACCTCGGTCATCGCGCTGCTCGCGCGGGACCACCGCGGCGCGGTCGACACCATGGTCGCCGCGGGCAAGCTCGGCGCCCGGCTGCTGCTGATGAACACCGGCTTCGCCAAGCCCCAGCTGGTCGACGTGACGCGCCGGGAGAAGGTCACCGCGGTCGTGTACGACCAGGAGTTCAGCGAGCTGATCGACGCGCTCGACCCGGACCTGCCCCGCTACCTCGCCTGGGTGGACGAGGGCACGAACCCGGACCACCCGACCCTCGACGAGCTGATCACCAGCACCGAGGACCGGCCGGTGCCCTCGCCGCGGGAGCCGGGCGGGATGGTGCTGCTCACCAGCGGCACCACCGGCACCCCGAAGGGCGCGCCGCGCACGGTCCGCTCGCCGCTGGCCGCCGCCCAGTTCCTCGACCGGATCCCGCTGCGGGTCGGCGAGGCCACGATGCTGGCCGCGCCGCTGTTCCACGGCACCGGGCTCTCCCAGTTCCTCCTGTCGTTCGCGCTCGGCTCGACCGTGGTGCTGCGCCGGAAGTTCGATCCCGAGCAGACGCTGAAAGCCGTGCAGGACAACAGGGCCACCGCGCTCGTGCTGGTGCCCACGATGCTGCGGCGCATCGTCGACCTCGGGCCGGACGTCCTCAAGAGGTACGACACGTCGTCGCTGCGGATCGTCTTCTGCGCCGGCTCCGCGCTGCCGCCCGAGCTGGGCAACCGGGCCACCGACGCGTTCGGCGAGGTCGTGCACAACCTGTACGGCTCCACCGAGGTCGCGGTCGCCACCGTGGCCACGCCGCAGGACTGGCGTGAGGCGCCGGGCACGGTCGGCCGCGCGCCGGTCGGCTGCCGGGTGGCGCTCTACGACGACCAGGGCAGGCGGGTCCGCGGGCCGAACAAGGTCGGCCGGGTGTTCGTCGGCAGCATGCTGAGCTTCGAGGGCTACACCGACGGCAGGCACAAGGACGTCATCGACGGCCTGCTCTCCAGCGGCGACGTCGGGCACTTCGACGAGGCGGGGCGGCTGTTCATCGACGGCCGAGACGACGACATGATCGTCTCCGGCGGGGAGAACGTGTTCCCCGGCGAGGTGGAGAACCTGCTGCTCGAGCACGAGGCCGTGGCCGAGGCCGTGGTGTGCGGCGTGCCGGACGAGGAGTTCGGCCAGCGGCTCAAGGCCTACGTGGTGACCAGGCCCGGCGCGGGCCTCGACGCCGACGCGGTCCGCGAGCACGTGCGGGCCAACCTCGCCCGCTACAAGGTGCCGCGCGAGGTCGTCTTCCTCGACGAACTGCCCCGCAACGCCACCGGCAAGGTCCTGAAGGACAAGCTCGACGGACCGGGCTGACTCGTTCATTATCACAGGTGCATTTCTGAGGCAAGACCCCATAGTTGGGGATTCGGTCCAAATGGACCTCGAACTCGAATCTTGCTTATTCGGATCCATATTCAGTGCGATAAGCGCTCATATGCGCTTCGCATTGTCATTGCAAATTTCTCAAAATCCGTGTTTAGCCACTTTCTTAGAGTCATATTCGCAGGTCAGACCACAAGTTACCGATAGGTATACTCATCAGTAACTAATGTTGGACCGAATTTGAAAATGCACTGTGAACGCTTTCACGATACAGCCGTCTGCCGCAGGACGATTAGACCTTTCGGTCTAGTAGTGGCAACTGGCAAGCATTGCTCAAAGTTTGTCTCCTGGGGTTGCATATTTATGGGAGCAGGGGCGTGTGAGATTTATTCACGGGGCACGAAATGCAACGCCGCTGTCCACATTGGTCGGGGACAGGAAGGTCGATTACATGCAGATCAGTCGGGGCCGCCTGCTGGCAGGCGCGGGGTTCGTGGCAGCAGTGGCGACAGCCGCCGCCGTCGTGGCGATGCCCGCGCAGGCGCAGGAGGGCAAGATCCTCATGGCCGGCACCGCGAACGCGGTGGACGGTCACTACATCGTGACCCTGAAGGACGGCCAGGGCGTCTCGGCCAAGGCCGTCACCACGCAGGCCGACAGCCTTTCGATCAAGTACGGCGCCAAGGTCGGGTACAAGTACACCGCCGCGCTGCACGGCTTCTCGGTCACCGCGACCGAGGCGCAGGCCAAGCAGCTCGCCGCCGACCCGAACGTGGCCTCCGTGCAGGTGAGCCACAAGTTCAGCGTCTCGGCGGTCTCGTCGTGGGGCCTGGACCGGGTGGACCAGAAGGACCTCCCGCTGGACGACACCTACACGCCGACCAACGGTGGTGAGGGCGTCACTGCGTTCGTCATCGACACCGGCGTCCGTGCCACGCACGAGACGTTCGGCGGCCGCGTCACCGGTGGCTTCGACGCCATCGACGGCGACGACAACCCGGATGACGGCTACGGCCACGGCACGCACGTCGCCGGCACCATCGGTGGCACCGAGTACGGCCTGGCCAACGCGGTCAACATCGTTCCGGTCCGCGTCCTCGGCGACGACGGCAGCGGCACGACCGAGCAGGTCGTGGCGGGCATCGACTGGGTCACCCAGAACCACCAGGGCCCGTCCGTGGCGAACATGAGCCTGGGCGGCGGCGTCGACGAGGCGCTGGACACCGCCGTGTCCAACTCCATCGCCTCCGGCGTGACCTACGCGATCGCCGCCGGCAACTCGTCGGCCGACGCGAAGGACTTCTCGCCGGCCCGTGTCCCCGAGGCGATCACCGTCGCCGCGTCGGACATCAACGACGCGCAGGCCGAGTTCTCGAACTTCGGTGAGCTCGTCGACATCTACGGCCCTGGCGTGGACATCACCTCGGCCTGGAACACCGACGACCAGGCGACCGACACCATCAGCGGCACGTCGATGGCGACGCCGCACGTGGCCGGCGCCGCGGCGCTGTTCCTGTCCGCCAACCCGGACGCCGCTCCGGCCGACGTGCTCGCCGGCCTGACCGCCGCCGCCACGCCGGACAAGATCACCAACGCCAGCCCGGGCACCCCGAACAAGCTGCTCTACACCGGTCCGTGAGCTGAGAAGTCGGTGAGTTGAGTCATAACGAGTGCCGCCCCCGGGAGAAGTCCCGGGGGCGGCACTTTGTGTTCTATGGTCGGACTCGTGGACTTCTCGCACTCGGCCGCAGCGGCCGACTACCTGCGACGTGTCAGCGACTTCATCCGCGCGGAGATCGAGCCCGTCGAGGCCGACTACCACCGCGCGCTGCGGGCGGCGAGCGATCCCTGGGTCGTGCTGCCCGTGGTGGAGGAACTGAAGGCGAAGGCTCGCGAACAGGGCCTGTGGAACCTCTTCCTGCCCGACACCGAACACGGCGGCGCGGGGCTGTCCAACGCCGAGTACGCCCCGCTCGCCGAGCAGATGGGCCGCTCGGCCATCGCGCCGGAGGTGTTCAACTGCAACGCCCCGGACACCGGCAACGCCGAGGTGCTGGTGAAGTACGGCAGCGCCGAGCAGCAGCAGCGCTGGCTCACCCCGCTGCTGCGCGGCGAGATCCGCTCGGCGTTCTGCATGACCGAGCCCGGGGTCGCCTCCTCCGACGCGACGAACATGGCCGCCACCGCGATCGTCGACGGCGACGAGATCGTCCTCAACGGACGGAAGTGGTGGAGCTCGGGCATCGGCCACCCCAACTGTGGCTTCGTGATCTTCATGGGCCTCACCGATCCCGAGGCGCAGCGCCACCAGCGGCACTCGATGGTCCTCGTGCCGATGACCGCCGACGGCGTGAAGGTCGAGCGGATGCTGACGGTGTTCGGCCAGCAGGACGAGCCGTTCGGGCACGGCGAGGTCAGCTTCACCGACGTGCGGCTGCCGCTGTCCGCGGTGATCGCCGGGCCGGGCCGCGGCTTCGAGATCGCGCAGGGCCGGCTCGGGCCGGGTCGCATCCACCACTGCATGCGGCTGATCGGGCTGGCCGAGCGGGCGCTGGAGCTGGCGTGCGCGCGGGCCACCTCGCGAGTCGCGTTCGGCAAGCCGCTGGCCAACCTCGGCGGCAACCGGGAGCGGATCGCGAAGGCGCGCATCGCGATCAACCAGGCACGGCTGCTCGTGCTGCACACCGCGTGGCTGCTCGACACCAAGGGGCTCGCGGGTGCGCGCAGCGAGGTCTCGCAGATCAAGGTCGCGGTGCCGACGATGGCGCTCGAGGTCATCGACATGGCCATCCAGCTGCACGGCGGCGCGGGCGTCTCCGACGACTTCCCGCTGGCCGCCGCGTACGCGGGCGCCCGGACGCTGCGCCTCGCCGACGGCCCGGACGAAGTGCACCTCAACCTGGTGGCCCGCTTCGAGCTGGCGCCCTATGTGGAGGACAAGCGGTGAGCGGAGCTTGCGGAGCGAACCACTGGACACAGGGCGACCGCGAGCGGCGACACCGAGCCTGTGAGGGGTCGTCGTGAGAGTCCTGGTCACGGGCGCGGGCTCCGGGCTCGGCCGCGCGATCGCCACCCGGTTCGCCGGCGCCGGCCATCAGGTACTGGTGTCCGATGTGGACGCGACAGCCGCGGAGGCGGTCGCGAAGGAGCTCGGCCAGTCGTTCCTCGGGCTCGACGTCACCTCCGACGCGGACTGGCAGGCCGCACTCGAGCGCTGCCAGGCGGACTGGGGCGGCCTCGACGTGCTGGTCAACAATGCCGGGGTCGGCGCGGGCGGGCGGTTCGAGCGGATCACGATCGAGGACTGGGACTGGATCTGGGAGATCAACCTCAAGGGCGTGGTGCGCGGCTGCCGGACGTTCGTGCCGCTGTTCACCGACCAGCACGCCGGGCACATCGTGAACATCGCCTCGCTGGCCGGGATCATGAACCTGCCCGCGATGAGCTCCTACAACGTCACGAAGGCCGGCGTGATCGCTCTGTCGGAGACGTTGCGCCACGAGCTCGAGCCGCACGGGGTGCACACGACGGTGGTCTGCCCGGCGTACTTCCGCACCAACCTCGGCGACCGGCTGCGCACGCCGGACCCTGGGGTCGCGGTGCTCATGGACAAGCTGATGGCCTCGTCGCCGGTCTCGGCGGACGACGTGGCCGCGCAAGTGGCCGACGCCGTGGCGCGCAAGCGTTTTCTCGTGCTCACCCATCCCGATGGCCGGCGCTCGGCACGGCTCAAGCGGTTCGCGCCGCGGCTCGTCGACGCGCGGGTGCGCACGTACTGGTCACGACTTCGGTCTACTTTGGAGCGGGAGGGCTCATGACGGCGTTGACCGACCAGCCGGGCGAGGTGCGCGGCGAGGACGCGTTCGACACCGCGGCCGTCACCGCCTGGCTTTCCTCCCATGTGGACGGTCTGGATGAGCTGGCCGAGGTGCGGCAGTTCCCGGGCGGCGCGTCCAACCTCACCTACCTGCTGCGGTTCGGCGGCCGGGAGCTGATCCTGCGCCGCCCGCCTGCCGGGCACAAGGCGAAGTCCGCGCACGACATGAAACGCGAGTACACCGTGCAGCACGCACTGCGCCCGGTGTACCCGTACGCGCCGAACGTGCTGGCGTTGTGCACGGACCCGGACGTGATCGGCTCGGACTTCTACGTGATGGACCGCATCGACGGCGTCATCCTGCGCGGCGACCTGCCCGAGGGCATGACGCTGTCCGAGGCGGACGCGCGGTCGCTGGCGTTCCGCACGTTCGACCGGCTGGTCGAGCTGCACCAGGTGGACGCGCAGGCTGCGGGGCTCGCCGACCTCGGCAAGGGCGCGGGCTACGTGGAGCGGCAGGTGCGCGGGTGGATCGACCGCTACCGCAAGGCACGCACGCCGAACGTGCCGGAGTCCGAGGACGTGATGGCGTGGCTGGCTGCGAACCAGCCCGGCGACGTCGGGACCTGCGTGATCCACAACGACTTCCGGTTCGACAACGTGGTGCTCTCGCCCGATCTCGACGTCGTCGGCGTGCTCGACTGGGAGATGGCCACGCTCGGTGACCCGCTGATGGATCTCGCGGGCAGCATCGCGTACTGGACCCAGGCCGACGACGACGACATGGCGCTGCTGATGCGCAAGCAGCCGAGTCACCTGCCGGGCATGCCGACGCGGGCCGAGCTGGTCGCGTACTACTGCGAGCGGACCGGGCTGTCGGCGGACAACTGGACGTTCTACGAGGTGTTCGGCCAGTTCCGGCTGCAGGTGATCCTGCAGCAGATCTACTACCGCTACCACGAGGGGCAGACGCACAACCCGGCGTACGCCGAGCTCTACCGGTTCGGCGAGTACCTGGATTCCCGCTGCCGGGCGGCCCTGGCCTGATGGGTGCCGTCTACCTGCTGCGCCACGGACAGGCCTCGTTCGGCACCGCGGACTACGACGTGCTCTCGCCCGCCGGGCAGCTGCAGGCCAAGGTGCTGGGGGAGGAGCTGCGCCGCCGGGCGGTGCCCGTGCACGCGGTGTGGTCGGGGACGCTGCGCCGCCAGCTCGAGACGGCCTCGGAGAGCCTGGCCGCGGCCGGCGTCGACCTCGAGGTCCGGCAGGACGCGCGGTGGAACGAGTACGACCACATGGGACTCGTCCCGGAAGGACAGTCGGTGGACCCGGCCGGGTCGGCGCGGCGGTTCCAGGAATTGCTCGACTCCGCGTTGCGGACGTGGCTGTCGTCGGGCTCGGCGATCACCGGGTCGGGGACGTGGGAGTCGTTCTCCGGCGGGGCGTTTACCGCGCTGTCGGAGGTGTTCGACGGGCTGCCCAGTGGCACGTCGGCGCTGGTGTTCACGTCGGCGGGGGTGATCGCCGCGCTGTGCGCCCGGCTGCTCGGCCTGCCGACCGACGGCTACCTGGCGCTGAACCGGACGATGGCGAACGCGAGCATCACGAAGGTGGTGCGCGGCCGGTCCGGGGTGAGCCTGCTGTCGTTCAACGAGCACGCGCACTTCGAGGGCGATCGTCGCGAACTGCTCAGCTACCGGTAGCGCCCCCGGTATCGTGCGCCCGTGCAGTCGCTGCGAACCGGGGATCCGGCGAAGGTCGGGGAGTACGGGGTGCTCGGCCGGCTGGGGCAGGGCGCCATGGGCCGGGTCTACCTGGCCAGATCGCCGGGCGGCCGGCTCGTCGCGGTGAAGGTCGTGCGTCCGGAGCTCGTGGACGACGCCGGGTTCCGGGAGCGGTTCCGTCACGAGGTCGCCTCGATGCGGGCGGTCGGCGGCTTCTGGACCGCGGCGGTGGTCGACGCCGACCCGGACGGTTTGTGGCTCGCGACCGAGTACGTGCCGGGGCCGACCCTGCTCGCGGCGGTCTCGGCGCACGGGCCGTTGCCGTTGCCCGCGCTGCGCGGGTTGCTGGCCGGCCTGGCCGAGGCGCTGCGGGCCATCCACGGCGCGGGCCTGGTGCACCGGGACCTGAAGCCGGCCAACGTGTTGCTGGCGAGCGACGGTCCTCGCGTGATCGACTTCGGCATCGCCAAGGCAATGGAGTCGGTGGGCCTGACGGCGACGGGCATGTTCGTCGGCACGCCCGGCTTCCTGTCCCCGGAACAGATCGAGGGCCGCGACGCGACGCAGGCGAGTGACGTGTTCGCCCTCGGCGCGGTCCTGACCTACGCGGCGAGCGGGGTGGGCCCGTTCGGCAGCGGCGAGCAGGCAGGGCTGCTCTACCGCGCCGTGCACACGGCGCCGACCCTCGACGGGGTGCCCGCGGCCCTGCGTCCGCTGGTGGCGCAGTGCCTCGCGCGGTCACCGTCGGAGCGGCCGTCGCCGTCGTCGCTGCTGGCGTCGGTGGGGACGCCGGAGGGGCCGGACTGGCTGCCGCCGCCCGTGCGGGCGATGGTGACCGAGCAGGAGACGGAGCTGGGTTCGCCCGTGCCCCGGCCACCCACCCGGCCGTACACGAAGGCCGCCTCGCCACTGCCGTTCGGCGGCGCGAAGGGAGCCGGGGCTGCGGGGAAGGCATCGCACGCCGAGCCAGCCGCACCCGCCTCGCCGCAACCTCACTCGCCGCCGAATGACTCCGCGCCGCCTGTTTCGGGGGCGCCCGGTTCTGTGCCGCCCGGCTCGGCACCGCCGGTCTCGCCGTCGCCTGGCTCTTCACTGCCTGCCTCTTCATCGCCTGCCCCGCCGCAGCCGCACTTGCCGTCGTACGACTCGGCGCCGCCTCCAACCGCCTCGTCGGCGGGCGTGTTCGGAGTGGGTTCGTCGCCGCCCGGTTCGGTGACGCCGGGCTCGGGAACGCCCGGTTATGTGGCGCCCGGCTCGACACCGGCGGGTTCGCCGTCGCCTGGGTCGGCACACCCGGTTTCGGCGCCGCCCGGCACAGCCCAGCGGGGTTCGGTCCAACAACGTTCGGCGTCGGCTGGTTCGGCGTCGGCTGGTTCGGCACCGCCGGGTTCGGCGTTGGCTGGCTCGGCCGAGCCAGGCTCGGCCCAGCCCTCGGCACCTGGTTCGGTGGCGAACGCTTCGGCCCAGCCTGGTTCGGTGGCGTCCGGATCACAGCCGCCGGGGCCGGTGGTGGGTGGGAGCGGGAACCGGGCCACTTTCCGGGTGTCGCGGGCGTCGGCGCTGGTATGGGCCGGGATCAGCACCGCCGGCGCCATCGTGTGCGGCGCGATCTCGCAGGACGCCTCGCGGGCCGGGGACGGCGGCGCTGCGCTGCTGTTCCTCATCGCCTGGCTGGTGCTCAGCGTGTCCGCCGTGCGGCTCTGGTGGATCGTCGTGCGGCGGCGGTGGTCGCTGGAGGTGTCCGGCGGCGGCCTGTCCGTCGGGCGGCGCGGGCGCACGACCTCGATCGGCTGGGCGCAGGTCGCCCGGGTGCGCGTCGTGGAGGGCAAGCGGCCCTGGCTCGTCGTCTGGACGGTCGACGGGTCGCATGTGGACCTCGGCGCGCGGTACGCGGGCGGATACCGGATCTTCCCCGTCGGGCACGAGCGGCGCCGGGCGGGCCGGCAGCGGGAGACGCGGGAGCTGCGGGCCGCCCTCGGCTGGTACGGGCGCACGGTCTACGACCCCAGCCCGTGACGTTGCCGCGCCGCCGGTCCTCGGGTAGGCAGGGGCTATGCGACGGCCCTCGATCGACCCCGTGGTGTGGCGCCCGGACCGGCCAAGCGGCCGCCCGCCCAGGAACACGCTGCCCCCGCTCACCATCGTCCAGGTCAACGGGCACAGCACCGAAGACGTCCTCGTCGACCACGGCAACGTCTTCACCGGCGTCGACGACGGCCGCATCCTGCGCCTGACCCGCGACGGCCGCAGGCTCGACACCGTCGCCGACACCGGCGGGCGCCCGCTCGGGATCGAGGCCCACCCCGACGGACGGTTGCTGGTATGCGACGCCGCGCGTGGGCTGCTGCTGGTCGACCGGGTCAGCGGCGAGATCGAGACGCTCGTCGCGCGCGGGCCGGACCTGCGGGTCTGCAACAACGCCGCGGTGGCCGCGGACGGCACGATCTACTTCACCGACTCCACCAACCGCTTCGACCTCGAGCACTGGAAGGCAGACCTCCTCGAGCACCGCGGCACCGGGCGGCTGCTGCGCCGCGACCCGGACGGCACCGTCGAGACGATCGCCGGCGGCCTGCACTTCGCCAACGGCGTCGCGCTCGCGCCCGACGAGTCCTATGTGGTCGTCGCGCAGACCGGGGCGTACCGGCTGGACAAGATCATGCTCACCGGGTCGGGGCAGGGGCGGAGCGACATCCTCGCCGACGGGCTGCCCGGCTTCCCGGACAACATCGCCACCGGCTCCGACGGGCTGATCTGGATCGCCATGGCCAGCCCCCGCATCGGGCTGCTCGACGTCTCCAGCAGGCTGCACCCGGCGCTGCGCAAGGCGGTGTGGGCGCTGCCCGAACCGTTGCAGGTCAAGGAGAAGCGCATCGTCTGGACCCGCGCCCTCGACGGCGCCACCGGCGCGATCGTGCACGACTTCTGCGGCACCCACCCCGACTTCCACATGGTCACCGGCGTCCGCGAGGCGGACGGCACGGTCTACCTCGGCAGCCTCGGCGAGCGCGCGATCGCCCACTTCGAGATTCCCGGCTAGCTCGCGACCAGGGCCGTCGCGCTGGGTGCGGCCGCGTGCTGAGCCGGGCGGACGGGCATCGGTCGCCGGGGACCGCGACGACGGACGGCAAGCGCTCGATCACCGTGCGACGCATCGATCCGCGCGGTCCGGAAGCCGTCGCGGCTCGCGTCAGCTACGGCAGCCCGACGGCGTGCGCATCGAGATGGCGGCCGATCACCTGGCATGAGTGTTGCTTCGGGACTTTCGGCCCGTCTTTGGCGGGCCCGCAACCCCATCGTTGCCGAATAGCAACCATGGCCACGGGGGCGTCCGGCGTCCGGCGGCGTGATCGCGGATTTGTGCCCTGAGCGGCCCGGAACCGGTGCCGGAACGGCACGGGACGGTGCCGGAACGAAGCCGACATGATCGCCGGTGGGCTGTTCGGTCGCCACGTCCGCGTCCCTTCGGGCGGATGGCCGCGAGTTGGGCTTGACGCCAAGGCTTTCGCTGGTCCAGGCTTGTCCGCCATTAACCGATCAAGTGCCTAAACATCGTGCGATCGGTTATGCAATCGCATCGAAGGCCTGGTCCGATGTGGACCGGGCGTAGGGAGTCGAGGATGACTCATGCGGTGGATCCGCACCCGGCGGCGGAGGTTCGCCCGGTGCCGGATAGCGCCGCCACGTCACCTCGTGCCCTAACCGGAAGCCCTTGACTGTGCACTTGGCTCACGTGGCGAAATTCAAGGTGCGGTGCAGTCACGGATCGACAGGAGTAACAGAAATGAGTGCTGGAGCAAGGGCACGCACTGCTGCCCTGCTGGCCGTCGCCGCGGTCGTGCTCGCGGGATGTGGCGACGACAGCAGTGATAGCGGTGGCGACAGTGGGGCTGCCCCGAAGCTCGACGGCCGCGGACCGATCACGTTCGCGACCGGCAAGGACACGTCGGGCAACATGCAGAAGCTCGTCGACAAGTGGAACACCGACCACCCCGACGAGAAGGTGACGATCACCGAGCTGCCTGAGTCCGCCGACGACCAGCGCCAGCAGATGGTCCAGAACGCGCAGGTCAAGTCTGACGCGTACACGGTGCTCAACCTGGACGTCGTCTGGACCGCGGAGTTCGCCGCGAACCGGTGGGTCGTCGAGCTGCCCAAGGACGAGTTCGACCTGGACAACTTCCTCAAGCCCGCGGTGGACACCGCGACCTACGTGGACAAGCTGTACGCGGTGCCGGTCTACTCCGACGGCGGCCTGCTGTACTACCGCAAGGACCTGCTGACCAAGGCCGGCGTCACCGAGGCGCCGAAGACCTGGGACGAGATGTCCGCGGCCTGCAAGAAGGTGCAGGCGCTGCCCGAGGGCAAGAGCCTGGGCTGCTACGCCGGTCAGTTCGACAAGTACGAGGGCCTCACCTGCAACTTCTCCGAGGCCGTGCAGTCCGCGGGCGGCGTGGTCGTCGGCGAGGACGGCAAGCCGGACGTGAACACCCAGGAGGCCAAGGACGGTCTGAACTTCCTGGTCGACGGCGTCAAGTCGGGTGAGATCCCGAAGGCCGCCATCACCTACCAGGAGGAGCCGGGCCGCCGCGCGTTCCAGGACGGCCAGCTGATCTTCCACCGCCAGTGGCCGTACCAGTACGCGCTGGCCAACGCGACCGACGGGACCTCGAAGGTCGCCGGCAAGTTCGACGTCGCCCCGCTGCCCGGCAAGGACGGCCCGGGTGTGTCGACGCTGGGTGGGCACAACTTCGCGATCTCGGCGTTCGCCAAGAACAAGGCGACCGGCCTGGACTTCATCAAGTTCTTCTCCAGCGAGGAGAACGAGAAGTCCAACCTGCTGGCCACCTCGCAGGCGCCGACCCGTGCGAACCTGTACGACGACCAGGAGCTGATCGGCAAGTTCCCGTACCTGCCGGCCCTGAAGGCCGCGATCGAGGGCGCGGTGCCGCGGCCGAAGGTGGTCAAGTACGGCGACGTCACGGCGGCCATCCAGGAGGCCGCGTACGGTGCGATGAACGGTGAGATGTCGACCGATCAGGCGCTGAGCGACCTGCAGTCCAAGCTCGAATCGCTGACTGCCAAGTAGCACACCCAGATGCCTGGCCGGGCGGCGCGCAGCGCTCGCCCGGCCAGGCATCCCTGGACGCGCATCGGAGATCGTCGTGACCGCGCCAGCCCTGCCGCCCGCCGCGGGCGGAAATGCCACCACCAGCCCGCAACGCCACGGGCGTCTCGCAGCGATGCTGCTGACCCCCACGTTCATCGTGCTGGCGCTGGTGATCCTCTACCCACTCATCGCAGCCCTGCGTGAGTCGCTGTACAAGAAACAGGAAGGCCTCGACGAAAACGGCTTCGTCATCGAGGGCGACAATTTCGTCGGCATCCAGAACTACACGGACGCCTTCACCGGCGAGGCCGCGACGCGCTTCTGGAACGCCTTCTTCAACACCACGTTCTTCACGGTCGTCGGCGTGGCGATCGAGGTCGTGCTCGGCGTCGCCATGGCCCTGGTCATGCACCACGCGCTGCGCGGCAAGGGCCTGGTCCGGGCCAGCATCCTCGTGCCGTGGGCGATCCCGACCGCGATGTCGGCGCTGCTGTGGCAGTGGATCTTCCAGGCCGACGGCATCGCCAACGAGATCCTCAACTCCCAGATCCTGTGGACGACGGAGGGCTTCCAGGCCAAGATCGCGGTGCTGATCGCGGACACCTGGAAGACCGCGCCGTTCATCGGGCTGCTGGTACTCGCCGGCCTGCAGATGATCCCGACCGAGGTCTACGAGGCCGCCCGGGTCGACGGCGCCGACGCCTGGACGCGCTTCTGGCGCATCACACTGCCGCTGGTCAAGCCGGCGCTGCTGGTGGCGGTCCTGTTCCGCGTCATGGACGTGCTGCGGATCTTCGACCTGCCATACGTCCTCATCGGAGCTCGCAAGTCGTCGGTGGAGACACTGTCCATGCTGGCCGTCGACGACGCGAACCAGCTCAGGTACGGACCAGCCGCGGCGTACGCCACGATCCTGTTCGTCTACGTGGCCATCATCGCGTACATCTTCGTCAAGCTGCTCGGCGCCGACCTGATCGGTGAGGGCCGAGAACGCACCAAGACCGGCAAGCGCCGCAAGGCCAAGCCCAGCGCCAAGTCGGCGGAAAAGGAGGCGGTGCCGGTATGACGACCGCGACCACGACCGCGGCCAAGCCCGCGGCGAACAAGCCGAACCGGAAGAGCGCGGGCGTC
>Ga0164241_10004610_pt1 | contig 13264 bp, 11 predicted proteins | sample OricomyardsoilBY_FD_108780 | JGI IMG/M metagenome (GOLD analysis project Ga0164241, IMG submission 108780) | Backyard soil microbial communities from Emeryville, California, USA - Original compost - Back yard soil (BY) | ecosystem: Environmental > Terrestrial > Soil > Unclassified | place: USA...
GACGAGCATCAGTCCCGTGCCGATCACTGCCCAGGCGAGTTGCCGGGACAGAAACCAGTACGACCGGCCGTCGTAACGCGCCGCAGCCTGAACGGCCGACGCGCTGTAGACCATGACGACGCTCAAGGCGACCAGCAGAAGCGTCGCCAGGAACAGGGTCTTGTCTGACTTCAGTGTTCGCGCCATATCGTCTCTGCTTCCATTCGCCTCGCGGTCGTGAGCGGTCAACAGTCATCAGCCGGATCGGACATGGACATCTGCCTCACGTACCGTTGCGGTCCGTGTTCCCAGCGGCAGACCCCATGACGCGTCACCCGAACTGATGACTGTTCACCGCTCCTCCGCGCCGATTTCGGTCACCAGCGCCGACACCGACTCCTTGAAGGCGCGTCCCCGCGCCGCGTAATCCTCGAACATGTCGAAGCTCGCGCAGGCCGGCGCGAGGAGCACGACGCCGCCGGGCGGCGCCATGACGAACGCACGCCGCACCGCCTCGGCCATCGAATTCGCGTGGTGCAGGGGAACGATGCCGTCGAGTGCCCGCTCGATGACCGGACCAGCCTCCCCGATGGTCACGACGCCCGCCGCCCGTTCGCGCAGGGGCGCGCGCAGATCCTCGAAGACCGCGCCCTTGTCGCGACCGCCGAGAATGACCACCACGTCGCGGTCGAAGCTCTCGATCGCGCGTTTCGCGGCGAGCACGTTGGTGGCCTTGGAGTCGTTCACGAATCGCACGTCGTGCAGCGCAGTGACGTGTTCGAGCGCGTGCTCGAGTCCATTGAATGCCGCGATCGCCCGCGCCATGTCGCCGGGGTGGACACCCGCGATCGTGCCGACGGCGACGGCCGCGAGCACGTCGGCCAGCAGATGCCGGCCGGGCAACCGCACCGCAGTCAGCGGCACGAGCGGCGTCGTGGCTCCGTCCCGTCGATGAACGATGTGGTCGGCCTCCACGGTGATCGCATTCGCGGGGCCGCCCTCGAGCGTAAAGTCCAGCCGGCGTCCACGCGCGCTCCCGGCGAGGCGCATGGCGCCGGGATCGTCGGCATTGACCACGGCCCAGTCCTGCTCGTCCTGGTTGCGGAAGATCCTCGCCTTGGCCGCGGCATACTCGTCGAACGATGCGTGACGATCGAGATGATCGGGCGACAGGTTCACGAGCACCGCAATCCAGGGATGGAATGTCTCGGTGCCTTCGAGCTGAAAGCTGCTGACTTCGACGACATGTATCGCGTCCGGCTGCGAGAGCGCGACCTGCTCGCTGAGCGCCGTCCCGAGGTTGCCGCCCGCCGTCACCTGGAATCCGCCGGCCTCCAGCAGCCTTGCTGTCAACGTCGTCGTAGTGGATTTGCCCTTGGTGCCCGTGACGGCCACGATTCGGCCGGCCAGCCACCGCGAGGCCAGTTCGATTTCGCCGATGACCGGAACGCCGCGTGCCCGTGCCGAAGCGATCGGCGCCTGCAGGGGTGGCACGCCCGGGCTCAGCACCACGAGATCGGCCGCGCCCAGCAGCTCCTGACGATGAGGGCCCCGTTCAATCGCCACGCCGATGGCACGAAGCTGGCTCTCCTGCTCGATGGGGGCCGCTCCCGCGTCAGCCAGCGTCACGCGTGCGCCGCGCGCCACGAGCAATTCCGCCGCAGCCCGCCCGCTCCGGCCGGCGCCGACGACCACCACGTGTTTGTCCGCCACGTTGAAGCTCATCGCATCACCTCAGCTTCAACGTCGTGAGGCTGGCGAGCGCGAACAGAATCGCCAGGATCAGAAAGCGCATGACGACCTTCGACTCCGGCCAGCCCGCGAGTTCGAAATGGTGGTGGATGGGCGCCATGCGGAACACGCGCTTGCCACGCAGCTTGAACGACCCCACCTGGATCATCACGGACGCCGCCTCCATGACGAAGACGCCGCCGATGATTGGCAGCAGCAGTTCCTGCTTGATCAGGATCGCCACGGTGCCGAGCGCGCCACCGAGCCCGAGCGACCCGACATCGCCCATGAACACTTCGGCGGGATGCGAGTTCCACCACAAGAAGCCAAGGCTCGCGCCGACCAGCGATCCACAGAAGATCGTCAGCTCGCCAACCTGCTCGAGATGGATGAGCAGCAGGTAGTCGGAGAAGACGGCGTGCCCGATCACGTACGTCAGCGCCGTATACGCGGCCGCCGCAACCGTGAACGTGCTGATGGCGAGTCCGTCGAGACCGTCGGTAAGGTTCACCGCGTTTGTGGTGTTGACGAGCACGACGACGGCGAACAGGACGTAGCCCCAACCGAGATCCGGAATCGCCTGCTTGAAAAACGGCGGGATCAGCCGCGTGCTGTACTGCGGTGGATTGAGGCCCGCCAGGTGGATCAGCACGACGCCGATGACGATCGCGACGACGACCTGGGACATCAGCTTGTAGCGCGCGAAGAGCCCGTGATGCGAGTGCCGCGTCACCTTGAGGTAGTCGTCCACGAAGCCGATCGCGCCGAATGCCAGGGTGGACAGCACCGCGATCCAGACGAACGTGTTCGTCAGGTTCGCCCAGAGCAGCGTCGGTACGACGACGGCCGTCAGAATCAGCAGGCCGCCCATCGTCGGCGTGCCCTGCTTGGTCTTGTGGGTCGCAGGCCCGTCCTGCCGGACGACCTGACCAATCTGGAACGCGCGCAGCTTGCGGATGAACCACGGACCCAGCAGCAGGCTGAGGGCCAGGGCCGTCAGGCTGGCAGCCGCCGTACGGAAGGTGATGTAGCGGAAGACGTTGAACACCGACCAGTGGTCGTGCAGCGGATACAGCAGGTGGTAAAGCACTAGGCCACCACCGCCTTCAGCCGATCGACAACCACGTCCGTCCGCGTACCGCGCGAACCCTTGACCAGGATGAGGTCGTTCGATTGCAGCAGATCCGCGACGGCCGGGGCCGCGCTGGCGCTGTCCGGGAAGCTGAGGACGTGCGCCGCAGGCATGCCAGCGGCGATCGCACCCTCGGCCAGTCCAAGAGCGGCGTCGCCGCCAATGGCGATGAGCCGGTCGATGCCGGCTTCGGCCGCGGCCCGCCCGCAGGCTTCGTGCAGCGCGCGGCTTGCCTCCCCGAGCTCCAGCATTTCGCCGAGCACGGCAATCCGCCGCCCGTCGCCCGGTGTGGCGGCCAGGGTCGCCAGCATCGCTCGAACCGCCGCAGGACTCGCGTTGTACGAGTCGTCGACGAGGCGGATGCCATGTGCGAGCGGCACAATGGCGCCGCGCCGCGCCACCGGACGCAGACTCGAGACCCGCGTGCGGATGTCCTCGAGCCGGACATCGAACGCCACCGCGACGGTGATCGCCGCAAGCACGTTCGTCAGCTGTGCACGACCCGGCAGCGGGATGGACAGGGCCACGGTTCCAGCGGGCGTCGAAACGGTCGCGGCCGTCCCGGCGAAGCCGTGATCGCGGATGTCGCTCGCGCGGACGTCTGCGCGTGGGTGCTCGCCAAACATCAGGCGCTGGCCCTCGAACGCCGACACGTGCTGGGCGACGAGCGGGTCGTCCGCGTTGGCGACCACGAGGGTCTGGCCCGAGGCACCTTCAAGAATTTCCGCCTTCGCGCGCGCGACGGCCGCACGCGATCCGAAATGACCGATGTGCGCGTCGCCCACGTTGGTCCACACACGCACATCCGGTTCCGCAATCGAGACGAGGGCGCGGATCTCGCCTTCGTGGTTCATCCCCAGCTCGACCACAGCCATGTCCGGCCCGTCGCACAGCTCGACGAGTGACAGCGGTAGGCCGATGTGATTGTTGAGGTTGCCGCGGTTGCGGAACACACGGTAGCGGGCAGCGAGGAGATCCGCCGTGATTTCCTTCGTGGACGTTTTTCCGGCGCTTCCGGTGATCGCGATGACGCGCGCGCCGGAGGCACGGCGGACGTCGCGCGCGAGTCCCTGCAGCGCTGCCAGCGTGTCACGAACCAGGATGACGGGGACGGCCGGCAGCACCGCCGGCGTCTCGGAGACCAGGACGCCGCCCGCGCCGTTCGCGACGGCATCCGCCACAAAGGCGTGCGCATCGAACCGTTCTCCGCGAAGGGCCACAAACAGCGCCCCCAGCGCGACGGTCCGGCTGTCGATCGACACCCCGCGAAACACGTGATCCGCGGGGCCGGTCACGAGCCGGCCGTCGGTCGACTGCGCGACCAGTGCGGCGGAAAGAACGACGGCGCTCACGGTTCCAGTCACACGCGGGGCGCCGCGCGGCGGTGTGCCAGCGCGGCCCGGGCAACGTCCACGTCGTCGAACGGCAGTGTTCGATCGCCGATCACCTGATACTTCTCATGCCCTTTGCCGGCAATCAGGACGAGATCGCCTGGCGCCGCGGTGCGGACCGCGTATTCGATTGCTGCGCGGCGATCCAGCTGCGTCACGGAGGGCGTCGACGGGCGCGGCGGCGCGCCTGGCTCGACGCGCGGCGTGAGCCCGCGCTTGATCTCCTCGATGATGCGCGCCGGATCCTCGGAACGGGGGTTATCCGACGTGAGCACGACGAGATCGCTGAGGCGCGCGGCCACAGCGCCCATGAGCGGCCGCTTGGTACGGTCGCGGTCGCCCCCGCAGCCGAATACCGTGATGAGCCGGCCTTCGGCAAGGGGCCGTGCGGTCTCGAGCAGGTTCTTCAGCGCATCGTCCGTGTGCGCGTAATCGACGACGACGCGCACGGCGTCGTGACCGCCTGAAACGAGCTGGAATCGGCCGGGGACGCGCTCGAGCGCCGCGATTCCCCGCTGAATCGCCTCGGTGGGAAGCTCGAGACCGATGGCGGTCGCGACAACGCCGAGGATGTTGTACACGTTCGGCCTGCCCACGAGCGGCGAATGAATCGCGACCGGTCCCCGCGGTGTTTCAGCAGTGAACGCGAGCCCTTCGAGCGAGTAGTGGATCGACGTGGCCCGTACGTCGGCGGGCCGGTCGATCGCGTAGGAAATGACGAGAGGGCGAGTCGCCGCGAGGTCGCCACCGCGGGGATCGTCGACATTCACCACGGCCGGCGCCCCGGCGGGCAGCATCTCGAACAGCCGGCGCTTTGCGGCGAAGTACTGGGCCATGTCGCCGTGAAAATCCAGATGATCCCGGGTGAGGTTCGTGAAGATCGCCGCGGCGAACCGTGAAAAGTCGACGCGATGGAGCGCGAGCGCATGCGACGACACTTCCATTGCGCAGGCCCTGCAGCCTCGCGTGACCATCTCCCGGAGCAGCCGCTGCGCCTCTGAGGCTTCCGGCGTCGTGTGCGACGCATCCCGTTCGTCGGCCGCGTCTGGCCCGATCCTGAAGGTCACGGTCCCCAGCCGACCGCACGGCAGTCCTGCCGCGTCGAAGACCGAGGCGAGCAGGTACGTGGTCGTGGTCTTGCCGTTGGTGCCGGTGACGCCGACCAGTCTCAGTTCCTCGCTCGGGCGTCCGTAAAACAGATGCGCGAGTTCAGCGAGCGTGAGCCGCGCATCGGGCGTGATGAGCCATGGGATGTCGAGCTCTGGCGGGGGCTGCGTTTCGGCGACGATGGCCACGGCGCCGCGCGCCGCGGCTTCGGCTGCGAATGCGGCTCCGTCGCGGCGGTGCCCCCGAACCGCGACGAATACCGTGCCGCGAGCGACCGCGCGGGAATCGTGCGTGAGTCCCGTCACGATCGACGACTGCCGACCCCGATCCTGGATGCGCTGGCGTGCGTCGGGCGCGAGCGTGTGCGCCGCGGCGACCAGAGCGTCTAGCGTCATCGCACTCCTTTGGAGTCGTCGCGCCCGGCTCCGAACCGCTCGAGGTGGATGTTGCTGATCGCGCCGGGGTCGATTGGCGATCCGGCTTCTGGCGTCTGCGCCGTCACGATGCCGCTCCCGCTGATACGGACGTCGAGACCGAGGCCGCTCAGCACACGCGTGGCCGACCGCGCGCTGAAACCGGTCACATCCGGCATGACCGCGAGTCCGCCGACGGACGCCACCCTGGGAGCGTACGACCCCCGAACGTCCGGTTCCGGCAGCGCCGGGGCGTCTGCACTGGCCAGAAGCAGCTGCGGCGCGGGATCCACGCTCGGCCGGACACCGGTTTGCAGCAGGGCGGCCTGCGCGATGCGGTTGAAGATTGGCGCAGCCACCGTGCCGCCGTAGTAGCCATGAGGCCCGCGCGGCGTGTCGATGACGACCAGAATCGTGAATGCCGGGTTTCGGGACGGCACGAATCCGACGAACGATGCGTTGTAGTCGCTGCGCGAGTAACGCCCATCGACCAGCTTGGCCGCCGTGCCTGTTTTCCCCGCGACCTGGTAGCGATCGAGACTCGCGGCGGGGGCGGTGCCTCGCGACGAGACGACACCTTCCATGATCTCGGTAAGCGTCGCCGCCGTCTGTGCCTCGATGGCGCGACGAAGAACCTTCGGATGGACTTCGTCGCGGCGGCCGTCATGCACGAGCGCGCGGACCACTCGCGGTTCCATGAGCAGGCCGCCGTTGGCGACCGCGCTGGCCGCCGTCACCATCTGCAGCGGCGTGACGCTGACCTGATATCCAATCGACACCGACGCGATTCCACTTTCGCTGAGGTTGTTGGGATTCCAGAGCCCGCGGCTCTGTCCCAGGAAATCCGGTGCAAGCGCTTCGCCAAATCCGAACCGGTGCACATAGCGCGTCATGCGTTCGATGCCGGTGCGCAGCCCCACCTTCACTGCCCCAACATTGCTCGATACCACGATGACGTCTTCGAACGGAATGACGCCGTGCGGATGCGTGTCGCGGATCGGCGCCCGTCGGCCGGGCAGCGTGATGTATCCCGGATTCGTGTCGATGAGGTCCATCGGCTTCACGACGCCGCTTTCGAGCGCCGCCGACGCCGTCACCATCTTGAACGTGGACCCGGGCTCGTAGACGTCCTGGGTCGCGCGGTTTCGCCGGTCGTCGTCCGTGAACTTCCCGGCGGCGTTCGGGTTGAAGGTCGGATAGCTTGCCAGCGCGAGGATCTCGCCGGTCCGCGGATCCATGATGATGGCCGCGCCGCCGCGCGCCCGGTTTTCCTCGATGCCGGCCTTGAGCTCGCGCTCGACGATGTACTGAAGATACAGGTCGATCGTCAGTTCGAGCGTGGCGCCGGGCACCGGCGCCCGGGCGACGCGCGTGTCCAGCCGCTGACGTTTGGCGTCCACCTGCACGATCGCCACGCCGTCCTGCCCGCGAATCTGCTGGTCGAACGCCCGTTCCACTCCGGCCTGGCCGCGATTGTCGATGTTGACGAACCCCAGCACGTGCGCCGCGAGATCGACGCGCGGATAGTAGCGCCGGGTGTCGGATTGAAGCACCACGCCGGGCAGCTTGAGAGCGGCCACGCGCTTGACCTGCTCGGGCGCAACGGTACGGGAGCTCCGGATGACCATGTACTGCGAGTTCCCGTCGGACAACTGGGAGAGCAGCTTGCGCCGCTCGGCCGCCGTGCAGTCGCCGAGCGCGCCACAAATCGCCGCGAGGGCGGCTGGCGCGTCCTTCACCTTGCTGGGATCGGCGGTGATCGAGTCGGCCTCGACCGAGTAGGCCAGCAGCCGGCCCTCACGATCGAGAATGTCCCCGCGCGTCGCTTCGAGCGCGATCTTCGTCTGCTGATGGCGCTTGGCGCGCGCGCTGAGTTCCTCGTGCTGCACGACCTGCAGCTGAACGAGCCGGGCCTCGATGCAGAGCACCCAGATCCCGACGAATGCCACTACGACAAGGACGCGGCGCTTGAAGTGCGAACGCCAGACGCTCTCGAACGACTGCGGGGCCCGGTCAGCCGGTCGCAGCGGATCCAGCGCGACGTGCGTATCGCGGACCAGCCGCACCAACCGCTGCAGACGCGTCAGGGGAACGCCCATCTCAGTGCACCATCGCGACCATCGGCCGGCCGGCCGACGAAGTTCGGCGGCGTTCGATGACAATCGTGTCCTTGTCGGTCGGCGCCGACAGCCCGAGTTCGCGCCGCGCCCGTGCTTCAATCTGCTGCGGCGCCCGGAGCGTCTCGAGATTCAGGCGGAGACGGCGATTCACGACCTCTTCATGCGCAATGTCCACCTGCAGCTTCTCGATGGCAATGCCGTGGCTGAGAATTTCGTAGTGCTGCCACGCCGAAAACAGGAGCAGCCCGACGGAAACGCAGGCCAGCCACAGCAGGCGCCGGAATTCCCGCTTCTGCTGCGTGTCGTGCTCGCGCACGACCGGGTTGTTGCGGATGTCCTTGCGGAGCGTGAATTCGACGTCGATGCTCATGCGACCTTCTCCACGACGCGAAGGCGCGCACTCCGCGCGCGCGGGTTCCGGGCTTCTTCCGTCTCCGTGGCGACGACCGGCCGTCGCGTCACGAGGATGGCCGAGGCGGGATCGCCCGCCAGGCGCCGGAACGTCTGCTTCACCAGTCGATCCTCCAGCGAGTGAAACGCGATCACCGCCAGACGGCCGCCGCGCGCCAGCACGCGCCAGGCGGGTCCAAGAAAGGCTTCCAGGCCCGCCAGTTCGTCATTCACCCAGATCCGCAGCGCCTGGAACGTTCGGGTCGCGGGATCGATACGCTGCCAGCCTCTCCCGCCGGCGCCGCGCCGGACCGCTGCCGCCAGCGCGCCCGTATCGCCGAGGTCCCCGCGATCGCGGGCCGCGAGAATGGCGCGCGCCACGCGCCGCGAGTGCCGCTCTTCGCCAAAGTGCCAGATGATGTCGGCGAGCGTCGGTTCGTCGACCGTGGCGAGCCGGGCGGCGAGCGTCATTCCCCGGGACGGATCCATGCGCATGTCGAGCGGCCCCGCGTGCCGGAAGCTGAAACCACGCTCGGGACGGTCCAGTTGCATCGATGACACTCCCAGATCGGCCAGCACGCCGTGGACTTCGCGAATCCCCAGGCTCTCCAGCACATCCGCGATGTGCCGATAGTCGTCATGGACCAGTTCGACTCGATCCCGCACGTCCGACAGACGATCACGCGCTTCGGACAGTGCCGCCGGGTCACGGTCGATACCGATGACGCGCCCCGCACCCGCCGCGATCAGCTCGCGAGTGTGCCCGCCGAGGCCGAGCGTGCAATCCACGTACACCCCGTCCGGACGCGGCGCGAGGAGCCGGATTGCTTCCTCGACCAGAACGGGTTCGTGCAATGCGTCAGATCCCGAAGTCCGCCAGCGCGCGTGCGTCGTCGTCGGTAAACGGCTCGCTCGCAAGCTTCGCGACGAACCGCTCGTGATTCCAGACTTCGAGGTATTCGACCTGGCCCAGCACGTCGACGTCCCCCGTCATGCCCGCGGCATCCCGCAGTCGCGGCGAAATTCCGATCCGGCCCTGCTTGTCGAGCTCGGTGACCTGGCCGAAGTAGTTCACGCGATCGAGGAACTTGGCGCGCGCCGGGTGCGTACTGGGGATCTTCGAGAGCCGCTCTTCCACCGCGAGCCAAATGGGCATCGGATAGATTCGGACGGACGTGCCGGTGACGCTGGTCACGTACACGCCGTTGCCGTGCTGACCCTCCACCAGTGCCTTGAAGGCATTGGGAAGCTTCAACCGCCCGCCGTCGTCTATGCGCGCAGAATAGCTACCCCGAAGCACCGCGTTGCTCCAATTTGCTCCAAAAAACTCCAGCCGATGGTAGAGGTACGCCTGGTGAGTGTCAACCGTAAATTAATGATGGGGTTGAGCTTACGTTAAACTTTCGCCATAAATGCGAAGGCGAAACTGAAACGAAAATTCGCGTGTGATAGCATCCGCGCGGTCTTGCGCACGATCCTCGTCTGTGAAGCGCAGGTGCCGTTTGTCCGCGGCGGTGCCGAGTACCACGTCCGAGAGCTCATTGCCCAGCTCCAGCGACACGGCCTGGACGCGGAGCTCGTCAGTGTCCCCTTCAAGTGGTATCCGAAAAGCGAGATTCTCGCGCACGCGGCTGCATGGCGGCTGCTGGATCTGAGCGAGAGCAACGGGCGGCCCGTGGACCTGCTCATCGCGACGAAGTTTCCGACGTACTTCGCGCGCCATCCGAACAAGGTCGCCTGGATCATTCATCAGCATCGCGCCGCGTACGAGCTCGCGGGGACGTCGTTCAGCGACTTCACGCATTCGGACGAAGACGTCGCCCTGCGCGCACGCATCATGGCGCTCGACGCCGGAATGCTCGGCGAGTGCCGGCGATTGTTCGCCAATGCCGCCAACACGGCAGCGCGCACGGCGCGGTTCAATGGCCTGCAGGTGGATGCCTTGTACCACCCGCCGCGATTGGCGGATCAGTTGCGCCGCGGAGAAAGCGGCTCGTACGTCCTCTCGGTCGGGCGGCTCGAAGCCGTCAAGCGTGTGGACCTCGCGATTCGCGCAATGACGCACGTCCCGGCGGACGTCTCGCTGCGCATTGCGGGCACCGGAACGATGCGTGAGGCGTTCGAGGCGCTCGCGTCGTCGCTCGGGATCGCCGATCGCGTCGAGTTTCTCGGCGAAGTCACGGACGCCGAAATCGTGGAGCTCTACGCGGGCGCGCTCGGAGTAATCTTTCCCCCGTACGACGAGGACTACGGCTACGTCACGCTGGAGGCATTTCTGTCGGGCAAGCCGGTGATTACCACCACGGACGCCGGAGGTCCAAACGAGTTCGTCGTCGACGGCGTCAACGGATTCTCCGTGCCTCCGGAGCCGGCGGCGATTGGAGAAGCGGTGAGTGCGCTGGCCGCCGACCGCGCACGCGCCCGCGCGCTCGGCGACGCCGGATACGAACGCGCCCGGCTCGTGACATGGAGCGGCGTGATCGAGAAGCTGGTGTACGGCTGATCGCCCGATGAAACTCATCATCCAGATCCCGTGCCTCAATGAGGCGGCGACACTTCCGGCGACGCTCGCCGATCTGCCGCGCGCGATCCCCGGCATCGACGTCATCGAAACGGTCGTCATCGACGACGGCTCGCAGGACGACACCGCGGGCATCGCGCGATCGCTCGGTGTCACGCACGTCGTGCGGTTCCGGCGGAACAAGGGACTGGCCGCGGCCTTCACGGCCGGTCTGGACGCCAGTCTCCGCGCCGGCGCCGACATCATCGTCAACACCGACGCCGACAATCAGTATGCGGGGAGCGGCATTCCAAGGCTCGTCGAGCCTCTGCTGGCCGGCCGTGCCGACATCGTGATTGGCGATCGCAACATCCGCGACATCCGCCACATGTCCTGGCCGAAGAAGTGGCTGCAGCGGATCGGGAGCTGGGCCGTACGGCAGGTATCGAGCACGAGCGTGCCCGACACCACGAGCGGGTTCCGGGCGTACACGCGCGAGGCGGCGCTGCGCATGACGATCGTCTCGGACTTCTCGTACACGCTCGAATCGATCATCCAGGCAGGCAAGCGCCGGATGGCGATCACGCACGTGGAAGTCTCCACCAACGCGCGGACGCGGCCGTCCCGTCTCTTCAACAGCATCTTCGGCTACCTCAAGCAGTCGGGCGCGACGATCGTCCGCATCTACACGATGTACGAACCGCTGAAGGTGTTCACGTACATCGGCACGCTCGTCTTCCTCGGTGGCGTCGCCATCTCACTCCGTTTTCTGTACTCCTATCTCTTCGCGGGTGCCGAACCCGGCAAGATCCAGTCGCTCATCTTGTCGGCCGTGCTGATGATCGTGGGCTTTCAGGTCATTCTCATCGGCCTGCTCGCCGACGCCATTTCCGGCATGCGCAAACTGATCGAGGATCTGTTGTACCGCGTGCGCCGGATGGAGCTCGGCGACGCGACTGACGCCGGCGCGGAGCCGCGCGGCCGCTGATGGCGGACGCCTCCCGCGTCTCCGTCGTCATCCCGGCCATGAACGAGGCCGGCGCCATCGCCGCGGTGGTGTCCGAGCTCGCCGCGGCCGCGCCGTGGCACGAGATCCTCGTCATCGATGACGGTTCATCCGATGACACCGGCGCGAACGCGCAGGCCGCCGGGGCGCGCGTCATCAGACATCCCTACAACAAGGGGAACGGCGCGTCGGTGAAAACCGGAATCCGCGCCGCGACAGGCGATTACATCCTGATCATCGACGGCGACGGCCAGCACAAGCCATCCGACGCGCTGCGCCTGGTCGGCCAGCTCGGCGAATATGACCTGGTCGTCGGCGCTCGAGCCGGCCACAGCCAGGCGACGTCGGTGCGGCGCGCGGGAAACGCGGCGCTGAACTGGCTGGCCAGTTATCTGACGGAGCGGGAGATTCCGGATCTGACCTCCGGCTTCCGCGCCGCGTCCCGTGCCGGACTGCTCGAATTCATCAGCCTGCTGCCCAACCGCTTCTCGACACCAACGACGACGACGATGTGCTTCGTGAAGGCGGGCTACAACGTCCGCTTTGAGCCAATCGAAGCGCGCCAGCGCGTCGGAACCTCGAAGATCCGGCTGTCGAAGGACGGCCCGAAGTTTCTGCTCATCATGCTCCGCGTGATGACGATCTTCAGTCCGCTGCGCATCTTCGTTCCGATTTCGGTCGCGTCTTTCGTCCTCGGTGCCGGCTACGCCGTCTGGACGGCCGTGTGGCAGCAGCACGTGACCAACTCGTCGGTGCTGCTCATCATCCTGTCGGTCATCGTGTTCCTCGTCGGACTGGTCTCCGAGCAGATCTCCGCGCTCCGATTCGACGGGCGACGCTGAGAAGGCGCGTGTCCGCTGCTGGTCAGGCCTCCTCCTCTCTTCGCCGCTGGGTCCTTGGCGCGGCGGCGCTCGGGATCGCGCTGCGGCTCGCGTTTGCCCTGCTCTACTGGGTCGACCAGCCGCTGACGCGTGACGAGCGCGAGTACCTGTCGCTCGCGCGCAGCCTGCGCGCCGGGCACGGCTACGTGTTCGACGCGCACCTGCTCGAGAGCGGCATGCAGCCCTTCGGACGCGCGCCCGGCTACCCGGTGTTTCTCGCGCTCGTGGGCGGCGGATCTGCGGTGACGACGTCCGTGCCGTCATCCGTCAAGGTTGCGCAGGCGATCGCGGGCGGCGTCGGCATCCTGTTGATTGCGGCGCTCGCGCGCGAACTGGCCGGCGACCGCGCGGCGCGGCTCGCCGCGGGGCTGGCGGCCGTCTATCCACCGCTGGTCTGGATCGCCGGCTACGCCTTCAGCGAGGCGCTGTTCTGGCCGATCGGCCTGCTCAGTGCGTGGCTGCTCGGCGCAGCGGCGCGACACCGACCGCGACGCGCCATGACAGGATTGGCGGCGGGTGTCGTGGCTGGTGCAGCCCTGCTCGTCCGCCCCATGGTCGTGCTGTTCCTCCCGCTGACGGCCGCGTGGCTGATCTGGCGGCGCGAGTGGCGTCTC
>Ga0164241_10004611_pt1 | contig 13264 bp, 12 predicted proteins | sample OricomyardsoilBY_FD_108780 | JGI IMG/M metagenome (GOLD analysis project Ga0164241, IMG submission 108780) | Backyard soil microbial communities from Emeryville, California, USA - Original compost - Back yard soil (BY) | ecosystem: Environmental > Terrestrial > Soil > Unclassified | place: USA...
CCAGCTGGACGAGGTGGCCGACCGCCCAGGTCATGACGTGGTCGTCGGCCTCCAGATAGCCCTCGTGCTTCTGGAACGGGCCCGGCAGCACGCGCGACAGGTCGCGGCCGACGGACGGCTTCTCGGCGATGATGAGGGTCTTGCCCATGCGGCGCGGAGCGTAGCGCGGCGCCGGGCCGATGCCGTACCCGCTACCGGGCGCAGGGTCCGGTGGACACCTCGGAGGACCCGGCCTTCGCGAGCCGCTCGGTCACCACCGAGTTGGGGACGCCGTACCCGCTGAGCGGGCCGCTGCCGACCGCGGAGGCGAACACCGTCGTCAGCACGCGGCCGGCGCTGTCGACGACCGGGCCGCCCGAGTTGCCCGACTCCACGCGCCCCCGGAAGGTCGTCACGACGCGCTTGACCGGGCCGTTGCCGTAGGCGTCCTGCGACAGCACCTCGTGCGTCCGGCCGAGCCGCGCGGCGCGCACGCGGTACGGCCCGTTGTTGGGATAGCCGAGGACGGCGCCGGCACGGTCCTCCTCCGGCGACTCGACGATCGGCAGCGCCGGCGCGTCGAGCCCGGCGACCTTCAGGATCGCGACGTCGTTGGTCGGGTCGAAGGCGACCACGCGCGCGTCGAGCCGCGCGCCCGACCCCTGGACCTGCACGATCGTGTCGTCCTCGCCCGCCACCACGTGCGCGTTGGTCACCACGGTGCCGGAGGCCGCGACCCAGCCGCTCCCCTCGATCCCGAGGCCGCACGCGGTCCCGAGGACGCGCACCGTGCTCGCGAACGCGGCCTTGACCTCCGGGTCGCGCGCGATCGCCGCGGTCGGCGGTGCGACGCCCTCGGCGCCCGGCCCGTCGATCGCGGGCAGCGAGTCGAAGCGCGCGAGCGCCTTGAGCAGGAACCCGGAGGGCGGCAGCACGTCGTTGAGCTCGGCGAGGATCTTCGAGCGCTGCACGTCGCGGCGCAGGTCGAGCCCGGGCGTCTGCAGCGCCGCGGCCCCGGCGATCCAGGCGATGCCGAGCGCGAGCGCGACGCCGAGCAGGCCGCCGAGTCCGCGGTCGACCGCCTCGAGCCCGGGCAGCTGCACCGTGCTGCGCAGCGCGAGCCCCGCCATCTCCAGGACCGCGGCGAACAGCGACCCCAGGATCACCGCGCCGCCGAGCGCGAACAGCGGCGCGTAGGGCGAGTGCGAGCCGTCGGAGAGGATCAGCGGGCCCAGGCGGCTGCCCGCGAACGCGCCGGCCGCGAAACCTGCCAGCTGGAGCACGCTGACGATGAATCCCTGGCGCAGCCCGTTGAGCGCCAGGAGCACGACGACGCCGACGACGATCCAGTCGATCGTCGTCACGCACGGCGCCAAGTCGTCGGGAGGCAGGTCACAGGAGAGCCTGGAGGGAATACTGATGGTGCATGCCGACGCCAAGCCACCAGACCTCGCGCTTGCGCCGCATGTGGGCGGTGTTCGCGCTCGCCGGTGCGGCGTTCGTGATCGGTGCCGCCGTGGGCGCGTTCCACGCGCCCGAGGAGCAACGCGTGGCCGAGCGGTTCGCCGACGCGTGGCGCCGCGGCGACTACACGGCGATGCGCGCCGAGATCAGCGACGCCGGCCGCGCGCGGGCGACCGCGAAGATCTTCCGGCGCGCCTACGAGGTCGCGGCGACGACCGCGACCGCCACCAAGCTCACGATCGGCAAGCCGCGCAAGGACGGCGACGTCTACGTGCTGCCGGTGTCGGTCGCCACGCGGATCTTCGGGACGTTCCGCAACCGCGTGGTCCTCCCGATCTCCGGCAAGGGGAGCAAGGCGAAGATCGACTGGCGCGCGAACCTCGCGTTCCCGGGCCTCGGGCCGGGCGAGCGCCTGCAGCGCACGACCGAGATGCCGCCCCGCGCCGGGCTGCTCGCCCGCGACGGCACGCCGCTCGCGCAGGGACCGAGCCGCACGTCGCCGCTCGGCGAGACCGCGCGCGCCGCGGCCGGCGACCTCGGGCCGATCCCGGAGGACCGCGCCGAGGAGCTGCGCGCGCTCGGCGTCCCCGACGGGACGCAGGTCGGCACCAGCGGCCTCGAGCGGATCTTCGACACCAAGCTGCTCGGCACGCCCGGCGGGCGGCTGATGGCGGGCACGACGGTCCTCGCGCAGCGGCCGCCGGTGCGCGCGCACGACCTGCGGACCACGATCGCGCCCAAGGTCCAGGAGGCGGCGATCGCCGCGCTCGCCGGCCGCTACGGCGGCGTCGTCGCGCTGAAGCCCGGGACCGGCGAGATCCTCGCCTTCGCCGGGATCCCCTTCTCCGGCCTCCAGCCTCCGGGCTCGACGATGAAGATCGTCACGCTGACCGGCGCCCTGCAGGCGAAGATCGCCGGGCCGAGCTCGACGTACCCGTACGCGACCGAGGCGACGATCTCCGGCGTCAAGCTCGCCAACGCCAACGGCGAGTCCTGCGGCGGCACGCTGACGCAGGCGTTCGCGATCTCCTGCAACTCGGTGTTCGCGCCGCTGGGCGCGAAGCTCGGGGCGAAGAAGCTCGTCGCGACCGCCGAGAAGTTCGGCTTCAACGGCGACCCCGGGCTCCCGGGCGCGGCGATGAGCGTGATCCCGCAGGCCGACACGATCGGCGACGACCTCGCGGTCGGCTCGAGCGCGATCGGCCAGGGCGTCGTGCAGGCGACGACGCTGCAGATGACGCGGGTCGCGGCCACGATCGCGCTCGGCGGCCGCAAGCCCGGCCTCACGCTCGAGCGCGCGAAGCTCGCCAAGCCCGGCCCGCGGCTGTTCCCCGCGTCGGTGGCGAGCGCGGTGCGCAAGATGATGGTCGGCGTCGTCACCGGCGGCACCGGCCGCAGCGCCCAGATCGCGGGTGTCAGCGTCGCCGGCAAGACCGGCACGGCGGAGCTGAAGACGACCCATCCCTGCGAGCCCGACCCGGAGAACCCCGAGGCGTGTCCCGAGGAGGATCAGGTCAACGACCCGACCGACACCGACGCGTGGTTCGTGGCGTTCGCGCCGTCGGCGAAGCCGCGGGTCGTCGTCGGCGTGCTGCTCGTCGCCTCCGGCGCGGGCGGCGACACCGCCGCTCCCGCGGCGCGCGGCGTGATGGCCGCGGCGCTGAAGTCCGGCGCCTAGCTAGACGTCGAGGTCCACTTCCGCGACTTCGGAGAAGTCCCGCGGGGAGTGGATCTTGAGGAACAGCGGCTTGTTGTCGAACGACGTGCGCTTGACCTTGAACAGCAGCTCCATGCCGGCGATGCTCGTCTGCGCGGCGACGGAGTCGACGTTCGGGGCGACCGACTTCGCCGGGACGGGCGCGGTCACGTAGTGGAACGGGTTGTCGCGGCCGATCGTCACCGGGCGGTACTCAGCGCCCTCGGTGTCGGTGATCACGTAGCTCCGCGCCGCCTGCTGCGGCGAGTCGGCGTCGTTCTCGATCCGGACGAAGACGGCGAACCAGGCCTCGTCGGGCGTGAGCTTCAGGTCGGCGGCGGCGATCCCGCTGAGGAACGTCTGGTCCTCGGGGATCGACGGGTTGAGCTGACGCGAGATCTGGACCTGGTACTTCATCGCGTCGACGTCGACGTAGACGCCCTCCGTCTCGGCCTCGGTGATCCGATCGTGCTTGCTGCACGACGAAAGGGCGGGCGCGAGGGCCAGCACGGCGACGAAGGGAACGAAGCGGCGAAGGGTCATACGGCGGCGGATCCTATCCACCTAGCCAGCCGCGACGGTCGCTCGTTCGCCCCGCCCGCGGTTCTCCTCGAGGATCAGCCGCAGGCGGTTCAGGGCCTTGCCGTTCTGGCGCTTGAACCAGCGGCGGGCGCCGAGGTGCTCGGCGAGCTTGTCGCTCAGCATCACCGGCTGGGTCTCGATGCTGAACGTGACGCGCGTGGTGTTGCCGGCGCCGGGCTCGAGCTCCCAGGTGCCGAGCGTGCGGATCCGGTTGAACTTGCCGGCGCGGCCGCGCTCGACGATCAGGCGCGGGCGCTCGACCTCGGAGAAGGTCACGTCGGCCCACGGGAACCGGTTCATCGGCGCCTCGACCTTGAAGCGCGCGCCGGCGCCGCGGCCGTACGGATCCTCGCGGGTGAGGTGCCAGTCCACGAGGTAGTGGTCGCAGAACTCCGCGTGGTTGGCGATGTCCGCGAGGTACTCGAAGACCTCCTCGCGGGGCTTGCCGATCGTCACCTGCACCGTCACGGGGTCCATGCGGCGCGGAGTCTATTGCCCGGGGGCGCGGATCGGACCCGCGGGCGGGTCCGCGGTCAGGCCGCGATGCGGATCGCGGGCTTGACCGCGTGGCCGAGCTCGCTGTGACGCACCAGCTCGGAGCGCACGGGCTCCCCGCGGTGCGCGTCGCGACACAGCGCGCAGACCACGCCGTCGTCCTCGGCGAAGACGTGCACGCGCTCGCCGACGAGCGGCGTGCGGCCGCAGTCGGTGCAGCTGTCGCGGCGATCGGTGAGCCGGCGGACGCTGGCCCGGACGAGGCCCCGCTCGAGGTCGAAGAGCTTCCGGCTGCGCATGCCTCGATGTTCGCCGCGCGACCGGCGGAACCTTCCGTCTGCACGCTTGCGACCATGCGAAAGGGCTTATTCCAAGCCATTTGTCCGCGTATTTACCGGCTGTTTACGCGAGCTTCAGGCGGGTACGAAAACCTCCCTCGGCATCGATTGACACCGGGGATACGATGGTTCCTCGGGAGCCAGAAAGTGGCGTGGTCCAGCGCCGGAGGGAGCTGTCTGGAAATGGAATCACTGACGTCGGGGACCCTTGCCGGAACGGGTTCGTTCCGTTGTGAGGAATGTGGGTACGTGCTGACGCTGGCGGCGAGCGACGCGCTCCCGCCATGCCCGGGATGTGCCGGGGACAAGTTCGCGCGGGCCTCGCTGTTCGGGGCCCGCTTCCGCCGCGACGGCGTGACGGCCGAGTCCGCGGAGTCGCGTGACGAGCTGCTCGCGGGCGCGCAGGTGCAGATCGACGGGCCGGGGCAGTACCTCGTCTACGAGGAGAGCGGCGAGACGCACGTCGTGGAGCTGGGTCGCGAGTGGACGCGCATCGGGCGCTCCCTGGCGGCCGACGTGCGGCTCGACGATCCGACGATCTCGCGCCGGCACGCGCTCATCGTCCGCGGGCCCGACGGCCTGCGGGTGATGGACGATCGCAGCCTGAACGGGGTGTTCGTCAACGACGAGCGCGTCGAGTGGCGCACGCTGCGGGACGGCGACGAGGTGGTGGTCGGCCGGTACCGGCTGCACTACCTCGAGCTGACCGAGGCACGGCAGCCACTGGAGGACGCCGACGAAGTGCGGCTGCCCGCGGCCGGCTCCGAGCTCGAGCCCGCGGGCTGATCGAGCCTCGTCCGGCGCCGCTTCGCGCGCCGATGGCGGAGGAGAGGGACAGAGGGGACCCGGCGCGGCGTCGGGTCCGCCTCTGACCGGGCATACTCAGGCGCGTGGCACGGGCACAGACGATCGCGGTCCTCTCCCAGAAGGGCGGGACGGGGAAGACGACCTGCGTCCGCACGCTCGCGGACGTGTTCACCCGGATCGGGCTGAACGTCCTGGCGGTCGACCTCGACCCACAGGGCAACCTCTCCGACTACTTCGACGTCGACCCCGAGGCGACGCCGACGGTCGCCGACGTGCTGTCCGGACGCGCCACCGCGCGCGAGGCGATCCACGGCGGCGTGATCCCGTCGTCGCTCTCGGTCGCCGAGGCGGAGCTGTCGATGGTCGGCAAGATGGGCCGCGAGCTGACGCTGCGGCGCGCGCTGAACGACGTCGCCGACGACTACGACGTGATCTTCATCGACTGCCCGCCCGCGCTCGGGCTGCTGGCGGTCAACGCGATCGTCGCGGCCGACCACGTGCTGCTCAGCGCCGAGGCGCAGTACTTCGCGCTGCAGGGCGTCGAGCAGGCGCTCGAGGTCATCGAGCTCGCGCGCGACGGCCTGAACCCGGACCTCAACTGGCTCGGCGTGGTCTTCAACATCGCCGACATGCGCACCGTGCACTCGCGCGAGGCCTACGAGTCGCTGAAGGAGCACGTCGGCGAGAAGCTGCTGCAGACGACGATCCGGCAGTCGATCGCCTACGCCGAGTCGGCCGAGCGGGCGGTGTCGATCCTCGACCATCGCGCCGACCTCGGGCAGGACTACGTGGCGCTGGCGGTCGAGGTGCTCGAGCGGCTCGGGATGCCCGAGGCGCGCGGGCGGGCGCAAGCGCTGCTCGCGGCGTGACGGCCGCGGTCGTCCCGCTCCCGCGGCGCGAGCGCCGCGCGGCGGCGCGGCTCTTCGGCGACGCGTTCGTCGACGACCCGGGCTGGACCGCGATCGGGCCGAACGGCACGCGGCGCCGGCGGGCGTACGCGCGGCGGATCTGCGGCGGCGAGCTGCGCTTCGCGGAGCGGGCGGGCGGCTTCGTGCTCTGCACGCATGACTCCGGGCGTCTCTCCGGCGTCCTCATCGGCTATCCCGCGGGCGTGTTGCCGTTGCCGTGGTGGACGATCTTCTACGGGCTGCCGGGCGCGCTGGCCGCCGGCGTGCCGGTGCTGCGACGCTCGCTGGCGGCGCAGACGAAGCTCGAGCTCGGCCATCCGGTCGAGCCGCACCTGTTCGTGTCGCTCCTCGCGGTCTCCCCCGCGTTCCAACGCGGCGGCCGCGGCCGGGCGCTGCTGAGCGAGGCGATCGCACGGGCGGTGGAGGCCGAGGTCCCGCTCTACCTCGACACGGCGAACCCCGCGAACGTGCCGTACTACCGGTCCTTCGGGTTCGTCGAGACCGGCAAGGCGACGCTGCCTCGGGGCGCGCCCCTCTGGTACCTGCTGCGGCCGGCGGCTACAGCTCCCTGACGTCGGCGCCCTGAGGCTCGAACGGCGCGCGGATCACGGCGGCCCAGTCGCCGGCCTCGCGGCGCAGCGCCTCCATGACGCCGCCGGTCTGCTCGTAGTGCGTCCAGACGAGGACCGTCGGGCCGGCGCCGGAGATCGACGCGCCCAGCGCGCCGAGGCTCTTGGCCTTCGTCATCAGCTCCGCGGACCGCGGGTAGAGGTGCGCGCGGTACGGCTGGTGCAGGCGGTCGTCGAGCCCGGCGCCGACGAGCTCCCAGTCCCCGAGCGTGAGACCGAGCATCAGCAGCGCGCCGTGGCCGACGTTGTGCGACGCGTCGGCCATCGGGACCTGGGCCGGCAGCGCCGCGCGGGCCTCCTTCGTGCGAACGGGCTCGTGGGGGACCACGAGCAGCGCCTCGAGGCCCGCCGGCGGGTCGAACCGCGCGACGCGCCCGCCCGCGCAGACGACGAACCCGCCCTCGACCGCAGCCGCGACGTTGTCCGGGTGGCCCTCGAGCTCGGCCGCGAGCGCGAAGACGTCGGCGTCGAGCTCGAACAGGTGGTCGGCGGCCATCAGGCCCGCGACGTAGGCCGCGGCGCTCGTGCCGAGCCCGCCGCTGAGTGGGATCTCCGAGCGGATCCGGAACGTGAAGTCCTCGACCGGGTGGAGCCGCTCGAAGCCGCGGACCGCGAGGTTGCGGTGGTCGCGCGCGATCTTCAGGTCGGTCTCGACGGCGAACGTGCCGGTCTCCACCACCTCGAGCTCCATGTGCAGCGCGAGCGCGCAGGCGAAGCTGTCGAACCCCGGACCGAGGTTCGCCGACGACGCGGGCACGCGGACGAGGCGACGGCGCTCCATTGCGGGAGCGACCCTACCCGGAGCGAGGCGTTGCGGCGGCGCTGCGAGCCGCGCGCGGTCAGCCGCCCAGCGGGATGCGGTCGTCGGCCGCCTCGGCGAGGACGGGGTCGTGGGTGGCGCAGACCACCGTCGCGCCGTGGGTGTGCGCGGCGGTCGCGAGGAGCTCGGCGATCGCGGCGGCGCTGGCCTCGTCGAGGCGCGAGGTCGGCTCGTCGACCAGCAGCAGGCCGCGGCCGGCGGCGAGCGCTCGGGCGATCGCGACGCGCTGCCGCTCGCCCGCCGAGAGCCGCCCGACCCGCTGGCCCGCCCGTGCGTCGAGCCCGACGGCGTGCAGCCAGGACTCGGCGCGGGTTTGCGCCTCGTCGGGCGGTATGCCGGAGAGCAGCAGCGGCACGACGGTCTGCTCGATCGCGGTCAGGAACGGCGCGAGCCGCGGGTCCTGCCCGACGACCCCGACGTGCGCGGCCCGCAGCGCCGCCCGCGACTCCCGCCCGCCGGTGATCGCCGCCCCCGCGACGAGCACCTCCCCCGCGTCCGGCAGCTCCATCCCGGCGAGCAGCCGCAGGAGCGTCGACTTCCCGGACCCCGAGCGCCCGACCACCGCCGTGAGCCTCCCCGGTGCGAACGACGCGTCGAAACCGTCGAAGACCACGCGCGTCCCGTAGCGCTTCGCGATCGCGCGGAGGGAGGCGTGCACGGGTGCAAGGGACGCGGCACGGCGGGTGTGCGGCGCGGCGGCGCCGCCCGGCACGCCCGGCCCCGGCGCTCCACCCGGCGCACCCGGCCCCGGCGCTCCGCCCGGCACGCCCGGCACCCCCGGCACGCCCGGCACGCCCGGCACCCCCGGCACGCCCGGCCCCGACGCGCCCGGCGCACCCGGCGCACCCGGCGCACCCGGCGACGATGCGCCGGCCGGCGTGCCGTTCCCACGCGCGATCGGCTCGAGCACGACGCGGCGCTCCTCCGCTCTGACGGTCGCGCGGTCGGCGATCCCGGCGGCTCCGAGGATGTGCTCGGGGACGTGGAGCCAGCCTCCGCGACCGATCACGACCTCGTCGGCGCCCTCGCTCGCCACGCGCCCGTCGCGGATCCGCACGGATCTGCGCGCGGTCTGCGCACCGACTGGGTCGTGGGTGACGAGGAGGACGGTCGCTCCGTCGTCGGCGAGGCCGGCGAGGAGCGCGAGGACGTCGTGGGCGGAAGCGGCGTCGAGCTCGCCGGTGGGCTCGTCGGCGAGCACGATCGGCGGGCGGTGGGCGACGGCGGCGCAGAGCGCGACGCGCTGGCGCTCGCCACCCGAGAGCTCGTGATGGGCGGCACGGGCGATGCCGGGCAGCCCGACCCGCTCGAGCAGCTCCTCGGCGCGCGCGGACGCGTCCTTCGCGCGCATCCCGCGCAGGCGCAGCGGAAGCGCGATCGCGGTGCCGACGTCGAGCGCCGGCGGCAGCGCGCGGTCGGCGTGCTGGCCGACGAGCCCGATCAGCTCGCGCCGCGCGGCCGCGCGGCGGCGCGCGCCGAGGCGGCCCATGTCGAGGCCGGCGACGGTGGCGGTGCCGGCCGACGGCCGCTCGAGCCCGGCGAGGATCCGCAGCAGCGTGCTCTTCCCGGACCCGCTCGGCCCGAGCACCGCCACCATCTCCCCCGCGACCGCGTCGAGGGTCAGGCCCTGCAGCGCGGCCGCGTCGCCCTCGGGCGTGCGGTGGACCTTGAAGAGGTCGCGGCAGGCGATGCTCATCGCGACCTCCGCGGGGTCAGGCAGGCGGAGTCAGACGTGCGGCGCGGCGGGGATCGCCGGGCGGCAAGGTCGGACGCGCGGCGCGGCGCGGATCCCCAGGCGGCGAAGCGTGCGCGCATCACGCTCCCTCCGCGGACGGACCGGCGTGTGGCACTGGCTCGCGGAAGGCCGGGGCGGTGACGAGCGCGGCGACGGCGGTCGCCGCGACGAGCAGGAGCGCGGCGGCAGCGAGGCCGGCGCCGACGGGCAGGACGGCGGTCAGCGGCGGGTCGGGAGCGGCGCCGAGCGCGCCGGCGCGGACCGCGCGCGTGACGAGCGCCGCGAGGCCGGCGGCCAGCGCGAGGCCGGGGATCGTGCCGAGCAGCGCGATCGTCAGCCCGCGCAGCCGCAGCCCGCGGCGCAGCGCGGCAGGCCCGACGCCCTGCGCCTCGAGGTCGAGCAGCGCGTGGGCGCCGTCGCCCAGCGCTCGCCGGACCGCGACCCCCACGCCTCCCACCGCGAGCGCGGCGGCGAGCAGCCCGGCGGCGGCGAGCGCGCCGAGGACCTCGCGCGAGACCGGCTCGGACTCGAGCGTCCGGCGCACCGACGCCTGGGTCCGGACGCGGAGGTGCAGGCCGCGCGCCGCGCCGGCGGCCGCCGTGGGATCGCCCTGGAGCCACAGCTCGCGCGGCTCACCGGAGCCGGGCGTGTTCGCGTCGAGCGCGTCACGAAGGGCGGCGACGTCGGCGAGCACCACCGGCGTTCCGGAGCGCACGTTCGGCACGCGGCCGACCGGACCGACCGCGCGCGCCGGGATCTCGACCCCGAGCACGCTCAGCGTGAACGGCCGGCCGCCGGTGTCGGCAAGCGTCTCGGGGTCGGCGCGGACCGGCAGCGGCGTCCGGTCGGTGGGCGTCGGCGGCCGCACGATCGCGGTGAGGTCCGAGCCGAAGCCGTAGCGAATCGCGTGCGCGCCGCCGCGAGCCGCGCGATGGCCGCTCCATCCGCCGAGCGCGTCGAGCGGCACCCCGCCGGCCCGCAGGTCGGAGAGCTCCGCCGATCCGGACGCGACCTCGCTCCCCGGCCCTCCCTCGGCTCCCTGGTGCCCGGCGGTCGCGACGAGCCCCGAAGGCGGCTTCAGCAGCACCGCCGTCACGGTTCCTCCGCGGGCGCTGCGCGGGATCGTCGCGGTCAGTGCGCGGCCTGCCGCGGAGGCGGCACCGCGCAGCGGGATCTGGTCGAGCACGCCGCCGCCGGGCCGCCGGACGACGAGCGTGGCCGCGAGGCGATCGCTCGCCGCGACGCGGAGCGAGACGGTGGTGGCCGCGACCGGAAGCCGCGCACCGGGTGACTCGGTGCCGCTCGTCGCGAGGCCGCTGGCGGAGGAGGCCGCGCCGCGGGGCGACGCCGCGCCGTTCACCCCCGGCGGGCGCGGCTCGACCGTCCCGTCGCTCGGGACGCCGAGCAGCGTCACGGGGTCGCGGGTGGGACCGACGATCGCGGAGGCCTCGCGGCGGATGACCGGAGCGACAGCCTCGACGCCGGGAACGGCCCTCCACGCCGCGGGCTCGCGGGCGCGGAGCGGGGCGGCGAGCGAGGGGCCCGGCGCGACCGTCGCGGCGAGCGGGACCTGCTGGACGGCCTGGTCGTGGCGGCTGCGGTCGAGCGTGGCCCGGTAGGAGAACGCGAAGCCGCCGAGGCCGACCGCGACGGCGAGGCCGGCCGCGGCGATCGCGGCCGGCGCCGGATCGCGCGCGAGCTCGAGCAGCGCGATCCGAACGTGGGGTCGCCGCCGGGGGGCCGGGCGGGCAAGGAGCCGCAGGACCGACGGCGCCACAAGAGCGACGAGCAGGCCCATGGCCGCGCCGGCGAGCGGGACGACGACGTCCGGGAGGGGATCGCTCGCGCCGTGGCCGCCGCGCGGGACGAGGATCCCGGCGAGCGTCGCCGCCGCCGCGATCAGCCCCGCTCCCGCCAGCGGCGCGCCGAGCCGGCCCGGCGCCCGCGCCGCGAGGAGCACCGCGAGCCACGCGACCGCGGCGACGACCGGCAGCCTCCCGGCCGCGCCACGCGCCGTCTCGTCGAGGACGTGCCCGGCGTCGACGCTTCCGGCCGACGCCCGGATCAGCGCGACGCCGACCGCCAGCGCGCATCCCGCGACGAGCCCGGCGACGACCGGCACCGCGGTCTCGGCCAGCGCCAGCGCGCTCCGCTGACCGGCCGTCGCGCCGCCGCGCCGGCTCCGCGCGTCCTCGGCGAGCAACCCGCCGCGCAGCGCCCCCGCCGCGAGCATCAGGAACGCGAGCAGCACGGCGACCGCCGCCGCGCCGGCCGCCCGCAGCCGACCGGGCGTGGCCTGCGCCCGCGCGACCGCCTGCCGCAGCGCGCCGGTCGGGGTCGCCGTCGTGAAGCCGCGGCCGCCGCGGTCGACGGTCCGCTGGCCGTCGAGGATCCGCCCGATCGCGCCGCCGAGGTCCCACACGTGCAGGCCGCGCAGCGCCGGCGCCGCGCTCCACGTCTGCCCGCGCGAGACCGACTCGACCCCGCGCAGCGCGTCGACCCCGTCCGGATCGCCCGAGACGAGCAGGTACGGCCGCCGCGCCGGGTCGGCGCGCGGGTCCGGACCGCGCGTCGCGAAGCCCAGCGGCACCCGCGACGGCAGCGCGCCCGCGCCGACCACGACGAGCCGCACTCCGCGGCCGGCGACCGTCCGCGGCGGCGGCGCGCCGTCGATCGCGATCGCCTCGCAGCGCTCCGGCCGGCACGCCCCGCGCGGCAGCCGCCCGGAGGTGACGCGGACCCAGCGCGCGATCGGCCCGATCGCGGCGAACCGAACGAGGCCGCGGCTCAGCCGCGTGGGCGCGAGAAGCAGCCCGCGCGTGACGGACCCCGCGCCCATCGCGCGCAATCCCGCGCGCGCGGTGCGGTCGACCCGCGGCCCGGCGCCGCCGTTCCAGGTCAGCAGGACGGTCTCGCGGCCGGCGGGGATCGCCGCGACCGTCCGCCGCGCAGCGTGGTCGCCGGCGACGACGCCCGCGGCGGTGAGGCCGCCGAGCAGCCCGACGGCGAGCGCCACCGCGAACGCCGCCGGAAGCCAGCGGACGGGAGCGGAGAACGCGCGCCGGAACCCGAGCCCGGCCGCGGCGGAGAGGCCCGTGAGGGTCGCCCTCACCGCGCCGCCTCCGCGAGAGCGACCGACGCCGGAGCGACCGACAAGCGTCGCTCGCCCGCTCACGTAACGCCGTCCGCATGGACGACCGCCGCCTCCGCCGCATCCGCCGCGCGCGTCACCGGGCAGCGACCGTCGTCGTGCCCGCAGGCGTGGACGTCGCAGAGGCGGCAGATCCCGCGGGCGGAGAGGCGCCCGGTGGTGGCGCGCTCCAGCACCAGGCCCGCGAGCGCGCCGAGCTGCGCACGCGCCTCGTCGTCCAGCCCGGCCAGGCACTCCTCCAGCGCCCGCGCCCGTGCGGCGAGCACGCGGCGCGCGACGCGGCGGCCCGCGACGGTCAGGTCGACGAGCACCACGCGCGCGTCGTCGGGCGACGCGCGCCGCGCGACGAGGCCGCGCTCCTCGAGCCGGTCGACCACGCGCACCGTGCGCGAGTGCGAGACCCGCAGGCCGCCGGAGAGCACGTCGATCGGCCGCCCCTCGGCCCAGCCGTACAGCGAGGTCAGCGCCGCCGGGATCGCGCCGGCGTCGCCCGCGGCCTCCTCGGCGGCGGCGCGCATCCGGTCGCCGAGCACGATCGCCATCGCGCCGACGGCATTCGACGAGGCCAAGATATGTGCCTCAGGCATACTTTGCGAGCGTATCCCGGATTCGTCACCATCAGCAACTCCCCCATGAGCCATCCCAACATCACGCACTTCG
>Ga0164241_10004612_pt1 | contig 13262 bp, 9 predicted proteins | sample OricomyardsoilBY_FD_108780 | JGI IMG/M metagenome (GOLD analysis project Ga0164241, IMG submission 108780) | Backyard soil microbial communities from Emeryville, California, USA - Original compost - Back yard soil (BY) | ecosystem: Environmental > Terrestrial > Soil > Unclassified | place: USA...
CTTGGTGCTGGTGGGCGGCATGGCGATCGGAACCTTGTTCACCCTGTTTGTGATCCCCGCGATTTATATGCTGATTGCCAAGGACCACAGGGCAGAAGAGGCTTTAGTGCCGGTGCCGGCACCGGCAAACTGATATACAGCCCTCTCCCCACACGGGGAGAGGGCGTCATTGAATGAAATAACGCAAAATATCCTTCCAGCTCAGTACCCCCACCAGATTGCCGTGATCCACCACCGGCAGCAGGCTCACACCACCTTTAAGCATCACCTCGCAGGCATCGCGAATACCCGTTTTTGAACTGACGGTGATCAGGTCTTTAGACATGACCTGATGGGCCTTCCGGGTGAGAGTGAAATCGTCTTTTTTCTCTGCGGCATTTGTATGGGCAAAAGGACTGACGTTGCGCAGCACATCCCGATCTGAAATCACGCCCACCAGCAAGCCGTCTTCCATTACCAGCAGATGGTGAATACGGAAGTGGCTGAACATGGGCTGGATTTCGCCGAGGGAAATATCCGGCGCAATCGTGATCAACTTGCGGGTCATGATATCGGCGACGGGCATAGGCTAGTCCGAAACAGGGCAGCGTGGCGCACGTATCCACATAATAAGTGTAGTTCAGAATTTACGCGCCTTTCAGGTCGCATTCCGGATGCTACCAAGTTGAATATTTGCCCCTCTGGGCCATAGTTAATTCATATAACGAGCACCGGACGGAAAGCCGCTGGTGTTATGACCCATTATTTGGCGCGCACTATGGATGAAGCCCTTACCTTCCTTTTGGTGGACGACCATGCCCTGTTTCGGGCGGGGCTGAGCGTGCTGCTGCGGAAAGTGCCGGAGGCGGGTGAGGTGTTGGAGATTGGCACCGGTCTTGGTGCTCAGCGCCTAGTGCGGGAGCATTCAAACCTGGACCTGGTGTTGCTCGATTACACACTCCCCGATCGCAACGGCCTGGAAGTATTGCGTGACATCAAGTCCTTTTCGCCGGAACTGCCGGTGATCCTGTTGTCCGCGCATGTGGATTCGGCCCTCATCCAGCAGGCGCTTAAGGAGCAGGCCAGCGGCTTTATCCCCAAAACCGCCACACCGGATGTGATGCTTTCCGCCGTACAACTGGTTCTCAATGGCGGTGTTTATATTCCCCCCGAAGCCATGGGCCGCGTTCAAGCGAACGGCTTTCCGCCGATGTCCCCAGTCTCTGGAAAGGCCCAGCTAACGCAACGCCAGATGGACGTTCTGCAGCAGATGAAAAACGGCCTCTCCAACAAAGAAATCGCGCGCGAACTCAACATGTCCCCCAGCACCGTCAAAGTCCACGTCGCCGCCATACTCCGCGAACTCGCCGCCGCCAGCCGCACCCAGGCGGTATTTTTGGCGAAGGATCGGGGGTTGTTGGATTAGGGTTGGAATCGCGCAGGGTCGTAAGCGACACCGAATCGATCCGCGAGATCACCCAAGCGCCGGTCCAGCGTCCATAGTTGAGCGCCGGGTGTGATCAGGGTGGAAGCCAGTAAAGTCATATCCACCAAACCACATCCGAGGCCATAAAGCCGTTCCTGTTCGATCAAGGTCCTTACTTCGGCCCAAGTGGCTTGACGGGCGGATTGCAGTAAACCTATATCACCCAGTGTGCGAGTGCGCGGGGCCGGTGGTGTACCACAAGCCAGCTCTCCTAATACCATCGGATGGATTAGACCCTCATCCCGTAGAATCAGTGTCACCAGGGTTTGGTTTCCCCGCCGAAAATGGTCCACCCAGATTGATGTGTCGATGAGTACGCTCACGGCTCGGCAGGTTCATCCCGGTGCCTGCGGATGTCCGGCATGTTAGGGGCGCTGCCACCCAAGGCCGCAAGGCGCTTGGCTGCCTGTACCCGTATAAACGTGATGACAGCCTCACGAAACAGGTCCGCTTTGTTCATACCCGGGTCGGACATTTCCAGAGCTTTCTGATAAAGCTCATCATCAATTGTTAAAGTCGTGCGCATATTTCATCTCGCTTGAATCAAATTTGATGCAATATGGCATCATACATTGCATCAGAAGTTTTACAAGGAGGACAAATCAGGTCTTAGCCAATGCCTGCAGCATCGCCCGCAGTTTTGCCGGGCGTACGGGCTTGCGCAGCCAGGGGATTTGGCTGTGTTCGATTTGCTCGATTAGCTCCGGCTCCTGGGCGCCGGTGATCACCAGGGCGGGTACCGTTGAGCCGAGGTGGCCGCGCAGAGCGCTTATGGCATCCAGGCCGTTGCGTTTGGGTTCCAATTGGAAGTCGGAAATAATCAGGTCAATGGTCGTTGGTTCTTGTCGCAGATAGTCCAGCGCATCTTCAAGGCGGCTCCAGTCCCGCACTTCACAACCCCAGCTTTTCAGCAATTGTTTGAGGGCCAGGCGCACGGTGTCGTCGTCGTCGAGCAGCAGCACTTTTTCAGGCAGGCGTGTCGCCTGTATGACGGAAGTGGGTGGCGGGGGAATGGCTTCCAGCGGTTTGGTTGCGGACGCCCGCTCCGCCGGGGCTACGATTCGAAACATGGTGCCGCGCCGCAGTTGGCTGGTGACCAGGATGGAGTGGTCCAGCAACTGCGCGAGGCGTTTGACGATAAACAGCCCCAGGCCCACGCCTTTATCGGATTCGCTGTCATCCTCCTGGATTTGCACAAATTCGTTGAAGATTTCCCCCAGCTTTTCCTGTGGAATGCCACGCCCTGTGTCCCAGACCTCGATCCACACTGCATTGGCGCGCTTGCGACAGCCGATCAATACACCGCCGGTGCGCGTATAGCGGATGGAGTTGCTCAACATGTTGCGAATGATGCGCTCCAGCATGTTGGCGTTGGAGTACACGGTGAGGTCGCGGTTATGCAGTCGCAGCTCAATACGCTTCTCATTCGCCAGGGCTTCAAACTCGCCGTAGATGCGGGCGAGCAGCGGTTGTATGGCGATCTGCTGTTTCGGGATGCGCGTCATGCGCGATTCCAGTTTGGAGATATCCAGCAGGTCCGTGAACATGAGGTTGAGGTTGTCCACCACCTGTTCCAGCTTTTGCAGCAATGGCTCCTGGGCGGGTGTGGCGTGCTCCTTCACGGCACCCACAAAGATGGTCATGGCCTGTAACGGCTGGCGCAAGTCATGACTGGCGCCGGCAAACATCTTGTGCAAATTCTGATTGCGGTCCTGGTGCAGGCGCTGCTGCGCCGCGAGTTGGTCGTTTTTCTCCTGGATCTGCACCGCGAATTCGTGGATCTGGTTCTCGTTGGCCTGCAACTCGTCCAACAGCTGGTTCACCATCTCGGCCATCAGCCGGTAGGGCGGCAGCGGATGTACCGGGGCGCGCAGCCGGTAATTCTGCGTGCGGTGCAAGGCGTGGAAAAACTGCTTCAGCTCCATCAGAGGCAGGGCCTGCACCAACGCCTGCTGGCGCTGCAAATACCAGCGCGCACCCCAGTAAACCGCACCTGCCACACCCATCATCATGGTAACCAGCAACACCAGTAGAGGGGCTAAGGGCGGGCGTTGATCGGCGGCGGTGAGCAGCAGCAAACCCGCGCGGCCGTCCCTGTAGTGAAAAGGGATATGAATGCTGTGCGTGATTTCGGCGCGACCGGCAACGGGATTGTGGCCCGGTTGGTCGGGGCAGGGCTGGCCCCGGGCATTCTGGGTTTGCAGATAGAGGGCTTGCTCCACATAGACGCAGGCGCTGCGCAACTCTGGTATGGCCAACAGGCGTAGAAATTCCACGTCCGCCATCTCCGGCTCGCTGGCCAGCATCTGGGCAATCGCCCCGGCGTAATGGGTGAGCCAGTAAGTGTTGTGTCGACCCTGCTGGTAATTGTTGTGCCAAAGAGCGAGGCCGAGCAGGGTCGTCAGCGTTAACGCCGCCGCACCGCTCAAGACGGCCGCCAGCGCCGAGGCCGGCTTTTTTGCGGTCAACGGGGTTTGCCCCGTGCTGGTTATCTCGTTCAACTGGAGGCCCCCGTATGCATGCCTTGAGTATAGAAGGGGGCAACAATTCAGCTGAAAGTACTTATAGGGACTTGAACCAAAAACCATCCTGGCTTAGATCTAATGGGCTAGTTACTGTAAATTTGTGCGCCACGTCACTATATTTGAGGTACTTAATTCATGGTGGGCGATCTGGTTAACGGCTCATCATCTGGTAGGCAAGTCCATCAAGTAGTAGGAGAGTGTCATGTTGGGCGGCAGTTCGTTGAATCGTGATCTGGTTTGGTCATTGGGCGGAAATGTTTTTCCAGAGGCCACTTTCGGGTTTCTAAAGCGTTTCGAAACCGCGCTTTGCCTGTTTTCCGGCACAGTCAGCCAGCTTTATTCCAACTATGAAATCGTGCACTTCGGCCACGACGGCCGCAAACTGGTGGCTCTGCCCAACGCCTTCGCTGCCCACGACACCTTCAACAATATCGAATCCGACGCGGTGGAACCCACCGGGCTCTACATAGTGCCCGCGGAAGTCGCCAATCTGTCCTCGCCGGAAAAGGGGTTGAAGCTGGTGTACCGCTGCCGCAAGACAGGTGCCCCCAAATCCATGCCGTTGCACGAAGGGTTGGATAAGGTGATGCAGAAATACCTGCCCAACGAGCCCTTTCTGCCGGTGATGATCAACCGCGATCTCAAGTCACTGAATGGCAAGATTCCGGCTATGCACTTGCACCGCCTGCGGGTGGCGAAGTTGAGCAATATTTCAGAGCTGATGAAGAGCGATATTTCCAAAACCGTTATGGACAAGATGAACGCGTTTTATAAGGAGTAAGAGGCTTCCCCCTCCCACTTGGCGTGGGAGTGGGAATATCAGGAGGGAATCAGAACAACCAGAAAGTGGCGCCCAGGGAAAGCATGGCCACTTCGTCAAAACCGTCGATATCGTAGTATTCGTATTCGCCGCGAATACCCACGCCGCCCAGATTGAAACCAACCCCAACACCCACCACTGGATCGAACCCGTCATCTTTATACGTCTGCTGGGCCGTTTCAAAGTCCGACTCCCAAACAAAACCACCGAGTTTGCCGAACACGTCCACGGGGCCGAGGCCGAAAGACAGAACGCCGAAGGCATTAAAGCCGCTTAAGTCACCTGTAAAACCACTTTTTTCAACCTTGCCGAAATCCACGTAACCCACTTCTGCCGCCAGCAGCGTGAACTTCAAACCGGCGAAAAGCTTGTAACCGATATCGTCATCTTTGATATCGATGTCGCTGTTGGGATTTTCGAAATCCACAGTGGCATTACCAAAAGAACCACCGAGATAAAGCCCGCTTTCCGCGCTGGCAGCCGCAGCGCACAGGGGGAGAGTTAACACCAGGGCCCGAGTAAGTTGCTTGAGTTGTTTATGCATGGAGACACTCCTGTTGAAAGGTTAGGAAATGGAAGGAGAGGTGGTGCAGGGCCGCCAAGGTTAACAGCTCGGGTTGGCTTTTAACAGGTTCAGGACTCGTCCAGCCGAGCGCCTGGATGCACCCGGATTGATCCTTTGCGGTGCGTGACAGCCGCTTTTTGGACGCGCTTTTCCCCACCAGGATTTTTTGTATGCACTTTCCTGTGACCTGCCTTTGATTTTATGCACCATAAAAAATCATTACAGAGCTCTTGTCCGTTACCCCACGCAAGCCTGAGCGATCGTCTCGGGCCGCAGTGATTGTCGCAGTAAATAAAAAAATCATTCAATAACAAATGGTTGGGTGTCTGTTTCCACAGCCTTGCGACAGCGGGGCGGCCATTTTCCCTCGCATGGCGCAGGGCTTGCTATGTCGAGAGCCAGATGCGGCAAGGCAACTTGTCATGATTCCCATCTGCGCCGGACCCCAGCACCCCATGACCCTATCCGTCAAAACCTTATCCAGTGTGTGTCCTTATTGTGGCGTTGGCTGCGGTCTATTACTGGAGACAGACGGGCGCAAAATCCTCAAAGTCAGCGGCGATAAAAACCACCCGAGCAATTTTGGCCGCCTGTGTACCAAGGGCTCCACCAGCGCCCAGGCACTGACCAATTCCGGCCGGATGGAAAATGCCTTTGTGCGCCAGGAGCGCAATCGCGACCCCGTAAAAACGTCCATGGATCAGGCGATAACGGCCGCCGCGCTGCGTCTGCGGGAGATTCTGGACCGCGACGGCCCGGATGCCTTGGGTTTTTACGTCTCCGGTCAGATGTCCATGGAATCCCAATACCTGGTGAACAAACTCGCCAAGGGTTTTGTGCGCACCAACAACATCGAATCCAACTCCCGTTTGTGTATGGCCAGCGCGGGCGCGGGATACAAGCTCTCCCTGGGAGCGGACGCGCCCCCCGGCTCCTATCAGGACTTCGAACACACCGATCTGTTTTTTGTCATCGGCGCCAACATGGCGGACTGTCATCCCATCCTCTACCTGCGCATGATGGAGCGGGTAAAGGCGGGGGCGAAGCTGGTCGTGGTAGACCCGCGCCGCACCCTGACGGCGGAAAAGTCGGACCTGTTCCTGCAGATCAAACCCGGCACGGACATAGCGTTGCTCAACGGCCTGCTGCACTTGTTGCACGCCATGGGCAAAACAGACCCGGCGTTCATCCATCGATACACACAGGGCTGGGAGACAATGCCGGCGTTTTTGGCCGAGTACACGCCGGAGAAGGTGAGCGCTGTTACCGGTCTTTCCGAGTCCGCCATTCAACAGGTGGCCCAGATGATGGCCGAGGCGCCGCGGTTTATGACCTGCTGGACCATGGGACTCAACCAGAGCTCCCATGGCACCTGGAACACCAATGCCATCTGCAATCTGCATTTGGCCACGGGGCAGATCTGCAAACCGGGCGCCGGTCCTTTTTCGCTCACCGGCCAACCCAACGCCATGGGTGGACGGGAGATGGGTTATATGGGGCCAGGATTGCCCGGTCAGCGCAGCCTGCTCGCGGAGCAGGACCGTGCCTTTACCGAAGCGCTTTGGGATGTGCCGCCCGGCAGCATCAGCACCAAATTGGGCACGGGCACCGTGGACCTGTTCCAGCGCATGGCGGATGGTGAGATCAAAGCCTGTTGGGTGATCTGCACCAATCCCGTGGCGACTGTGCCCAATCGCAAAATTGTCATAGAAGGCTTGAAGACGGCTGAGCTGGTGATCACCCAGGACGCCTTTCTCGATACCGAAACCAACCGCTACGCCGACATACTTCTGCCCGGCGCGCTCTGGGCTGAGGCGGAGGGGGTGATGATCAACTCCGAGCGCAATATCACCCTGATGCAACAGGCGGTGCCGCCACCGGGTGAGGCTTTGCCGGACTGGCGGATAGTGGCGCGGATTGCCTGTGAAATGGGGTTTGAGAAAGGGTTTACCTACAGCTCCGCGGAAGAGGTGTTTGAGGAGATCAAGCGCGCCTACAACCCCAAAACCGGGTACGACCTGCGCGGCGTGAGCTATAACCGTTTGCGGCAGACACCCGTCCAATGGCCCTGCGCCACAGAGGACAGCGGGCACCGCAACCCCATCCGCTACCAAAACAATGGCGTGAGTCAGCCGCTGAAACAGGATGCCGACGGCAGTTTGCCGGAGTTGGTGTTCGCCACCGATAGCGGCAAGGCGGTGTTTTTCCCCCGTCCCCATGTGAACCCGGAGGAAATGCCGGACGGCGATTACCCCTTCATGCTCAACACCGGGCGGCTGCAACACCAATGGCACACCCTCACCAAGACCGGAAAAATCGCCACCCTCAATAAACTGAACCCCGGCCCGTTTATCGAGATACACCCCGAGGATGCCACCCAGTTGGGTGTCCGCAACCAGGACAAAGTGGAAATCCGCTCGCGACGTGGCTTTGCCGTATTGCCGGCCGTAGTGACCGAGCGGGTGCTGCCCGGCAGTTGTTTTGCGCCCTTTCATTGGAACGATCTCTTCGGCGATAACCTCTCCATCAACGCCGTCACCAGCGACCGCATCGATCCCATCTCCCAGCAGCCTGAACTCAAGGTTTGTGCAGTGGCCCTCTCCCGCGTGGAATTGATCGCGTCAGATGAAACGGCGGAGACAATGCCCGAGGAGACAATGCTGGAGAAGACAATGCCGGATGAAACGGTATTTGTCGGGCCGGGAGGCGAGGCGCTGGCGTTGGTGGAAGAGCTCAGCCAGGCCCTGGGTGTTCGCGCAGCGGTACCGCCAGTGTTCAGCCCCCAGGAGAGCACCTATTTGAGCGGGTTTATCAGCGGTCTTCAGAGCTCTGTACAACATCTGGCTGCGGTGCCGGTGCTTCCCCCGGAAGCGCCCTTTGCGCCACCGCATCGTCTGTGGGTAAACGGCTTGCTCGCCGGCATGTTCAGCCGAGTGCTGACGGTAGGCGCGACCGAAACCCGGCCTTCACTGGCGCTGCTCTGGGCCTCCCAAACCGGTAACGCGGAAAATCTTGCGCAGGGTTTTGCCGCCCAACTGGAACAGGCCGGCTGGGCGGTGGAACTGCAATCCATGGATGACTACAGCCTGGACAAACTGAAGCAGAAGCGCCACGCCCTGTTTGTCACCAGTACCTTTGGCGATGGCGATGCGCCGGACAATGGCAATCACTTTTGGAATCAGTTGCAGGAGGAACCGGAGGGCGCACTCGCTGAACTGGAATTTAGTGTTCTCGCCTTGGGCGATTCCAATTACAGCCAATTCTGCGGCCACGGCAAAAAACTGTATTCACGCCTCACGCAACTGGGCGCACGCGCTCTGGCGGAACGGGTAGACTGCGACACCGATTACGCGCAACCGGCAGCGGAATGGTTTACCCGCGTGCGCGAACGCCTCTCCCAATCCCGCACCAAAACCATCGGCGGAACGGCGGTTGCGGCACAGTCCTACAATAAAAACTGCCCCTATCCTGCGCGACTGGCGCTCAACTGCAAACTCAGTGGCGAAGGCGCAGGCAAGGATGTGCGCTGGTTCGGCTTTGATCTGGGCGATTCGGGCATCACCTACGAAGCGGGTGATGCTCTGGGGGTGTGGGCCCAAAACTGCCCGGATTATGTGTTCGAACTGCTACAGGCTCTGCAACTGAATGCGGAAACCCCCGTGCTGGTGGATACCCAGGAAAAATCGTTGCAACAAGCGTTAATCAGCGACTACGAAATTCTGCGCCCCAGTCCGGAAGCACTGCGTTTTATTGCCGAGCGCGCTGCGGATCCGCGTCTTGCCGAGTTGCTGCGCGAGGAATCCAAACCGGATTTGCAGGAATGGCTCTACGGCCGCCAGCTCGCCGATCTGCTGCAAGAATTTCCCATAGGTTGCTCGGTGGAGGAGTTGTTGACGCTGCTAAAACGCTTGCAACCGCGGCTATATTCCATCGCCTCCAGTCCCAAGGCTCACCCGAATCAAATTCATTTGGCGGTCTCCGCCGTGCGTTACACCCGCTACAGCGCCGGTCGTCGCGAACGCAAAGGCGTGTGCTCCACATTTTTGGCCGACCGCGCGAATGAAGTGCCGGTGCCCATATTTTTGCAAGCGAGCAAACATTTTCACGTGCCTGAAGATGGCTCGGCGCCGTTAATTATGGTGGGGCCGGGCACAGGCATAGCCCCCTTCCGCGGATTTTTGCAGGAGCGGCAAGCGCGAGGTGACACGGGAAAGAATTGGCTCTTCTTTGGTGAACAACATGCCGCCACGGATTTTTATTTCAAAGACGAACTGCTGCAATTCCAAAAAGACGGCGTGCTCAATGATTTGAGCTTGGCCTTTTCCCGCGATCAAGCGAAAAAAATCTACGTGCAGGATCGCATGCGTGAGCGCGCTGAGGAAATCTGGCATTGGCTGGAAGAGGGAGCCTATTTTTGCGTGTGCGGCGACGCCAGCCGTATGGCCAAAGATGTTGACCAGACATTGCGGGAAATTGTGCAGCACTACGGAAAATTCGACGAAACTGAAACCGTGAATTACATGCGCAAGCTGAATATGGCCAAGCGGTATTTGAGGGATGTTTACTAGCCTCAAAAAAGCTAATCCAGCGGACTCGATACACCGCGCTCATGGATGCCGACCACATGGGTGTAAATTTGCGTGGTGCTGAGATCGCTGTGCCCCATCAATTCCTGAATATTGCGTACGTCCGTACCATTGCGCAGAAGATTGGTGGCGAAGGAATGCCGAAAAGTATGACAGCTGGCTTTTTTGCGGATCTGAGTTTTTTCCAGGGCAAATGCCACTGAGCGTCGCACTTGCTGCTCGCCTACATGATGGCGGCGAATAACCTCGCTGCGAGGGTCCACTGCACGGTTTGGGGCGGGGAATATATATTGCCAAGCCGGACTTTTAGGGGCTTTGGGATATTTTTTGGCGAGAGCATAAGGTAAATAAACCTCACCAAATCCCTCTGTTAAATCCTGCTTATGAATGGCCAAAGCCAGCTCGATCTGCGCCTTGAGAAGTTCGATTAAGGATCGAGGTAAAAGAGTGCGTCGCCATTTATCACCTTTTGACTCCCGCACAAAAATACAGCTCTGCGCAAAATCAATATCCTGCACGCGCAACCGCACAGCCTCCATCACTCGCAAACCAGACCCATACATTAAACTCGCAATCAATTTATGAGTGCCGGACATCTCCGCCAAAACACGAGTGGCTTCGTCGTGAGTAAAAACCGTGGGAATGCGTCGACCCTTATTGGTCCTGTTGAACTGAATTTCGCCTATATCCTGCTGCAAAAATTGTTTGTAAAGAAAGACAATGGCGTTGAGAGCCGTTTTTTGCGTATTAATGGCAACGCTGCGATTGTTGGCCAAATGGCTCAGCCACGCCTCTATATGCGCTGCACCTAAGGTTTCCGGGTGCTGTTTGCGATGGTAACGAATAAAGTCGAGAATCCAAGTGCAGTAGGTTTTTTCCGTACGATAAGCTAAATGCCGCGCCCGCATAAAAGCGCGTAAGCGATCCATAAGGCGTTCGGGGTTGGCGGGAAGGGGAACGGGTATATCGTCCACGGGCAATTCCTTTGCGTCAGTGATGTCTTCCAAGGTCGCCAGACTAATGCGTTGCTGCGATGCATTTCAAGACAAATCGATAAGCGAGGCGGTGATTTCTGCAAATAACCAAAATGTCTGAAATTCCCTTTACGAATCAGATGCTTGTTTAAGTACCCAAAAACCGAGATATGAGGCAACCCGCCCACTTTACTGAGGCTATACTTATCTGGAGCCCTCGCCGGAGCCTTGACGATAAGAGGCCTAACGGGTAGTTTGGCCAAAGTTTAAACAATAAATAACAGCCTCTGGCAAAACGGCCTGGGAGGCTACGATATAAATGTTAAGCAATCAGGAGAAATAGCATGCTTAGAAAAGCCATAATATTATTATGTTCCCTTCTAGTGTTTTTACAATTAGGTCGTCTTTATGGTGTAACACAGCTAATAAAAACTTTAAATGGTATAAGTCCAGGTAATAAAGTCATTACGCTTTGGTATTTTAGTATTCCTCTTTATATAGCGTTTATACTTCTATCGGCATCAGTAATTTATGGAATAACCAAAGGAAAAATAGAAGGTAAATATGCTCACCTATCCATTTTTTCGTTTTGTCTTTTAGGTACATTATTTATGGAGCTTCATCTTTGGTATGCGGGTTACATCCCTATGTTTGATCTAGGAATGTAATTTTCCGACCAACTGTTTTATATTTATAATATCTATAACAGCATGCACGGTTTTAGTCTTTCTAATACGGCGCTTAACAAAGCGTTGCACCTGACGCATTGTAAGTAGCGCTTTGGCAATATCGCTGCGCGAAGTTTATCGCAAAAGCGCTACTTACAATTCGCAGGTGAACGCAACGTTATAGCCCTGGTTGGTCAGGTGAGAAAATATAATTTGTAGTGGCTGTCAGTATTGTGCCACGGTAATGCAAAAGCGGTTAAAAAGTTCGCGGCGTAATTCGGAGTTCTCATCAACGTAGCTTCGTTAAACGCTCTGGTATAGTACGAACACCATAGGTGCTGCTCGGCAGCAATGTTGCACTTGGGTGGTAGGCTTGGCAGTTATTGAAAATGGGTGTGCCGTGGGTTCTACCGCATTCGGTGCGTTTTAACATTCTACGGCAATTGGTTTGTGGGTTGTTGGTCATGTTCTCCGGCAGCTATAACAATCGCAAGCAGTCGGAAATATTTTCCGTTCCTTGTTATGCGGTTTAACGCTTACGCTACCGCAAAACAATCCACTCCAAATATTCCGCTGTTGCGAGCGTTATGTCGGCTCTGCTTTGAGCTTTAAATATTTAAAAAGGTTGGTCTCTCTGTAGCAGGCAATCCGGCACTAAGCATCGCCGGTTATTTATATGCCGGCAGTTTTGTTCCTGGTGCTTTCGTTGGTATCAGGCTTTGGAAAAGGGCCTGGTGCATTCTTTGTGGTGTGCCACTAAGGTAAATTTTGTGGCGTCAGCGCTCGGCCTTTTTGCCGTGTCGCAGTTATCGGGCATTGGCTTCGCTACCGCTCCGCAACTGCGCACAATCAAAAGCCGGGCTGTCGCCACATAACCAGGTGCACCACCTGACGCCAACGCGTCCGCTTTGCTACCGCGTTGTCTCAGGTGTCCACGGCGTTAGCTAATAGGAGATCATCTCATGGAAGTACGGCCAGCTATGGCGTCAGATGCATTGGCAGTGTCAAAAATACACGTGGAATCATGGAGGCACGCTTATCGTGGTCTGATTGCTGATTCAATCCTCGATAACTTGTCTGTAGAAAATCGGATGAGATACTGGATCAGCGCTATCGAATCAGGTAGTCCTCACCTGCAGGTGGCGGAAACAGGCACTGGTATAGCGGGATGGGTGGCTTTTGGTCCATCGCGAGATGAAGACGCATCTTCGGAAACGGGCGAAATAGAGGCGATTTATATACTTCCGGAATATTGGGGGCAAGGTATTGGCAAGAATCTACTTTCTGTCGCAAAGAAAGTTTTAAAGGATCGACGATTCTCTAGCATTACATTATGGGTGCTGTCGGGAAACGATCGAGCAAAGGCCTTTTATATCGCGCAAGGGTTTAAACTTGATTCGTGCCCGCCAAAAGTAAATAAACGGGGAGACCAGATACTTGAAGAGCTCCGCTTTAGAGCTTGGCTCAGCTAACAATGGCAGTCACCCGAGCCATTTTCGCTCCGGCTTCGCCTCCACAAAAATGGCCGGGTGCTGCCGGCGTTATGCATCAGCGAGAAATTCAAATGAAATCATACTTAGAAATTAAAGAAGATGTGAAATCGCTGGTAGAGGAAACCGTCAGTATGGGTAACCAGGTTCTAGGAGGGCTTGGTCTTGC
>Ga0164241_10004613_pt1 | contig 13257 bp, 15 predicted proteins | sample OricomyardsoilBY_FD_108780 | JGI IMG/M metagenome (GOLD analysis project Ga0164241, IMG submission 108780) | Backyard soil microbial communities from Emeryville, California, USA - Original compost - Back yard soil (BY) | ecosystem: Environmental > Terrestrial > Soil > Unclassified | place: USA...
CGAGACGGTGCGCCGCGCGCTCGAAAGTTCGCGCGGCGTCAAGAAGGACGCCGCCGAAGCGATGGGCATCAGCCAGCGCGCCATGAGCTACTACCTCGCGAAACATAGGTTGGAAGAGACGGAGTAGGCTTTGGGCTCTCGGCTTTGGGCTTTGGGCAGATTCAAGACCTCAAGTCCCAAGTCTCATGTCCCAAGTCCCAAGTCCCATGTCCCATGTCCCATGTCCCATGTCTTCAAGTCCTCAAATCCTCGTCAGTGTCGTATCCCGTAAGTCCTTACGCCGCGCGTAAGTCTCGCGGCATTCCGTGGGGCCGTTGACTTGGTTCGCACCGCAATCCGCGCGGCATTGCCTTTGCTCCAGTACGACACGCAGGCCATCGGTTCTTCGGCCGCTCGCCAGGCTCAGGGCCGGCTGCGCCGACCAGGAAGCCCGGAAGGGGGCGAGGTGATACGCGCTTACGGTGATTGGGGGACCGACGGTTATCTCGGCTTCGGTGCCGCCCGAGAACGCCGGAACGATCGCCGGGCGCGTTCCTGACCCTCGCTCCCTTCGGGGCTTCTCCGGGCGACGGCTTACGGCTTACGGCTTACGGCTTACGGCTTACGGAGGACTATCGGTCCACGGACGAGCACGAATCACGCAGAACCTCGCACCTCGCACGCCGGACCCCGGACGAGCACGAATCACGCGGAACGTCGCACGCTGGACCCCGGACCGCTATTCCGCTGTCTCCCCCGGTTTCAGTTCCAGCACTTCGATCCCGCTGTTGGCGAGCGCCTCGCGAAGCGCCTCGGGCGTCCCGCGCAGCAGCGGAAACGTGCCCCAGTGCATCGGGACCACCTGTCGGACGCCGAGCCAGCGCGCGGCAATCGCCGCCGTGTCAGGTCCCATCGTGTAGTGGTTGCCGATGGGCAAAAAGGCGATGTCCGGCGCATAGAGCTCGGCGATCACCTTCATGTCGCCGAACAGCGCGGTGTCGCCTGCGAAATAAATCGTCGGCGAGTCCTTCGCGCGAATGACGAAGCCGGCCGCGCCGCCGAGATAGATCAGTTCTCCGTTCTCGACCCGCGATCCCGAATGCACCGCACCGGTCATCGTGATCGTGATGCCGTCGACCTCCTGCGTCCCGCCGATGCCCATGTCGCGCACGTCCTGTACGCCCTTTGCGGCCAGGTACTGCCCCAGTTCGAACAGGCACACGACGGGCGCGCCGGTCGCGCGCGCGAGCGGGACGACGTCGTGCATGTGGTCGTCGTGGCCGTGCGAGACGAGGATCAGGTCCAGCGGCTTGAACATCTCCGGCTTTCCCCATTCCGCCGGCGCGCTCGGGTTCGTCAGCCATGGGTCGGTGATGACCCGCTGGCCGCTCGGAAGGCGCAGGAGGAACGTTGAGTGGCCTAACCAGGTGATGGACAAAGGCATGGACATTTGAAATTCGGCAATCTGAAACTTGGAATGGATTGGGTAATTGGGTAATGGGTAATTGCGGAATGTGACGCCCTGGAGCGGCCTGTCCAGCGGTCAGCCCCGTCCTGGTCGATAATAGATCTGACCATGACCGGGATCGCTCCCCTGCAGTTCATCCGCGGCCGGCGCGTGAAGCATGCCGAAGCGCCGCGGGAGCCCAAGCCTGAGTGGCTGAAAGTCCGTGCGCCCGGGTCGGAGAACTACCTCCGTCTGCGCGGGATCATGCGCGACATGAAGCTGAACACCGTGTGCGAGGAGGCCCGCTGCCCGAACATCGGCGAGTGCTGGCATCACGGCACCGCCACGTTCATGATCATGGGCGACGTCTGCACGCGCGCGTGCGGCTACTGCAACGTCACGCACGGCGCGCCGCTCGCGCTCAACCCTGACGAGCCGGACAATCTCGCCCGCGCCGTCGACGCCATGTCTCTCGCCTACGTCGTGGTCACCTCCGTGGACCGCGACGACCTGCCTGATTTCGGCGCCGGCGCGTTCGCGGCGACGGTGCGCGCGATCAAGGCGCGGCGGCCCGAGTGCCGCGTCGAGGTGCTGATCCCCGACTTCCAGGGCGACGAGAACGCGCTGCGCACGGTGCTCGACTCTCGCCCGGACGTGCTGAACCACAACACCGAAACCGTGCCGCGCCTCTACCGGGCGGCGCGACCGGGCGGCAAGTACGCACGCGCGCTGGAACTGCTCGACCGCGCGCGCACCATCGCGCCGAACATCCCGACGAAGACCGGCCTGATGGTAGGGCTTGGCGAGACGCGCGACGAGATCGTCGATGTGCTGCGCGATCTGCGCCACGTGGACTGCCGCATCCTCACGATCGGCCAGTATCTTCGTCCCACGCAGGCGCACCTTCCGATGGAGCGCTACTACACGCCCGAGGAATTCCGCGACCTCAAGCGCGTAGCGCTCGACCTCGGCTTCGGGCACGTCGAGTCCGGTCCGCTCGTGCGCTCGTCGTATCACGCGCACGAACAGGCGGACAGCTACGAAGCCGCGACCAGCGGCGCGTAGGACGACGGCCGGCTGGCGATCGGAACCGGGTCAGCGTCAGCCCTCGCGGCCATTCCGCCCGTCCCGGCGGTATCATGCGCCCTGCCGACTCATTCTCCAGGAGCGCCCATGACTTCCATGCACCTGCTCTACCTCATAGCCCGGGGCCTGCACGTGCTCTTCGGCGCCCTCTGGGTAGGGAGCGTCTTCTTCGTCGTCTATTTCCTGTCTCCTTCGATGGCCGAAGCCGGACCTGATGCCGCCAAGGTGATGGGGGGACTACTGAAGCGGAGATTCCTCGACATCATTCCGATGATCGCGTTCTCGAACATCGGGATCGGCCTCTGGCTGTACTGGCGGCTGACCGGCGGCTGGGATCCGTCGTTGCGCGGCACGAACGCGGCGATGGTGTTCGGCACGGGCGGCCTCCTGGCGCTCATCACCATCACCATCGGCATGCTGGGCATGCGACGAAACACGCTGCGCGCGATCGCCAAGATGCGTGAAGCGACGTCGATGGCCGACGGGCCGGACAAGGCGCAGGCGATGCAGACCGCGCAACGGTTCCGTGCGCGCGCCGGCAAAGCCGGACGTGTCGCCGCGGTACTGCTCATGGTCACGATCGTGCTCATGGCGCTCGGGCATTACGTGTAGGACACGACAACGAACGACGGGCGTCACCAACGGCCGGATCCTCGAGCGCCGTTCACGAGCCAGCACGGCGCGGGTCCTGCCGCCGAACAGCCCGGGGTGGTGCTCACGCGCGGCAGCCACATACACACCAGCGCCAGCCGTCCCGCACCGCGCGCCTGATCGAGGTGCGCATCACCCGCGGGCATCTGAGACAATTCGGGTCACGACCCCAGGAGACGTTCCGTGCTCTACCGCTGGACCCGCGACCTGCACCTGTATATCGGGCTGTTCATCAGCCCGTTCCTCCTGCTGTTCGCGATCAGCGTCTTCTTCCTGAATCACGCGAAAGTGCAGCCGGACCGCTGGAGCGAACAGCGCACGGTCTCACGCCTCGACGTTCCAGCCGATATCGGCACGCGCAAGGGCACGGCGGCCGTGGAAGCCGCGCGTGCGATCGCGGTCCGTGCCGGCATCGACGGCGAGATCGGCTTCACGCGCGTCGTTCGGGATACGAATCACTTCGTCTTTCCCGTATCGAAGCCCGGCCGTGAAGCCTCGATCGATGTTGACGTCGCCGCCCGAACCGCGAGCATCTCGACCAGGCCCACGAGCCTCCTGGAGTCGCTGGCGTATCTCCACAAGATGCCGGGGCCGCACAATGCCGATATCCGCGGCAACTGGATGCCGACGCGGCTGTGGCGCGGCGCCGCGGATCTGACGATCTATCTGACGCTGTTCGTGACCATCACCGGCGTGGTTCTCTGGTGGGCGCTTCGCGCCGAGCGGCGAGTCGGGCTGGTGCTGCTTTCGCTGGGAACCGTGAGTCTCGTGGCCTGCATCCATGTCCTCCTTCACTAGAAACGCCGAGGCCTGGAATCGCCGGCTCCACTTCTACCTCGGGCTGTACTTTCTGCTGTTCCTGTGGCTGTTTTCGCTGACGGGCCTGCTCCTGAATCACGGCCGATGGGCGGTGTCCCTCGCGGCCAACGCGCGGACAGAATCACGCTACGAACGACATGTTGACCTGCCCGCGGCAGGCACCGACATCGACCGCGCGCGGACGCTGATGGATCAGCTCGGCCTCATCGGCGAGATCGATCTGCCGGCGCAGCAACCCGGCGTGCTGGCCTTCAACGTCAGCCGCCCGAGCGACTCAAGCCAGGTGCGCGTCAATCTGCAGACAGGCGTGGCCGCCGTTCAGCACTTCGAGAACGGCCATCTCGGACGATTCCGCATCCTTCACACCTTCAGCGGGTCGCGCTACAACCAGCCCGCGACGGAACGCGACTGGATGGTGACGAAAGTCTGGGTGTTCGCGATGGATGCCCTGGCGGCGGGCCTGATCGCGATGGTGGCCGGCAGCTATTACATGTGGTGGCAGATGAAGAACCGCCGAGGCGCCGGCCTGCTGTCGCTGGCGATCGGCGCGGTGCTCTGCGCATGGTTCGTCTCAGGGGTGTTCCCCCGGGGTTGAGGGCGAATGCGCGGACTCATGTCCGCCGCCATCGGATATCGTGGTCTCAGTACCCCCTCGCGTTCCCCCGGGGGCACATCGCTCGTGAAGACCGCCATGGATAAACCGAAAGTGCTTTCCGCAAAGGAACTGCGCGCCATCATGCCGCGGCTGACAGGCTGGAAGCTCGCGCAGAACAAGCTCACCCGCACGTTCGAGTTCCGCGATTTCGTGGACTCACTCAGCTTCGTGAACAGCCTCGTCGCGTACTTCGAGACGGTGGACCACCACCCCGACGTGCAGATCGCATACGCGGAAGTCACCTTCGAGCTGACGCGGTATGACCTCGGAGGACGCGTGACGGACCGGGACGTGGAAGTCGCGAAGAAGATTTCGTCCATGTACCGCGCCCGTTCCTGACAGGCGCCAGACAGATACTGGTGACGCGTATGGCCCGTCGCCGAACGGGCACTATAATCCGCGTCGTACGCCGCGCGGACGGATCGCGGGGCGCGTCATCAACGGCGCGTCCGCCGGGCCGTCGCCCTCTGGAGCCATCACACGGAGTCGACACACCTTCATCGTGCCGCAGGATCCCCGCGCGTCGCCGTTCTCGTGCCCGTACACAACGCGCCGGACGCGCTTGTCCGCACGCTCGCGTCGATTCACGCGCAGGGCGTCGACTGTCAGGTCTTTGTCGTCGACGACGGAAGCACGCCGCCCCTCGGCATGGACGCCGCCCCGTGCCGCGATCGCCTCACGCTGATTCGCCTTGACGAACGGCAGGGCGTCACCGCCGCACTGAACGCGGGCCTCCGTCACATCCTCGCTGGGCCGATCGAGTACATCGCCCGGCTGGATGCCGGCGACGAGGACGTGTGCGATCGTCTCGCGAAGCAGGTGGACTTCCTTGACCGTCACGCGGATACGGTGCTCGTCGGCGCCTGGACGAGCCACCGCGACCGCGCCGGCAAGGAGTTGTTCGTCAGCGAGCACCCGACGTCCTGGGCGGGCATCCGACGGCGGATGCGCTATCGCGCGGCGTTCAGCCACTCGGCGTGCATGCTGCGCGCATCGGCGCTGCGCAGATTCGGCGGCTACGACGCGCGGTACGACATCGCGCAGGACTTCGAATTGTTCTGGCGTCTCGCCGCCAGCGCGCCCTGCGCGAACATCCCGGAAGTGCTCGTCGCGCGGATCGAGGAACCCGGCTCGGTCACCGTGTCGAGACGCGCACGATCGGCCTGGGTGCGGCTCATGATCCAGGCGAAGTACTTCTCACTCGCCGACCCGCACGCGACCTTCGGGATCGTCCGCTCCCTGCTGGCATTGATGGTGCCGTGGCGCCTGGTGTTTGCCTACAAGAAGGCCGTCCACGTCATCCGCTGAGCCGCGCGTACTGCGCCGCAAGCCGGTCACGCAATCGCTGGACGATCCACGCGACGCAGGTACGCTTCGAGATCCGCCAGCGTCCAGTGCTCGTCGAGTGCGGTGACTGACCCGCCACGAGCGAGGTATGCCAACACCATCCGATCGAGCTGCTCCAGGCGGCGGCCCCGGCCGCGCCGGCGATCTCGCAGACGAATGATCTGCACGACGGCGCTGCGCAGCGCGGCCTTGACGCGGGGACTGAGCCGGGCGACACGATGGCGTACGTCGTCTGCGATCGGACGCCCGCGCGCGCCGGACGGCGCGGGGCGCGGAAGTTGAACCCGGCGCGGCCCCCCGACCAGCGCGAGGAGTTCGACCAGCGAATACTCGTTGGCGTTGGTGCGCTCCCGCGTGGAGTCGACGAGATGCCGCGGGAAATCAGGAGGAAACCAAGTTGATGCTGGCGGAGCGTTCCGGACCAGTTCGCGGTACAGGGCCACGTGACGGGCGACCTGCCGCTCGGCATCGAAGTCCCTGCGTGCGCGCTGGGCGGCCGCCTCCCCCATCGACAGCCGCAGTGACGAAGATTCGGCCAGTCGACGCATCGCCGCAGCGAGTCCCTCCACGTCGGACTCATCGACAAGCAGGCCCGTCCGGCCGTCTTCGATCACTTCGGCGATGCCCCCGTGGCGCGTGCCGATCACCGGCAGGCCGGTGGCTGCCGCCTCAACGACCGCGTTCGGAATGCCCTCGCGATCGCCGTCCGCGCCCGTGACCGAACAGTGGACCAGCACATCCGACCTGGCCATGTGGTCACGAACGAGCGACGAGTCGACCCCGCCGGTGAGCCCGACGTGGCGGTCCAGTCCGAGTTCGCTGCAGAGCCGCCGGATCGGCTGTGCGAGCGATCCGTCTCCGACAATCGTCAGCCGCACGTTCACCCCGTCATCGGCAAGACGCCGAACGGCCCGAAGCGCGTAGCGGTGCCCCTTCTTCTCCGCGAGACGACCGACCATGAGGAAACGCACGGGTTCCCCGTCGCCGCGCGCGACGCGGGGCACGAACGCAAAGGTCCGGACGTCGGTGCCCCGCCGGATGACCTCGACGCGATCAGCCGGCGCGCCTGCGGACACCAGGTGGTCGCGCAACTCCGTTGACACCGACACGATGCGATCCGATGCGCGAAAGAGGAGCGCATAAAGGTGGTTCAGGTGCGGCAGGGTCGCGTGGACGCTCGCGTCACGGCCGCCGAACGTCGTGACCAGCGGGACGCCCAGCAGCTGCTTCAGGAGCAGCGAATACACCCCCGATCGCCCGAAATGCGCGTGAATCACGCGCGGTTGCCATGCGCGGCTCAGCGACGCTGCCATCAGCGCGCCGAGCGATGGATGCACCAGGTGGGACGCCGGCACGGTGTACACGTGCGGCAGCGGAAACCGGTCGAGGTTTTCCGTGCGGTTGCACAGCACGACGTTGGTCGCGTGCGGCTCCAGCGCCTTGAAGAAGTCGTACAGAAACGGCTGACTCCACGGGAGATATGTGGAGAACGTCGTGTGCAGCACCGCGAACGACGACGGACTGGCCGATGGTGCGGCCGCGGGCCTCGGCGCCTCGTCACTCATCCGTTCGCCGATCGAGCGTGAGGCTGTTCCTGGAGGAACGGCGCAGCGAACGCACGCAGGCTTCTGCCAGGCCTATCGCGGCCAGAGCGGGCGGACCCGCGAGCAGGCGAATCCCGGCTTTCTGCCACATGGTCAGCCCCGTTTTCCAGGACTCGTCAACGCGAATGCTCGAGTCGCGGCCGAAGCGCATCTGGTTCCCGCCCACGCTGTGATGGCCGAGACTGCGCCAGTCGAGCTGGCGCCGCTCGAACGCCAGCCCCACCCAGCGCATGAGCGGAACGAGCGCCGCCTCTGGATCCGAAGCCAACGCTTCGTATCGCAGCCGGTATACCGCGTGACGCCCACATGCGTGATCCGCCTGCGCCATGTGACGCCCGTACTGGACGGCGTGCCGCACCCAGGGGCGTTGCTTCCTGATCTGTGAGTGAACAACACCCAACGGAGATCGGCGGATCTGCACGGGCCGGACGTCAATTCCTTTCAGGTTCAGCAGGCCCGCGAGGCGGCGTGGCGACTTGGAGGAGTCGACGATGACCTGCCGGCCGCTGGCGGCAGCGACGCTGTCGAAGAAGGCGCGATTGTGGCGCGCGAACACATCCGGATTGTCACTCTCCAGATCCAGATCATCGAGGCCGAGGCCGTGCGCGCGCTTCAGGTGATCATCGACTCTCGACCAGAGGACACAGAGGTGAAGGTCATGAGCGCCGCAGGTGCAGTGCCGTTCGGAGACGGGCAGGTGCCGGGCGCGACCGAGCATCTTCACTTCTCCGGCGGTCGTGACGCGCGAATGGGACGCGATGAGGAGGTCGAGCAGTGTCGAACCGGAATGGCTCGGACTGATGATGTAGACGACTGTTGGAGTCACGTGCGCCGCGCCCGTTCGCAGCGGTCCACCCACGCGGCAGTGAACGCGTTGTTGAATCGACGGTGACACATTCTGACCGATTCGTGGAATTGCTCAGCCAGCACGCGCGCGATGTCGGGAGGAAGCGGCGGCGTGTGTCCCGCGTTCCTCGGTTGAGCCAGGTCGACGGCAGGAACACGAGCGTCGCCAGTGACCCCGATGAACCGCAGCACGTCCTCGAGCACGTGGCCAGGGTTCTGAACGATCCGCTCGAGAAAGTCCACGTGAATCTGGTCGGGCGCGAAATGCCGCTCCCAGATGTCGAGCGTGCGAAGGTAATCGCCGTTCCGACGGACGCTGTCCCGTCTGAAGAACTGCAGGAGCACCTCGCGCGGCACGCTCATGATGTCGGGTGTTCCGTGCTTGCGAAAGTACATGGAGGCCTGCGACCACGCACGCGCGATCGGATCCCGCAGAAGGTAGAACACGCGGACATCCGGTACCACTCGACGAATTCGCGCGACGTCCGCGACCTCCAGCCGCGCGTACGCGGGCGTCACGTCACCGCCGATCCTGGCGGGCGGCCCGGCCATGAGCGCCCGATACGTCTCGTCCGTCCGGGGCGCCGTGGCGAACCGCAGCAGCCAGCGGGCGTTCGGCCAGCGCCGCGGATCGACGATCGTCAGCGGCATCTCGCGGACCACCAGCTTCAACCATCGCGGGTTGGCGATCTTCGGCCGCATCCCGCGGAACGCCACCGGCACTGCGGGCTCATCGAAGAAATGAAACTCCTTGACCGGCAGATTCCAGATGCCCGGGTGTTGCCGCAAGTTGTGCGACAGCCAGCTCGTGCCCGCTTTTTGCGCTCCGATGCCGAGATACCAGTGTGGATGCGTCATTCGGCGGCAGGTGCCGCATTATAGCCGCGCGATTCCGGAACTCCGGGCGCGCGCGGCGACGTCATATTCCCTGCCACCATGCTGGAATGAGGAGGATCCCGCGGCCGCGATTACACTGAATCTGCAATGACCTCGCTGGCGAGTCTCCAACGCGCGGTGGTCGCGTGCGACCGGTGCGCGCGGTTGCGCGAATACTGCGAGCGCATCGGCGTCGAAAAGCGCGCGGCCTACCGCGGCGAGGTCTACTGGACCAAGCCGGTGCCGGCCTTCGGCGATCCAGCCGCGCGGATTGCGCTGGTGGGACTCGCGCCCGCCGCGCACGGCGCCAACCGCACCGGACGGATGTTCACGGGCGACGGCACGGGCGGCTCGGGCGATTTCCTCATGGCCGCGCTGCATGCGGAAGGATTCGCCAACCAGGCCTTCTCCACCAGCACAGACGATGGCCTTGCGCTGCGGGACGTCTGGGTGACAGCGGCCGTGAGGTGCGCGCCGCCGGACAACAAGCCGACGCCGGAAGAGTTCGCCAACTGCCACGACCATCTTCGCGCCGAGCTGGCGGCCCTGCCGAACGTCCGCGTCTTCGTCGCGCTCGGCAGGCTCGCGTTTGATGCCTGTCTCCGGATCCTTCGTGAGCGCGGTGAGCCCGCCCGGTCGCGCCCGCGCTTCGCGCACGGCAGCGTCTTCGCGTCGGCCACCGGCATCACGCTGATCGCGTCGTATCATCCGAGCCGCCAGAACACGCACACGGGGCGGCTGACGCCCGCCATGCTGCGAGACGTGTTCCGTCGAGCCAGGCAAGCCGCCGGCAGGTAGCCCACAGCCGTTCGCGTATTGCGCGAAGGGAGAGGCAGCTGCTTGATGCTGGGCTCTGGGCTCTGGGCTTTGGCAGGCTTTGGGCTTGAGCCCTGAGCCGTAAGCCGTAAGCCGTAAGCCGTAAGCCGTAAGCCGTAAGAAAATTTGCTAGGATTCCCGGCCACATGACACGACATGCTCGTCTGTTTCGCTGGACTCTGGTCTGGGTGGCAGCCGCGGTCTCCCTGTCAGCACAGACTCAAAAAGGCGGCGAGGACACCACCGGTCCCTACGATGTCGTCGACGGATGGATGAAGCCCTTTGCCAGGCAGGGATACATCCAGGGGTCGCAGGGCGGTGTGTTTGCCGAGTCACCGAACCGGATTTTCGTGCTGAACCGCGGCGAGTTGAAGCTGCCGGACACGTTGCCCGAGTTCGGTTTCAACGGCACCTGGGCGACCGTCAGGAACACACGGGCGGCGGCCGTCAGCGGCACCGTTTCGCTCGAAGCCGCCACGCTCGCGCCGCCGGCTGAACTGCGCAACTGCATCCTGATTCTCGATGGCGAAGGCCGGCTCGTCGAGTCCTGGACCCAGTGGGACAAGCTGTTTCAGGGTGGACGCGGTCCGCATCACATCAAGATCAGCCCGTACGATCCCGACCGTCACGTGTGGGTGATCGACGACAACCGGCAGCAGGTGTTCAAGTTCACCAACGATGGCCGGCAACTGGTGATGACGCTCGGCGAAGCCGGTGTGGCCGGCAATGACGAGACGCACTTCGGACGGCCGACGGATATCGCGTTTCTCCCGGACGGCACGTTCTTCGTGACCGACGGTTACATCAACACGCGCGTCGTGAAGTTCGACAAGACTGGCAAGTTCCTGATGAGCTGGGGCACAGCCGGCAACGGGCGCGGGCAATTCAACCTCCCGCATGCGATTGACGTCGATCGCAATCGCCGGCTCTACATCGCCGACCGGCAGAACTCGCGCATCCAGGTGTTCGACGAAAACGGCAACTTCCTGGAACAGTGGCCGAACATCCGCCGGCCGATCCACATCATGGTGACGGCCGATCAGCGCGTCTGGGTCGCCGACCTCGATACCAACAAGCTGCTGCAGTACGACACGAGCGGTCGCTTCCTGTCGTCATGGGGGACCTGGGGAACGTTTCCGGGCGGCTTCTGGGGGATCCATCAGTTTTCCGTCGACCCGGACGGCAACCTCTACGTGGCGGAGACGTACGGCGGCCGGACACAGAAGTTCACCCCGAAACGCGGAGCGGCGAAGTCGCAACTCATCGGCCCTCCACCGCCACTGGCGGGACGGGAATGATCTTGGGCCGGGAGCCGGAAGCCTGAGGCTGGAAGCCGGGAGCTGAAAGCTGGAAGCTGGAACCTGGAGCTGGAAGCTGGAGCCTTGGATGCCATTCAAATGGTATCGTTGACGCCATGCGGACGACCATCGACAAGGCTGGCAGGCTGGTCATTCCGGCGGCGGTTCGGGACCGGCTGGGCCTTACCCCCGGGACGACGCTCGATGTATCCGTGGATGAAACCGGTCTCCGGCTGGAACGCGTCGCGCCGGGTCCCCAACTGGTGCGAATCGGCAAGCGCCTCGTGGCGCGCCCCACCGTGACGCCCGACGAGAGGCCCAGGGTTGACGTGGCCGCCCTCGTCGAGGAGGAACGGAACCGGTGGCCGTGACGCCTCCGCCCGCGAGTGCGAAGGAAAACGTCTTCCTCGACACGAGCGTCCTGCTCGCCGGCCTCATCGACTTCGGGTCGCAGAGTGCTTCCGCTCAGCAAATCCTGCACGGCGTGTCGATTGGGGCCCTTGCGGCCGCCACGGCCTGGCACTGTTGTCTCGAGGTGTATTCCGTGGCCACGAGGTTGCCGCCGGAGTTTCGCGTGTCACCGGCGGATGCGGCGCGCCTCATCCAGGAAGAGGTCTTCGCGCGAATGCCCGTGCACGACCTACCGCCTGGTGAGCGTCGCGCGTTCATCTCGACGCTCGTCCAGGAAGGGATTGCCGGGGGCCGCATCTACGACGCGCACATCGCCGAAGTGGCGCGCGCGGCAGGCGCTCGCGTCATCGTCACCGACAATCGCCGGCATTTCCTTGCCGCGCTCAAGCACGGAATTCGCGTCGAGACACCGGCAGAATTCATCGCCGGCGAGAAGCGCCGCGGTAAAGCCCCGTAGAATTGCGTTCGTCATCCGCTACGTCAGTCCATACCCGAGGAGATCTTCGTGAGCATTCCGTCGTCTGCGCCAGAAGTGTTCAAGGGCACCACCTCTCTATCCATCACTGTCAAAGACATCCGGACGAGCGTCGCCTGGTACCAGGGTGTCGTCGGTTTCGGGATCGAACGCGCCGTCGAACGCGACGGTGCGCCCGTGTTCGTCACGCTCAAGGCCGGTGACGTGCGCGTGAGCCTGAATCAGGACGACGGGAAGAAGGGCTGGGAGCGGATTAAGGGGCTGGGCTTTTCGATCAACGTCTGGACCGACAACGTGGACGCGATCGCGCATCACATCAAGGCGCAGGGCGGCACGCTCGACTCAGAGCCGGTGGACGCGCCCTGGGGTGCGCGCTATTTCCGCGTGACGGATCCGGACGGCTTCAAGCTCGCGTTCCTGAAGTCGCTCTCCTGAAGGGATCTCGCCGGTCCGTTCGCGTGGTCGCGGGACGACCGTCACGCCGACCGGCGAGAATGCCTGTGCCGCGCATGGCGTCGCGCGGGGAGAAGCCTCAGAATCGCCGACCGACGCCCACGCGGATCGGAACGGTGTAGAACTGCACCCCGGGAAGCGCGGGTTCGTAACTCTGTTGCGGCACGCTGGCTGGAAAAAGAGAAAGCGATTCGCCGATGTCGATGCGGAGAAAGTTGCGTGGTGAGAGGTCTGCTTCCACGACGCCGCCGATGTCGAGCGCCGCGACCGTCACACGCCGGTACCACTGCCATGAAGCCAAGTCGCCCTGAAGGTTCAGGCCCCGTGAGTACTGGTGCACGCCGCCGCGTGCCTTGAAAAAGACCGCGAGCCGTCCAGTGCGCACGCCCAGTTTCACACCGGCGACGCCTTGAATGAGCCCCCCGCCTTCGCGATCTCCTGGAACAATCGCGTTGGCGACGGACGCCGAAACACTGCTGTCGAAATCACAGTAC
>Ga0164241_10004614_pt1 | contig 13253 bp, 7 predicted proteins | sample OricomyardsoilBY_FD_108780 | JGI IMG/M metagenome (GOLD analysis project Ga0164241, IMG submission 108780) | Backyard soil microbial communities from Emeryville, California, USA - Original compost - Back yard soil (BY) | ecosystem: Environmental > Terrestrial > Soil > Unclassified | place: USA...
GGACGCGAACTTCACGTAGCGGCCTTTGCTTTCCTGCACGTTGAACATGCCGCCGGCGAGCGTGACGCCGAGCACGTTGGCACCGGGTTGCAGATGCGATGTGAGATCGAGAGTGTCGTAGAGAATCGTCTGCGCGGGCTCGGTCCAACCAGGCGTGAGCAAACGCTCGGACGCGGGCTCGCCATTCACCGAAAGTTCGTAGTGGCCAAGGCCGGTGAATTGGAGTGTGGCGCGGCGCAGGCCGGGCTTCACGGTGAATTCGCGGCGAAGCAAGATCGCGTCGTTGGCGCGCGGATTCGCGCCGGGCAGGCCGAGTCCATCCACAACGGCGGCCGAGGACCACAGCCCGGTTTCCCGTGAATCGCTCGCCGAAACCGCCGAGCCGATGGCGATGTTTTTCCCATCGGAAAGCACCTCGATCTGGCTGAGCGCGAGGCAGCCAAAATCGTCGGTGACGCGGAGCTTGGTGGCCGTGATGCGGAGGTAGCGGCCGCTCGCGCCGTCGGGCGCCGGCATGTCGGTTTTCGTGATCCAGGGGTTGTAATCCTCCGCGGTGAAATCCCCGATGACGGTCGCGCCGAGCATGCCGGTGTTATTGGCCAGCTCGACCTTGAAACGGCGCGGATAACCGAAGCGCTCATTCACGGTGTGGCGAAGCGCGTAGAGGCGCACGCGGTCCACTTTCTTCTGCGCGCCGAGATCGAGTTGTATCCACTTTTTCTGGTTCTCGTCGGTGGTGACTTCGGAGCTGAAGCCAAGCGCCTGCCGGACCCGCGTGAGCAGATCGGCGTCGGTGATCCAGCGAGCGTCCGCCTGCCAGCCGGATTTTTTATCCACGGAAAGAATGCCCATCGTCCACGTGGCGGGCTCGCTCCAGGCCGAGGGATTCCCGGCGGCGTCCCATGCGCGAACCTTCCAAAAAATTTCCTGCGACGACGCGAAGGACCGGCCCGCGTATCGAATAAGTTGGGACTGAGGCGAGGCGACACGGCCGCTGTCCCACAGATCACCGCGATCGCGCCCGAGTTGGACGGCGGAGCTGGCGACAAGAATCTGGTACGCGGTCTGGGAATCGCCGCGCGCATCCGACGTGAGCCGCCAGCTGAGGCGGGGTTCCGCGACGTCGATGCCGAGCGGGTCGGCGAGGTTTTCAACGCGGGGCGCGGTGACCGTGAGCGTGGCGCGGGCCGGCATCGCGAGTGAAGAAAACAGGACGGTGGCGAGAGCGAGAAAACGGGCGGGCAGGTTCATGGGCGGCACAGAGGTTTATCGCGATTGACGGCGGGTTCGCGAAACGGTTGTGAGCCAAAATCGCGGAAACGTGGCGGAGCTAAAGCACCGAATGCGTTTTCTCCGGTGGGGCGGTGGCGGAGACCGAGTGATCGGCGAGGTGGAGCGCGCACCGGCGAGGTGGAGCGCGCACTCCGAGCGCGCTGGGCGGAGAGCACGACAAAAGGCGCACCGCAGGACTGCTGGTTGTGCGACGGCGAATAGCGATAGAAGCACCGAGGACTGCCACATCGCACAACGCGCCCGGAGTGCGCGTTCCACCCGCGGCGGATCGCGCTGGGCGCGGGCGGCTGGTCGGCGCTCTCAGGCGTGCGCGTGTGACCGCACGCGTTCGGCAAGGGCCGGCGGGGACTTCGCGCTCCGGGCATAAAAAAGCCGGTGCGGCGAAAACATCGCGCGCACCGGCGGTGGCTTTTCTTTTATTCGAGGGTCAACACCACGACCGATTTGGCCGGGAGGGAGACGGTGAGCTTGCCGCCGTCGAGTTTCGCGCCGTCGAAGGATTTCGGTGTGACGACATCGGGCGCGTCGAACGTGTTGTGGCTGTCCATCGCCGGAGCGGTGAGGATGCGGCCGGTGACGTTTTTCGCCGTGGTTCCAGCAAGCGTCGTCGTCACGGTGATGGCATCGTGCGGATGCGTGTTGGTCAGCGAGACGTGAATTTTGCCTGCGGTGTCGCGCGAGGCCGTGGCGCTGATTTCAGGAATCTTCTCGTCGCCAAAACTGTAATCCGGTGTGGCGATTTCGAGCGGGAGAAAGGTCGCGCCTTGGTGAACCTTATACATTTCGAACACGTGGTAGGTCGGCGTGAGCAGCATCTTCTCCTTGTCGGTGAGAACCATCGCCTGGAGCACGTTTACCATCTGCGCGATGTTGGCCATGGCCACGCGATCGGCGTGCGCGTGGAAGATATTGAAGTTGAGCGAAGCCACGATCGCGTCGCGCAGCGAGTTTTGCTGATAGAGGAAACCGGGGTTGGTGCCAGGCTCGGTATCGTACCAGGTGCCCCACTCGTCCACCATGAGGCCGACTTTTTTCTCGGGATCGTATTGGTCCATGATCGCAGAGTGTTTCGTGACGAGCTCTTCCATGTGGAGCGTGCGGCGGAGCGTGGTGATCCATTCGCCTTCGTCAAAGCCCGTGGACTTGCCCTTGCTGCCGCGCCAGCTGCCGGTCGGAAGCGTGTAATAGTGCAGCGAGAGGCCATTCATTTTGTCCTTCGCGTACTTCATCATGACGTCGGTCCAGTGGTAGTCGTCGGAGTTGGAGCCGGAGGCGATTTTGAAGATGCGGTTGTCGCCGTAGTTTTTGGCGAACTCCTGATATTGCCGGTAAAGATCCGCGTAGAACTCGACGCGCATGCTGCCGCCGCAGCCCCAGCTCTCATTGCCGATGCCAAAATATTTCACCTTCCAGGCTTTCTCGCGGCCGTTGGCGCGGCGCAGGTCGGCCATCGGCGTGGGACCGTCGGAGGTGAGGTACTCGATCCACTGCATCATCTCCTGCACGGAGCCGCTGCCGACATTGATGCCGATGTAAGGCTCGGTGCCGAGCTGTTCGCACAGATCCAGAAACTCGTGCGTGCCGAACGCGTTGTTTTCCACGACGCCGCCCCAATGGCTGTTGTAAACCTTCGCGCGCTTTTCGCGCGGGCCGATGCCGTCCTTCCAATGATATTCATCGGCGAAACAACCGCCCGGCCAGCGCAGCACGGGGATCTGTAATTTTTTCAACGCGCCCACGACGTCGTTGCGAAGACCGCGCGTGTTCGGGATCGAAGAATCTTCGCCGACCCAGAGGCCTTCGTAGATGCAGTGGCCGAGATGTTCGGCGAACTGGCCGTAGAGGTTGGGGTTGATGACCGCGCCGGGTTGATCGGCGTGGAGCGTGATGGTGGCGGAAGCGGCCGGTGCATCGGCAGCGTGAATACAAACGCTGGCGGCCAGGCCGCACGCGAGTGCGAGCAGACGACGGGGGATTTTCATAGGGGGGTTAAAAGGACGCGGAGTAAGCGCGCGGCCTCGCCGCGCACAACGAAGGGTGCGTTTGACCGTAAACGGAAAACCGCGCGGGAAAGGAAGAACAATGCGGCGGGACGATCAACGCACGTCCGTGAGCGCGTCCGGCACGAGCGCGAGGTTCTGGATCGCGGCGAGGCCCCACTGCGCAGTGCCGTTGGTGGAGATCGCGGGATTTTCGTCCACGGGATTCAACACCGCCGGACCGACGATGTGCTTCGACTCGAACTGCTGGCGGCGTTTGTCGCGGCCGCCTTCGCCGCTGAAGAATTCCTCCCAGGCGCGTTTCGCGAGCGCCTTGTCGCCGGTGATCATCGCGGCGTAAGCGGTGAGGCGCGAATGGCCCTGGCGCAGGCTGTTGTCGCGGAGCTTGGTGCCCAGCCGGCGTTCCTGCTCTTCGGCCGGCGCACTGTAGAGTTCGCAATAGTCGAGCCACGCTTTCTTGAACGCGGGATCGTCGATCAACTGCACGAGCTCCGCGCAGACTTCGACGAGGCCGAAAACGGCGTTGAGATGCGAAACGCTCACGCGGTCGCTCTTGGAAATTTCAAACGCGCCCGTCGCGAGATCCATCGCGCCGCTGCCGGTGAAAAACCCGCGCGGCTGATTCGCGATCGAGTTCATGCTCGCGAGCAACCGGTCGCGCATTTTCGGGTCGCCCGTGCGTTCCCATTCCGTCAACCACGCCGCCGCCATCGAGCCCCAGTCCGTGCCGAAGCCGAGGCCGGCGAGATTGTCGCCGACCACTTTGGCCCGCGCCTGCTCGGCGCTCTTCGCCGTCGAACCGAGCTTCCGCGTTGGCGGGATGCGGATCAGCGCGCGCGCCGCGTCGATCTGTTCGCGCATGAGATCGCCCACGCGTTCATCGGCCGTGAGATAGTAATAGTAGCGGCGGTTGGCGGCGTTGCTGATGCGAAGCTGTTTCGCGGAGCAGCCCCAATGCAGGACGTTGTGTCGCGAGCCCAGCGGGGCGAAACGACCGATGTGATGCACGTCCACCTCGCCCGTGTGCCGCGTCATCGCCTCCGCGAAACGGAAGACATCCGCGCGGCCGGTGCGGAGGAAATAGAGCCAAAGCCAGAGATCAGTGGAGAGTTCGGAATTATCCCACGCAAAACCACCGACATCGTAACGCCATTCGTGCCGGTCGGCGTCGTACGTGTGCATGACGTCGCCGTAGTTCCAAAACCCATACCAGCGATGCTCCGCGCGCTGTTTTTCGTAGTAGTCGAAATGCCACGCCAGCTGATCTTCCAGCTTCGCCTTCGCCGGCGTGGAGCGATCCACCGGCGTCCAGAGTCCGCCGAAAACCGTGCACGCCTGGAGATACTCGGGACGCACCGCGAGTTGCGGCGGTGTCCGCACCGCGGTGGCGAGTTCGACGAGACGATCGCGGCTGGGCGTCGCGGCGAGCAGCCAGAGAAACAGTTCGCTCGTGCGCGCGACACCTTCGGGTTTGTCGAAGCCGGGCTCGTAATCCTCGTAGGTGATTTCCAGTCCCCCGCCGATCTGCTTCGCGTACGTGTCTTGTCCCATGCCGTCATGGTAACCCCGCAGATCCATCGCGCCCGCCTCAGGCGCCCACATCCACACCGTGACGTGCGCGGCGTCGCCCGTCGCGCCGCGGATGTCGAACTGCGCGGGGTGGCTCTGCCAGAAATTGCGCAGTCCGAAAGCCACGCCCCCGTCGGGTGTGCCCACCCAGCCGAGGCCGCCCGCGCGCGTGCCCTGCGCTGAGCTAAGCCAGGTGTAGCCTTCCTTCGTGCGTTTGCGGATTTCGAAGCCATCGGCATTGGGCTGGAGCAGCGTCCAGTCGCTGAACGCAGGGATATATTGGATACGCGAGGAAACGCTCTCGGCCCAAGCCGACATCGGCGGCGTGGCGCGGCCGGCGATTTGCGCTTCGCGTACTTCCGCGCCCGGATCGCGGCGAAGTCCCGTGATGCCCCGCACCGCCTCGGCGAAGAGCCCCGCATCCTGCCCCGAAAAACGCACGTGGCGGTCATGCAGTTCTCCGCGCATCGGCACGTCGAACGTGACGCCGAGGCCGCGGATGAAATCCTTATGCTCGTCGCCGTCATACACGATCGTGTGCAACATGCGCACGGCGTCGCCGCCGGCATAAAAATACAGGCGGACCACAAACGGCAGCCAGGCGCGTCCCCCCGAGACTGCGTGTTTGCCGCTCAACTTGACCACCGCGCGCACCGGCCCGTTTTGCTCCAGCGTCACGGCGTCAATCGTGCCGTTGAACGTCTCCGGCGTATCCGTGAATCCAGGACTTTCCTGGCGCAGCAGCACGAGCCGGCCGTTGCTCAGGATCGGCTTCGCATCGCGCGAGATGAGCGGGATCAACACCGGGCCCGAGCGCGCGATCCGCGCCTGGATGACGCCGGTGTCGATCTCGATGACGTCGCCATTTTCGGTCGCCTTCACCGCGCGGGCCGGTGCCGCCGGAGTCCCGGGAGCGAGCTCGTAATTTTTCGCCGGCTCCGCGTCCGGTGACAGCGCGTGGCCGGTCCACTTCAGCGAGCCATCGGGCCAGTAAGCGAGCGGCCAGCTTTGCACCGGCAGCGCGCGTCCGCCGGCCTTGAGCGCGAACGTCGTTTCCTTCGCGTGCTTTCCGCGCGGCCAGGGAGCGCCCCAAGTCGCACCGACCAGCGCACCCGGTTTTCCTTCCAGCCAGCGCAGCTCGGCCACGCCGGGGATCAAGGGCTTCGCGGGTACGGAAGGTGCGGCCGCCGGCGCGAGTTTGTCGGCCGCGCGAAGCGAGGAGGCGAGTTGGGTGGCGGCCGCTGCGAGGGCGGCGTTTTTAACGAAATCGCGACGGGTGAACGAAGGCATGGGGATATGGGTTAAAGGACGTGGTGATGCTGACGTTTCCCCCCGCCCCGACGATTCGCCAAAAAGAACATTTGCGGAAAAAATTCCGCGCGTCCGACGCGTGTGAAACGGCGGCGCGTTTACGATCAGGTGAGGTGAAAGACTTCGCGGATCTCGCGGGCGACGGGGCTGTGGTCGGGATTGGACGGCATGATGTCTCCCATGAATTTCCACCAGCGCTGGCAGACCTCGGTTTGCGCGACGGCGGCCCAGCGCGCCTCGTCCTCGATCTCGACGTATCCGAAAAGCTGGCACGTGGACGAATCGAGAAAGATCGAGTAGTTGTGCGCGCCGTGGCTTTTCAGCACGGCGGCGAGTTCGTCCCAGATCGGCTGGTGCCGGCGGGCGTACTCGTTTTCCTGGCCGGGATGCACGGCCATGATGAAGGCTTTGCGGATCATGGGGAAACCGGGACCGCGAGCGGGAAGCCGGCGGCGGCGAGCGTGCTGCGTTTTTCCAACGCGTTTTCGAATGCGTTTTCGATCCCGCGGATCACGGGAATGCGCCCCGACCAGTGCGTGAACTGAAGATCCTCCCACGAGACGAGCGCGGGCGGCACGGTGCGGATCGGCGACGCTCGATGGATCGCCTCGATGAAGGCGGTGTGTCCTTCCGAAAGCTGCGCATCGAAAATCCAGGTCGCCGGATCGCGCAGGCGCGCCAGCGCCGCGGCAAACATTGCGCGGCGGGTCGCGGTCGTGTCGGGCAGCGCGAGCGTCTCGGCTGGCCCGCCGGACTTCGGTGTGATCACGCAACGCTGCTCGTGCCACCACTCGATGCGTCCCTCGGAACCTTCGAAGTAAAGCTCCGGCTCGCGGTTCTGGCGGCAGCAGTGGCTCACCCCGAACCAGTAGCGTACCCCTTCGTCGGATACGGCGCGGACGACGCCGGTGTCGAACGACTCGATGGCGTGCGCGCGGTAGAGCTCCGCTTCTTCGATCGTGACACGCGCGGTCGCGTTGGCCTTCGGGCCGGAGAGGAAGAGCGCGAGATTCACGAAGTGCGCGAACGCGTTGTTGAGCGGCGAATCCAGCACGGCGGCGCCGTCCGCGTGCAGGCGGCCGGCCCAGTTGTTTCTCGTGAAGTAACTCGCCGGACGCGGCCACAGGCCAATCATGCGGATGGATTCGAGGCGGCCGATCGCGCCATTGAGAATGCGCTCTTTCAGCCACGCGACCTCCGGAATGTACACGTCTTGAAATCCGACGGCGACGAAACGACCGGTCGCTTTTTCCGCGGCGCGGATCGCGCGAACATCCGCGACGGAGCCGGCGAGCGGTTTCTCCACGAGCACGTGCGCTCCCGCTTCGAGTGCGGCGATGGCCATGCGCGCATGCCACGAGATGCCGGTCGGAATCAGGCACAGGTCGATGCGGCCTTTTTGCTCGCGCAGCATCTGCGCGTAGTCCGGGTAAACGGCCACGCCACGGGCCTTGAAATCTTCGACCACCGAAGCCTCCTCGACCGGGTTGATGATGACCGCGGCAACGAGGTCGAGCTCCTCCCGATTTTCCTCGATGAGTTGAAGGTAGATTTTGGCGTACCCCGACACGCCGATGAGGGCGACCCGGGGACGGGCGGTGGACGAGATCATGTGGACGAAGCCAGCCGGAGCACGCCCCAGAAAAGTGCGATGAGACCGCCCGAGATCGCGCAGCAGGCGATGAAACCGATCGTGTCCACGCGGTCCCACTTGGTGAATTCCCAGCGCGACGCGGGAAACAATTTCGTGTGGTCGAAGCGGTGAGGATTACGCCGCGTCTCTTCCATCGCCTCCGCCTCCAGAGTCGGCGTAGCCCCGACCGGCGTTTTCATTTTCCCGTAGAATTGATCGACGATGCGCTTATCCGGCGCGCGCGTGAAAAAGCTCACCACGATCAGGATGAAAAAGGGCAGGAACGCGTCGAAGAAGAACCGCGCCGCCTTGCGATCCGCCACACCGAGCGAGGCCACGTCCACACCGGCCATGTCGAGAATGTACAACTCCGAATGGAAACGGCCGGTGCCGAAAACCGGGCTCATAGGATCGTCCGGACGGTCGCGCACCACGCGCTCGAAAAACACCCCTTCGGTCCGGCCGTTGGCGACTTCTACCTGACGCAACAACGATTCGTGACGCGTGAGCGCGGGGATTTTCTGCGCGATCAACGGGCCCGCGATGTTCACCACCGCGCACACGGCGACCGCCGTCCAGACCGCCGGCGCGGTCAGGCGTCGCCAGAAGAAAATCAGCACCACCGCCGCGCCGAAGGGCACGTTCACGGTGATCAACTCCTGAATGACCGCGAAGACGTTGTTCATGTTCGTCGCCGCCACGACTCCCACCGCGAGAATCACCACGATCGCCCAGCGGCCCACCTTCACGGTGTCGCCCGTCGAGCCATTCTTGTTAAAATACGGATACACGTTGCGCGCGAAGAGCGCCGACGCGGCCATCGCCTGCGCGGCCACGGTGGACATGTTCGCCGCGAGGACACCCGCGAGCATCAGCCCCAGCGCTCCCGGCCCCAGCAATTGCCGCGACATCAGCCCCCAGATCGCGTCCGGATCTGCCAGCGCGCCCTGGCCGCTGTACATCGCGATGCCGATCAAGCCGCAAAACGCCCACAGGATGATCATCACGCGTTTCGCATACGTGCCGGAGACCGCTCCGAAACGTGCCGCGAACTCGTTCTTCGCCGAGCCACTCACGGACATGTTGCCGATAATACCGTGTATCTGAATTAAACTTACCAGCAGGATGCCCGCGAGCGTCCAGCCGGTGACATCGGCCGCTCCCGCCGCGCTCAACAGCTCGAAGCGCGCCGCATCCACCTTCTGCCCGAGTGCGTGCCAACCGCCGATCGCGACGATTCCCGACGGGATCAACATGCAGGAAAACACCACGATCAACGTGCCCTGGAAGGCTTCGTTCAACGCCGTCGCCGCGAGTCCCCCCATCACGATATAGATGCCGATGATGACGGTGTAGCCGATGTAGAACACCCACTTCATCGCGGGTTCATCGAGGTAGGAAATATAGCTGCGCAGCTCCCCGCGCTTGTTCTCTTCGCGCAACGCGTCGAGCCGCGCCTGTTGTTCCACCGCGAAGGAACCTTCCTTCAATTGCACTTCATAGCCGCGAAGCTCGCGATAGCCTTCGACCGACTGACGTTCCGCGGCCGTCCACGACGCCTCTGGCTTCACCAGCAACGACGCCGAGATTTTGTACGCCACGAGATTGCCGAAACCGATGATCAAAATCACCGTCGCGAACACCTGGAAGATCGCATAAAAACCCGCGAGTTTGCGGCTCCCCAGGCGATCCTCGAAAAGGTCCGCCGTCGTCGTGAGCCGCACCCGGCGAAACCAGGCGTTCATGAACCAGTAGTAAGGATTCATGAATACAGTCTGGAACGAATACCAGACGCCCGAGACGCCCTGCCGGTAAACGATGCTCGACGTGCTCACCGCGCCGTTGGCGTCGGTCGCGTTGCCGAAATTCAGGAAAAATTGGTACAGCTTCCCGAGTTTCCGACCTGCGAGAAAATAACCCTCCTCCCCGCTCGACCCCTTCGAGGCAACTTTGCCGAGATAAACGACAACGACGAGATACCCAATAATGGCGACCAGATCTAAAACGTGAAAGCTACCGGACATAAGGGAGAATAAGAGGGATGAAGTGCTGAAGGACGGACAAGGACGTTCGATGGCTGATCGGTCGCCATGCACTCATCCACTGGCCTGTCGGACGGTGCGCGACAAGCGCCGGGGTTCGGGCCGGGACGTTGAAACAAGCTTGCTGGACGCCGCGAACCGCCAAACTCTCTGACAGTAAGAGCGACACGCGAGATGCATCTCGCGCGACATCCGTTCATCCCCATACCCCCGCCCTTATTCCCCTGCACGCATGGCTTCCCCAGCACCCTCCCTTCGCGACCTCGCCCGCCAGCTCGGGCTCTCCCACACCACCGTTTCCGAAGCGCTTCGCGACAATCCCCGCGTCAAGATCGCCACACGTGAACGCGTTCAAAAAATCGCCCGCGAGGCCGGCTACCGCCACAACCCGCTCGCCGGCGCCCTCATGTCCGAGATGCGCCGCTCTCGCACCGGCACGTTTCGCGGCGTCATCGCGGTGATCGACCTCGATGGCCCCGACAAACGCCCCGCGAACGCGTCGCGTTATCATCAAGAACTCACCCGCGGCGCCAGCGAGCGCGCCGCCGAACTCGGCTTCAAAGCAGAGTCGTTCGTGATCGGCAAAGGCGGCATCTCGGCCACGCGCCTCGCCCACATTCTCCAGTCGCGCGGCATCCGCGGCGTGTTCCTTCTCCCCGTCAGCGACAACCCCGATGTCTCACGACTCGATTGGACGCGCTACGCCGGAGTTTATTCCGACTACATCATCGAACGCCCGGAACTCCACTCCGTCTGCGCCGACCATTTCCGCTCGATGTTCACCGCGATGCAGCGGTTGCAGGACATGGGCTACCGCCGTCCAGGCCTCGTCCTTCAAAAACATCACGACGAACGCCTTCTTCATCGCTGGGAGGCCGCCTTCCGTTCGTATCAAGATTATCACGACGACCTCGCGCGCATCTCGCCGCTCATGGCCACGGAAATCCAGCAGGAGGAGTTTACCGACTGGTTCCGGCAAACCCGCCCCGATGTGGTCCTTTGTCACCGTGCCGAGGCGATCAAATGGATGGAAGCCGCCGGCGCCTCCGTGCCCAAGACCCACGGCTTTTGCTGCCTCAACGTCCTCATGAATCCCATCCCTTGCGCCGGCCTCGACCTTCAGGCCCGCCTCATCGGCGCACGCGGCGTGGAACTCATCATCGCCCAGCTCTATCGCAACGAATACGGCGTCCCCGAGCATGCCTCGATCACCACGATCCCCGGCTCCTGGACCGATGGACCGACCTTGCGAAAAATGGAAAAGTGAACCGCCGTCATTCCCGTTCTTCATGCTTAAAACCGGCATCCTGAATCCCGCGCTCCTCCACCTGGTCGCGCGTATCCGACACACCAACACGCTGGTCGTCTCCGACCGCGGCTTCCCCTTCTGGCCGCAAATCGAGACCGTCGATCTTTCCCTCATCGACGGCATACCCACCGTCCCGCAAGTGCTCGCCGCCCTGCGCGGCAATTTCGTCCTCGGCCGCGCGTGGATGGCGCGGGAGTTTCTCGCGAACAACGACGACGCCACCCAGGCCGTTTTCAAAAACGCACTCACGGGTGTCCCGCTGGAATTCGAACCGCACGTCGATTTTAAGAAACGCGTCCCTCACGCCATCGGTCTCATCCGCACCGGCGAAACGGTGCAGTACGCGAACATGATCCTCGAGTCCGCCTGACCGCCGGCCCTCCCCGTCCTTCTCTTCCGTCTTTCGTCTTTCTCTTCCGTCTTTCTCTTTCGTCCTTCTCTTCCGTCTTTCGTCTTTCGTCTTTCTCTTCCGTCTTTCTCTTTCTCTTTCGTCTTTCGTCTTTCGTCCGCGCCGCTCTCTTCGGCACAACGCAGTCTCGCTCCGCAAATCGCCAACGCGTCTCCAGCTTGGAGAAAGAGAAAAGAGAAAGACGAAAGATCGAGCACGCCCACCAATGAGTGCGGAGCCGGCGTTCACAAATGCCCCCCTTCGCCTACGGTCTCTCCGCCTCCTCTTCCGTTTCTTCCACCGCTCTTTCGTCCTCTCCGTTCCTTCCTCTCAAAACAAAAACCTCCGCGCTCCGCGTCGCTCACCGCTCACCGCTGATCGCTCATTGCTCATCGCTGCCCACCCATTTTCGCCAAGTCGCATGTTTTCCCGTTTTTCATCCCGCCTCCACCGCACACCCTCGGCGCCGCGCCTGCTCGCCACCGCCCTCATCGCCGGAGCGCTCTTCTGTCCACCGCCGCTCCACGCCGCCGCCGGCCTTCCGCCTCGCGCCGAGATCCTGGAAATGGACATCTCCGCGACGCGCCTCCTCCTTGACCGCTCCCTCGACTGGCGCGCCCGCACCGCGAATTTTCTCCAGGACACCGGCACGCGTCTCACCAGCGACGTCCTCACCGCCACCGACCTCGAACGCATGTATTCAGGCGCCCAGGACTACGTGCTCCTCCGCCGGCGCTGGCAGGCGTTGATCGACTGCCAGGGCGACGAAGCCTGGGCTCGCGTCGGCCCCGCTTTGCAATGGGACCCGCTCGCGCGCACCCAAACCAAGCTCGTCCTCGCCGCCGCCCTCATGCAGCACGACGACTTCCGCCTCGGCGTGGAGCCCTTCTTCAATTTGCGCAAAGCCCGCCGCCTCCTCAAGAGCGACAACCCCGCCGTCGAGGGCGAGATCGATTCCGCCCTCCGCCACTTCCTGAATCCGCTCAACCGCTCCCGCCTCGCCCGCGCCATCGTCTGGTACCGCGCCGAGGGCCAGCAAGCCACCGACCGCTCCGCCGACGAAATTCTCCTCGACGAAATCATTTCGCAAAGCGCCGGCTACACCTACTTCACACAAAACCTCGGCAGCCGCCTCCTCGACGAATGGAGTCTCGGTGGACGCGCCGCCGTGACCTTTGTCACCGATCTCGCCGACCGCTTCGGCAAAGGCGCCATGAACACCGCCAGCCTCGCCGTCGGCAATACCGTCGGGCTGGTCGAAACCCGCAAAGGCTACCTCTACCAACTCCCCGAAGACCGCCGCGCCGTCCTTGCCGAACAACTACATCCGCTCGACGTCCTCCTCGAAAAAACGCCCTTCCGCCTCACCGACAAATCCATCCCGGGCCACTACGGCCACGTTGCCATCTGGGTCGGCAGCGAAGCCGAGCTGCGCGAACTCGATCTCTGGGAAAATCCCCTCGTGCGTCCGTACCACGAACAAATCCGCGCCGGCGCTCGCATCGTCGAAGCCCTTCGCCCCGGCGTGCAGATCAACACCCTCGATCATTTTCTCAACATCGACGACCTGCTCGTTCTCCGCCGTCGCGAACTCACGCTCGACCAGACACGCGCCGACCTCCTCCGCGCCTTCGCGCAAATCGGCAAGGACTACGACTTCAACTTCGACGTCGAAAGCGACAAACGCATCGTCTGCTCCGAGCTCGCC
>Ga0164241_10004615_pt1 | contig 13253 bp, 8 predicted proteins | sample OricomyardsoilBY_FD_108780 | JGI IMG/M metagenome (GOLD analysis project Ga0164241, IMG submission 108780) | Backyard soil microbial communities from Emeryville, California, USA - Original compost - Back yard soil (BY) | ecosystem: Environmental > Terrestrial > Soil > Unclassified | place: USA...
AACCGAGCTCTGGCTCCTGCCCGAGTGGGACGGGGCCGACACTGCTCGGCGTCTCGTCATCGCCGACGTTGGTTCGGAAAGGGTAGCCCAGCTGCCCTGAGAAATTTGCACCGAAGCAATAGAGCTCACCGGTCACGACCTGGCGCACGTCGTCTGGCTGCCGGCGTAGGCCGCGCTCACGCGGTTGCCGAGTGGCACGGACGGCAACCGGGAAGGCGGCGTGCTCGGCAGCGGCGGAGCGCCCGGCGGAGGCGGAGGTAGGCTAGGCAGCGTTGGGCCATAGCCGAGCGCTCCGTTCAAGCCGAGGCCCCAACAGCGCAGGCTCTCGTTCTCGTACAGGGCGCAGCTGTGAGCTTGACCCAGGACGAGGCTTCGCACCGGCCCACCGAGCTCGATGGGACCGACCGCGCTCGGCGCTTCGTCGTCTCCAATGCGGGCCGGCGCGGGAACGCCGAGCTGCGAGAAGCTGTTGTCGCCCCAGCACAGGGCGGTGCCATCCACGCGGAGCGCACAGGTCTGCATCCAGCGCGCGAAAATGCTCTTCGCGCTGCCGCTGAGGTCGATGGCGGGCGCAACGACGGGCGCCTCGTCATCACCCAGGTTCTGCGTGTTGTCGGATGGCCGATGACGAAGAGCTCCTGGTTCAGAGCGAGCGCGCGGTCTCCTGCGCGCACCGGCACGGGCGCAACACCGGTTGGCGTGTGATCGATGCGCACCAGCGCGTAGTCGAGGCCGCTCGTGGTGCTGCGGCTCACCACCTCCACGCACGTGGCGACTTGGGCGGCGGAGAGGAGCGGCACGTTGCCGCTCGAGCTCACGGCGTAGCCGAAGACGACGCGGGCGGCGTTACAACCCCGACGAAAACCTAGCGAGCCTGAACGTGAGCCTGGAACCCATCCAGAAGGCGCGACTCGATGACGCTACCCAGATCGACGCGGGCTTTCCTCATCAGTTCTTGGCCAGTGACATGATGAAGAAGTTTCTGATCGGAGGCGATCCCTCCCAACTGCGCTAGGCGGCGGGCCGTTGCTACGGACCGCACTGCGCGGAGGCGGTCATCAGGGCGCTCGGTCCCGCAAAGACGAGCGTTTCACCGCTCACGGTGAAGGAGGTCATCTCCTGAGGAGTCACGTAGCTTGCGACTTGAGCCAGGTCGGTGAGGTGGAAGGCATCCACACCAGAGAGGATGCCAGGCTCGACGTCGTCTTCGTAGCCATTGCTCAGGTAAAGGCGATCGCCCTCGATGCCAAGCAGCATCCGAAACGGGATAGTGCCGCCGCCCTTAGTTTCGAGGTGGCGCGTCGCGACATCGTGGAAGCCCGACTCGTCGTGGCGCAGCAGCTTCAGCTCCTGTTTGTTGTCATGTAGCAGAGCGAGCCTGTCCCCACGTATCAATAGTCCGTCCAGACCCTCACCGGATGGTAGGGCGAACGTAGTACTGAGCCCGTAGCCGTCGCCCTTTCGCTCGTATCGCGCCAGCAAGACTTGATGGGCGTTGATGTCTGAGCGCGCGACAACGAATGCGCCACCGGTCGGCTCGACAGCAAGCCCGGAGAAGTAAGCGTCACCCTCGGCAGGGAGCTCGAGCGGCTCGAGCGCCTCGACGAGGCTCAGTGAGTCAGGCGTCAGGGGGAGCGCATAGACGCGCAGCGTGCCCGCGCTGTCTTGTAAGGACGGCTCCAAGCGGAACAGCAAGCGCTCGCTGGCGACCTGCCATGCGGGGCTACTGACCGCATCGTGAAGGTCGAAAAAACCTTTGGGGCGGGGTGCGCGCTCCAAGGCACCATCGAGCCAAGCGAGCCGCCCGCTGCTCTCGCGCTGACCGTCCGGGCCTACGAACAGCGGAAAGGGCGATGGCAGCTGGGCGCTTTCGGGCCTGAAGAACACGAGCCGCTGCGGCGCGCTCGTGGCGGGAGGGAAGAGCCCGCCGTCGATGAGAGAGGGGCCCGTTGGCCCCAGGGCGATGCGGTGCGCGCTTTCCCTGCCGAAGGCGACGACGGAGCTTGGTCCGGCGGCGCGCACGCCGTCGAAGCCGCCCTGAAGAGGGCTCTTCAGCTCGGTAATGTTCCCGGCGCCCGTCGACACCACGCGGCGTGAGGGCCCCAGCACCGCTAGAGCGCCTCGGGCGGTGGGGGAAAATGGTACTAAGTCAGTGTCCCACTCGGTGAGCTCGAGCGCGGCGAGGTCTGCGTAGGTGAACGAGTCGGACAGCGTGACGTCCCCGCCTGCCAAGCTGTAGAGCTCCGCCCGGAGCTCACTCGGTTTGGAGTCTCGGTAAAGCATCCGCTGCAGCAGCAGACCATTCGTCGTGAACGCGCCGCCGAGTGGCGAGTCGACCATGGTTGTCGAGGGGAAACGCTGGAGGAGCTCCAGATTAGGGCCGCCGTAAAGTCTCGCGTCGCCTAGCACGAAAAACAGACCCTCCGATTGAATGAAGAGCAGATCTCCGTGGAGTGTCATCTGGTTCGGACGTCGCTCCTTGTCTTCCGGGATCACGGGAAGCGGGTCGATGATCGGGTTGGCGAGGTCGGAGACATCGACGCGAAAGGTGCCGCGCTGACCACCCACATAGAGCAGGCGGTGATCCTCGGAGGCGGCGAAGGCGGATGCGGACGCGACGGTGCTAAAGCGGGTCAACCAGGTCACCGCCCCGTCGGCAGCGATGTCATACGCGATTATCCGATCGCCAGACAGCAGCCAGAGGCGGTCGTCGTGACCCTCGGCATTCGACACCGCGCCAACACCATCAAAGGTAAAATTGCGCGTTCCGACCAGGGAAAGGCCTGAGGGGCCAGCCTCGTAGATCTCGAGGCCCGTGCTGCTGAACGTGCTCCCCTCGCCCCGGCCGACCAGAGCAAAGCGATGATCGTTCAAGCGCACGAGGTGGAGACCATGGCGGCGCGGCCAAAGACCCGCACCTAACTCTTCTACGTAGGAAAACGACGTGGGCACGCGGCCCACGGGCTCGAGCTCTCCACCCACGTTTCGTACCAGCACGAGCTCGAGGCCAACGCCGTAGTCTCTTTTTTTGCCACGCTCGGTGAAGACGAGCAAGTCGTCACTCAAAGCCAAGGAGAGTCCCCGGTTGCGTTGATCCCTGACTTGCATGGGGTCGCTCGCGAAGGAGCGCAGCACCCCGCTCGCCTGTGCCTTCGTATCGAGAGCCGCGCCGGTGCACAGGTCTCCCTCGCAATGATCGGCTGTCGTGCAAGCGTTGTCGTCGTCGCAGGCCGCGCCGTTGACGCGCGCTTCGTGCTGGCAGCCGGAGGCCGTGCATGAGTCTTCCGTGCAGTCGTTGCCGTCGTCGCAAAAGCTTCGTGCGAGTGGTCCGCAGCCCGGCTGTCCTCCCGGGCCTTCGCCACCGTATTCGCCCGCTCCTCCGGCTCCGCCTGGCTCTACGGCGCCCCCCGAAGCGCCTGCCTCCGCCGAGCCACCGTTACCGGCGGCCGAGCTTCCGCCGGTCGAACCGTCCGGCGAGCCGCCGTGGCCTTCGCCTCCCGAACCACCCTCCTCGCCCGCGCCGCTCGGGTCGTGCGGCCGCCGCGCGTGGTCCCCACAGCCGAGCAGCGCGCTCAACAAGAACACATAGGCGCCCACGCTGAGTCGCGTCCTGCTCATCTGTTTCTCCACCGCAAAGGTGCCCGCCTACTGCCGAGCTCAGGCTTAGGACTCGCGGCGCGACCAATCCAGGCAAGCCACTAGGGAACTTGCGTAGCGCGCGCCCAACCGTTGTAGACGGTGCCGTCCGAGCGCAGGATCTGCACGCGCGTCGAGCTCGTCCAGGTCTGGTCCGGGACGGGCTGGCTCGTGCAGCGGCATTGCGTAGCCAGGGCTCGCAGCTCGTCTGCCATGCGGTCGAGCCGGTCGTACCCACCGCGGGTTGGCGCTGCCGTCGAGATCGCGCGCTCCGTGAGTGGCGGCCGAAGGTGCCTTTGCCGGTCGAGTAAGCGTTCGCAACGTCTTTCCACTTCACCCCGCCCAGCAGGGCGAGATCCGAACGCCCATCGCCGTCGTAGTCGCCACTCACGATGCGGACGTTCTTCGCCGCGGCCCAGGTGGGGAAGTTGACCGGCTTCGGGTCCGTGACGTCGACCTTAAAGGCCGGCGCTATCACCGTGCGGCGCGCACTTTCCGAGCATGACGCGGTGGCGCCGACGTCAGGGCACGAGCGGGTAGTTCCGCCCTGGCCGCGGCTGGCTGAAATATTGGCCGAAGCGCTCCGAGGAAAGCTGCCGGGCTGTCCTCTTTTCCTACTCGGTCGTGGCGGGCAGATTCGACGCTCACTCCAAGCTGAACAGATCGCTCAGATCGTCCTTGGTCAAGGTCTTGGCGCCGCCCGCGTCTTCGGACAGCACGCTCGCGACCAAGTCCTTCTTTTTGGCTTTGAGCTGGAGGATCTTTTCCTCGATCGTGCCGGCGGCCACGAGGCGGTAAACGGTGACGACCTTCTTCTGACCAATGCGGTGAGCGCGGTCGGAAGCTTGATCTTCCACGGCTGGGTTCCACCACGGGTCGAAGTGGATCACGGTGTCGGCGGAGGTCAGGTTGAGGCCAGAGCCACCCGCCTTGAGGCTGATCAAAAAGACGGGAATGGTCGGGTCTTCTTGGAATTTATCGACGCGCGCTTGACGGTCCATCGTGCTGCCGTCGAGGTATTCGTAGCGGATCTTGTCCTCGTCGAGCGCCTCGCGCACCAGCTTCAGCATCGAGACGAACTGGCTGAAAATGAGCACCTTGTGTCCGCCCGATTCGACCTCGTCCACCAGCTCGCGCAACGCCGAGAGCTTGCCGCTGTCGTCGTGGCTGAAATCACGCGGCAAACCGAGTAAGCGCGGATCGCACGCGGCCTGACGCAGCTTGGTCAAGCCCGCCAAAATGTGCAGCTGGCTCTTGGCGACGCCGACGCGCTCGACCTCGCCCATGACCGTCGCGCGCACCTCGCGCAATACCTGCGTGTAGATGGCCTTCTGATCGGGCGCCATGTCGACGATCTTGTCGACCTCGATCTTGGGCGGAAGATCCTTGGCCACCTCGACTTTGGTCCGACGCAAGATGAACGGGTGAATGATCGAACGCAGGCGCGCGGCTTGCTTCGAATCGCCGTTGTCGATCGGGCGGGCGTACTTTTCCTCGAACTTGGGGAGGGGCGGTAGCAAACCCGGGCTCACGAACTCGAAGATCGACCAAATCTCGCTCAATCGATTTTCGATCGGGGTGCCGGTCAGAGCCAGACGTCGCTCGGCGTCGAGCTCTTTGGCGGCCTGAGCGGTGGCGCTGAGCGGGTTCTTGATGTTCTGCGCTTCGTCCAGAATGGCGTAGTTCAGGCGTAACTTCTTGAGCAGGTCGATGTCACGACGCAGCAGCGCGTAGCTCGTGATGATGATGTTGGCGCTCTCCATCTCCGACATCTGCTCTTTGCGGCCTGCGCCGTGCCAGAGCGCGGTGGTCAGCGACGGTCCGAAGCGCTCGATTTCACGGACCCAGTTGGTCACGACGCTGGTCGGGGCGACGATCAGGGCGCGCAGCGGCTCGGCCTTTTTTTCCTGCTTGATGGCCAACAGCAACGCGATCGTCTGAATGGTCTTGCCCAGACCCATGTCGTCGGCCAACACGCCGCCGGACGAGATCTCGTCCAAGAACTGGAGCCAAGACAGACCTTGCTCTTGGTAGGGGCGCAGGGTGGCTTTCAGGCCCTTCGGCTTCTTGGCGACCTTGATCTCGTCGATCGACTGCAGCTTCTTGAACAGCGACTTGGCGCTGGCGGCGATGTTGGCGGAGCTGGCTTGCTGAATCAGGTCTTGCACGCTGCCGGCCTGCGACAACGGGATCTTGCCGTTCTTGCCGCCGGCCGCGATCAGCTCGACCTCGCGATCGATCATCTGCTGGATGGAGTTGGCGTCGAAGGGCGCGAACGAGTTATCCGACAGCTTGACGAATTTGCGACCCTCGCGCAGGCATCGCTCGAGCTCTTCGCGGTCGACGCCGACGCCTTCGGCCTCGTAAGAAATCTGGACGTTGAGCCAGTCGACGCCGCTGGAGACGCGCGCGTGGGCCAACACGGGTTTGTTGCGCACGTGGGTGCCGACCAGGTGCTCGGGGACGTACAGGTCCCAGTCCTCGGGCAGGCCGCCGACGCCTTCGGACCAGAATTGAATCGCTTTCTCGGCGAACGCGGTGAAATGGTCGCCGCTTTCGGTGGGCCGGAGGCCCAAGTCGAGCAATAGCTGCACGGCGCGCTGTTGGGCGGCGATGTCGCAGCGGATGCAGCGGGCGCGCTTCTGCCCCTCTTCGGGCGGCAAAATCAAGATCGGCGGTGAGATGCCGTCGGCGCGCACTTCGATCTCTTGGTCGCCGTACGCGGCTTTCAAGAAAATCTCGGCTTCGGTCAGCGTGCCAGCCGCGCGCATACGGAAAGTGGGCTCCAGGTCGATCACGTCCGCGACCTGCGAGAGCTCGGGCAGCTCGGCACCGACCTCGAGCGCTACGCGCGGCAAGCCGTAGGTGATCATGCCGATCAGCTCGGATGAGGGCTCGGCGATGGTAGGGCTGCGCAGCAGCCGGCGCAGCGCGGCCGGTGAAACGCGGTGATCGAGCCTTCGCGCAACGCCTTCGCTGGTGTCGATGTGCCAGCCGGGGGCGCCTTCGAACCAGCCGCCATTGGTGAGGCTGAAGCGGCGCCCATCGCCCTGGCGCTCGAACGTGACCTTGGCCACGATCGTATCGGCGCCGACCATCTCCAGGTCGAAGCGCGGCTTGAGCACGTCTTCGATGAAGCGCAGCTGCATCAGCGCGGGCTCGAGCAAGACCCGTCGCTCTTTCAGCTGCGGCAGAAGCTCGGCGGCGTCTTCTCCGCGGATGTCGACGGCGGGATGACGCGGGTTACCGCTCTCGAAGCGGGCCAGCACGCGCAGGGCATTGCGGTCGCCGGTGGGCGACAGCGTTTGCCAGGTGAGAGCGTGACTGGGCAGCATGGGCGTGCGGCTATCGACGTCGAGCACGGTCACGGTCAGGCCGCCTTGGCGCACGTGTACGCGGAACTCCAAGTTCAGCGAACGGCGTGAGCCTTCCGGCGACAGCCAAGCCCCAATGCCGGTTTGGCGCGCGCTGGCGTCGACCGGAGGCGGAGGCGCGTAGTGACCACCGCCACCGCCACCGCCCGATGGCGCTTGGACCGGCGCTTGTTGCCCGCCGCGGCGTCGCCGATCACGGCGCCGTCCGCCTTTGCCCGTGTCGCCGGCTGCGCTCACGGGGACGCCACCACCACCACCGCCGATACCGCCGCCGCCGTTGTGGATCGGCGGGGGAGGGGTCGGGGCTTGAGCCTCGCGCCGCGGCAAGTGGGCACGGGCTCGGTTACGCACGGTGATGAGTAGCGCGGCAACATGCTTGCAATGCTGGTTGGTCTTCTGGAAAGCGGGACAGGTGCAGTTCGAGGTGATGCCCTCCCCACCCAAGCGAATCGTCACTTCGTACGGCTCCGGATCGGAGCCCTTCACGCGGCCTTGGGCGTGGGTTTCGTTCAGGCTGACGTCGTCGACGACCTTGCGCTTCTCGTAGTCGAGGCCACGAAGAAACGTGCGGGCGCCCAGCAAGCGTCGGAGACCGCGGTCGGAGAGGGTGGAAAGAGCGTCTGCAAGTGATGACAACGTAGCCTCGTTTCAGAGATATCGAGTGCCGGCCTAGCGAAGAAGGGGGGCCAAACACAAAACGGTAAGTGCAAGGACGAGCGAGAGGGCTTCGACGCTGGTAGCGGCGGTGACACCCACGAGCTCTCCAAAGGATTCGGCTTCGGCGGCCGCGCGCGGCACCTGGCCGCCGTCTTGCCGCAGCAAACGCCGCCGCAGCTCGGTCAGCGTGCCGCGAGTGGCGCGACCACCCAAGGTGAAGACGAGCCCCGCCAGCACCGCCGCGACACCAAAGCCGACCAGGGGCGCGCTTTGGGTCGGTGAAGCGCCCCAACGCAGCAGCGCGCCGAGCACGAACGGCGCCAACAACAGCGACCCGAGCTCCAGCACCGAAGCGCTGCGTGCGGCGCTGAGCGCGGCTTCGACGCAGCCTTTGTAGCTGGGCGTGAAATCGGCAGGGACGGCCAGCGCCCCGTGTTGCTTGGGAAACTCGCGAAGTTGCCGCTCGACCTCGACTGCGACCAGCCGCGCCCCCACCACCGCGCTGCGCGTCGCTCGGGCGGCGAAGGAGAGCACCAGCACGACCCCCGCGACCGTCGCGAACGCAGCGAAACCGAGCGAGCTTTCGGGGGCGGGGCTCGTGCCGGCGCGGAGCGAGAGCAGCCCGAGCAACGCGCTTGCCGACAGCGCCAGCGTGGCGTGCGTCGAGCCGGCGGCGCCCCCCAGCACGCCCGCTTCGTCGAGCCGCCCGCCGCGACGCCGAGGCTCGACCTCGAGTCGGGCCAGCGTCACGACGCCGCGCGTATGCGTCGCCAACAAGCCAAAGCCGGCCAGGGTAAGGGCCAGCGGGCCGAGCGACAGCGCGCCCGCCGCAAACGTCACCAGCAGCAGCCCCGGGGCCGTGGTGTGCGAAAACGCGCGCTCGGCGAGACCCAACATCAGCGCCGGCACGACGAGCGCCGGCCACGAGCTAGCCAGCCCCGAGCTGGCGCCGCGCGCGATGGTCGCCGCTTCACTGCCGCTACGGGCGTCAGTCAGCTCGCGCGTGGTGGCGGTGCCACGCCGCAGCGGTAGCCACGACAATTGCCCGACCACCGCCATCGTGAGCAGCCCGAGCGCGCCGGCCGCGAACAGGGGCAACCAGTGTTCGCGCTGCAACCAAAACAGCGCGGCGCCCAAGCCGAAAAGTGAAACCAAAAGCGCGCTCGCCTGACCGCGCCACAAGGCGTGAACCGGTGTTTCGTCGTCGGTCGCCCGCGCCGCGAATACGCCGCACGCCGAGGCCACCGCGCCGAAGCCGCGCACCAACAGCACCAGGACCAACCAACCGAGCGCGCCCTTGCCAGCTTCGCTGCTCGACAGCGCCAGCAAAGCCACCGACACCGTCGCGCACAGGCCGCACACGTAGCTGGTGAGCGCGCGTGGCAACAGCTCACCGGAGAGGTGGCCGACGAGCTCGGCCAACAGGGCAGGGTCGCGCGCGTCGCCGCGCTCGGGTGAAGCGTCCAGCTCGGTGGCTTGTCCGCTGCCGACGCGCGCCGCGGCCGCGGCGATGCTGCCCTCCCGCGACAACGACAGCGCCGTCACCGCCGCTCCCAGCGCGAACGCGGGCAACATGCGCGCGATCTCGGCGGCCAATAGCGGGCTGCCGCCGCTGACCGCGAAGCCGCCGCGCACGGCGTACAAGCCCGCAAACGCCGCCGCCACTCCCAAAACTCCCCAACCTTCACCGAAGATGGCGACGGCCGCCGCGGCGCGCAGCAACGGTCGCATCGCGCTGGCGCTGCCTCGAGCGACCGCGGCTGCGGAGCTGGACGCGGCGCGCGAACCCAACCCGAGCGCGAGCCGCGCCTGCACCAGCGCCGACGCCGCCCCCGCGAGCAGCGCGACGGCCAGAAACACGGCGCGACCGACGGCGGACACGCTGCCGTGCTCGCCTCCGAGCAGCGCGAAGCCGCCGAGACCCACCACGGGCACCGCCGAAAGAGTCAAGCCGCGCCCGGCGCCCAAGCGCAGGACCGCCACCGACGCTCTTTCGAGGGCGCCCTCCGCTCGCTTCACGGTCACCGAAACGTGACCGCGCTTGACCTCCAACCTTCCGAGGCCGAACGCCAGAACGACGCCGACGAGGCTGAGTGCGAGCAGTAGCGCGAGCTGAGTCACGGGTTTGATAGGCGGGGGGCGATGGGCCAGACGCCGGCGCTACGCCTCCTCCGCGTAGCTACGCCGTCTTGGGCTCGACTCACGAGTCCTCGGGCCATGGCGCTGCCCCGCTGCTGGACACGTGCTGCCGCTGACTCAGGGACTTCGTGAGTGGACCGCGCTTCGATGTGCCGCAGGTCTCGACCCACCATCACTAGCTTCGCGGAGCAGCGCCCGGCGGCAGGGCCACCGGTGGCTCTCGGCACTCCCGAAGGAGTTAGCCTCGATGAGACGCCCGGTTCGTACCACGGGGTCCGGCCGCGCGGCAAGGCCCGATTCATTTCCCCGTCAACGGGCCCACGCCCAGGCCCGCGCTCGTAAAAGCGGCTGAATCCGGGGGGGAGGCCGGGGTTCCTGGCGGGCTAAGCCCGCGCGCCGCGCCCAGCTGGGCGCGCAGGGGTGGCCTCTACCAGGTCTTAGCCCCCGACCTTCTTCGATTGAAGCGTCATCAGATGGTACTTGCCGTACTCGCTTTGGCCCAAGGTGAAGAGCACTTCCATCAGCAGGCGGTAGGGGGTGCCCTTGTCCGCGATGATGATGGCTTCCGACGAGGAAGGGTCGAGGCCCTTGGCGCGGCGCACGGCCATGTCGGTTTTGCGAGCCGCCATCAGCGCGTTGCCGAGCGGAACGATGAACAGGTCGTTCGGGCCGCTGCGCTTGAAGCGAGCGTCCACGCCGGCCTGAACCAGAGATTCACGGCCGGGTAGGCCGAGGATCTTTTCGTCACCGACCAAGATTTGCGACTTGGAGACGGTGACGAGCACGCCTTCCTGCGCCGGCGCCTTCTTCATGATTGAAGCGGGCAAGCGCAGGTCGTCGCTCTGCGGCACGGCCGCGCTCGACTCACCCAGCGTCTTCAAGAGGAAGACGAGGATGATGGTCATGATGTCGAGCATGGCCGTGATGTTGAGGAAGTTGATCTCCGGCTCGTGCGCGTTGCGACGGATGGCTTTGCGAAGCTCCGCCTTGTACGTGACGATGCTGGCACCCTTGGGTGCGGGCGCCGGCGCGCCTCCCCCCGGACCTTGAGGTTGACTCATCGGGCGACTCCGAACTTGATGTCCTCGAACAGCGCGTCGCCAGTTGGCGTCTCGCGCAGGGCGTCCATCACGCCGACGACCGTCTGAAAATCCACGCCAGGGTTGGCGCTGATGGTCGCCGCGGTTTCGTCCGCGAACTCGGAGTTCGAGCCCTTCAGGTGCGCGGCGCATGACTTCAGGGTGGTGAAGTCGTAGTTGCCGTTGACCTTGGGCACCGCCAAGCCAGCGCCGACCTCGTTGCAGCCCGGCGCAATGTTGCCGCCGGACGCTTTGAGCGAGAAGCCCTCGGTCGCAATCAGGACCGAAAGATTCAGCGCTTGCGATGGAATCTCGGATCTGACGCCGGCGCTCTTGCTCGCCGGCGGGCTCGTGTCGATGGTGGCGGTGAAGGTGACCGCCACCGTTGCGAGCACGAAGATCAAGATGTTCATGACGATGTCGAGGAACGGAACGATGTTGAGCTCGCCACCCTCTTCATCGGCCGTCAGCTCTTTGGGCTGACTGAGTCGCCGGATCTTGCTGCGCTGCGATGCGCTAAGGGACATGGTTCCTTACCGGCCTCAGTACTGCCCGGTCTTGGAGATCGTCAGCATGTTGAAGGTGCGCTCCATGGTGCCCTCCAAGTCGTGCTGAATCGTCTTGGAGCGCGTGTGCAAGATGATGTGCGTGATCATGCAGAACACCGCGATGCCCAAGCCGAGCGCGGTGTTGTACATGGCCTCGGCAATACCGTTCGACAGCATGCGCTGCTTGTCGGACTGGCTCAGACCCGGAGCCGCGATGGCGCCGAAGGTACCGATCAGACCGGAGACGGTGCCGAGCAGACCGATCAGCGTGGCGATGTTCGCAAGCGACCAGAGCGCGCCGATCCGTTTCTCAGATTGAGGCTTGAGCTCCGACAGCTTCTCGCTGAGCGAAGCGTCGATCTCGTCCGGACCCTTGTTGGCGTGAGTCAGGCCGGCCTTCACCAGCTGCAGGATGGGGTAGTCGTCCGCCTCACAGAGTTTGATCGCGCGGTCGATGTTACCGGCCGAAACCAGCTTCTTCACCTGCGCGAAAAACTCTTTGGAGTTAACGCGGTAGCGCGTCATCTGGAAAGCAAACCGCTCGATCACGATCGTGAGCACGATTGCGGACGTGCACATGTTGAGGACCATGAAAGTCGGGTTCGTTTTGAACGCTTCGACGATTTGGCTGTGTCCGCCTTCGGCCGCTAGAAGCAGGAGATGCATACCCCAAGTCCCTTCTGTTGCTTTGGGTGCTGATGGTGTCTCGAGCGCTGAAACTTAGCGCTCGTTCACGTCAAGCCGGCGACTATAGCCGCCTCAAAACTCGAATTACAAGTGCCCGTTAATCCCGGCGATTTTCGCTACGCTGTGGGGCGCGTTACGGCAGCGATGGTCGGCGCGTTAAGGCCGCTCCTCTTGTTGCGAGTTGTTTGCGAGTTGTTCCGAACGTTTGGCCGGCGGCGGGCCCAAGGCGGAAAAGTACCGGGCGGATCGCTCTCTTACCTCGGTGTTCCAACGGCTTTTCGTCCTGGTGTCGCTCGCTGCGCTGGCTCCGGACTGCGGCGGAGCCTCGGGGTTCTTTGGCGCTTTGACGAGGCGCGCCTGCGTCGCTTCCACAAGCTCTTCCGCAAGTACTCCAACAAGCATTGGACGGTCTCGCTTTGAACGGCATCGGGGGCTGCTCGCGAACGGGTAGTCCGGATTGCTTGGGGCAGGGGGCCGAGCTCAAGGTCCGACGACGCGCCGCCACGTCGCGACGGTTGCTGCCCTCACCGCCAAGCTTCCCAACCGGGCCTCCGGCGCCAACCCCCTCGGCTCCGTCCAACCACGGCTGCTCCGCCCGGCCCCCCCCGCCTCCGTGCGGACGCCTCCGCCCCCCATCACCTCGCCCCCCATCACCGTCTGGACGCACGCCTCCGTCCGGACGCCCCCCCTCCGTCCGGAGCGAGCGAAGCGAGCGACACCAGGAAGGAAAGCGCAGCGCAGCGCACGCAGCGCGCGCTGCGCGCCGTGTAAGTTTCCGGCCTACGTGCGCATACTTTTCAGGAAAATTTTCTAACAGAGCGCGAACAGCTTCGTAAAATCCAATCTCTCTTGACTGGCGGGGTTCCAGTTTAGCAAGATGCCCCGCACCCAAAACCGCGGTCCTCGTGGCGCGGGGCCCCAAAGCCTTAAAAAAGGCGGTGGGAGTCCGGAGCGCGGCGGTTCAGGCCGGCAGCAACGGTGGGAATGAGGCTTCGAAGCCGAGTTCTCGGGCATCTCAACGAAGCATCAGGCGGAAGGTAAACGTAAAAATGTCGAGCGCATGGCATCACTTCCAAGCAGGCGGATGGGCGATGTATCTCATCCTGTTTTGGCTCATCTGCTCGATCGCCGTG
>Ga0164241_10004616_pt1 | contig 13251 bp, 13 predicted proteins | sample OricomyardsoilBY_FD_108780 | JGI IMG/M metagenome (GOLD analysis project Ga0164241, IMG submission 108780) | Backyard soil microbial communities from Emeryville, California, USA - Original compost - Back yard soil (BY) | ecosystem: Environmental > Terrestrial > Soil > Unclassified | place: USA...
GTCGTACACACCTTGGCGGCGGCGTTCGGGCTCGGCGCGTTGATCCAGGCGGCGCCCCAGGTGCTGAACGGCGTACGCGTCGCCGGAGCGGCGTTCCTGCTGTACCTCGCCTACCTGACCTGGCGAGCAAGCCGGCAGCAGGTCGGCGAGGCCGACGAGGTCCCTGACGTGCCCACGCGGACCTTGCGCAAGACCTATGTGATGGCGACGCTCACCAACCTCGCGAACCCGAAGGTCATCCTGTTCTACCTGGCGTTCGTCCCGCAGTTCATCAGCACCGGCGCGGGCAGCTGGCCGGCGACGGTGCAGTTCCTGGTTCTCGGCCCGATCTTCATCGCCGTCGGCTTCCCGATCGATGCGACGGTCGGCCTGCTGGCCGGGAGCGTGACCAGCAGGTTCCTGCGCGCCGGCAGCACGGTGCGTCGCCGGCTGGAACGCGTCTGCGCCGGCATCTTCGCCGCCCTCGCCGCCCGCCTGGCCACCGACATCCACTGACATCGGCTGACACCGGCCGTCAGGGGGTGGTGCGCGGCGGGGTTCGGGGCCAAGCTGGAGGGGAACCCGGGCGGCGGCAGCGGGGACTGTCGTCCGGCCAGCGGCGACGGAGGGTAGTGATGACAGCGAAGGGGATGTGCAGGGCGAGCGGGTGGGTCCGGTGAAGGCGGCGGCCGGCGACCAGGTAGTTGTCGAGAGCAACCATGTGATGGCGCACCGGCGGCAGGGCGAGATCGTCGAGGTCCCCGATCCGGGCGGCGCCCCGCCGTACCTGGTCCACTGGACCGACACCGACACCGAGACCCTGTTCTTCCCGGGCCCGGACGCACACATCATCCGGGCCGGGCAAGGCTGATCGGCAGCCGGCACAGCAGACGGAGGGTGTAGTCGCCGCCCGGAACTCGCTTGCTCGCTCCGGCCCGGCACAGCAGGATCACGGCATGACCTCCAGCACCCCGGACCGTCCTGTCGCGCTCGTCACCGGCGTCGGCCGCACTGTCGGCATCGGCGCCGGCCTCGCCCGCCGGCTCGCCGCCTCCGGCTGGGACATCGCATTCACGTACTGGACGGCGTACGACGACCGGATGGACTGGGGCGTGCAGTCAGGGGCGACCGAGGCGATCACCAAGGAACTGTCCGGACTCGGCGCGACGGCGGTCCCGATCGAGGCGGACCTCGCCGACCCGGCGGCGCCCGAGCGGATCTTCGACGTGGCCGAGGAACAGCTGGGCAACGTCACCGCGCTGGTGATGAGCCACTGTGAGTCGGTCGGTTCGAGCACCCTCGACACCACCGTCGAGAGCTTCGACCGGCACTTCGCGGTGAACGCGCGGGCGACCTGGCTGCTGATCCGCGAGTTCGGCCGCCGATTCAAGGCAGCACCGGGCACCGGCCGGGTGATCGCGCTGACCAGCGACCACACGGTCGGCAACCTCCCGTACGGCGCGAGCAAGGGCGCGCTCGACCGGATCACGCTGGCCGCCGCCCACGACCTCGCCCACCTCGGTGTCAGCGCGAACGTGATCAACCCCGGCCCGATCGACACCGGATGGATGAGCGACGAACTCCGGGCCGGCTGCATCCAGCAGACGCCGCTCGGCCGGCTCGGTACGCCGGACGACACCGCGAACCTGGTCGACTTCCTCTGTTCTCCGAAGGGCCAGTGGATCAACGGCCAGCTTCTGAAGAGCAACGGCGGCTCCGCGTAGACGGCTCAGTCGTCTGATCCACGGACGGTCGCGGCAATGCTCTGAAGGCCGGTCAGAACAGTGCGGACCGCCAGGCGGGCGGTGCGTTCGGGGCGGTGCAAGGCGTCGATGTGGCGGCGGGCGTGGACGCCGCGCAGCGGTCGGAGCACAACGCCGGGGTGACGGCGGGCGGTCCAGCGGGGCATCAACGCGATGCCGCCGCCGGCCGCCACCACCTCGGCGACGACGGCGAACTCGTTGATCCGGTGCACCGCGTCGAGACGGCGGTCGGCCGCCGCGCCGATGGCCTCGATCGTCGCGATCAGCGGGAAGCCCTCGTGCACGGTGATCCACGGTTCGCTCGCGACGTCGTGCGGCGTCAGCTGCCGCTTGGCCGCCAGCGGGTGATCGGCGGGTACGGCGATGTCCAGCGGCTCCTGCAGGAGCGGAGTGACCGCGACCGTCGGCGGCCAGGGGGCACCGTGATCGAGCCGATGGGCCACCACGAGGTCGTACTCGCGGGTGAGTGCCGGGAACTCGTGCTGCGGCACGTCTTCGTCGTGCAGGCTGAGTTGCGGCGCCGCATCCGCGCGCAGCAACAGCGGATAGAAGGTCGCCGCCGCGCTGTGAAACGCCGCGACGCGGACCACGCCATCTGGCTGCTCGACGAACTCGTCCACACTGTGCCGGGCGTGCGCGAGAGCGCTCTCTACCGCGGCTGCGGCACCGGCGAGCGCGCGCCCGGCAGGCGTCAGCACGACGCGCCGCCCGTCGCGCTCGGTCAGCGGCACCGGAAACGAACGCTGCAGCAGCCGCAACTGCTGCGAGACCGCCGACGGAGTCACCAGCAGTGCGTCCGCCGCCGCGGTCACGCTGCCCAGTTCCCCGACCTCACGAAGCACCCGCAACTGCCGCTCGTCCATTCCCACACTGTAGCTTCGCTACAGGTTTGGTTAAGAAGTTGGTACTTGGCTTCAACGTGGCGCCGGGTCACCGTTGACCCCGTGCCCGCGTCCCGTCGTACCGATGTCGTTCTGCTGCTGGTCGCCGTCGTCTGGGGTTCGAGTTATCTCGTGGCCAAGACCGCCACCGGCGCCACGCCGGTCCTGGCAGTCCTCTTCCTGCGCTACGGCATCTCGGCGGCCGCCTGCCTGATCCTCGTCCTGCGCGCCGCACGGATCAGCCGACGCGAACTGCGGGTAGGCGCCGTGCTCGGACTCACCCAGGCGGCCGTCCTGGTGCTGGAGACGTACGGCGTCGCACACACCAGTGCGGCCAACGCCGGGCTGATCATCAGCCTCACGCTGGTCATCACACCGCTGCTGGATCGGCACCGGATGCCGCCACGGTTCTTCCTCGCCGCCGCGATCTGTGTCGTCGCCGTCGGCCTGCTCATGTCCGGCAACGGCTTCCACGCGCCCGGCGCCGGCGACCTCCTCATCCTCGCCGCCGCCGTCGTCCGCGCAGTGCACGTCGCCCTCGTCGGCCGCATCGGCACCGGCCGCGACGTGCGCCCGCTGCAGCTCACGACAGTCCAGATGCTCGTGGGTACGGCGCTCTTCGCGGCGCCGGCCGTCCATCACCTGCCTGCGGCCGGCGACCACGCAACCTGGCTGCAACTGCTCTATCTCGCCTTGTTCTGCAGCGTTTTCGCGTTTCTCGCCCAGACCTGGGCCATCCGGCGCACCTCCGCGAGCCGGGCAAGTCTCCTGCTCGGCAGCGAACCGGTGTGGGCAGTTGCCATCAGCATCTGTCTCGGCGACGAGCACCTCACCGCCGCCACCGCCCTGGGCGCCGCCCTCATGCTCACCGGCACCACGTGGGGCCAATCCATCGAACGCACCCGCCGGCTAGGCGCCGGCGAGTCCGTCGAGCTGCTCGCGCAAGATGTCGGCGTGGCCGCCGTGCCGGGCGTGCTCGCGGATCATGTGGACGTAGATCCAGCGAAGTGAGACCTCGCCGAGGCGTTCGTGCGGTACGACGTGGTCCAGCGGGAAGCCGGCCGCGATCCGGCGGGACTCGGCGCACGCCTCCTCGAAGGCCGCGACGACCTCGTCGATGGTCACGTCGTCGGCCACCTGCCAGCTCGGCTCACCGCCCCGGGCGTCGCCGGCGATCTCCTCGCGCGGCCGCTGCGCGAGGCTGTGCTGGAACCAGTTCCGCTCCACGCCCGCCAGGTGCTTCACCAACCCGATCGGTGTGGTCAGCGACGGCACCAGCCGGCGCCGCGCGTCCGCCTCGGACAGGCCGCGGAGCTTGTCCACCGCGACCTGCCGATGCCCGTCCAGGAACGCCTCGAGCACCTCGCGTTCGCCTGCCGTCCGGGCCAGGTCTTCGTCAGTCAGAGCCACCCTTGGACTGTAGTCAGGAGCGGGTCCACTTCTGGTTGTCCGCCCCACTGCACTGCGCCACGTCGACCGCCGCACCGTTGCCCGTTCCTGCTCCGGCAGCGTCCAGACAGAGGGTGGGATCGGCGACGCTGGTGACGGTCTGGTCCGCGTTGAGCTCCCACGCCTGATTCGATGCGCCGGTGCAGTTCTCGATGGTGACCGCACTACCGGCACCCGGGCCGGCCGTCATGCACTTGTCCGTGTAGACGGTGAGCTGCTTGTCCGCGGTGTGGTTCCACGACTGGTTGCCGCCGTTGTTGCAGTCCCACAGGTCGAGCGCCGTACCAGGGCTCGTCGAGAAACCGGGTACGTCGACACACCGGCCGCTGGCGACTCCGCGCAGCGGCTCGCCCGGAGGTGCAGGCGGCAGGTCGTTCGCCGGCTCCTCCTTGAGCAGACCCCAGGCCCACCACAATTGCGCGCGACCGCTCTGGCTGTTGACCTCCAGGTCCGCCGGGCCGACCTGTGTGGTCATCGAGTACGAGTCACCGGTACGCAGGCCGGGCCAGTAGACGATGCCCATCTGCTGCTCCCGCGCGACCTGGGTGAGGGCACCGAGGTACGACGTGTAGACGTTGCCCTCGTGGTTGCCGTAGTTCAGCCCGATCGTCATCGGCGAACCGGCCTCGTCGATGATCGTGCGCCAGCCGTACGAGCCGATCCGGGGCCGCAGGTTCGCCAGCCAGGCGGACTCGGTGGTGTCGGAAGCCCAGAAGCCGTAGAAGTGCAGCGAGAGCAGCGTGCCCTTCAGTTCCGGGGCCGCACCGACACCGGTGACGTTGTCGTTGTAGCCGGTGCCGGAGATGACGATCCGGCTGCGCGGGACGGTGTCGTGCCGCGCGATCCACGACGACGTCAGCGAAACCCATTCGGTCAGCGAGTAGCCGAACGGCTCGTTCATCGGTTCGAAGTACACGTGCGGGTTCTTGCCGTAGGCCTTGACCACGGTGTCCCACATGGCGGCGTACTGCGCGGGGTCGTCGACCCGGCCGTCCTTCGCGGTGTCCGCCTCCCAGTAACTGAGGATCACCTTGAAGCCGCTCGCGACCGACGCGTCGATCGCACCGCGGTAGGAACTCCACCAGGTGGTCCCCACACTCGACGGGTTGATCGGCAGCCGGATGGTGTTCGCCTTCAACTCCCGGCCGAACTCACCGACGATGCCGGTCGCCTTGCGGTACGTCGTCCGGTAGCTGTCGGCCGTGCTCAGTCCGGACGGCACCACCTCGTCGTCGGCGTAGTTGTCTCGTGGGTCGGCCCAGTTCACGCCACGGAAGTCGTTCGTCCCACCGGGTGGTTTCGCGGCGGCGGGCACGGTGAGCGCGGTGGCAAGCGCGGCGAGGGCGAGCATGGCGGCGGCGATCCTGCGGGCGGTTGATCTCACGCCGCGATGTTCACGTAAACACACAGTGTCGTCAAGGGTTCACGACGAGCACCAGCTCGAGCCACTTCGCCAGGTCCCGCAACTCGCGATGCACGGCCGCGCTCAGGGTTTTCGAGAACGGCGCGTCCTCGTGGACGGCGTCGACGCGGAGCATGCCGGCCTTCCGGGCCGCGGTGGCGTCGACCTTCCCGACCAGGCGGTCGCCGTGCAGGATCGGCAGCGCGAAGTACCCCCAGCGCCGCTTGGCGACCGGCTTGTACATCTCCAGCTGGTACTCGAACTCGAACAGCTCCGCGATCCGCTTCCGGTCGTACACCAACCGGTCCAGCGGCGACAGCAGCGCCGTACGTCCGGAGAAGGGCTGACCCAGCAGCTCCGGGTCGACGCGCCACTCGCCGCGGACGCCCTCGACCACGGCCCGCTCCCCCGCGACGCCGGCGTCGATCGGCTCCACCGAGCACGCCGCGCCCTTGGCGCGCAGGATGCCCGAGGCGTGCAGCCGCTGCTGGTCGCGGATCCGCCGGGCCTCCTCGACCGGGACTGTGGGCTCGTCCGGATAGACCCGGGTCGCGAGGTCCCAGAGCCGGTCGCGCCCGTCCCGGCCCACGATCGCCACCTCGCCGCGCTGGATCATGAACTCGAGCAGCTGCGAGACGTTGCGGTTGTTGGTCCATCCGCTCGACTCCCACGGCACGACGCAGGTGTCCGGCAGCTCCCGCATCACCATCGGACCGTCCTGCCGCAGCCGCTCCAGAATGTCCAGCCGGCAGCCCTCGTTGGCCTTCACCCAGTCGCGCCGGTACTCCTGCCAGTCGAGCAGCGGCCCTTCGCCGGGCCAGGCTTCCATCTCGGCCCGGAAGAGCACCAGGCTCTCGCTCGGCCGGGCGAACCCCTGTAACTCCACCAGCTCCTGCGTCGCGAGCGCCTCGGCCAGCTCGTCGGTCGAGTACGCCGATCCGAGCCGGCTCCACGCCACCAGATCGGCATTCGGCGCGACCGCGGCCGTCTGGTCCAGTTGCACGGCGGTCAGACCCCGGACCAGCTCCAGCAGTCCGGCCGGCCGCTCGCTCCCGAGCAGTTGCGCGCGCACGGCGAGCCGCCGGGCATCCCGCCTGGACAGCTGATGGACAGTCACACAGCGAGGCTAATCCACGCCGCGGACAGTTCCCGCGCTCGCCGCCGCGCCAAGAAGGACGTTGGCTTCGTGCCGTCCGCGGTGCAGACTGGAGAGGTACTCGCCCAAGCCGAGCAGGTGGGGACCTGATGAGCTCGGTGGTGGCTGCCAGGGGGGAATCGTGGTGGTACGGGGATGGACTTTGTCGTTGTTTGCTGTGCTCGGGCTGGTGGCGGGCTGCTCGAACGCTTCGGGAGCCGATCAATCGGGCGGTGGCCCGATCACACCGTTCGCGCTGCCGAGCAGTGCACAACCGCTCCGCGCGGTGGCGGACTGCTCGAAGTCCGACATACCGCTCGACCCGGCGTCGGCGATGGACGGCGTACGACTGGATGCGAGCACCGACGAGACGCAGACGTCGCTGCTGCTCAAGAACACCGGCAACCTGTCGGTGATCGTGGTTCCGGACGCGCGCTTCACCACCCGGCTGGTGACCGCACGTCTGCACAACCCGAAGGATGCGGCGTCGGTGGCGGCGTTGAGCGCGGTCAACGGCAGCGGCAGCCTCGCCACGGTGACCGAGCTGCCGACGGGGCTCCCGACCAGCCAGGTGTTCATCGTGCCGCCGGACTGGGCGGTCTGCGCCCTGACCGACGACGTCAGTGAGATCGCGAGCGTGCGCTACCTCAGGGACAAGGCCTCCAGCGCGGAGTACTTCGTCGCGAAGGGGCTGGCGGACCAGTTGCTCCCGCAGAAGAAGAAGCCCGCCAACGCGCTGCTGGAGTGCACGAGGGACACCCTGCAGATGCTCAAGGAGCATCCCGACCTGCCGGACGTCCAGATGTACGCCGAGTTGCTCGGTGGCGAGTCCAAGTGTCGTGCGAGCTACGAGGCACTGCTGTCGCACGACGAGAAAGCCGCCCAGCGAACCGGAACGATGGTCCTGAACCTGCTGGAGCGAGCTCCGCGGCTGCTGGCGACGACCAAGCTCTTCGAGGCCGGCGCGAACGCCTGACCCAGGGTCGGCTCCGGGTGCGACCAGGGTGAACTCCGGCTGTGCGGCGACCGCCGCTGCCCGACACTGGAAGCAGCATCGTTCGCACCCGGAGGAACCCAGACCATGATCGGCTTCATCGTTGCCGGACTCATCATCGGCGCGCTCGCACGGCTCTTCACGCCCGGCAAGCAGAAGCTCGGCCTGCTCGCCACACTCCTGCTCGGACTCGCCGGTTCCGTGATCGGCGGAACCATCGCCAACCTGCTCGGCACCGGCAGCGTCTTCGAACTGAACATCCTCGGCTTCGTCGTCGCGGTGATCGCGTCGGTGATGCTCGTCGGCACCGCGGAGTCGCTGTCCGCGCGCCACAAGCAGGGTCAGCTCAGATAACCCGATCGTTGTGGGCGAGAGCCGACCGCGGCTCACGTCCCACCGGCTGGCTCGGCCGAGGCAGCAGGGGTTGACGTTTTTCCAGCGAGCGGGTCACCGGGGCGTCCGTCGTCACGGTGATCCGCTCTCCTGCGTGGCTCAGCGTCATGCTGGCGCCCGGACCGTCGTGCACCGAGTACGTGACATCGGTGGAGTTGATGTTCACCTTCAGCCGGACACCACGCCAGCGGATCGTGAACACCAGGCGGGACAGGCCTTCCGGCAGCGCCGGGTCGAAGCACAGACCGCCCTCCACCTGACGCAGTCCGCCGAAGCCCGCGACCAGGGCGGTCCACGCACCGGCCAGTGAGGCCATGTGCAGACCGTCGCCGGTGTTGTTGTGCAGGTCCCGCATGTCGATCAGCGCGGCCTCGTAGGCGTAGTCGTAGGCCAGGTCCAGTTGTCCCACCTCGGCTGCCATGACGGCCTGGACGCAGGCCGACAACGAGGAGTCGCGCACTGTCAGCCGCTCGTAGTAGTCGAAGTTCCGCGCCTTCTCCTCCGCGGTGAACGCGTCGCCGCACCAGAACGTCGCGAGCATCAGGTCGGCCTGCTTGATCACCTGCTTGCGGTAGAGCTCGAAGTACGGCGCGTGCAGCAGCAACGGGTACTTGTCCTTGTACGCCTCGAAGTCCCACTCGGAGTACCCGGTGAAACCTTCGGACTGCGGGTGTACGCCGAGGTCCTCGTCGTACGGCACATGGACCGCGGCGGCCGCGTCCCGCCAGGCGGCCTCCTCCTCGCTGTCGACGCCGAGCTCACGGGCCTTGGCCGGGTGCCCGACCGCCACGTCCGCCGCCGCTCGCAGGTTCCGCGCCGCCATCAGGTTGGTGAAGACGTTGTCGTCGGCAACTGCGCTGTACTCGTCCGGTCCGGTCACGCCGGGCAGGTGCCAGCGACCGTGCCGGTCATGGTGGCCCAGCGACATCCACAGGCGGGCCGTCTCCACCAGGAGCTCCAGCCCGATCTCGTCGAGGAACTGGTCGTCGGCTGTGACGGTGTGGTACCTCATCACTGCCTCGGCGATGTCCGCGTTGACGTGGAAGGCCGCCGTACCGGCAGGCCAGTAGCCGGAGCACTCCTGTCCGCGGATGGTCCGCCACGGGAACGCCGCACCGCGCAGTCCCAGTACGGCGGCCCGCTCCTTGGCCAGGCCGAGTGTCGAGTGCCGCCATCGGAGTGCGTCCGCCGCGGCGTCGGGCATCGTGTAGTTGAGCACCGGCAGCACGAAGCCCTCGGTGTCCCAGAACGTGTGGCCGTCGTACCCGGCGCCGGTCAGGCCCTTCGACGGGATGGCTCGACGCTCCGCCCGGGCACCTGCCTGCAGGACGTGGAAGAGCGCGAACCGGACCGCCTGCTGCAGTTCGGAGTGACCGTGCACCTCGACATCGGCGCCGCCCCAGAAGTCGTCCAGGAAATCCACCTGCTGCTTGGCCAGCCCGTCCCAGCCCGAGAAGCGGGCGCTGGACAGAGCGGCCGCGACCTGGTCGCGGATCGCCGTCTCCGACCGCAGACCCGACCAGCCGTACGCGAGGTACTTCACCACCCGAAGGCTCTCCCCCGGCTGGAGCTGGCAGATCACAGTGGACCGGGCCCAGTCCTCCCGCACGTCCAGGTCCATCGCGTACCGGGCCGGCGCCTCCACTTCGTGCGTCATCGCGGCCGCCATCAGCTGGCGGCTCCGCGTCGTCCGGTGGATCAGTACGACGCCGTTCTCACCGCCGTCGTGGCTGACCGGCTTCAACGGGTTGTCCAGTACGGCGGCGACCCGCGGATCGTCGGACAGCTTGGGCTGGCTCTCGTTCGCGACCAGTTCGGACTGGATCACGAACCGGGCCGGCTGGTCGACCGGCTCCACGACGTACTCGATCGCGGCGACGGCGCGCTGGGTCAACGACACCAGGCGGCGGGTGCGGACCCGGATCCGCTTGCCGCCGGGTGAGGTCCAGTCGACGTCGCGCTGCAGGATGCCGGTGCGGAAGTCCAGGGACCGCTCGTGCTTGGTCAGGTAGCCGTAGCGGACGTCGAACGGGGAGTCGTCCACCAGTAGCCGGATCAGCTTGCCGTTGGTGACGTCGACCAGCGTCTGCCCCGACTCCGGATAGCCGTACCCGGCCTCGGCGTACGGGAGCGGGCGCTGCTCGTAGAACGAGTTCAGGTAGGTGCCCGGAATCGCGTACGGCTCGCCCTCGTCCAGGTTGCCGCGCAGACCGATGTGTCCGTTGGACAGCGCGAACAGCGACTCGGACTGGGCCAGCCGGTCCATCTGCAGCCGCGTCTCGCGCAGCCGCCACGGCTCGATCGGATGGTGCCCGCGATCGATCATCGACCCTCCAGAAGCTCGGCCAAGTCGCGGACCACGACGTCGGCACCATGGTCCTTCAGCTCATCGGCCTGACCGACGCGGTCGACTCCAATCACATGCCCGAAGTGCCCGGACCGGCCGGCCGACACGCCGGCCAGCGCGTCCTCGAAGACCGCCGCCTCGGCCGGGTCGACCCCGAAGCCCTTGGCCGCGGCCAGGAACGTGTCCGGTGCCGGTTTGCCGTGCAGTCCCTCGGTCCGGATCGTGATGCCGTCGACGACCTGTTCGACGTACTGCGCCAGTCCGGTGACGTCGAGGACCTCACGGGTGTTCGCACTCGAGGACACCACCGCGCGGCGCAGTCCGGCCTCCGCGACGGCCTGCAGATACCGCCGCGAGCCCTCGAAGACGTGCACGCCCTCGGTCCGGATCCGCCGCTGGACCGCCTCGTTCTTGCGGTTGCCGAGGCCGTTGACGGTCGTCGCCGTCGGCGGGTCGTCCGGTGTGCCCTCGGGCAGGTCGATCCCGCGCGAGCTCAGGAAGTCCCGGACCCCGTCGACACGCGGCTTGCCGTCGACGTAGGCGTCATACTCCTTGCGGGCGTCGAACGGTGTGAACGGTGCGTCGTGCTGCTCGGCGTACGCCTGGAGGAACTTGTCGAACATTTCCTTCCAGGCCGCGGCGTGCACGGCCGCGGTGTCGGTGAGCACACCATCCAGGTCGAACAGGCAGGCCCGGATCCCCGTGGGCAGTCCCAGCATCTTCCACCTTCTCGTCTCCGGGGCGGTCCCCTCCAGACTAGTCAGACAACAGGGGCGGAAGGCCGAAGGCAGGGAAGCGAGAGTAGCCGAAGGTGGTGATCTCACAGATCAGGCCGCCGTCCGTGATCCGCAACACATCGAGCTTGAACGCCCGGTACACGGTGTCGCCGGGCCGGCGCAGGTACGTCGCCGCTGCCGACAGGCGGTTCGCCGAGGTGGGGACCAACCGCCAGTCGCCGTCACGGTCCGGCCCGAACGCGCGCTCCAGGAGCGGACGGCACGCGTCCAGCCCGTCGAACGACAAGAGGTCGGGCGGCATCGAGATCCGCAGGTCCTCGGCCGCGATGGCGACCGCTGCCGCCGTGTCGCACCGCTCGTGCGCGTCGATGAACCGATCGAGCAGCTCCCGCTCGGCGGCGGTCGGCCGCGGCGCGGTCCACTCGGTACGGCGAGCCGGCAACTGCTGCTGCATGGTCGCCCGGGCCCGCTGCAGTGCGCTGTTCGCCGCAGCCACGCTGGTCTCGAGCAGAGCCGCGGTGTCGGTCGCCGGCCAGCCGAGGACGTCCCGGGCGATCAGTGTGGCCCGCTGCCGCGCCGGCAACGACTGCAGTGCGACCAGAAACGTCAGCTCGATCGTCTCCCGATCCACGGCGACCGCATCCGGCTGGTCGGTGGGCGGTGCGATCTCGTCCAGCAACCGGTCCGGGTACGGCTGCAACCACACCATCTCCCCCGGCGACGCTGTCCGCCGCCGGGCATGCCGCCGCGCCTCGTCGAGGCACACGTTGGTGGCGATCCGGTACAGCCACGCCCGGAAGTACGTCCGGCCGTCGTACCCGTCCCGGCCTCGCCAGGCCCGCAGCAGCGTCTCCTGTACGGCGTCCTCCGCGTCGTCGAAGGACGCGAGCATCCGGTAGCAGTGCACATGCAGCTCACGCCGGTACTGGCCGGCGAGGTCGGCGAACGCGGTCTCGTCACCCGCGAACGCCGCCTCCTCCAGCGACGTACTCACAGCCGGTCGGGGCTGGTCCTGCCCACCTCCTGGACGGTCCAGCCGTTGCCGTCCGGGTCCGAGAACGCCAGGAAGGTGCTGTAGTCGGCCCGGTTCGGATCCAGGCCGGGCTGCTGGCCCTCGGCGGTGAAGTGGAACGGTTCGCCGACCTCCACACCACGTTCGACCAGCTCGGCCCGGGCCGCCTCGATGTCGGTCACCACCAGGTGCGTGCCCTGGTACGTGCCCGGCTCCGCCTTGGTCACCCCGGTGCCGATCGTGATCGAGCAGGCCGACCCCGGCGGCGTCAGCTGCACCACCCGGAACGAGTCACCGGCGCGGTGGTCGACGTCCTCGGCGAATCCGAGCTGCTCGACGTAGAACTTCTTCGCCCGGTCCACGTCCGAGACCGGCACGATCACCAGTTCGAGCTTCCAGTCCATTGCTGCCTCCTGCGGTCCGGTCGGTCCCAGTCTGACCGACGCTGTTGACCGTGTAACGACAGCGGTGCGGGAAACTCATCGGTGCGCCGATGACTACTTGGCGGCGAAGATCTGCGCGAACCAGTCGAGCTGCGCGTTCTGCTGGTAGGTCTGGCCGCCTTCGTGCTCGTTGTAGCTGTACACCTCGATGTCCTTCGCGACGTCCTGCGCACCGTAGTGGTTGAAGGCGGCGAACACTGTGGACGGCGGGCAGATCGCGTCCATCAGCGCGACCGAGAACAGCGCCGGCGCCGTGGCCAGGCGGCCGAGGTTCACGCCGTCGAAGTAACCCAGCGTCCGCAGCGCCGGCTCGACGTGGTCGCGGAACCCCTTCAGGTACCGGCTGATCTCGCCGTACGGGTCCTCGTCGGTGATCTGCAGCGCGCGCTGGAAGTGGCACAGGAACGGTACGTCGGGTGCGCAGCCGAGCAGCTCGATCCCGGCCAGCCCCGCGAGGCCGGCGGCCGCGATCGCGATCCCGCCGCCCTGGCTGGCGCCGGTGACGATGATCCGGTCCGGGTCGACGAACGGCGACGTCCGGACGGCCTCGAGTGCGCGGACCGCGTCGATGAAGACCCGGCGGTAGTAGTAGGTCTCCGGGTCGGAGATCCCCGCGGTCATGAAGCCCGGCGTGTGGTTGAGACCGGCGTACGCGCTGTCGTCGGCCGTCGCGCTCCCGCCGCCGGCGCTGTAGCCCTGGCCGCGGGTGTCCATCA
>Ga0164241_10004617_pt1 | contig 13250 bp, 13 predicted proteins | sample OricomyardsoilBY_FD_108780 | JGI IMG/M metagenome (GOLD analysis project Ga0164241, IMG submission 108780) | Backyard soil microbial communities from Emeryville, California, USA - Original compost - Back yard soil (BY) | ecosystem: Environmental > Terrestrial > Soil > Unclassified | place: USA...
CTCCCTCGACGAAGAATTCACATCGCAGGATACCGCCTGCGCCACCCTGGGTGTGAGCTTCGCGAAACTCGGGTTCGTCGAGTTCTTCGAATTTGCGTTGGCTTCCTTGGGGTGTGCCGCCGCGCGCGTCGTTCGCGTCGCGCTGCCGGTAGTATTCCGTCAGCCCCGCGCTGTGTAGGATTGCGAACACCGATCGGCAACCGTCGCAACAGAACTGGTGCTCGTGGAGCGGTTCGAGCCGCGCTGCTGGGACGGGAAGGGCACAGTGCGCGCATTGCGACTCGGTCTGCCGCGCCGCCGCTGGAGATGGGACGATTTCCCGCTCGGGCCTTGCGATTTCCGTCGCTGCGCTCATCTCGCGGCAGGCTTTCGATGGCAGGGACAGTCCGCAGGCGCCGGCATGCTAGCAGTGCCCCGGAGATTGCAATGGGTGACCGCGGCCGCGGCGAATGCCGGCAGGTTGGCGCGCGCCGTTACCGTGAATAGCCCAACGCCGAAAATCACAGCCGCACTGAGGATTGGGACGAGACGTCGAACGCGGCCGACCAGGGCATTCAGCGCGACACCAAGGCCCAACAATACCGGCAGATTGCCGCTCCAAAATGCCGCCATGAGTAGGGCGCCTTGCACTGGGCTCGCGGTGCCAGCGGCCGTGACCGCGAACGCATACAGCCAGCCGCAGGGCAGCAGCGTGGTCGCCAAACCGAGCACCAGCCCGCGCCAAGCGGAAGGCAAGCGACGCACCGAAGCGAGCGCGTCTGTCAGCGTTTTGGGTAGCGTCATTCTTCCTCGGAAGACCTGCACGCCCTGAGTTTCGAGCAGCGCACCCATGCCCCACAAGAGCATGATCGAACCGGAGACGAGCGCTGCAGCACGACCGATCCCTGCGGAGCTACCGGCAAGATCGACTGCTCGACCGAGAAAGCCCGCGGCAGCCCCGAGCGCGCTGTAGCTCAGCAGTCGTCCGGCGTTGTAGCTCAGCTGCGAGAGGAGGCGCGCTTTGCCGCTTGCGCCGTCACCTGCGACGGCGACGAAGCCGCCGCACATGCCGGCGCAGTGCACACTGCCGAGAAGGCTCGCCGCAGCAACCGGAACCAACAGCGACAAGCTCATGCCGGGCCTCCCGCCGCCAAGTCAGCCCTGAGCTCGGCAGTGAAGCGCTCTCCGCCCGAAGTGCCGACGACTTCGAACACCCATTGCCCGGCATGGCTTGCGGTGAGTCGAGCTCGATATCGACCGGGAGCTTGCTCTTCGAATCCGAGTCGCACGACCTTTCCGGAGTAAGCGTTCGCGAATGCATTGGCGGTGAGGGACACGCCGGTCATTGGTTGACCGAAGCGATCGCGGATGGATAGTTCAACCATCGCCTGCCCTCGCGCATCGAAGCGTACGACTGCCGGCAACTCCACGGCGTAGCCGAGACGCTGGTTGGTCGCGGCTTGGGTTTGGCTTTGGTCCCAGCGCACCGCCTTTTGATAGTAATCGGGTTCGGTCGCGAAGTGCGGATCGTGCACCGCGACGAATGCCATCGAACCCATGCCCAGGGCGCTAGCCAGGAGCAGCGCGACAGGGACCAAGGCCCAGGGCAAACTGCGACGTTTCGGAAGTGATGCCTCGGCATTCATGATCAGGGGACCTCCGGTCCGAGCAATTCATAAGGAAAATCTGCGTTGAATCCGTGCTCGTCGGTGACGCGAAAGTGCACGGCGCGCCCGCCATGTGAAAACGCACTCTTGGGTGCCATCACGAACACGCTCGTGGTGCGTTGCTCTCCGGCTGCTACGGGCAACGGATCTTCAGGCGCGATTAGCTGTGCGCCGGGCAGGGCAGCGAGCTCGACATGATACTTCTGAAGGGCGTTGGATCGGTTCTGTACCTTGATCCGGATCTGGTTGACGACTTGCTGACCGCTCTCGGTGAACGGCGCACCAATGCCGCGCAAGATGGTCACTTCCGCGCCTGGTTTGACCAAGAGCGCGCTGGTCAAGATCACGACCAAGCCGAGCAATAGGGCGGAGTAGATCACGACCCGCGGCCGCAGTAGCGTTGCCTTCTTGCCAGATTCGAGCGTATCTTGCGCTGCGTAGCGGATGAGACCGAGCGGCTTGTGGATGCGCGTCATGATCGAATCACAGGCATCGACGCACTGCGCGCAGGCAATGCATTCGAGCTGTAACCCCTGACGAATATCGATGCCAGTCGGGCAGGCGACCACGCACGCCTGGCAATCGATGCAGTCGCCATTGCCTGGCTTTTGTTTGCCTTTGCTGCGCGGTTCGCCGCGCTTGCCGTCATAGCCGATGACCAATGAGCTGCGATCGAGGAGCACCGACTGCAGCCGCGCGTACGGGCAGATCACGGTGCACATCTGTTCGCGAAAGTAGGCGAAGTCGAAGAACACCAGCCCGGTTGTCACGGCGACGACTAGAAAGCCGCCCAGGTGCTTTGAAGGAGGCTCCGTCACCCAAGCGCGCAAAGCGTGCGTGCCCACGAAGTACGACAGAAAAACGTTGGCTAGCAGGAATGAAAGCGCGAAAAACACTAGGTTCTTGAGCGCGCGGCGAGCGCTCACTCCGCGCTTGTCGAGTTCGAGTTGGTGCTCGCGCTTACCCTCGAACAAGCGCTCGATAGGCCGGAATAGAAACTCCATGTATACGGTCTGGGGGCAGCCCCAACCGCACCACGCGCGCCCGACGAGCGCGGTCATCCAAAAGATCGCTGCGAAGATGGTGAGCATCAGCAGCATCAAGAGCACGCCGTCGGTGGCCAGGAACGTGTGACCAAAGAGCGAGAATTCGCGATGCATCACGTCCAGAAAAATGGCTGGTTTCCTGCCGATTTCGAGCCATGGCAAGGCCACGAATAGCGCCACCAGCACCCACGCCACGACCCGCCTCTTGCGATGCAGCGGGCCCGGATAGAGGCGTGGACGAATGCGGTTGCGCGTGCCGTCTGCATTCAGAGTCGGCAAAACGCGTTCGGGGGCGATCAGTGGATGCATGGCGCTCGATGCTTTAGGGAGCCGGAGTCCCTTCAGGCGGCTTACCGGGGACGTTCGTGCCGCGCAGGGTGCCGACGAAGGCCACGACTTTGCGCAGCTCAATCGGCGAGAGCTGGCGGCCCCATGCGGGCATGCCCTTCGCCGCTACGCCGCCGTCGACGATGCCGTAGATGTCGGTGAGCTTGCCGGTACCGTGCAGCCAGGCGTTGTCCGTGAGGTTCGGACCGATCAGCCCTTGCGCGTTCGCGCCGTGGCACGGCGCGCAGCGCAAGCCGAACAATGCCTTGGCATCTGCCATCAGCGCCGGGTTCTGCATCAGCTTGCCCAACGAGTCTTCGTTGATGGGTTCGGCGAGGGACTGTTTCGCCTCTGCTTCGCGCGCCTCGGCCATCTCCTCGGTGTAGCCGTCCGACACCGACGTGCCGTTGTGCGACACGTGGTAGTGGAAGAAATAGCCGACCGAGAAGAAGAAACTGCCGGCCCACATCCACACCCACCAACGAGGCAGGGGATTGTCGTATTCGCGGATGCCGTCGTATTCGTGATCCATCACCGGCGCCTCGGGCGTCGAGCTCTTGGTCGCGCTCGGTGGCGTGGAGAGCACCGCGGGGATGGGATGTTCGGACGAAGTGCTCATTGCTCGCTGTCTCCCTCGCCAGCCTCACCTTCGAGCGGCAATTGGCGAGCGTGTTCGAACGCGCTCTTGCCTTGCATCAAATGCAGCACCACTCCGATGAAGATGCCGAAGAAGATCAGTAGTGGCACCTGAGCAAAGATCGACACGTGCATGGCGGATACGACGTCACTGAGTTTCATGATCAGAGCCCCTCCGGGCTGGTCTTTTCGGGGGTCACGTTGCTGGGGATGGTGGGCTGTGCATTGCCGGTGACCGCACGCAGGTCACCGGGAGGCGCGCTCGGGGGCAGCCTTTTGATGTCCGTGCCCAAGCGCTGCAGGTACGCGATCAGCGCGATGATCTTCTTTTGCTCCAGACCCGGCGGGCCGCCTTGCGCTTTGACCTCCGCGCTGATTTGCGCGGCCTGGGTACGCGCCATGTTTTCGGCGTGCAGCACCGCTTCACCATAGGGAACGCCGAGCATGGCCATGGCATCGACGCGCTTTTGAATGTCGCCGTAGTCGAGGTCGTCAGCGAACAGCCAGCCGTATGCGGGCATGATCGATTGCGGGGTCGTGGACCGCGGATCTTGCATGTGCCGGACGTGCCAGAGATACGGGTACTTGTTGCCGATGCGCTGTAAATCCGGGCCGATTCGCCGTGAGCCCCACTGAAACGGGTGATCGTACACGAACTCTCCTGGCTTCGAGTATTCGCCGTAGCGCTCGGTCTCCGAGCGAATGGGACGAATCATCTGCGAGTGGCAGTTGTAACAACCTTCGGCCACGTAGATGTCGCGGCCCGCGAGCTCGAGCGGAGTGTACGGCTTGACCGAAGCGATGCTCGGAACGTTCGACTTGATCAAGAACGTCGGCACGACCTCGAATGCCGAAGCGACGATCACCGCGACCGCCACCCAGATGCTGAATTTCAGCGGCTTACGCTCCCAGACGCGGTGCCATTGGGCTTGCACGAAGTAGATCACCGCGTGCCCCGTGTTCGAGATCGTGCTGTGCTTCGGAATGACGAGTCCAGCGTCGGTCCCTTCGTACGCGCGCAGCGGCAGTGCTTGATCACTCGACTCCTGGTATGCCGCCGGACGATTGCGCCAAGTCATGACGAGATTGACGAACGCCATCACCATGCCAGAGACGAACAAAGTGCCGCCGAGGACGCGCACCCAATACATCGGCAAGATGCGCACGACGGTTTCGACGAAGTCCGGGTACGCGAGACGCCCCGTGGTATCGAAGGCGCGCCACATCAAGCCTTGCGTTACGCCCGCCGCGTAGATAGCGACCACGTACAGCAAGATCCCGATCGTGCCGACCCAGAAGTGAAGCTCGGCCAGCTTCTTCGACCAGAGCTTGGTCTGGAAGATGCGCGGAGCGAGGTAGTACAGCATGCCGAACGTCATGAAGCCGTTCCAGCCCAGCGCCCCGCTATGCACGTGCGCGATCGTCCAATCCGTGTAATGGGAGAGCGCGTTCACGCTCTTGATCGACAAGAGCGGCCCTTCGAACGTCGCCATGCCATAGAAGGTGATGCCGACGACGAAGAACTTGAGCACCGGGTCTTCCGACACGCGGTTCCAGGCGCCGCGCAGCGTCATCAAGCCGTTGATCATGCCGCCCCAGGAGGGCATCCACAGCATTACACTGAACAGCATGCCGAGCGTGGATGCCCACTCCGGCAGTGCCGTGTAGTGCAGGTGGTGGGGGCCGGCCCAGATGTAGATGAAGACCAGCGACCAGAAGTGCAGAATCGACAACCGATAGGAAAATACCGGGCGATTCGCCGCCTTCGGCAAGAAATAGTACATCAGCCCGAGAAACGGCGTGGTCAGGAAGAAGGCGACGGCGTTGTGCCCGTACCACCACTGCATGAAGGCGTCTTGAACGCCGCCATAGACGCTGTAGCTCTTCGATAACGTGACCGGCAAAGCCAAGTTGTTGAAGATGTGCAGAATCGCGACCGTAATGATTGTCGCCACGTAGAACCAGATCGCAACGTAGATGTGCCGTTCGCGACGCTTGGCGATGGTACCGAAGAAGTTGACCGCGAATGCCACCCAGACCGCGGCAATGGCTAAGTCAATCGGCCATTCGAGTTCGGCGTATTCCTTGGATTGCGTGATGCCGAACGGCAGCGTTAGCGCGGCAGAAACGATGATTGCTTGCCAACCCCAGAAGTGGAAGTTGCTCAGCTTGTCGCTGAACATGCGCGCTTTCAGCAAGCGCTGACTCGAGTAGTAGATGGCCGCGAAGATGCCGTTGCCAGCGAAGGCGAAGATGGCGGCGTTGGTGTGTAGCGGTCGCAGGCGACCGAAGCTCAGTTGCGGCAACCCGAAGTTCAGCGAGGGCGCGACCAGCATCACGGCCAGCCACAAGCCGACCAGCGTCGCGACGACACCCCAAAACGCAGTTGCAAAGACGAACTTGCGGACCGTGCCGTCGTCGTAGTTGAATTTCTCGGCGTGGATGGACATTCGCAGGCGCGCATCGCAAGAGCCATGCCTTCAAATTTTTCCCTGGAACTGCCCGGGAATACTTCGCACGAGCGCAAGATTTGCGTCCCTGCGCAGAATCCGCGCGTCGCCTAGCAGCCAGCGATTTAGGCAATGCCCTCTGCGCGCGCCAGACGCGAATTTTTGCGGGTTCTCGCCGGGCGAGGCGGCTACGAGTGGCTTGGCCAACGAATTGCATCGTCAGGACCGATGTTCGAAGCACTGGGCCAGCGCCTCCATCTCGTCCTATTGGTGGACGACGACTTGCGGACGACTCGTCGGATGGCCGACATGTTGCGCGAGGATGGCTTTGCGGTCGAACTGGCCCGCGACGGCGCGGCGGCGATCGCGCGTCTCTCTCGCTCGCCCGTGCCGGACGCATTGGTGACCGAGCTAACGACCGCGCACGCGGATGGACTCACGATCGGACGCTTTGCGCGCAATCAGCGGCCGGGCATTCCTGTTCTGATTCTCACGGGCTATCCGAACCTGTTTCACCCGGATGCGATCGCCGGCGGGCCGCCCGCGACCCTGTTCACCAAGCCCGTGGACTATGCGGCCTTGAGGTCGGCGCTGCGAGATGCGCTCGGTCCGCCAATCACTCACCAACCTGCGGAAAGTCCCGCCGAAGACGCGACCGCGGCGCCTGAGCTAGAATCCGCTTCCGACAATGCCCGAAGAAACGCGCTTTCAGGAGCTCAAGCGGTACGTGCGCTTCGACAGCCGGGACGCTGAGCTGCTCGCTCGCTTTCGCGAGCGCGCGGAACCAGAATTCCCTCGCATCGCCTTGGAGTTCTACGATCGCATTCGCGAGCACGCGGACGCGCATGCAGTGTTCACGGGTGAAGAGCAAATCCTGCGCCTGCAGCGCTCGCTGGTCGCCTGGTTGGCTCGGGTCTGCGGCGGAACCTACGACGAAGCGTATCACGAGCAGACTGCACAGATTGGTCGCGTCCACGTCAAAATAGGACTGCCGCAGCGTTACATGCTGACGGCGATGGCGCTGATTCGCGTTTCGCTAGTGCGTATCGCCGATCGCGACCTGGGGGCGGATGCTGCGCCGACTCGCGAGGCTCTGATCCGAATTTTGGATTTGGAGCTCGCGGTGATGCTCGAGACGTACAAAGACTCGTTCGTCGAGCGCATCCGCTCCGTGGAGCGTCAGGAGCGGCTCGATTTGGGCAATGCATTGGAGCGCGCGGAACGTCGTTACGTGAACGCGGTCGAGCTCGCTAGCGTGATCATCATCGGCCTCGATCGCTCGGGTGCGATTCTGCTCTTCAACCGCGAGGCCGAGCGTGTCACCGGTTTTGCTCGTGACGAAGTGCTGGGTAGACCGTTTTTAGCGGTCCTGGCGCCGGAAGATCCCGACGGCCTGCGCGCCCGACGCCTGGAGGATGCGCTTGCCGGGCGTTCTCAGCCCGAAGTCAGCGAAGGCTTGCTGCGCACCCGAGCGGGCAAGTTGCGCGACGTACTTTGGAACTTCGGCTACGCGGGACAGCAGCACGGTGATGAAATCGTGCTCTTCGCCGTTGGTCGCGATCTGACCGAGACGCGAGCCATGGAGGAGCGTACGCGCCAAGCCGAGAAGCTGGCCGCCATTGGTACCCTAGCTGCGGGGTTGGCGCATGAAATTCGCAATCCGCTCAACGGGGCTCAGCTTCATCTGTCGTTCTTGGAGCGGTCGATCAAGAAGAAGGCGAACGAGCAGGACATGTTGGAAGCGACGCGGGTCGTGGCCGACGAGATCACCCGGCTCGCGAACTTGGTCACCGAGTTTCTTGATTTTGCCCGTCCCAAGCCGCTGCAGCTCAAGCCGATCAGCCTGTTCAAGTTGTGCGATCACGCGCGCTCGCTGGTCCTGAGCCAGGCACAAGGCGTCGGCGTCGAGGTGACCTGCGATCTTCCGAGCGCTGATCTGGAATTCGAAGTCGACCAAGCGAAGCTCACGCAGGTGCTGCTCAATTTGCTGCAAAACGCCGTCGAATCGACGGGCAGCGGCGGTGGCGGCAGCGTCGTGTTGCGTGCTCGTAGGGGGCCGCGCCACGTCGTGCTCGACGTCGAAGATGACGGCCCCGGTCTATCCAGCCCGGAAGCGCCGATTTTCGACGCCTTCTTCTCGACCAAAGAAGGGGGCACGGGGCTCGGCTTAGCGATCACCCATCGCATCGTGACGGATCACGGCGGTAGTATCGACGTGACGAGCAAGCCGAGCAAAACGACGTTTCGCGTTATCCTCCCGTTAGCAGAAGCAGCAGAAAAAACGTCATGAACAAAGCAAGAATCTTGGTCGTCGACGACGAGGCCTCCGCCCGCAGTGGCCTTTCCAAATTGCTCGCGCAGGAGGGCTACACGGTCGATGTAGCAGCGGACGGTTTGCTCGCCCTCGAGTCTATCGCCGAAAATACGCCCGCCTTGATCATCACCGATCTGAAGATGCCCAACCTCGACGGAACGGGCTTGCTCTCCAAGCTGCGAGAGCAGAACCTGAACATTCCGGCGATCGTGACCACTGCGTTCGGAGAGGTCTCCGTAGCCGTGCAGGCCATGCGCGCGGGGGCTGAAGACTACCTGACCAAGCCAATCGACTTCGACGCGCTGCTGCTCTCGGTCGAGCGCACGCTCCAACGTCGTGAAGTCGCGGCCGAGGCGGAGAATCTGCATCGCCAATTGCGCGCGCGCGATCAGGTCGGCCTCGAGGGATTAATCGGCGCGAGCCCGCCGATGCAGCGCATCTATCGCATGGCCAAGCAAGTGGCGAGCTCCCGCGCGACCGTGCTGATCAGCGGCGAGAGCGGCACCGGCAAGGGTGAACTTGCGCGCGCACTTCATCAACTCAGTCCGCGGGCGAATGCACCCTTCATCACCCTGCACTGCGCAGCGCTGGCGGAAAGCTTGCTCGAAAGCGAGCTCTTCGGTCACGAGCGAGGCGCCTTCACCGGCGCCGACAAGCGCCGCATCGGCCGTTTCGAACAGGCCGACGGCGGAACGCTGTTTCTCGACGAAATTGGCGAGATCCCGACGGCCACTCAAGTGAAGCTGCTGCGCGTCTTGCAAGAGAAGACGTTCGAGCGCGTCGGTGGCAACGAGTCGATCAAGGTTGATGTGCGGCTCGTGGCCGCCACGAACAAGGACTTGGCGAGCGAAGTGCGCGAGCGACGCTTTCGCGAGGATCTCTACTATCGTCTGAACGTGGTGCACCTGCAGATGCCACCGTTGCGGTTGCGCGGTCAAGACGTGGCAACCCTCGCCGATCACTTTTTACGCAAATTTGCGCGCGAGAATCATCGCCAGATCGATGGCTTGAGCGCCGCGGCGCGCAGCAAGCTGCTCGCTCACCGTTGGCCCGGCAACGTGCGTGAGCTCGAGAATGCCATGGAGCGCGCGGTGGTCTTCACCGAGGGACAGTGGGTCGAGCCGGAGGCACTACCGTTCGAAGCAGTCCCTGACGTGGCCGATGGCCTGCGCATTCCAGGCGCGAGCATGGCGGAAATCGAAAAATACGCGATCCTCAAGACGCTCGAAGCGGCGGAAGGATCGACCACGCGCGCGGCCGAGATCTTGGACATCAGCGTGCGCACGATTCAATATCGTTTGCACGAGTATGGGGTCGTCGCGCCGCGTTCGCGCTGACACCTGCAAAAGCCGAGTTGCCCGGCCTCAACCGCTGCTCGTGCGCCCGGCGCGTGCATCGCAGGCCGGGCAAACCAGGGTGTGATTGGGGCCGGAGCGGAGATGTTTGCGGCTGCCGCATTGGATGCAGCGTTGGTCTCGCATCAGCTCGGGCACCGCTTCGGCCAAGTCGTCGCGGGTCAGGATCCCCCAAACGCCTTCTTCGTCCGCAATCACGACGGAGCCGACACCCTGAAGCAACATGTGTGCTGCGGCCTCGTGTGCCATCGCATCCGGGCGCACGCTGACTGCCGCGCGGCGCGCAAACTTCGACACGCGATGCTCAGGCCGGGCTCCCTCTAGATCGCAGGTGCAAACCAATCCAACCAGGCCGGACTCATCGACCAGCGGGAAGTGATGAATGCTCAGTCGTTGCGAGAGCAATAGCAGTTCGCCGACCTTGGCCTCCGGATCGAGCGTCACGACGGGAGTGCTCATCAAGTGTAGAACCGGCTCGCATTCTGGATTCATAGTGACCTTCTCCTGCAAGACATTCAGCAAGAGCTGGGCCACGATTCCGGCTCAGCGCGAGGCTCGCTTCGCACCAATCTTGGCCGCCGTGCTTGCGCAGCGCGTGGGATAGCGAAAAATCTGCGCTGAATCGCGAGAATTGCGCGTCGCATGCGCGCCGATTCGAGCACTCGAGAGTGAATGCGTGTGCTCGCGTCTGGCTTGAATGTTGCTGTGAGCGTGCATCATGTCCTCGGAATATTTGAGCGAGCGCTCGCAACTGAAGAAGGTGGAGCGATGAACCGGTCGGATGCGGAGATCGCTTTCGCCGTCAGTCAAGAACTCGAGTGGGACGCGCGAATCGTTCAGACTGCGATCGAGGTTCATGTCGAACGGGGCGCCGTGATTCTACTCGGAGCGATTGGCAGCTGGGCCGAGCGTCTCGCCGCGCAGGATGCAGCCAAGCGCGTGGCCGGCGTTCGCGAGGTGAGCAACCGTCTTGAAGTGGACCTGCCGCGCAACGAGTGCTGCTCGGACGCGGAGCTGACGCAGTCGGTGCAGCGTGCTCTCGAATGCGACGTGTTCCTCTGCCACGCTGAAATCCGCGTGAGCGCAAACGCGGGTCTGGTCATCTTGGAGGGGCAAGTTGACCTCTGTTCTCAGCGTGATGACGCCGAGCAGGCTGTGCGTCGCATTCGCGGTATTCGCAGCGTACTGAACCGGATTTCGGTGAGGCCCGGAGGCGGCACTGACCTCGAGGTCCAGACGGCGCTCGAGGCCGCGCTAGAGCGGCGTGCGATACGAAAAGCCCAGCGCATCGACCTGGACGTTCACGACGGCAAGGTGATCTTGTCGGGAACCGTGCGGTCCTTTGCGGAACGACAGTCCGTGGTGGATGCCGCCAAGGGGACTCGGGGGATTCGCGCCGTCGACGACCGGCTCACCATCGATCTGTCCGCCAAACTGTCACGCTGCGCGTGAAGCACCGGGCACGATTCTTGTAATGAGTTTCGAAGCATGAGCAACTCCCATTCGCACCACGGTCACCGCGCGGTCGATTGGCGCGACGCGCGGCTCGATCGCCTAGTTGCCTCTGCGCTCGATGGCGCCGAGATGATCAAAGTCACTCCGCTCAAATCGGACACAGTCGAAGCTGGCGTAACCGCCAAAGATACCGGCTACGGCGCTCCTCTGCGCATCGATGTTCGCCATGAAGGCGTGCTCAAATCGCTGGTGCTCCATAGTGCAACGCCCAATCCATTTGGGCACGAGTACCGGGCGAATCGCGCGGAGGGGATGCTGATCGCCGCCGACACGTTCGAGCTCGTCCCTCGGCACACTCGCGTGTTGGACGTGGGAGCTTTCCGCGAGGATGACTTCGTTTCGTTGCGCGGAACCGGCGAGTTTTACCTACTCACCGAATACGCGGAGGGGCGCCCGTATGCCCATGACTTGCGGCAAATTGCAGAGTCCGGTGAGGTACGTGCGAAAGACTGGCAGCGTCTCGACGCGTTGGTGCGCTACTTGGTCAGCACTCATTCGATCAAATTGCCGGACGCCAGCTTCTACACGCGAGCCGTTCGCGACTTGATCGGCAGTGGTGAGGGTATTTTCGGAATCATCGATGGTTATCCACCTCACGTGGACGGTACGTCGAGCGAGCAGCTCGATGCCATCGAATCATTGTGCGTTGGCTGGCGCGCGCGGCTCAAGCGTCGCTACCCTCGTCTGGTGCGCATCCACGGCGACTTCCATCCGTTCAACGTGCTGTTCGACGAACGCTCGGAGCTGCATCTCCTCGATGCGAGCCGCGGCTCCGCGGGTGACGCGGCAGACGACGTGTGCGCCATGGCCGTGAACTTTCTGTTCTTCGCGCTCGACAATCCGCGCAGCTGGCCCACTGCCTTTCAGCCTCTCTGGCAGCGATTCTGGACCGAATATCTGGCGCAATCGCGCGACAAAGAGTTGCTGCAAGTGGCGGCACCCTTTCTCGCTTGGCGCTGCTTGGTGCTTGCGAATCCCGTCTGGTACCCACATCTGTCCGCATCGGCGCGCAGCAACCTGCTCAACTTCGTCATTCATTCGCTTCGCGCGCCCTGCTTCGACCCAGAAACAGCGCAAAAGATCTTCATCCCGACGTGAGAGTGGGCGAACCCAAACCAGCAGCGCACCTCGGGTCAGGCGCGGTGCCGCACGCGTCACGTCCGGAAATGAGTACCCTAGCAAGGCCCATTCCCGGACGATTGCGATCGGCAGCCAAGCGGCGCGCCCGGCTGTTAGTCACTCTCTTCGTCCGCGACGCCGAAGGCTAGGACGGACGGTGACGTGTTGAGTGACCATCAACAAAAGGAACGACGATCTAGTGCGCCAGGCGCGTGTGCAATAGGTCGGAGAACGCGCGGCATGCGTCGACGGTGGTGAAGATGCCGACGACTTTTCCGTTTTGCGTGACGAGGGCTGAACCGAGCTTGCCGTTCGCCATGGTCGAAACGACTTCATCCAAGGCCGTGTCGGGTGACACTTGGTAGGGATCTTGGGTCATGGCTTCGCCGACAAGTACTTGGCGCGGGTCCACGTCCTTCAGCGTTTCGACCATGTTCAAGTCACGGTCCGAGACTAGCCCGACAATCTTTGCTCCGCGCAGGACCGGAAGATGTCGAATTTTGTATTCGCGCATCAACCGGTGGGCGACGCTCATCGGCTGATCCTCGCCGATGGTGTGCGGGCTGGTGGTCATGTACTTTTGGACGGTGGGGATGGGCTTGCTCATGTTTTCACCTGAATACGAGGGGGAAGTTCGAGTCCGCGCTGGTCTTGTCGGTTTGGTGGATCGTGTGCCGGCGGCCGTGCCGTCGTCGGTGCTGCTCACACCAAAGCTCGAGCCCGCCGCTTTCGTTTCGCGCCCGCAGGCAGTTGGGGCAGGGCGGCTCAATCTTGATTTCGTCTTCCTTGTCGGGCGGCGGCTCCGCCGGGATCACCAACACGGGACAACGGGCCCTGCGCAC
>Ga0164241_10004618_pt1 | contig 13249 bp, 5 predicted proteins | sample OricomyardsoilBY_FD_108780 | JGI IMG/M metagenome (GOLD analysis project Ga0164241, IMG submission 108780) | Backyard soil microbial communities from Emeryville, California, USA - Original compost - Back yard soil (BY) | ecosystem: Environmental > Terrestrial > Soil > Unclassified | place: USA...
CGCTGCTGCGGTTCGTGCTCGTCAAGCGCGGGCCCGAGGCGCACACGCTTGTGCTGACCAACCACCACATCCTGCTCGACGGCTGGTCGATGCCGCTGCTGGCGCGCGAGCTGTTCACCGGCTACGCGGGCGAGGCCCTGCCGCCGGTCGCGCCGTACCGCGATTACCTGGTCTGGTGCTCGCGGCAGGACCGCGCCGCCGCCGACCTCGCCTGGCGCACCGCGCTCGACGGTGTCAGCGAGCCGACCCTGCTCGCCGGTGGCGACGTGCCTGCCGAGGCCGTCGTGCCCGACCGGCACGTGGTGCGGCTGCCCGAGGCCCTCACCGGCGCGCTCGGCGGCGTGGCCCGGCGCCACGGCGTCACCGTCAACACTGTCGTGCAGGCGGCGTGGGGACTGCTGCTCGCCGGCCTGACCGGGCGCGGCGACGTGGTGTTCGGCGCGACCACCTCGGGCCGCCCGCCCGAGCTGCCCGGCGTCGAGTCGATGATCGGGCTGTTCATCAACACGCTGCCGGTCCGCGTGCGGCTGGACCCGCGCGAGCCGGTCGGCGAGCTGCTCGCCCGCCTGCAGCGCCAGCAGCTCGAGGTTGCCGAGTACTCCTACGTCGGGCTGACCGACATCCAGCGCATGGTCGGCACCGGCGAGCTGTTCGACACGCTGACCGTGTTCGAGAACTACCCGCTCGACCCGGCCGAGCTGCCCGGCACCGGCCTGGCCATGACCGGCGCGCGGGTCGACGACGCGACGCACTACCCGCTGACGCTGGTGGCGCTGCCCGGGCGCGAGCTCGAGCTGACCATGACCTACCGGCCGGACGTGTTCACCACGGCCGACGTGGCGCGCTTCGCGCAGCGGCTGTTCGGCCTGCTGGACCTGATGATCAGCGAGCCGACCCGGCCGGTCGGCCGGATCGACGTGCTGCTGCCCGACGAGCACGAGCTGCTGCTGGAACACTGGAACGGGACCGTGCGGGAGGTGCCGGCCACCAAGGGCTCGGTGCACGAGCGCTTCGCCCGCCAGGTCGCGTCCTCGCCGCAGGCCGTCGCGCTGATCTCCGGTGACACCGAGGTGACCTACGCCGAGCTGGACGCGCGGGCCAACAAGCTCGCGCACCGGCTGATCCGGCTCGGCGTGCGGCCCGAGGACAAGGTGGCGATCCTTCAGGAGCGCTCCGTCGAGCTGGTGGTGTCCACCCTGGCCATCCTCAAGGCCGGTGCGGCCTACGTGCCGCTCGACGGCCGCAGCCCCGACTCGCGCCTGGAGCACGTGCTGGCGCAGACCCGCGCGGCGGTGCTGCTCACCGACCGGGCCAACGTCGGCCACACCCTCGACCACGACGCCACCGTGCTCGTCGTCGACGGTGACTCCACTGTGGACTCCGAGCCCGGCACCGACCCGGAGGTGCTCGCGCACCCGGCCAACCTGGCCTACGTCATGTACACCTCCGGCTCGACCGGCGAGCCGAAGGGCGTCGCGGTCACCCACTACGACGTGCTGAGCCTGGCGTTCGACCGGGCGTGGGACGGCGACAACCAGGACCGGGTGCTGCTGCACTCGCCGCACGCCTTCGACGCGTCGACCTACGAGCTGTGGGTGCCGCTGCTGACCGGCCGCCAGCTGGTCGTCGGGCCGCCCGGCGAGCTGGACCTGACCGAGCTGGCGCGGGTGATCGCCGAGGGCGGCATCACCGGGCTGTGGCTGACCGCGGGGCTGTTCCGGCTGCTCGCCGAGGACTCCCCCAGGTGCTTCGCGCACGTTCGTGAGGTGTGGTCGGGCGGCGACGTCGTGCCGCCCGCGCTGGTGCGCAAGGTGCTCGAGGTCAACCCGGACCTGGTGGTCGGCGACGGCTACGGGCCGACGGAGACCACGACGTTCGCCACCCATCACCTGATGACCGCGGACACCGAGATCGGCTCGACCGTCCCCATCGGACGGCCGCTGGACAACATGCGCGTGTACGTCCTCGACGAGCGGATGCGGCTGGCCCCGCCCGGCGTCACCGGCGAGCTGTACATCGCGGGCGCCGGTGTGGCCCGCAGCTACCTCGACCGGCCGGAGCTGACCGCCGAGCGGTTCGTCACCGACCCGTACGGGCCGCCCGGGGAGCGGATGTACCGCACCGGCGACGTGGTGCGCTGGGTGCGCGCCGAGGCGGACGGTCCGGCGGTGCTGGAGTTCGTCGGCCGCGTGGACGAGCAGGTCAAGATCCGCGGCTTCCGCATCGAGCTGGGCGAGATCGAGGCCGTCATCGCCGGGCGCCCCGGCGTCGGGCAGGTCGCGGTGATCGTGCGCGAGGACCGGCCGGGCGACAAGCGGCTGGTCGCGTATCTGGTCGGCGATTTCGACACCGATGCGCTGCGGGCGCACTGCGCCACGGCACTCCCCGAGTACATGGTGCCGACGGCGTTCGTCGGTCTCGACACGCTTCCGCTGACCGCCAACGGAAAGCTCGACCGGCGCGCGCTGCCCGCGCCCGATCTGACCGCCGAGTCGACCTCCCGCAAACCGCGCACGCCGCGCGAGGAGATCCTGTGCGGCCTGTTCGCCGAGGTGCTCGGCGTGCCCGAGATCGGGATCGACGACGGCTTCTTCGCCCTCGGCGGGCACTCGCTGCTCGCCACCCGCCTGGTCAGCAAGATCCGCTCCACCCTCGGCGTCGAGCTGCCGATCCGTGCGCTGTTCGAGGCGCCGACCGTGGCCGCGCTGGTGGAGAAGCTAGACGGCGCGACGAAGGCCCGCACGGCGCTCGTCCGCTACGAGCGGCCCGACGTGGTGCCGGCGTCCTACGACCAGCGCCGCCTGTGGTTCCTGAACAAGCTCGAGGGTGACGCGTCGCCGTACAAGATCCCGATCGGGCTGCGGCTGCGCGGCGAGGTCGACCGCGACGCGCTGCGCGCGGCGCTGCGGGACGTGCTGGAGCGCCACGAGGTGCTGCGCACGATCTACCCGGAGGTCGACGGCGAGCCCGTGCAGCGGATCCTCGACGCGGACCTGGCCACCCCGGCGGTGCGCCACGTCGCGATCACCGAGGAGGACCTGCGCGCCGCCGTGCACGCCGAGGTCGCGGCCGGCTTCGACCTCGCGGTCGACCCGCCGATGCGCGCGAGCCTGTTCCAGGTCGCCGAGCGCGAGTACCTGCTCCTGCTGGTGCTGCACCACATCGCGGCCGACGGCTGGTCGATGGCGCCGATGGCCCGTGACTTCGGCGAGGCCTACACCGCCCGGCTCGGCGGCGACGCTCCCGAGTGGACGGAGCTGCCGGTCCAGTACGCCGACTACAGCCTCTGGCAGCGCGAGGTCATGGGTGCCGAGGACGACGCGGACTCCGCGATCGCCCGCCAGGTGGCGTTCTGGCGCGACGCGCTGGCCGACCTGCCCGAGGAGCTGGACCTGCCGACCGACCGGCCGCGCCCGGCCGCCCCCACCTACGACGGCGGCACGCTGCTGTTCGAGCTGGACGGCGAGCTGCACGCCGGGCTCACGGCGCTCGCCAGGGAGAACGGGACCAGCCTGTTCATGGTCTGCCAGGCCGCGCTCGCGGCGCTGCTGACCCGGGTCGGCGCCGGCACGGACATCCCGATCGGCTCGCCGATCGCGGGCCGCACCGACGACGCGCTCGACGAGCTGGTCGGCTTCTTCGTCAACACGCTGGTGCTGCGCACCGACACGAGCGGCGACCCGACGTTCACCGAGCTGCTCGGCCGCGCGCGGGACACCGTGCTGGCCGCCTACGCCCACCAGGAGCTGCCGTTCGAGCGCCTGGTCGAGATCATCAAGCCCGCCCGCATGACCGGTCGCAACCCGCTGTTCCAGGTGCTGCTCGTGTTGCAGAACAACGCGACCACCACGCTGGCGCTGCCCGGCGCCGAGGTCGCGGTCGAGCCGGCGGGCGTGCACGCGGCCCAGTTCGACCTGTCCGTCGACCTGACCGAGCGGCACAATCACACGACCGGTGGCACGGCCGAGGCGGGCATCGCCGGGCGCCTGGACTACAGCGCGGAGCTGTTCGACGCGAGCACCGCGCAGGGCCTGCTGGACCGGTTCGTCCGGCTGCTGCGCGCGGTCGTCGCCGACCCCGACCAGCACCTGGGCGGCGTGCCGATCCTCGCCGACGACGAGCGGCAGCGGCTGCTGGTGGACTTCAACGACACCCACCGGCCGGTCGAGATCACCGACGTGGTGGAGCAGGTGCGCGGGTTCGCCGCGGCCACACCGCACGCGGCCGCGCTGGTCGACGACCACGAGACCGTCAGCTACGAGCGGCTGGTGCACCGGGCGAGCGCGCTGTCCCGCGTGCTCACCCTCACCGGCGCACAGCCGGGCGCGATCGCCGCCGTGCTCGCCGACCGGGGCAACCTCGTGCCCACCGCGATGCTCGGCATCCTCGGCGCGGGCGCGGCGTACACGCCGCTGGACCCGCGCGCGCCGCGGGCCCGGCAGGTCGGCCTGCTGCGCGACAGCGGCGCCCGCTGGCTGCTCGCCGAGCCTTCCCGCGCCGACGACGCGGCCGCGCTGGCCGCCGAGGCGGGCACCGGCCTGCAGGTGGTGACGCTCGGCCCGGACATCCTCGACGCCGACACCGGCCCGCTGCTCGCCGTGCGGGGCCGATCGAGTGACCTGGCCTACGTGATCTTCACGTCCGGCTCGACCGGGCGGCCGAAGGGCGCGATGGTGCACCGCGGCGGCATGGTCAACCACCTGCTCGCCAAGGTCGAGGACCTGCGCCTGACAGCCGCGGACAGCCTGGTGCAGAACGCGCCGCTGTCGTTCGACATCTCGGTGTGGCAGATGCTGGCCGCGCTGATGACCGGCGGCACCACCCGGATCGTCGGCGACGACACCGCGCTCGACCCGGCCGCCCTGTTCGGCCGGGTGGTCGACGAGGACGTCACCGTGCTGGAGGTCGTGCCCTCGCTGCTGCGCACCGCGCTCGACGCCTGGGACACCGGTGCCGGCGTGCCCGAGCTGACCGCGCTGCGCTGGCTGATGGTCACCGGCGAGGCGCTGCCCGAGCCGGTGTGCCACCGCTGGTTCGCGCGGTTCCCGAACGTACCGCTGGTCAACGCCTACGGTCCGACCGAGTGCTCCGACGACGTCACCCACGCCGTGCTCACCGGTCAGGCCGACCTCGGTGGCCGGGTGCCGATCGGCCGCGCCGTGCGCAACACCCAGCTGTATGTGCTCGACGAGCTGCTCGAGCCGGTGCCCCTCGGGGTCGTCGGCGAGCTGTGCGTCGGCGGCGCCGGGGTCGGCCACGGCTACCTGGGCGACCCGGTGAAGACGGCGCGGGCGTTCGTGCCCGACCCGTTCTCCGCGGTGCCCGGCGCGCGGCTGTACCGCACCGGCGACCGCGTGCGCTACCGCGCGGACGGCCAGCTGGAGTTCCTCGGCCGGGTCGACCACCAGGTCAAGATCCGCGGCCAGCGCATCGAGCTGGGCGAGGTCGAGGCCGGGATCCGTGCCCTGGAGGGGATCTCCGACGCGGTCGTCGTCGTGCTCCCGGATCCGGCCGGGCAGAAGCGGCTCGTCGGCTACTTCGTCGGGGACGCCGATGTGGCGCTCGCCCGTGAGGCGCTGCGCACCGTGCTGCCCGACGCGATGGTGCCGTCCGTCCTCATCGGAATGACCGAGCTGCCGTTGACCCGCAACGGAAAGGTCGACCGCAAGGCACTGCCCGCGCCCGAGTTCGGCGCGGGCGGGGCCGGGCTGGCGCCGCGCACCCCGACCGAGAGCATCGTGTGCTCGATCTTCGCCGAGGTGCTCGGTGTGCCCGGGGTCGGCGCCGGCGACGACTTCTTCGACCTCGGCGGCCACTCGCTGCTGGCCACGCGGCTGGTGAACCGGGTTCGCGCGGTGTTCGGCGTGGAACTGCCGGTGCGCGCGGTGTTCGACACCCCGACCGTCGCCGCCCTCGCCGAGCGGCTGGTCCAGGAGGGACCGGACGAGATCACCGGCGAGCCGAAGCGCAAGGCCCTGGAGCCGATGCCGCGGCCCGAGCTGATCCCGCTCTCGTTCGCCCAGCGGCGGATGTGGTTCCTCAACCGGCTCGAGGGCGCCGGCTCGGCGACCTTCAACATCCCGGTGGTGCTGCGCCTGTCCGGCGAGCTGGACGACGCGGCGCTGCGGGCGGCGCTGACCGACGTGGCGGGCCGGCACGAGAGCCTGCGCACGGTGTTCGGCGACGTCGACGGCGAGCCCTACCAGAAGATCGTGGACGCGGACATCGCCGCGCCCCGCCTGCAGGTGGTGCTGACGACGCCGAGCCAGGTGGACCGGGAGATCCGCCGCGCGACCCGCGCCGGCTTCGACCTGGCCCGCGAGCTGCCCCTGCGGGGCACGCTGCTCTCGATCGCCCGCGACGAACACGTGCTGATCCTGGTGATGCACCACATCGCGGGCGACGGCGGCTCGGCCCGCCCGCTCGCCACCGACCTGGCCCGCGCCTACGCCGCGCGCCTCGACGGTGACGCTCCACAGTGGACCCCGCTGCCGGTGCAGTACGCGGACTTCAGCCTCTGGCAGCGCGAGGTGCTCGGCGCCGACGACGACCCCGAGAGCCCGATCGCCACGCAGCTGGCGTACTGGCGGAAGGCGCTCGACGGCCTGCCGGAGGGCATCGAGCTGCCGGCGGACCGGCCGCGGCCTGCCGTGACGGACTTCGCGGGCGGCACGGTCGACCTGACCGTCGACCCGGAGCTGCACGCCCGGCTCGAACAGCTGGCCGCCGATCACTCGGTGAGCCTGGCGATGGTCGTGCAGGCCGGGCTCGCTGCGCTGCTGTCGCGGCTCGGCGCGGGCACGGATGTGCCGATCGGCTCGCCGGTCGCCGGCCGCACCGACGAGGCGCTCGACGACCTGGTCGGGTTCTTCGTCAACACGCTGGTACTGCGCACGGACACCTCCGGCGACCCGAGCTTCCTCGAGCTGCTGGGCCGGGTCCGGGAGACCAACCTGGCCGCGTTCGCCAACCAGGACGTGCCGTTCGAGCGGCTGGTCGAGGAGCTGAACCCGCCGCGGTCGCTGACCCGACACCCGCTGTTCCAGGTCGTGCTGTCCTTCGCCAACCACGACGCCGTCGGCTTCGACCTGCCCGGGCTGCGGATCAGCCCGGTGCCGGTGACCACCGGCGGGGCCAAGGTCGACCTTTCGGTGAAGCTGGGCGAGCGGCGCGGCCCGGACGGCACGCCGCAGGGTCTGCACGGGCTGATCGAGTTCCGCACCGACCTGTTCGACGCGGAGTCCGTGGCCCGGATCGGCGCCCGGCTTGTCCGGCTGCTGGCCTCGGTCGCGACCGAGCCCGGCCGGCCGATCGGCGACGTCGAGCTGACCGACGCGACCGAGCGGGCGATGCTGCTGCTCGACTGGAACGACACGAAGGCCGACGTGCCGAACGTGCCCGCACCGGTGCTGTTCGCCGAGCAGGCCCGCCGCACGCCGGACGCGATCGCCGTCGCCGACGGTCCCGTCGAGCTGACCTATGCCGAGCTGGACCGGCGCGCCGACGTCGTGGCAGGGGCGCTGATGGCCCGTGGCATCCGCCCGGAGCGGTTCGTCGCGGTCGCACTCCCCCGGTCGATCGACCTGGTGGTGACGCTGCTCGGCGTGCTCAAGGCGGGTGCCGCGTACGTGCCGGTCGACATCGCCTACCCCGCCGAGCGCATCGAGTTCATGCTCGCCGACACCAAGCCGGCCCTGCTGATCACCAACGCCGAGGTGGCGCCGACGCTGCCGCCGACGCTGACGCACCAGGTGCTGGTGGACGAGCTGACCGGCCATGACGACGACCCGGTGCTCGCGACCACCATCGCGCTGCGGCCGGTGCGCCCGCACCACCCGGCGTACGTGATCTACACGTCCGGCTCGACCGGCCGGCCGAAGGGCGTGGTCATCGAGCACCGCGCGCTGGTCGACTACCTGACCTTCGCGCGCGGCGACTACCGGGGCGTGCGCGGCGTGGCGCTGCTGCACTCGCCGATCTCGTTCGACCTCACGGTCACGGCGATGTTCGTGCCGCTGACCGCGGGCGGCACCGTGCGGATCACGTCCTTCGAGGACACCACCGCCGAGGCCACCGCGGACACCGTGGCGCGGCTGCGGGAGCGGCCGGCGAACTTCGTCAAGGCGACGCCGAGCCACCTGCCGCTCCTGGAGGCGCTGCCGAAGGAGTACTCGCCGGACACCGAGCTGCTGCTCGGCGGCGAGCTGCTGCTGGGCGAGCTGGTGGACCGCTGGCGGGCCGAGCACCCGGGCGTGACCGTGCTGAACATGTACGGCCCGACCGAGACGACGGTCAACTGCACCGAGCACCGCATCGAGCCGGGCCAGCAGATCCCGCCCGGCCCGCTGCCGATCGGCAGGCCGCTCGCCAACACGAGGCTCTACGTGCTGGACGACCGGCTGCGGCTGGTGCCGCCCGGCAGCCCGGGCGAGCTGTACGTGGCGGGCGGCGGCCTGGCCCGCGGTTACCTGAACCGCCCCGAGCTGACGTCGACGAAGTTCGTGGCCAACCCGTTCGGCGCGCCCGCTGAGCGGATGTACCGGACCGGCGACGTGGTGCGGTGGAACGCCGACGGGACGCTGTCGTTCCTGCGGCGGGTCGACGACCAGGTGAAGCTGCGCGGGTTCCGCATCGAGCTCGGCGAGATCGAGGCGGTGCTCGCGGGTCACGAGGACGTGGCGCGCGGCGCGGTGATCGTCCGCGAGGACACCCCGGGCGACCAGCGGCTCACCGGCTACGTCACCCCGGCGCCCGGCCGCACACCGGACCCGGCGGCGCTGCGGGCGCACGTGGCGGCGGCGCTGCCGGAGTACATGGTGCCCGGCGCGGTCGTGGTGCTGGACGAGCTGCCGCTGACCCCCAACGGCAAGCTCAACCGCGGCAAGCTCCCGGCGCCGACGGCGACCGCGGGCGGGCGCGGCCCGCGCAACCAGCGCGAGAAGGTGCTCTGCGAGCTGTTCGCCGAGGTGCTGGGCACCGACCGGGTCGGCATCGACGACGGGTTCTTCGACCTCGGCGGCCACTCGCTGCTCGCGACGAGGCTGATCACCCGGGTGCGCGCCACGCTCGGCGCGGACATCGCGATCCGCACGCTGTTCGAGGCGCCGACCGTGGCCGGGCTCGCCGAGCGCATCGACAGCGGCGCGCACGCCGACGCGGGTGCGTTCGACGTCGTGCTGCCACTTCGGCGCGGGGATCTGGCGCAGCGCCCGCTGTTCTGCATCCACCCGGCGAGCGGGTTCAGCTGGTCCTACGCCGGCCTGATCCGCCACCTCGACCCGGCGGTACCGATCTTCGGCGTCCAGTCCGCGGGCCTCGCGGCCGACGAGCCGCTGCCGCGGAACGTCGCCGAGGTCGCGGCCCGCTACGTCGCCGAGATCCGCGCAGTGCAGCCGCACGGGCCGTACCGGATCCTCGGCTGGTCGTTCGGCGGCATGGTGGCCCACGAGATGGTCGCCCAGCTCGAGGCGGCGGGCGAGCGAGTGGAGCTGCTCGCCATGCTCGACTCGTTCCCGAAGTCCGCCGCCGAGCGCGCGGACACCCGGGAGATCGACGAGCGCGAGCTGTACGAGGCGCTGATCGAGCTGGCCGGCTACGACCGGCCCAGCCTGGACGGCCCGCTGGACCGGGCCGCGATCGCCGCGATGCTGCGCGAGCAGGGCGGCATCCTCGGCGAGCTGACCGAGCGCGAGCTGGCCGCCGTGTACCGGGTCTTCGCCAAAAACACCGCGCTGGCCAGGGACTTCGTGCCCCGCGCCATCGACACCGACGTGCTGCTGTTCGTCGCCACCGAGGACGAGACGGAACCGGAGATGCAGCACCGCTGGGCCGGTCACGTGCGCGGGGAGGTCACCCGCGTCGACGTGGCCAGCCGGCACAACGACATGACCCAACCCGCGCAGCTGGCCCAGATCGGCGGCGAGCTCGCCGCCAGGCTGCGCCGACAAGGAGGAGAGAACCGATGAGCACCAATCCCTTCGAGAACCCCGACGGGACGTACCTGGTCCTGGTCAACGACGAGGGCCAGCACTCGATCTGGCCGGCCTTCGCGGCCGTGCCGGCGGGCTGGACGGTCGCGCTGGACGAGACGACCCGCCAGGCGGCCCTCGACCACGTCGGCGAGCACTGGACCGACATGCGGCCCCGCAGCCTCGCCTCGGCGATGGGGTGACCCGAGCTGCGCACCGGGCCCGCCACACCCCCGGGCCCGGTGCGCCCCACCTGCACGAACAGGTGGTTTGCAGGAAGTGGAAGAACGATTGGGACCCCGGCCGGACATCACTAGTTTCGGTTGGGACACAAGGAAAACCGTCAGAGTCCACACGGGACGAACGGATCGGATGAGGTTGGCATGGCTGAGCAGCGTCGAGTACTGGTCACCGGGGGCTCCCGGGGCATCGGCCGGGGTGTGGCCCTGCGGCTGGCCGACGACGGGTTCGAGGTGGCGTTCTGCTACCGGTCGGAGTCCGCGGCCGCCGAGGACACCGCCCGCGAGCTGGACAAGCGGGGCGTCCGGCACTACCACGCCGCGTGCGACGTCGCCGACGCCGAGGCCGTCGAGACGTTCGTCAAGTCCGCCGAGGCGGAGCTGGGCGAGATCGACACGCTGGTCAACTCGGCCGGCATCACCCGCGACAAGCCCATGGTGCTGATGCCCGCCGAGGACTGGAACGCGGTGATCGACACCAACCTCACCGGCACGTTCACGTTCTGCCGGCTCATGTCGTTCGGCTTCATGAAGCGCCGCGCCGGCAACATCGTGAACCTCTCGTCGGTCGCCGGCGTGTACGGCAACCGCGCGCAGACCAACTACTCCGCCGCCAAGGCCGGCATCAACGGCATGAGCAAGTCGCTCGCCAAGGAGATGGCGCCCTACGGCGTGCGCGTCAACGTGGTGGCGCCGGGCTTCATCGAGACCGACATGACCGCCGAGCTGGGCGAGAAGGCCCGCAAGACCGCGCTCGGCACGATCCCGCTCAAGCGGTTCGGCCAGGTCGAGGACGTGGCCGACCTGGTCTCGTTCCTGGTCTCCGACCGCGCCTCCTACATCACCGGCCAGATCGTCCAGGTCGACGGCGGGATCGTGATCTGACATGAGGAACTACGCCGCCCCGCTGTCCGCAGTGGACAAGCTGGAGACCGCCGACGACGGCACGGTGACCGCGATCAAGGACATCGTCGCGGCCGACCCCTACCTCGCCGGCCACTACCCGCACTTCACCATCTACCCGGGCGTGTTCAGCATCGAGACCGTCTACCAGGCCGCCCGCGAGGCACTGACTCGCGACGGCGCCACGGCCGAGCTGGCCGGGATCGTCTCGGTGCACTTCAAGGCCCCGCTGCTGCCCGGCGACCGGCTGACCGCCGAGCTGACGTTCCGCCCCTCCCCCGAGGACCCGTCGATCGTGCGCGTCAAGGCCAAGTGCACCCGCGCCGACGGCGAGACCTCCGGCCGGATCACGCTGGCGATGCGGGTGACCTCATGATCCTCGAGCACGCCGAGCTGAAGCGGATCCTGCCGCACCGGCACCCGATCCTGCAGATCGACCGCGTGGTCGAGTTCGAACCGCACCGCCGGATCGTGGCCACCAAGGCGATCTCCGGCTGCGAGCCCTGCTACGCCGACCTCGCCGACGACGCGGACCACAGGTTCCCGACCTCGCTGCTCGTCGAGTCGATGGGGCAGGCCGGTGGCGTGCTGTGGCTGCACTCCGCCGCGCTGTCCGGCGAACCGCCCGCCGGGACGCTGATCCTGGGCTCTGCCCGCGACGTGACGCTGACCGGCGCCGCGTACCCGGGCGACGTGCTGCGCCACGTCGTCGAGCTGGACAGCGTCAAGGGCGAGAACGCGTTCATGACCGGCGAGACCTGGGTCGGCGAGCGGCGGATCGCCACCGTCGGCTCGATGCTCGCCGTCATGCGTGCGGATGACGCACTGACCCCCGCCGGATGAACCGAGCGGTTTTCCCACAACCAGAAGGAGACACGATGACCACGGCCATCGACCAGACCAAGATGGACGAGCTGGCTGAGATCGCCGTCGAGGTGCTCGAGATCGAGGACGACGAGATCACCCCGACCAGCATGTTCGTCGAGGACCACGACGCGGACTCGCTGCGCGCCATCGAGATCCTGGCCCGCATCGAGAAGAAGTACAAGGTGGACATCCCGCAGGCCGAGCTGCCGAACATGGTCAACCTCCAGGCCGTCTACGAGGTCGTCGCGCGCTACGCGGGCTGGCAGGCCTGACCATGAACCGTCGAGTCGTCATCACCGGCGTGGGTCCGGTGTCGAGCATCGGGATCGGTGCCGCCGCGTTCGCCGACGGCCTGCGGGCCGGGGCCAACGGCGTGTCGCCGATCTCGAGCTTCGACTCCACCGGCTTCCCGCACGTCATGGCGGGCGAGGTCCCCGACTTCGACCCGAAGAGCCTGCTGGAGCGCATCTCCCCGCAGAAGTGGGGCCGGACGAGCCAGTTCGCCGCCTCCGCCGCGCGGCTGGCCGTGCAGGACGCCGGGATCGACCCGACGGAGCTGTCCCGGTCCGCGGCCGGTTCGTGCATGGGCACGACCAGCGGCGAGTCCCAGGTGCTGGAGGCCCTCACCGAGGAGTCGCTGCGCACCGGGTTCGCCGGCGTGGACCGCAACCTCATGGGTCACGTCCCGGCGTCCCGGTTGGCGGTCGCCGTCAACCGGGAGCTGGGCCTGACCGGCGAGGCACTGACCCTGTCCACGGCCTGCTCGGCCAGCAACTACGCGATCGGGCACGGCTACGACCAGATCCACACCGGCGAGCTGGACTACGTGATCACCGGTGGCGCGGACTCCGTCGTCCGCTGGGGTCACGCCGGTTTCTTCCGGCTCGGCGCGGTGGCCGAGCGCGAGTGCCGCCCGTTCGACAAAGACCGCACCGGCATCATCACCGGTGAGGGCGGCGCCGCGGTGTTCCTGGAGAGCCTGGACTCCGCGCTCGCGCGTGGCGCCCGGATCTACGCCGAGGTGCTCGGCTACGGCCTCAACTGCGACGCCAACCACATGACCGCGCCGAACAAGGACAGCATCGTGCGGTGCATCAAGCTGGCCCACCGCAACGCCGGCATCCAGCCGTCCGATGTGGACTACATCTGCGCGCACGGCACCGGGACGCCCGCCAACGACCTGGTCGAGGCGACCGCGGTGAGCGAGGCGTTCGACGGCAACCCGCCGCCGATCAGCTCGGTGAAGTCCATGCTGGGCCACACGATGGGCGC